>FWPU01005149.1_pt1 | contig 28992 bp, 26 predicted proteins | sample 2228361 | NCBI WGS metagenome assembly FWPU01 (sample SAMEA103939777, study PRJEB20133) | metagenome | reverse complement strand
ATTGATCACATCGTGGTCGAACAGGACGAGATTGTGATCAAACACATCGTCCCTACGGACAACGACTGTCGTTTATTACCAGGACGTAGATAAACACGGATTCTCACGGATTGAAAAATAAAAATCCTCATCCGTGTTTATCCGTGAAAATCCGTGTCCCCCGAAAATGTTCGCGATTGTGATAGTTTTTCGAGAGCAATACTATATCATGCCATCTCCAGCGCCACCCACTTGCCCGATGGATCCGCCACGCGCGGGGTGCCATCTTCGTCCCACAAAATCAACTGGCGGCGCTGGTAGATGAGCGCCGCGCGTGTGCGTGCCACCTTTTCATCCGTCGCGCTGGATGCCAACCCCCAGGCGGCGTAAATCTGGCCGTTGGTGCGGCTGACGGCGCGGGCGTCGCGGAAGCCTAGCCGCGCGGCGATCTGCTCGTTGGTCAGCCCTTGCGCCAGGAGCGTCACTACCTCGCGCTCGTTCGGCTCCAATAACGCCAGCGGGTCGTACTCATCCTTGTGGCGCACCTCCTGCACGCGTGCCTCGATCTCCGGGTCAATGAAGGAACGTCCGGCGACAGCGTCGCGCAGCAGCGGCACGATGCTCTCCGGCAGCAAGTAGTTGCTCTTGCGCACGTAGGCATAGTGACTCAGGATGCCGGAACGCAGGAAATCGCGGTAATAGGCGTCGTCATCCTGGATGGAGTAGAACACGACCGGCAAGCGCGGGTATTCGCGGCGCAACGCGACCGCGGCCTGGATGCCGTTCATCTCGCCAGCCAGTTGCACGTCCATCAGGACCACATCGGCCAGACCTTGGAAGTCTTCAGAGACTTCCAAAGTCTTGAAGGTCTCGAGCGCATCATCGCCGCTGGCGGCCTCGCCCACCACTTGCACGGCGCCGGTAGCCCCCAGTCCGATCCGGAGCGCGCGGCGCAGCGCGGCGTTGTCCTCAACCAGGAGTGTCTTGAGCATCTCCACCTCCGTGTGCCCCAATATTGTAACCGATTCACTGCAATGCATCAAGCACTCAAGTGCAAGTAGGTCGGATTGCAATCCGACCCACATCGTCAAGCACTTGGGTGCGCGGAATTGCGGAACTGAGGCATAGACGCGGCCAGGGCTGATACAGTACAATAGTCACAAATGGACGGGAGGTCACGATGATAGACGCGGTATTCGACCTGTGCGTATGGCTGCTGTACCGGTTGGCCGGCCTGCTCGGTGTGAGCTACCAGGCAGTCAATGTGTGGATTTTCGTGGTGATCTGGCCGCTGCTCACAGTGGCGCTGGCGATGGTCGTGGTGGTGCAGCAATTGAAGATTCGGCGACTGCGCGGTGGGAGGGAAGCGAGATGAGAGTCAAAATGATCCTCCCCGCGCTCACCGAGGCGATCAGCCCCTACTGGCGGCCCATCAAGTACTCGCTCTTTCCGCCGCTGGGGCTGGCGACGCTGGCGGGGTACCTGGACGCGGACGACGAGGTGGTGATTCAGGATGAGCACGTCGAGCGGCTCGACCTGGACGACGCGCCCGACCTGGTCGCCATCGAGGTCTATATCACCTCGGCGCGGCGCGCCTACGCACTGGCCGACCATTACCGCGCGCGCGGCGCGCACGTCGCGCTGGGTGGGCTGCACGTCACCGCGCTGCCCCAGGAGGCCGCCCGCCATGCCGACACCATCTTCCTCGGCCCCGGCGAGGATACCTGGCCCGCCTTCCTGGCCGATTTCCGCGCCGGGTGGCCGGGGCGCGTCTACCGCTCCACGGTGCGCTGCCTGGCCGGGATGCCGCGCCCGCGCCGCGACCTCATCAAGCGGCATCTGTACCTGGCGCCCAACTCGCTCGTCGTCTCGCGCGGCTGCCCGCACCACTGCGATTTCTGTTACAAGGACGCCTTTTTCGCCGGCGGCAAGTCGTTCTACACGCAGCCGCTGGATGAGGTGTTGGCGGAAATCGAATCGCTGCCCGGACGCCATCTCTTCTTTCTCGACGACAACATCTTTGGCGACCCCCGCTACGCATCGGCGCTGTTCGACGCGCTGCGCGGGATGGGGCGTGTGTGGCAGGCGGCGGGGACGGTGCAGGCGGTCTTGCAGCCAGGGCTGTTGGAGAAAGCGGCGGCGTGTGGGCTGCGTAGCCTGTTCGTCGGCTTCGAGACGCTCCACCCCGGCAATTTGCGCGCCCAGCACAAGACGCAGAACCTCAACCGCGACTACTGCGCCGCCGTGCGCCGCCTGCACGAGCACGGCGTGATGGTCAACGCCAGTTTCGTCTTTGGGATGGACGAGGATGACGCGAGCGTGTTCGACCGCACGGTCGAGTGGGCGGTCGAGCAGGGCATCGAGACGGCGACGTTTCACATCCTCACGCCCTACCCTGGCACGGCGCTGTATGCGCGGATGGAGGCGCAGGGGCGCATCGTCACGCGCGACTGGGACCTGTACGACACACGCCACGTCGTTTTCCGTCCGGCGCGGATGTCGGCGGAGGAACTGGAGGCCGGGTATTGGCGCGCTTACGAGCAGTTTTACCGTTGGGGGGCCATCTTCCGCTCGGCGTGGGCACATAGCCCGGAATCCCGATCCCGGGCCTGGGGCGAGCGGCTGCGTCACCTGGCCTATGCGGGCGGATGGAAGAAATTTGAACCGTTCTGGGATGTGGTCATCCGCGCCGGGCAGGTATCGCGCTTCCTGCCGCTGTTGGAGCGGGTGTTGGATGGAACAAGTCAGCAAGTGGGCAAGTCTGCAAGTCTGCAAGTCTGCAAGTCTGCAAGTCTGCAAGTCTGCAAGTCTCTCCCCTGCTCCCCTGCTCCTCCGCTGCGCAAAAGGGTGATGGCTATGCAAAAAGTGCCGCTTCTTAGGCGTGTGATTTTGGCCGCGCTCGTGCTCATCGTCGCGGCGGGGGTATGGCTGCCTGTGTTGCACCTGTTCTTCCGGCCTGACCTGGACGATTACGTGTCGAGCGAAGGCATCCCCCCGGCAGCGCGGGCGCGAGCGGGATGGCGTTCATCGGCGCGGGCGCGTTCGGCGACCGGGAGTACCTGGCAGCACTGCTCACATCGCTCAACTTTGGCGGCTTTCCCATTGAGCGGGACGGTCAATTGCGCTATGCCGCCGGCAACCAGGTGAGCGACGCGGTGCTGTTGTATGCGCTGGTGCAGGGGCCGTTGTGGGACAAGGTGACAAGGAGATGAGGAGGCGTGGGGACAGGGAGCGACGGGCAAAGCGCTCAATTGTCGCTAGACCTGATGGGCGTCAGTTTGCCACTGATGCGGTGGGCCTGCTCAATGAGTTGGCGGTCATCAGAGCGGCTTGTGAACTCGCTGGCAGCCAACACGTCATGTCCACCTGCGCGCAAGGCACGCACGACGGCAAAATCACAACTCTCGTCGGCTAGAAAACGCAATGGCGTGTCCATCAGGCCGGTTGCAGCAGGATCGTTTCGTGGGCCAGTGTGTCGGCGGCGTAAGCCAGCGCCGCCTGGATGTCGGCGCGGGTCAGGCGCGGATAGGCGTCCAGCAAATCGGCTTCTGTAGCGCCTTCGCTGAGTTTCTGAAGGATGAGCTCGACCGGAACGCGTGTGCCGCGAATGACCGGCTTGCCCAACATCACGTCCGGGTTGGCTTCGATGCGATCTGCAATGAGCAAGGATTTTTACCACAAAGGACAAAGTAACCTTAGTGTCCTTTGTGTATCCTTCGTGTCCTTGGTGGTTTTTGGTTCCGGCTTGTCCGGGTTAGGGGGTAGACAAGGTGATGGGAAGACAAGGATACAAAGGTTGTGCAATCCACCGCTTCGTAGGCGGGTTGCTTTCGCCGGGGGCGCTGCTGGTGTACGCGGCGCTGCTGGCGTTGCCGTTCGCGGTGGGACACCTGCTGGGCTGGCGCGAGTACGCCGGCGTCCTGAGCGGCACGTTGTCGGCAACCGGGCTGGCGGCAGACGTGCAGATGCTCTTGGGGCTAGGCTACGCGGCGGCGTTTATGGTGGCGACGATTCTCGCGCCGGTGCTGGCATTGGGAGCCGGGTTGGAGTTTGCGTTGAATTGCCTGAGAGGTAGACAGGGCTAACGTGGTCGAACGTTTCTTGCGGGTTTCCGCGTGCCCGGGGTTGTATGGTGGTCAATCTCCTGTGGGATCACCCGGTGCTCCTGTGTATTGACTTCCGATCAACCACCTGGCCACCAATATGTCCAGCATTCCATCTGCCTGCATCTGAGCCAACGCCTGGTTGATTGCCTGGAGCAGGATGGGGCTATCACGGCGCACGGCTACAGCGTACGGCTCACTCACTACGGGGTGTCCTAGGATACATAGACTGCTGTCCGTCTGCAAGGCTGCGAGCGCAGAGACGTGATCTACCAACGCTGCGCTGGCGCCTCTTTTCGTGACCGCATCCAGTGCCTCTGTGGCCGTCTGGTAGGGTACAACGGTGAGGCCGGGAAGCCTGCGTGCTCTCCGGCGAGCCTCCATGTCGCCTCGTGAGCCGAGTTCGACTGCGAGAATGCTCCCCTCAAGATCATCCATCGTCTCGATGCTTGAGCCTGCGGGTACCACCAGTACCTGACCGGCATCGAAGTAAGGGGTTGAGTAGGCATAGTCGGCCATGCGGGCGGGGTTGACCACGAGGGCCGAGATGAGCGCGTCTACGCGGCCTACTGTCAGTGCGTCGTACAGGCCGTCGTAGGGCAAGTTGGCGACGAATTGCACTTCGACTCCCAAGTGGCGGCCCAGTGCCCATGCCAGGTCCACGTCAAACCCCACCAGACTCCCATCAGCAGCGACGCTTTCGAAGGGCGGGAAACTGGCGTCCATCCCCACGCGCCATGTCCCACTTGTGCGGACACGTTCCCAGGTGTCATCGGCCCGCACACACGTAGCCAGAGTGATGAGCAGTGAGGCAGGACCGATGAACGACAGCCACTGCGCAATGCGAGGCTTTTTCACTGACGTCCTCCCTTGTGCCATTGTACTCGTCCCCGATGAAATGGCAACCTCCGCCTGCAGCGCCGGAGGGGATAGGGAAAGAAGAGGGCAGCGGGCGACTTTTGCCCGACCTTGGGACGTGCGGTATAATATGATTTTCGAGAGCATTTCAACATGACCCAACAACTCCTGGGGCTATCGTGAGAATCCTGGCATTGTTGCATGCCCTTGTCGCCCTTTGGTTGGCGGTCTATGGGCTGAACTCCCTTGTTCTGGCATTCCTCTACCTGCGCCATCGGCGCAAGGCAATCTCGACTCCACTTGTGGACCGCGCAGCCTTGCCGTCCGTTACCGTGCAGGTGCCGATCTATAACGAGCTGCACGTGGTGGAACGGGTGATTGATCGCGTAGCCGCGCTTGACTATCCCCGCGATCGCTTGCAGATCCAGATTCTCGACGATTCGACCGACGAGACGAGCCGGCTGGCCTCGGCGCGGGCGGCATTCTACCGTGGGCGGGGGTTGGATATCGCCGTCCTGCGGCGGCCACGGCGTGATGGGTATAAGGCCGGGGCACTTGCCTGGGGACTGGGCCAGGCGCGCGGCGAATTCGTCGCGATCTTTGATGCCGACTTTTGTCCGTACCCCGACTTTTTGCTCCAGACGGTCCCGCATTTCCTGGCCAATCCCCGCCTGGGGATGATTCAAACACGCTGGGTGTCTCTCAATGGAGATTATTCATCGTTCACACGGGCTCAAGCGTCAGCGCTCGACGGTCACTTTGTCGTTGAGCAGTCGGCGCGTTGTCATTCGGGGCTCTTGTTGAGTTTCAACGGCTCGGGCGGGGTTTGGCGGAGACAGACCATCGAGGAGGCGGGCGGATGGCAGGCCGATACCCTGTGCGAGGATTTGGACCTGAGTTACCGCGCACAACTGGCAGGCTGGGAGTGCATGTACCTGCCGCACGTGGAGTCTCCTGGTGAACTGCCTCCCCAGATCACGGCCTTCAAGCACCAGCAAGCGCGTTGGGCGCAAGGCTCGGCGCAGACGCTGCGCAAATTGGCCGTGCCCATCCTGCGCAGCCGGCGGTTCAGATGGTGGCAGAAGGTGATGGCGCTGTTGCACATTAGCAACTACCTGGCTCATCCGCTCGCCGTGTTTCTCTTGTTGCTCTCGCTGCCTCTGCTGCTCCTGCGGCCCGACCTGGCACAGCCGCAAGTCGGTAGCCTGGGATTCGCCTGCCTGGGACCTCTACTGGTTTATGCGATGGCTCAACGACGGCTGTATCCCGATTGGGTGCGACGCCTGCGTGCCTTCCCGTTTTTGGTGCTGATCGGGATCGGGATCGCTTGGGGCAACACTGTGGCGATCTGGCGCGGATTGACCCGCTGGGGCGGCACGTTTGCGCGCACGCCCAAGTTCCGCCTCGAAGGCAACGCCGGGCGCTGGATCGAAAGCGCATATCGTATCCGTAGCGATGGTACCATCATGGGCGAGGCGGCACTGGCGCTCTATGCGTTGCTCACGGTCGCCGTTGCTCTTGTGACCGGTCATTATGGTGTGATCCCTTTCATCTTGCTTGATGCGGCAGCGTTTGGAATGGTGGCCTGGCTGAGTTGGACCCAGACCCGGGCGCCGCGCCCAGGTCGCTCTCTTCGGCTGGATCCAGCCCTGGAGGCGATGCAGCACGGGCCATCGGGGGACAAGGGATAGCAGACGCGGTGAACTGAGGTGGAGTACAATGTCTCAACACAGATGGGTCTCGCTGTGCCTGGGTGTTTTTCTCCTCGTGTTGATTCTCCTTCCGTATCTCCTGGTGGCACTGGCCGGCTGGCCTGGCGCAGTATTGCCAACTGATGCGATGCAGCGCTTTGGGATATCCGGAGATATTGCTGTCCTATCGCCTGTCTGGACTGCTACGGAGCTAATCTATTTGACTCGGTTGACCCTGCTGTCGGCGGGAGTGGGCCTGGGTATTGCGTTGGGGCTCGCGCTGGCCCTGGGCGTGCTCACGGAGAGAGGTGGGGTGGGGGAGTGCCTATCCCCGTCGGCGCGGCTTCGGTTATTGGTCGTTATGGGAGCGCTCTCGGCTGTGCTCTATTGGCTCAACTTCCTCGTTCCTTTTCCCCTGCGGCGTTACTATGGCATGGCACTACATACCATGGGCGTGATTGCCGGACGGAACGCCGGCATTGCCCTGTCACTGACTGTGGCGACGCTTGCGCTGTTCCTTCTGTATGGCATGGCCTATCGTCTGTGTAGGGGGCAGGACGACCGCCGCCTGTGGGGGATCGTACTTCTCGGCGGATTGATCTTTGCCGTGATCGCGTTGTTGATGTTCCCCGCCAGTTCACTCGATGTGTACGATTATATTGCCCGTGGGCGCATCACCGCAGTGCACGGAGGAAACCCTTACGTTCAGCCATCGCGGGAGTACGCTTTTGACCCCTTCATGGGGTACGGCTCCTGGCAGGATGCAACTTCTCCCTACGGGCCGTTGTGGGAGACGCTGGTAGGTATCCTCTGCCGCTTGGCTGGCAATCGTCTGTTGCCTAATCTGTTGGCGTTCAAAGGGTTGGCACTGATAGGGTATATGGCCAGCGTGCTGCTTATCGCTGCAATCGTGCGCCGCGTTGCCCCGGAGCGTGCGCTCTCTGGCACGCTCTTGTTCGCCTGGAACCCGCTGGTGTTGTTCGAAGGGCTGTCCAATGCGCACAACGATCTGCTGGTGGTGGCCTTGTTGTTAGGAGCAATCTGGATTCTCACGTTGCACCTGGGCCAGGCGCGCCGGGCCGAGATGCCAGAGACATCTTCCGATGAACGTTTCTGGGAACGCATGTACGCAGGTGCGGCGTTGATCCTGCTCACCGCGGCCATCCTCGTCAAACTGATCCCGCTCCTGTTCCTCCCGCTGTTTCTGTTGATCTTTCTGGCTGAGGAGGAGGGGTGGTGGCGGCGGGTCGGCATAGGCGTGCTGCTAGTCATCCCGCTACTGCTGCTCGCCATCGAGTACTACTCCATCTTCTGGCACTGGCCGGAGGTTGCGAACACCGTTCTCCGGCAGGCGGCGATGTTCCGCATGTCCATCCCCAGCGTGACTAAGGAGGCGTTGCAGCAGTACGTCGGCGAGGCCAAGGCCCAGGTGCTCGTCAGGCCGTTTCTTGCGGCGTTTGCCCTCGCCTACCTGGTCATGTTGGGGCGCGCGGCGTATGCTCTCAAGGGGCTGCCCCAGAGGGGCCCCCTGGCGGCGGTGGGCTGCTTTCTGCTCGGACGTGGGCAGGCGGCAGGGAAACGGCCGTGGGATATCCTGGCTGGCGGCTGTCTCGGTATCTTTGTCCTGTACCTGCTCCTGGGCAATTTCTGGTTCTGGCCGTGGTATCTGATCCTGCCGATTGCTCTACTCGCTCTCGCCGGTGACGAGCGGCTGTTCATGCCCTTGCTGCTGGCCGCTTGTGCCGGGGAGGTCTCTCACGTAGGTTGGAATTTCGTCTGGTACTGGTGGGGCGTTTCGTGGGACACGCTCTACCAAATGGACGCGCTGGTGGTCTTTTTCATGGTCGTGCCGGCGCTGGTGGTGTACGCGATCAACGCGCGCAAGACTCGTCGTGGGGTTGTGGACAGCAATTCACCGCCTCTAGCCGGCAATTGAACCCGCGCCTGTCTTGCTCTGGTGGGGTAGCCCAATCCCACTGTCCAGGCGCCGGTCCAGGATGCAGTAGAGGCCATTCTGTGGGAGAACGCCGACGCTGAGGCCGCATTGGGCGAGGCGCAACACAAGGCCGAGGTCTATCTCGCGTGCCTGCGCCAGCGCCCGGGCCTGGAAGATGAAGTCCGTGCCGAGGCTTGCTTCGAGAGGGCGAACGTACAGTGAGGCTCACTTCACGAGAAAGCCCGGCCCTGTGTCGGGCTTTTCGCTTTGACAGGCCGGCGCTCCTCGGCTATAATCCCCCACTAGTCAAGTGGAGGAGGGATGCCATGAGTGAGCCCGAACGTCCCATCCGTGTCCTGCTCGCCGACGACCACCCCGTGGTCCGCGCCGGCATCTGCGACGCCCTCCGAGAAGCCCCCGACATCGAGATTGTAGGTGAAGCCGCCGATGGCGTAGAAGCACAGCGGTTGGTCACCGCACTCCGCCCCACTGTTTTGCTCCTCGACCTGGTAATGCCCGGGCTGCGGGCGTGGGAGGTTGAGCAGTGGGTGCGCAGTCATTGTGCAGACACTGCCGTCGTTATTCTGACGGCGCACGATCGGGATTGCTTCCTGGCGCAGGCGGTCGAGGCGAGGGGAGGCCCGGAATCCCGATTCCGGGCCTCCCCCGCGCCGTTCGCTGGCGCGAGGAGGTGGGGCAGAAGTGGGAGAGTCTCACGTTGCGGGAGCGCGAGGTGTTGGGGCTGCTAGCGGAAGGAAAGACGGATAAGGAGATCGCTCAAGCGCTGCAGGTTAAGGTGAAGACGGTCGAGAACCACGTGAGTCGTATCCTGGAGAAGCTAGGGGTGGACTCCCGAACCCAGGCTGCGCTGTGGGCAGTGCGCGAGGGGTTCGTAGACCAGGAGGCCGTATAGGGGAAAGTACCTACGTCGGTGTAGGGGAAATTCCTTGTAGGGGAAATTCCTCATGACAAACCCGTGAAAGTGTGGTAGGATAAATTGTGCCGCTTGGGAGACCGGCGAGCCTAGCAACGAGAGGGGGAAATGACGATGTTTAGAGTCACGCTTGACGTGTTCTGTGGTCGTCCAAAAGATGATCAGATGGCAAATAAAGCAATCATACCCTTCCTCCTACTGCTCATACCGTTGTTGACTGCCTGTCGGTCCCAGATGAATACAGTCCCAACTACTACTCCGGTGATGGTCACCCTCTATACATTTAGTGGGCGACCTAACCCGAAATGGGAGTTGAACCCAGATGAAGTGGCCGCTTTAAGAGACATCCTCGCCCCCCTGGGGTCAACAGATAAGGCATTCGATACATCAGGATGGCCTCCCTATGGTGGCTTTCTGGTGGAAGGTGGCAATATCGTAGCCTCAGCCTATGAGTTGGAACTTTACAACGGCGTGATCAGCATACGAGATAGCCGCCATCAGGAAGTCAACCGGCTGATAGATCCTCACTACAGGTTGGAAGAGTTCCTCTTTCAGACTGGAGAAGCCTATGTAGATGTGAACGTTTACCAGAGGGCTCTGAAGCAATTTCATACGCTCACTGGTCAGTCCGATTAACGTGAGGAGGATCATCCTAATGAAGAAACTATCGCGCAGAGAGTTTTTAGCCGTTTGTGGAAAAGCCTTGATCGTCGGCATCGGGCTGTGCACCGTGCCGATACGTGAAACGGGCATAACCTCACAGGCTCAAGAGGCCACAGTCAGGCCGGTCGAGTTTCACTCGTCGCCTCATGCGCTACCAGATTTTGAAGCCTGGATGTTGAGCACCGCGCACATCGCTGTGCTCGAGAGACGATTGGGCCAGTCTCAGGAGATGAAGGGAAGTGTTCCCTTGACTTCCTGTACTGGCAATTAGGCCCTAACCTGTGGAATGCTTGCTCATTGGGCAAGGATTTGCCAGGTGAGCGCCTGTTTGGTTCCGGCTCGTCCGGGTTAGGGCTTCTGGGCCTGGGTTGCTCCTGTTAATCGGCGCTGTGTCAATGGCGATCGTATCGCCTTTTCGGTACACCAGAGCCTGGCCAATTTGGCCAGGCCTTTCACTTTGATCGCACTTACACTCAATAGACTTGACTCACAATTAGCCAGAAACGTGGCGGGATGCCCTTTTCGCTGTCATCTGGACACCTATGAGGCGGATTTTCCCATATCATTGCCGGAGTTAGCAAACCCACAGGTCAGTTGGAGCAATGTCTGGGGGGAGAAAAGCCCCCTGGTCTGTTGTGAATGGACTGCGGTACACAGTGGTGTGACCTCTACTGTCTGCGTTGTTGTACTATGGAACCGCGTTGCTTCTGGACCCCAAATGCATGCATCCTACTGTGTTATGGAGGTTGTGTGTGCGATCCCGGCTCGTGCCCAGAAGGATAAGCCGCAACGCCCATGCTAAACAAGTCCGCCTGGCTTTTCGTCACCACCCAAGCATTCCGCAACGCAAGAACCTGGTTCTACCCTGCATCCTGTTTTGCGCTCTTCTCTCGGCCTGCATCCCCCGGCACGGCACGCCGGCTGTCCCGCTCACCCGTATCACCTTCGCCTGTCCACGCAGCGACTTCAACCTCTACCAGGCCGCCGCCGCGACCTTCCACGAGGCCAACCCCTCCATCCAGGTCCACGTCATCCCCCTCGACGACAGCATTGCCGTCCCCGCGACCAGCCAGGCGGACGCGCTGGCGCCGCTGCGCCGCCTGGCCTCCCAGGCCGACACCTTCTTCTGGTCGGCGGCCGCCGTGGAGGGTGGGCCGCCCGGGTTGCTACTCGACCTGACCACCTTCGTCGAGGCCACCGGGCAGCCGGCCGAGGCGGATTTCCTGCCGGGCCTGCTGGCCCATTTCCAGTGGCAGGGCCACATCTGGGGCTTGCCTGCCGGGGTGGACCCGCTCCTCGTCCTGTACGACCGGGCGGCCTTCGCGGCGGCCGGGCTGGAACCGCCGGCTCCCGGCTGGACATGGGACGCCCTGTTCGACGCGGCCCGGCAGTTGACGCAGCAAGAGGGCGGACAGGTCGTGCGCTACGGCTTCGCCGACCCGGGGTTAGGGAGCGTGCGGCCGGTAGTAGAGGCGCTGGGGGGGCCGGTTGGTGGACGAGGCGGCGGGCCCGCCGTTGCCCACGCTGGACGACCCTCGCACCGTGGCGGTAGTGCAAACTTACGCCGACCTGGCACTGACCGAGAGAGTGATACTCAACCCGGTGGAGATGGGGCCGGTGGACGCCTTCGCCCTGGTGCGGGAGGGGCGGGCTGCAATGAGCGTCACCCTGGGCCGCTCCTGGGTAGAAGGGGGGCGTGACGAGGCATTGGGCGTGGCGCCGTTGCCCGAGCAGAGCCCGGTGTGGGCCTATGGATACTTCATCAGCGCCGGAACGGCCCATCCCGAGGCGGCCTGGCGCTGGCTGCAGTTCCTCAGCCGAGAGGTGACGCCGCCCCATTGCCTCCCGGCACGGCAAAACCTGATCCCCCAATCAACCTATGCCGCTGCCGCTGGCGAAGCACTGCAGACCTTGCAGTACGCAGCGGAGCACAGCCTGCCACCGGTGCATCCGGCGGCGCTGGAGCAACTGCTGCGCCAAGCGGTGGAGCAGGTGCTCCGGGGTACAGACGCACAGACCGCACTGGGCGAGGTCCAGCAGCAGGCATTGTCGCTCCGTACACCGGAGATGGTCGAGCCGCCCACCGTGCCCACACCCGTGTTGGCGGGGGAACGCGTGGAGACCATTACCTTCGTGGTCGTCGCTCGTTCCCCCTATGAGGCATTGGCCGATGCCTTCCACCAGGCGCACCAGGAGATCGAGATACTGATCCAGGAGGCGGTTGACTTTGGCTACACCGGAGGGCCGCTGGCGGATCTCATCGCCGCCAGCGGCGCCGATTGCCTCGAGGCCGGCCTGCCGCCTTCGTGGGACACGGTACGGTCGGCGGTATTGAACCTGCAGCCCTTCGTGGACGCCGACCCGACCTTCCCCCTGGAGGATTACTACCCTCCGGCATTGGAGACGGTGCGGTATGGCGGCGACCTGTGGGGGTTGCCTGCTGCCTGGTGGACGGAGGTGCTGTGGTACAATCGCCCCCTGTTCGATGAGGCTGGCGTTTCCTATCCCACAGGCGATTGGTCGTGGGACGACTTGTGGATGGCGGCACAACTGCTGTCCGCCGGGGAGGGAGAACAACGGCGATACGGCTTCTTTTGGCCTCTTGGCAGTCCCCTTCTCCTGCTAGAGGGCCTCGTCGGGCGGCTGGTGGATAGCGATGCCAGAGTGCCGGCCTTTCGTTTCGACGACCCGAAGGTCGTGAACGCCGTCCGACGATTGGCCGACCTGAAGCGACAGGAGGTTATCCTCATCCATCGCGCCCGCCGGGAGGGTGATAGCGAATACTGGGACCTGCGGCATCTTCCCGACCTCGTCTGGACGAATCGCACGGCGATGTGGGTGGGAGCGCCGCGAGAATTCGAGCGCGAGGGGTTCGACTTCCACCCGGCCCCGTTGCCCGGGCACGTGTCACAAATGGGAGTTTCTATGTATTACATCGCGGCCGACACCCTGCACGCCGAGGCCTGCTGGCAGTGGCTGCGCTTTCTCAGCGACCATGTTTTGCCGACGGGAGTGCCACCTCGTCGCTCGTTGCTGGCCTCGGAGGCCTTCCGCGAACAGGTGGGTGCGGAAGCCCAGGCAGTCTACCTGCAGGTCTACGAGGGGATACCGGGCGAAACTCCGACCATCTTTGCCGATCTGGAGGGGCTGCCGCATTCCGGCCGCGCCTACACCTGGCTGCGGGATGCAGTAGAGGCCATTCTGTGGGAGAACGCCGATGCTGAGGCCGCATTGGGCGAGGCGCAACACAAGGCCGAGGTCTATCTCGCGTGCCTGCGACAGCGCTCTGACCTGGAAGATGAAGTCCGTGCCGAGGCTTGCTTCGAGAGGGCGAACGTACGGTGAGGCTTACTTCACGAGAAAGCCCGGCCGCGTGCCGGGCTTTTCGCTTTGACAAGCCCGCGTTCCTCGTGTAAGATACACCGTACATGGCCCAATCGTCACTCGAAGCCTGCTTCACCCGCTACCTGCCGGCGCTCGAAGCGGAGATGCGTGCCGTCGTCGAGTCCCCTGACCCGCGCCATGCCGCGCTGTTCGGCATGTTGCACTACCATCTGGGCTGGGCCGACGCCGAATTCAACCCCTGCTGCACCGAGACCGGTAAGCGCATCCGGCCCGTATTGTGCCTGATGTCCTGCGAGGCATGCGGCGGCGATTGGCAGCAGGCGCTGCCCGCCGCGGCCGCCGTCGAACTCCTTCACAATTTCTCCCTCATACACGACGACATCGAGGACGGCGACCGCACTCGTCGTGGCCGCCCGACGGTGTGGGCGTTGTGGGGTGAGGCGCAGGCGATCAACGCCGGGGACGCGCTGTTCGCGCTCGCGCAACTGGCGCTGCTGCGACTCGCCGAGCGAGGCGTACCCGCTTCGACCACTGTGGTAGCGCAGACGCTCTTCAATCGCACCTGCGTCGCGTTGACCGGCGGTCAGCATCTCGACCTGGGCTTTGAGAGCCGCGATAGCGTCACGGTCGCTGACTATCTGGCGATGATCGAGGGCAAGACCGCTGCGCTCGTGGCCTGTGCCTGTGAATTGGGCGCGCTCGTCGCCATCGCTCCCGATGCCCAACGTGCCCACTTGCGCGCGTTTGGCCGCCATCTGGGGCTGGCCTTCCAGATGCGTGACGACATCCTCGGCGTATGGGGCGATCCGGCGCTCACCGGCAAGCCTGCCGGCGCCGACGTCGCCCGGCGCAAAAAGTCGCTCCCCATCCTGCACGGCCTGGAGCAGAGCGCAGCCTTACGCGCGTTGCTCGCGCAAGAGACACTTGCCGAAACCGACGTGCGCCGCGCGACGGAATTACTAGAGGAGAGCAGCAGCCGCGCTTTCGCCGAAGGGCTGGCGCAAGAGCATCACCATCAGGCATTAGCGGCGCTAGAGGCAACCAACCTGCAAGGGCCGGCGGCCCAGGCGCTCTACGACTTGGCGCAGGCGCTCTTGAACCGCGAAAGGTGACCGGCGCGGCAAGGAGCCGCATCTACCATCCAACCCCGGAGACTATAGGAGGCAGACATGAAACTCGACTACAAGAAGACGTTCCTGATCGGCTTTGGCTTCTTTGGCATCAGCGTGATGTGGACACTGTACAATGCTTACGTGCCGATCTACCTGCAGGCGGGCCATCCGAACTTTGACGCCCACGGCGAGGCGGGCTTCGGCCTGGATCCTGGGCTGACCGGCGTGATCATGACGCTGGACAATGTGGTCGCCTTCTTTCTCCTCCCGCTGATCGGCGTCTGGTCGGATCGCACATGGACGCGACTAGGCCGCCGCATGCCGTTCATTCTCGTCCTTGCTCCAATTGCGATTGCGGCGTTCATCCTGATCCCGCTCGCAGTCGGCATGATCCCGCCCGAACTTACCGGGCAGATCGGTCGCCTGGGAACGCCATTGGCGCTATTTGCGGTCGCCATAGGTGTCTTCCTGACGGCGATGGCCGGCTTCCGCACGCCGGTGATCGCCCTTATGCCCGACCTGACGCCCAGCCCGCTGCGCTCGCAGGCCAATGGCGTCATCAACCTGATGGGCGGGCTTGGCACGCTGCTGGCGACGCTGGGCAGCGGCGTGTTGTACGCATTGGGGCGGGTAGCCCCCTTCGCCTTTGGCGGTGTGCTGATGGCTGCTGCCGTGCTGATGCTCCTGTTCTTCGTGCGCGAGCCGAAGGGACTGGAGATCGCCGCGCGCGAGGAGGAAGGGCTGGGCGTGTTGCGCGGCGTCACGCGCGTCTCGCGGGAGGCCCGTCTCAGTCTGGCGCTGCTGATGGGCGCGATCTTTTGCTGGTTCGTCGGCTACAACGCTGTCGAGACATTCCTTTCGTCCTATGGGGTAAGCGAGTTGGGCATGTCCGTCGGCACGGCGCCATTGCTGATGGGCGTGGCCTCGCTGGCGTTCCTGGTGTTCGCAGTCCCCTCTGGCTATATCGCGGCCCGCCTGGGACGGCGGCGCACGATCATTGCAGGGCTGGTGGTGTTCGGCGTGCTGCTACTGGTCAACTTTTTCCTGCGCAGCGCGACGCTGATCTGGCCGATCATGGCGATCGGCGGTATGGGTTGGGCGCTGGTCAATATCAACTCGCTGCCGATGGTCGTGGATATTTCGACCTCGGACGCCGACCTGGGGACGTACACCGGCCTGTATTACATCGCTTCGCAACTGGCGGCGGTGGCGGGGCCGATCATCAACGGCTACATCGTCAAGTGGGGCAGCGGCGATTACAACCTGATCTTTCTGGCGACGCCGGCGTTCTTCCTGTTGGCGGTACTGTGCATGTGGCGCGTGACGAAAGGAGAGGCAAGGCCGGGATAGGAGACGAAGCGGGGCACGTGCCTGCTCGCATGGAATGTCCCACTGCCCCTGAACGCGGTTGGGCCGATGCCTTGGCGCGGATCGTAGCGATGCTACGGCACGGCCTGCGCGTGGCTACCCTGCGCCTCCTTGCCAAAATAGCCCAATTGTGTACAATAAGACGTCTGTGCAGATTAGCCAGGCCTCAGGATCACTTGTGTCAACAATGGGGGTGTTAGTCAGGTGAGGAGAACGACGAAACCGAAGAGGCCGCCGGCAGGACCGTATGGAGCCAATCTGCCCGCGCGGGTGAAACCGGAATATACTCCGCGTGTTGTGTTCCAGCCTGCAGCCTACAGAGGGATGCAGCGCGGCATCCACAAGATCGTGAGGGCCATCCGCCCGACGCTGGGTCCACTTCCGCGTGTTGTCGTCGTTGACAAGATGACCTCAGGGCAGCCACTGGAAAGGCTAGACGACGGCGGTGTCATTGCCAGGCGCATCATCCGCCTCCCCGATCGCGACGAGGACATGGGCGCCATGTACGTTCGCCACGTCCTGTGGCGACTGCATGAGAAGGTCGGTGATGGCACGGCTACAGCCGCGGTGGTATTCCAATCCATCTATGACCAAGGTGTCACCTATATTACTTCTGGTGGCAATGCCCAGCAGTTGCGCCGCTACCTGGAAAAGGGCCTGCAAGTCGTTCTTGACGAATTGAGCCGCATGGCCGTGCCGCTGCAGAGCAGGGAGCAACTGGCGCAGGTGGCCGAGTCCATCTGCTACGATCCGCCGCTGGCCGAGATGCTAGGAGAGATTTTCGACATCATTGGGGAGTACGGCCGGCTCGAGATCCGCGCCGGGCGTGGTCTGGGGTTGGAACGCGAGTACGTGGAGGGGATGTATTGGGATAGTGGTGTCTTCTCTCGCCGGATGATCACCGATCAGACCCGACTCAGAACCGAGATGGAGGATGCTGCCATTCTCATCAGCGACCTGGAGATCGAAGACCCTCGCGCTTTGATGCCGGTGATCAGCAAAGTGCTCGAGAACAAGACCCGCTCGCTTGTAATCCTGACCCCCAAGATCTCCGATCTGGCGATAGGGTTCTTGGTGTCAGCAAGCCAGAAGGACCCCGAGAGGTTCCGGGTTATCGCGGCCAAGTCGCCCGGGGCGACTATGGATGTGCGAGCGGCAGCGATGGAAGACCTGGCGATCCTGACCGGTGGCCGTCCCTTTGTGCGGGCAGCCGGTTACACCGGGTTCGATAAGGTCAAGTTGGAAGACCTGGGACGTGCGCGGCGGGTTTGGGTGGATCGCTCCTATCTCGGTGTCGTTGGGGGTAAGGGAGATCCCCGCGCGCTCCGTGAGCATCTTGCCAGATTACGCAACAACTTTATGCAAACCGAGGATCGGGAAGCGCGGAAGAAACTGCGCGAGCGTATCGGCAAACTGATGGGTGGATCGGCTACATTGTGGATCGGCGGCTTGACGGAGATGGAAATCAAGGCTCGCAAGGAATTGGCAGAACGGACGGCCGATGCATTGCGGGGGACGATTATGGAGGGCATAGTGCCCGGCGGCGGCGTGGCGCTGCTCATGTGCCGTCCTGCGTTGCAGAGGATGCTCGAGCAGAGCACGGATGCGGATGAGCGTGCCGCTTATCGTATCTTGATCAGGGCCATGGAGGAGCCCATCCGCACGATCCTGACGAACGCGGGTTACGACGCCAGCGAAGTGATGGCGGAACTCAAGATGGCCGGGCCGGGCTACGGCTTTGACGTGCGTTCCGGGAAGGTTGTGAATGTCATGGAGGCCGGTATTTTCGACGCAGCCTCTGTGCAGAAAGAAGCCATGCATAGTGCTATTGCCGGTGCTGCGCTTGCGCTCACCGTGGATGTCCTGATTCACCGCAGGCAACCCCCAGAAGCCTTTGAGACTGCATAGCCTCCAGGGATGGTACAGGCATGAGTGAGGAATCCCGAGATCTGGTCTATCGTATTGCTGTATCCCCTTGCTTTGCCGAGGACGGTGTTTGTTTCGCCGCTCGTCGGTCTGGGCTTTACCGATCTGAGGATGGCGGATGCACCTGGCATTCTGCCTATGATGCGCTTGGTCTTGAGGACACGTTGACGACCACGGCCGTCGCCGTCTCGCCTGGCTTTGCATCTGATCGCAGCGTGTTTGCCGGTGTGAAGGGCGGCGTCCTGCGCTCTATTGATGGCGGCAAGACCTGGCATGCGGCAGTGTTCGCTACGCCGCCGCCTGTCGTGTCGGCGCTGGTGCTCTCGCCCAACTTTGCTGAAGACGGCACGCTGCTGGCTGGAACCATGGAAGATGGCGTCTTTCGCTCGTCCGATCGAGGCAGCCATTGGGCCGCCTGGAATTTCGGCCTGCTGGATCTGAATGTCCTCTCGTTGGCTATCTCGCCTGGATTCGCCAGCGACGAGACGCTTTTCGTGGGCACGGACACCGGCATTTTCCGCAGCACAAATGGCGGTCGTGCCTGGCGGGAAGTAGGCTTCCCTACCGAATTCGCGCCGGTGTTGAGCCTCGCGCTGTCGCCGGACTATGTCAGCGATGGCGTCCTGTTCGCAGGCACAGAGTCCTGCGGCCTCTTTCACTCTGGGGATCGCGGGCGCACGTGGACGCGCATGGGGGAGGACGTGATCACCAATGCGGTGAACGAGATCGTGCTCGCGCCCGAATTCCCCAAGGAGCCACATATCTTGGTGGTGCTCGCCGATAGGCTGCTCGTCTCGCGCGATGGTGGCCGATACTGGGGCCCCTGGCGGGAGGAGTTGCAGATCGAGGAGCAGATCATCTCGGTGGCGGCCCCGTTGGGACTTGCGCCTGGCTCACCGTTGTTGCTTGGCCTCACGAATGGCGTGCTGAGAATATGACGGCCGGCGAAAGACCGAGAACTGGTAACAAATCTCTTGACTCTAAGGAGGAGGTAGTATGATGTGGAAACCCGGTATCTGGGAGTTGGTGATCATTCTGGTGATCGTGCTGCTCATCTTCGGAGTTGGGCGGCTGAGCAAACTCGGCCGTGACCTGGGTGAGGGCATCTCCGAGTTCCGCCGTGGTCTGAACCGTGGCCAACCGCAAGGCGAGGAGAAGCAGAGCACAGAGGGGCAGGGCGAGGGGAGCGGCGCGCAGCAAGCGGACTAGAGTGCCTCTCGGGCGCATACAAGGGAGAGTGCCTTTACCCGCGGCCAAAGCGTCGGGCTGTGTGACGCCTTACAGGGCCCGCGGTTAGTCTAGTTTCCGGTACAAAACACGGCGGATGCCCCGGTTTAATCGGGGGTTTCCTGGCTGAAGCCGGGCCTCCAGGCCAGTTTTGTACCGAGAACTAGTTTAGCCATGTATTTCGAGTGCTTGGCCCTCCTCGACCGTTGCTCATCCACCGGATTGTATGCGCCCTTTCCCTTCCCCCCTCTAGGGGAAGTCAGAGGCCTGGTCGCAAGGCGTACCCCCTGCCGGTCTGGATGGTGTGATGACCGGTCCAAGTCGTGGGCTGGTCTCGCTCCACGGCTGAATCTATCCACGCAGGATGTGCTCAGGCTACAACGAGTGTGGAGCGACTGGCGTGGTTTGTCTGGCAGCGGCATCAGACGGCAGATTCGATGGGGTGAAAAACAGTGAACTTTTTGAATAACCTCGGTCCCTGGGAACTGACGGTCATTCTCATTCTGGCCATCTTGCTGGTCGGGCCCAAGCGCGTGCTCCAGATCATCCAGAGCATCCGCGAGTTTGCGGGGAAGGTACGCGCCATGTCTGGCGAGTTCACCTCCTTGCTACGGAACGAGATCCAGGGGCCTGGGCAGGAGGCGGAGCAGGTCGGCCAGGCGGCCGGTCAAGACCTGAAACGCACGGTGCAGGAAGCCCTGAACCCTATTGCTGCCGTACAGGCGGAACTCCAGGCTGCCGCGCGCGATACCCGCAAGGCCCTCGAAAGTGCTGTGAAAGACGAAGCCCTCAGCGGAGTCCAATCTGAGATGCAGGCTGCCGTCCAAGAAACACGCCAGGCCCTCGAGACTCCTGTGGAGACGCCCAAAGAAGAGCCGCCTATTTCGTAGGAGTTCCGGATGAAGAGACGGACTCGACGTCAAGATGAGATGACGATCCTTGAGCACCTGGATGAACTGCGCCAGCGTTTGCTGAAAGCGGTCGTTGCGTTGTTGGTGGGCGTCGTCATCGGCACGTTCATCACCAGGCCCGTTCTCCAGATCCTCTTGATGCCGCTCGGAGATCTCAGGCCCCAGGCGATCAAGCCCACCGAGGCGATCTCGGTCTACTTCCAGATTTCCATTATCATCGGTCTCGTGATTGCGATGCCGGTGATCATGTACCAACTGTTCCAGTACGTGGCGCCGGGCTTGGAGCCCCATGAATTGCGCTACATCCTCATCGGCGCACCGGCTGCCTCGGTCTCCTTCGCCGTGGGCGTTCTGTTTGCTGCCACCGTGTTGCTGCGCAATGCACTCCCTTTTCTGACAGGTATTCTTTCGGACATCATCGAGCAAAAGCCCACAATTGAGAATTACATCTCCTTCGTTGGCAGCGTGCTCCTCTGGGTCGGCGTTGTGTTTGAGACGCCGCTGGTGATGTTCATCCTGGCCAAGTTGGGCGTTATCACGCATAAGGGATACATCAAGGCGTGGCGCGTCGTCGTCATCGGCGCGGCGATCGGTGCTGCACTTATCACGCCCACCGTTGACCCAATCAACATGGTGCTGGTGATGGGGCCGTTCCTACTGTTGTACGGGTTGGGTATCCTGCTGGCCTGGCTGGCGCGACGAAAAGAGGCAGTCTGACCATCTTCGTCGCACTACGATTACAGACCGCAGGCGCTCAACGGTGTGTAGGACATACCAAAGGCCTCGGCCACGGCTCGATAGGTGATCTGACCCTGGTAGACGTTGACCCCCTGGGCCAGCGCCTGGTTCGAGCGGATAGCCTCTCTGAACCCCTTGTTAGCCAGTTCGACGATGTAGGGCAGCGTGGCGTTGGAAAGGCCATATGTGCTGGTGCGCGGCACGGCGCCCGGCATATTGGACACGCAGTAGTGTACCACGCCGTCTACAACGAAGGTTGGGTTCGAGTGTGTGGTGGGACGGGTTGTCTCCACACAGCCTCCCTGATCCACTGCGACGTCCACGATCACGCTCCCCGGCTTCATCCTGCTCACCATCTCGCGCGTTACCAGTTTGGGGGCTTTGGCTCCTTTGACCAGTACTGCCCCGATCAGCAGGTCGGCGAAACGCACGGCCCGTGCTATGTTGAGCGGGTTGGAGGCCCAGGTGACAAAGTTGCCGTGCAGGATCTCGCTAAGAACACGCAAACGATCAAGATTGACGTCGAGCAATGTGACGGCAGCCTCGAGCCCCAGCGCCATGCGCGCCGCGTTCGTGCCGACCACGCCTCCGCCGATGATCACCACGTTGGCGGGACGCACACCGGGGATGCCGCCCAGCAGTTTTCCCCGTCCCCCTTCCGGCCGCTCCAGGTAGTGTGCTCCGACCTGGATCGCCATGCGCCCGGCGACCTCGCTCATCGGCGTCAAGAGCGGCAGCGCACCGTTGGGCAGTTCCACGGTCTCGTAGGCGATGCCGGTGACGCCACTCTCGACCATCGTGCGCGTGAGTTGCTCGTCAGCAGCCAGGTGCAAGTAGGTGAAAAGCACCAGGTCGGGTCGCAGGTAGTGATACTCGGAAGGCAGCGGCTCCTTGACTTTGACCACCAGATTCGCCTTCTCCCACGCCTCGTCAGCGGAAACGATTTGAGCGCCGGCACGCGCAAAGTCATCATCCGGAAAATAACTGCCTTCCCCGGCTCCGCTCTCGACCAGGACTGTGTGCCCGGCCTCGACCAACTGACGCACGCCCCCTGGCGTCATCGAAACCCGATATTCATTGTCTTTGATCTCCTTGGGTACTCCGACGATCATTTCGGCCTCCTTATGCGAGAGCGTATCCGGTACCGGAGACACGCTCCGATTTTTGCTCCACGGCTCGTTCTTAATTATACCCAGCAGGGGTAATCTGCAAAAACCCAATCCCGACATCGAAGCCTTCGCGGCGGAACTCACCCTATCCGGAGGTTGCTCGTGTCCTCGTATATTGGTCTGTTCAATCGGAACATTCACCACCTGTTCAGGGATGCCTTGCGCATCAGTTTGAGAGAGCCGGGTATGGCCCTCTTCGCCCTACGCACGCTCTACCGGCAGAAGCGGGCAGCACGCGCACGCGCAGCCTGGGAGCGGCGCGGCGTCCACGTGCCGCCGCTAATGATCGTCAGCGTCACCAGCCGTTGTAACCTCCACTGCGCGGGTTGTTATGCGCAGGCCCACCGCTCCCGGTCGCAGGGGGAGATGAGCGCCGAACGGCTACGCGGCGTCATTGCCGAGGCACGCGACCTGGGCATCTCCATCGCGCTTGTGGCCGGGGGTGAACCGCTCACCCGTCCAGAGGTCCTGGATATTCTGGGCGACTTTCCCCAGATCGTTTTCCCCCTCTTTACCAATGGCCTGCTGATTGACGAGGACGTGGCTGACAGACTGAAACGCCAGCGCAGCACCATACCGGTGATCAGTCTAGAAGGTTGGGCGGAAGAGACCGACCGGCGTCGCGGCACGGGCGTCTATGAACTCGTGCTGGAAAAGATCGAGATGTTGAAGAAGCGGGGGATATTCTTCGGTACCTCGATAACGCTGACCAGACAGAATTATGCCACTGTCACGGGCGAAGCGTTTCTGGGGAGGCTAATGGCCCTGGGTTGCCGGCTCTTCTTTTTCGTCGAATACGTGCCGATTCAGGCGGGGACGGAGCATCTGACCCTGACTGCCGAGCAGAAGGCCGAAATCGCTCAACTGACCGTCTCGCTCCAGGCGCGCAAGCCAGGGCTGTTCGTCGCATTTCCCGGTGACGAGGAGATGTACGGGGGTTGTCTGGCTGCCGGGCGAGGTTTTGTGCACATAAACCCGGAGGGCCGCCTGGAACCGTGCCCATTCTCGCCGTTCTCCGACACCAGCGTGAAGGACATGCCACTCCGCGAAGCCCTACAGTCTGTCTTCCTGCAAAAGATCCGCGAGAGCGATGTGCATCTGAGCGAAACGCGTGGCGGCTGTGCCTTGTGGGAACAGCGCGAGTGGGTGGCGTCGCTATTGCAGGAGTAGGCCGGCCTTTCTTTGACGCCCACTGCGAATATGCTATAATCCAAAGTCGGGCGCCCGTAGTGGCGACTTAGCCCTTCAGGGATTGCAATCGCCTCCGGTAGGGGCGGGGTCACCCCATCCCTACAACGCCAGGCATCCACCTGAGTGGACGCTGCCGCGGCGACCGCGTAGGCGGTTGCCCGGCACGGAGGGATACCCCTACTTTGCAACTATAGTCGCTACACAACCGTGAGGAGCACATGGCAGAAACACCCGCGTGGCACAGCCGCACTGTCGAAGAAGTGGTCGAGAGCCTGGGCACGAACCCGGTCGTCGGGCTGACCAAAGCCGAGGCCGAGGCTCGTCTGGCCCAGTACGGCTATAACGAACTGGCCGAGCGTCCCCGTCCGGGATTTCTTCAATTGCTGCTCGGCCAGTTCAACAACTTTATCGTCATTATCCTGATCGTGGCCGCCATCATCTCGCTTCTGCTGGGCGAGGTGATTGATGCCAGCGCGATCATGGCCATCGTCATCCTGAACGCCGTGCTGGGCGTGATCCAGGAGAGCAGAGCCGAGCAAGCCCTGGCTGCGCTCAAAAAGATGGCCGCGCCGGAGGCCCACGTACTGCGCGATGGCCATCGCATCGTCGTCCCGGCCCGCGAACTGGTACCCGGCGACATCGTGTTCCTCGAAGCCGGCAACTATGTCCCCGCCGACCTGCGATTGATCGAGAGCGTCAACCTCAAGATTGACGAGGCCTCTCTGACGGGCGAATCGGTGCCGGTAGAGAAATCCGCCGGTGCAACATTGGCCCAAGACGTGCCCCTGGGCGATCGAACCAACAGCGCCTTTATGGGCAGCACCGTCACCTATGGGCGCGGTATGGGCATCGTCATAGCCACCGGCATGCAGACCCAGATCGGCCTGATCGCCGAGATGATCCAGTCCTACGAAGAGGGCCCCACGCCGCTGCAGCAACGCCTCGATCAGTTTGGCCGCTGGCTGGGTATGGGCGCGCTCGTCATCTGCGGTATCGTCTTTGTCGAAGCGATTCTACAAGAGACCAATATCGCGCTCATCGGCACTCAGGGCCTGCGGGCCTACCTGGTCCAGACTCAACGGCAGATCGTTGATCTGTTCCTTGTCGCGGTCAGCCTCGCTATCGCCGCGGTTCCCGAAGGGCTGCCCGCCGTCGTGACCATCTGCCTGGCGATCGGCATGCGCGAGATGGTGCGCCGCCACGCCCTCATCCGCCAGTTGCCGGCGGTCGAGACGCTCGGCTCCGCCACCGTCATCTGCTCCGACAAGACCGGCACACTCACCCAGAACGAGATGATGGCGGTGCGGCTCTATGTGGCGAACCTGCGGCTCGATATCAGCGGCGAGGGCTACCAGCCCACGGGCCGTTTCGACCACTATGGCGAGGTGCGTGATCCACGCGAGAATGCCGAGATCATGGCGCTCTTGACCGGCAGCCTGCTCTGTTCCGATGCGGTGCTGGAGCCGCTCGAATCCGGCGACGGCGAGCGCAAATACCGCATGGTGGGCGATCCCACCGAAGGCGCCCTAGTCGTTGCAGCAGCCAAGGCCGGTCTATGGCGCGAGGAGATGGAAAAGCGTTTGCCACGCATTGCCGAGGTGCCGTTCGATAGCGAGCGCAAGCGCATGAGCACCATCCACGACAAGGGCTTGGGGGAACGCGGCCCCGAATACGTTGCCTACGTCAAAGGCGCGCCCGATGTCATGCTTCCGCTCTGCGATTCCATCTTGGAGAACGGCATAAACGTGCCGCTCACTGCTGCCCGTCGCCAGCATATCGAAAACACCATCCGCGAACTGGGCCGCGAAGGACTGCGTGTGCTGGCGGTGGCCTACCGCGCGATGGATTCATTGCCCCAGGAGATAACCGCCGAGACGATCGAGCGCGACCTGACGCTGATCGGGCTGGTGGCGATGACCGATCCGGCCCGCCCCGAGGTCAAGCCGGCGGTAGAAAAGGCGCGGCGCGCCGGCATCCGCACGATTATGATCACCGGCGATTATGCCGACACCGCCCGCGCGATCGCGCAAGAGATCGGCCTGCTACGGCCCGGCGGTCAGGTCATCACCGGCGCGGAACTGGACCGTATGAGCGACGAGCAGTTGATTGAGCGCATTCCGAACGTGGACGTCTTTGCGCGAGTCTCGCCACAGCACAAGGTACGCATCGTCGAGGCGCTGATGGCGCGCGGCGAAGTCGTGGCGATGACGGGCGACGGCGTCAACGACGCGCCGGCGCTCAAGCGCGCCCAGATCGGCGTGGCGATGGGCATCACCGGCACCGATGTCGCCAAAGAGACGGCCAACATGGTGCTCACTGACGATAACTATGCCTCCATTGTCTCCGCCGTCGAGCAGGGGCGCATCATCTACTCCAACATCCGCAAGTTCGTCTTCTATCTGCTCTCGTGCAACATGGCCGAGATCACGACCGTATTCCTGGGTACCATGTTGGGTTCGCAATCGCCGCTGGCTGCGATCCAGTTGCTATGGATCAATCTGCTGACCGACGGGGCACCCGCGTTGGCACTGGGGCTGGAGAAGGGCGATCCCGATATTATGGAGCGGCCGCCGCGCCCGCCGAAAGAGCCGATCATCAATCGCTCGATGCTCGCCGGCATCATTGTGCAGACGGTCGCAATCACGGCGGCAGTGCTGGCTGCGTATTACCTCGGCCTGGCGTCTTCGCCGGCCAAGGCGCAGACGATGGCTTTTGCTACCCTGGTGCTCTCCGAGTTGGTGCGCGCCTACACCGCCCGCTCGGAACAGGTTTCGCTGTTTCGGCTGGGGGTGTTCAGCAATCGGTACATGCAGTACGCTGTGCTGGTCTCTCTCGTCTTGCTGTTCAGCGTGCTGTATATTCCCTTCCTCCAGCCGGCTTTCAAGACGGTATCCCTGGACTTGGAGGACTGGGAGGTTGTCTTGCCGTTGATGTTTGTGCCCGCGATTGCTGCGGAAATCACCAAGGCCATCACCGGCCTGCTTGCCCGCCGGCGGCGCAAGGCTGTCGCGGCATAAAGCCCGGCTTTTTTTCTGCGTTCAAAAAATCTTCGCGATTGTGATAGTTTTTCGAGAGCAATACTCCGTCACACGTGAAATTCTTGCACAATGAGCAAGGATTTTTACCACAAAGGACACTACGGCTACACTAAGGACACAAAGGTAGCCTTAGTGTCCTTCGTGTATCCTTCGTGTCCTTCGTGGTTCTTGGTTCCGGCTTGTCCGGGTTAGGGTTTTCCGGCAAACCGGCAGCGGTTAAAACCGCACCTGAGGCCCGCAGTCCGGATCGCGGGCTTGTGATACCCACGAGGGGTATCCCTACCGCGCCAGGCGACCGCCTGCGCGGTCGCGGGGACAGCGTCCACGCAGGTGGACGCCTGGCTGTAAGCCCCTGAGGGGCGATTTCAATCGCTGAAGAGCGACTGGGCTGGGCTGGGCCGGAGGCCCGGCTTTAGCCGGGGCAGCCTCGCTAGAGCGAGGCGTCCAAACGGCGGCCTTTACATTGGTTTTGGCTCCTGAAACAACAGAATGCTAAAAAGTGCAAAACTTCTGGGAGGTGCAACATGTGGAAAGAGTTCAAGGCATTCATCATGCGTGGGAACGTGGTGGACCTAGCCATCGGCATCATCATTGGTACGGCCTTTGGCAAGATCGTCACCTCGTTGGTGAACGACATCATCATGCCGCCCATCGGGCTGCTGCTGGGCCGCATGGATTTCTCCAACCTGTTCATCAACCTGTCGGGGCAACCCTACGCCACGCTGGCAGCGGCAAAAGAGGCCGGCGCCGCCACGATCAACTATGGCGCGTTCATCAACACCGTGATTGACTTTCTCATTGTGGCCGTCGTCATTTTCCTGCTGGTGCGCGCGGTGAACCGCTTGAGGCGCCAGCCAGAGGCCGCGCCGACGACCAAGGAGTGCCCCTACTGCTGCACGGCTATCTCCATCAAGGCGACTCGCTGCCCGAATTGCACGTCGCAGTTGCCAGTGTAGAGTAGAGCGTGTGTCCGGCAAGAGGTTTCCGCATCGTGCGGCATCCAGGCTGGCATAATGCATGATGCGTAATGCGTAAAACGTAAAGGCGCGGGGGCAAAAGCCTCCGCGCCTGTCGTCATGTGAGATAGTGGCTGTTCAGAGATTCCGCAGCGCAAGGGGTAGATAGACGCGCCATATCCACTCGTCCGCGCCCAGGTCAGGAAGGCCGATGCGGGGTTCGCCGTCTATGTCGGTCGCTACACCCGCGTTCACCCCTCGGTCAATCGCTGCCGAGCCGGCAGTCAGGTGATAGCCATCGGCGGCGAAGGCCGGGTCGCCCGTGTGCTGGTTCTGTATCATCACCACGGCGGTGACGCCCTGCGACACCGTGACAGGCGTACTGGCGTCCCAGAGGATGCCGTTGACGGTAACGGTATTCCCGCTCGTGACGCTGATGCCCACCGTGTGGCTCACGAGAATCGAGTTGGTGATCGCTACAGTGGAATTACCGCTCCGCACTGCAACCCCGGCACCATTGCCACCGGTATTGCGAGCAACAGTTGTGTGGATCACGTGCAGTTGAGCAGTAGCCACACTCAGGCCATCGGCGTTATCGGCTACTACGGTGTTGCTGAAGACATACGAGCCGATCCAGGCATCTAACCCGGCGCCGCTATTTCCCACAATGCGGCTATTGTCAAACCGACAGGATGCCAGATTTGCATACACGCCGCGACCCACATTGAAAGCAATTGTGTCGTTGGTGAACGCAATCAGGCCTGTAGCCTGCTGCAAATACACTCCGCTGGTAGAAGGAATGGACTGTGGTGTATTGCTGACGATCGTATTGTTTTGGAATATTACCCTGCTCAGTGCTGCGAACACCCCTCCCCCGATATCAGCCTGGTTATTGACTATCGTATTCCCGGTCAAAACCACTTCCGTCGCGCTTGCATTGACCACGCATACTCCACCGCCTTCCCGGGCAACGTTATGCGTCACTACATTATCGGAGAGAGTAGCATTACTCTCCCATATGATCTGGATCCCACCGCCTTTTTGGGAGGCCGTGTTGCTGTAGATGGCATTGTTGTTGAGCGCGACTGTACCGCCCTGTATGAACACGCCACCTCCGTTGTCTGCTGTGTTGCTGAAGATATGGTTGCCGCTGAGTGTGGTTGTTGCAGTGAGAATATATATCCCACCTCCGTCATCTCCTGTCCAGCCGCCACCCAAACCGGCTGCATTTCCTCCTGTGATGCGCAGTCCTTCAATCGTTGGGCTGATATTCCCGGTGATATACAGTACCCGTCCCTTTCCTTCGGCATCCAATGCAGTCGGCTGAGTGACAGGGTAGGGTACTGTCCAATTGGTGGTCGTATAACCCCCCTGGAGGGTAACAGTCTTGCTGATGTAAACCACCTGCCTGAGGCCTCCATAGTTGTTCACACCCGTATACACCCCCGCCGCCACCTTGATCACATCCCCATCGCTGGCCGCATCCACCGCCGCCTGGATGCTCGTGTAATCGCATCCCCCCTCCAGGCACACGGTGATCACGTTACTCGTCGCCGACCGGGGACGCTCCGGGGCGGCAATCGCCGCTACCTCTCCACCCTTCACCAGCCAGAGCAGGGCGACTACCAGTCCCAATCCGAGGGCCAATGCGAGACTGGTATGAATGACAAAGCGTATCATCGTCACATCCTCCTTCGTTGTTAGGTTAGTTCTCGGTACAAAACGCAAGCCCTGCCCCGTGGGCGGCTCGGGCCCGGCCTTGCCGATGGCTAGAAGCCATCGGCTCAGCAGATGGAAGCCCGCGCAGCGGGCTAGCGCAAGCCCGCCAGGGCTTTCACCTGCCCGCC
>FWPU01005146.1_pt1 | contig 29012 bp, 21 predicted proteins | sample 2228361 | NCBI WGS metagenome assembly FWPU01 (sample SAMEA103939777, study PRJEB20133) | metagenome | reverse complement strand
CGAGGGTGGGGACACGGGTGCACGGAGCGCACCCGCATTCGTTTATTCGTTCTCCATTCGTTGACAGCAGGGATGGAAACGTGCAAACAGGGAACACGCAATGTAAAATACAGCCACAACACAATCACATAATCACCTAATCTCGTCATCACCCAATCAAAATCCAGCGTATGACTCAGCAGACTCTTATCTTCTCTTCATGCAATCTGAACATAGCGCCGCTAGAATACGAGCATATATGGATTCTGAATGTGAGGAACGAATGGATAACGATACCGATGATCGCCCGATAGGGCGCATTCTCAGCCGACGCGAAGTGCTGGCGCTGCTTGGCGTCTCTGCAGCTGCGCTGCTGGCGGGTTGCGGCAGCGCGGGTGAAACGCCGACCGGCAACGCGCCCACCGTTTCGCCTGCACCTCCCGAGGCGCCTGCCACCTCTGCCACCCAGCCGGAACCATCGCCAATGGCAACGCCGGCGCCAGCTGCCACCTCGAGCCAACCATCCACGATGGTCCCAGCAGCGCCAACGGTCAGTACCGATGCAGGGGTCAGCCGACCGGTTCCTGCGTGTGTGGTGCGTCCGGAGCAGACCGAGGGACCGTACTTTGTCGATACTCAGATGAACCGCGCCGATATTCGTTCTGACCCCGCCAGCGGCGTAGTCAAAGAGGGACTGCCACTGTTGTTGACATTCGTGGTGAGCCAGATCAGCAGCGCCGGCTGTACGCCGCTCAGTGGCGCCATGGTAGATATCTGGCATTGCGATGCTCAGGGATTCTATTCCGGCGTGCGCGATCCACGCCTCGACACACGCGGGCAACAGTGGCTGCGCGGCTATCAGATGACCGATGCCGATGGGATTGCAACCTTTACCACCATTTATCCGGGCTGGTATCCCGGGCGCGCAGTGCATATCCATTTCAAGATTCGTGCAACGAATGCCGCCGGGCAGGTGTACGACTTCACCTCGCAACTCTACTTCGATGACGCCATCAGCGACACTGTGTTTGCACAGGCGCCCTACGCGGGCCGGGGACGCCGCGCGACCCTCAACCAGAACGATGGAATCTTCCGGCAGAGCGGCAGCCAGCTGATGCTGAACCTGACCCCGATCGACCAGGGGTATGCAGCGACATTCGAGATCGGGGTGGATCTGGGGTAGGGGGCAATCCACGATCTCTCAAATCTAACCTGAAAACAGGCGCCAGGTGCACGAGCGTCTCGCCCGCATCCCCAGCCGCCGGGTACGCGGGCGTCTCGCCCGCATCCCCAGATTAGGGCCGAGACATCGCTCGATGATCGCACCACAAAGGCACAAAGTCCACAAAGGCCACGCTTCTGGATCTCACTGTTTCGAGCCTATTGCGCCTCCGCAGGGAACGGTTCACGATCAGGGGTTCAGGTAATACCAATTGGAATTGAACAAGCCGCATGCGCACGCTCATTAGAGCGCATCACAACGCTATCGCAGCAATCTCCAATCCAAAATCTACAATCTAAAATGGTACAAAGCCCCCCGCGATCAAGCATCGGCGGCGGGATGGCTTTCGCACGCGCCACGAGACGCCGCCCCGCCGACGCAAAAACGCCACAGGTACGATACGTTTGACCACTCACTCACCTGTGTCGTATATGAGGAATCTCGTTGTAGTGTCAGATGCGCGAGCGTCGCGCCCGCATCCCCAGACCTGGCGTCGGGTGCACGGGCGGCTCGCCCGCATCCCCAGGCTCGCGTTCATCACGGCAGTGTGCGGTGCAGACGCAAGAGAGGCTGAATGGTCTTACCCGGCATACACATACAGCTCGCCCGGCTGCAACAGATGGCAGCGCATAAACGGCGCACGACGATCGAGTTCATCGAAGAGCATACCGGGCGATACGCGATTACCAGCGAACAGATCATTGTGTATTCCTATCAATACTCGCGCATCGATAGCTTTTGCCAATTCAATCGCTTCCCCGGGCCACAGGTTGCCGATGATCTGCTCACGTTCGCGGAAAAAGTCGCGCCCGTTGATGGGCAGGAGCGCAATATCGATCGAGCGCCCCCTGAGCGCCTCCAGCAGTTCGGGGAAGATGATCGTGTCGCCGCTGTGGTAGATGGTCACACCGTTGCACTCGATAATGAACCCCATCCAGCGCGAATGCCCATCAGCATCGACTTCGTACTCATAGTGCGCCGCCGGCGTCGCGGTGCATGCCAGATCGCCGATCGCGAAACGCTCACCCAGTCGCGGCGTGATGATCCGATGATCCGGGATACCGGCATCCAGCGCGATCTGCCGCCCCTGGAGCGATGCCACAAGCACCGCCGACGGTGACGCTGCCAGGAGCGGCGCGAGCGTCGCCGCATCGGTGTGATCGAGATGCTCATGAGTCGCCAGAATGACCTGTGCGTGGGTGATCAGCGCCGGTGCGACCGGGATCGGAAACCGCCTCGGCGGGCCACCGATGTCTTCCACCGAATTTGAAAGATACGGATCGATATAGGCGATCGTGTGACCGCCTTTCAGCACGAATCCTGCCTGACCAAGCGACCAGAGCGCCATCTGTCCATACGGAACCGTCAGGTTGTCGATCTGCGCAATCAGCGCTGCGTCACGCAGTGGGGTCATGAGTTCCTCCGATGAATCAACGAATGTTCCAGCGCATAAGCGAACAGTATGAGCGCCCGAACGATGAACGTTCAACGTCCAGGCGACACCAGTCGCTCAACAATCAGCGCTGATGATAACACGCCTGGCAACCCGGCGCCTGGATGGGTTCCTGCGCCGACGAAGTAGAGATTGTCGAACTCCTCAGACCTGTTGTGCGGACGAAACCAGGCCGACTGCAGGAGGGTCGGTTCGAGCGCGAATGCTGCGCCGAGGTAGTTGTTCTGGCGGCGCTGAAAATGGCGCGGGTCGATCATGCGCTCCACAACGATATTTTTGCTCAGATCGGGCAGGAGTCGCTCTTCCAGAAACGCAATGATCGCGTCGCGGTATGGTCGCGCCAGCGTTGCCCAGTCGGTCTGCGACGCCAGATTGGGAACGGGGGACAAAACGTAGAAGGCGTCACAGCCAGGCGGCGCGACATCCGGTTCATCGCGCGACGGCATGTGCAGATAGAGCGAGAAGTCCTTTGCCAGACGTTTGTGGCGGAAAATATCGTCGAGCAGGCCCCGGTAGCGTGGACCAAAGATGATATTGTGGCGCACCAGAGGCGCATCGTTGTAGGTGCGCCGCGTTCCCAGATAGATGACCACCAGCGACATACTGTAGCGCAACGACCGCAGGCGACGGTCGGTGTAGTGGCGGCGGCAGCGTGGCGCAATCAGGTCGGCGTAGGTGTGGGCGACATCGGCGTTCGACACCACGATATCGGCGCGGCGCTCGCTGCCATCCGCCAGCGCCACGCCGCGGATGCGGCGCCCCGCGACGATCAGTTCGCGCACCTCGGCGTTCAGATGGATGGCAACGCCAAGTTCGCGCAACAGCCGCACCATTGCATCCACAATCGCGCCAGTTCCGCCAACCGCATAGTACACGCCCCACTCACGTTCCAGGTAGTGAACCATGGCATAGATCGACGACGCATAGAATGGGTTGCCGCCGATGAAGAGCGGATGGAACGAAAAGCAACGGCGCAGGAAATCGTCCCTGATATAGCGCGACACATAGCGATAGACGCTCTCGAACGAGCGCAGGCGCGCCAGATCGGGCGCCACGCGCAGCATGTCGCGGAAGTGCAGGAACGGCTGATCCGCCAGTTCAATGAAGCCCTTCTCGAAAATGGGACGGGTGCTCGCCAGAAAACGGCGGTACCCTTCAACATCGGCGGGGTTGATACGTTCGATCTCGCACAGCACCGCAGCCTCGTCGGCGCTGTGATCGAAATGACGACCATCATGGTCGTAGATGCGGTAGAAGGGATGACACGGACGGAATTCGACATACTCTTCACGACGGCGTCCCGCAGCGCGCCACAGGTCGTCGAACAGGAACGGCGCCGTAATCACCGTCGGACCGGTATCGAACCGGAAGCCGTCCACTTCCAGCACATACGCCTTTCCGCCTGGTTTGTCCTGCTTTTCGAAGATTTCCACCTCGTGGCCGCGCGCTGCCAGACGGATAGCCGCAGCCAGTCCGCCAAAACCGGCCCCGATAATGATAACCTTGCTCACGAATGACCTCCAACAGACAATGGGCGCGGCATGCCGCGCCCTGATGAACGGGTTCTCTAAGAGCCTGTCCTGAACAACCACAAAGGCGAGTGTCCTCGCAAGCGAAGCAGCCTCTCCGGTACGCCAGACAATGCTTCGACGCCGGAGCGCCTCGCAGTGACAGCAGCATAAGCCTATTCAGACAGGCGCAAAAACGCTCACGGTCTCGACCGTCTACTCCTGTTCGACATACTCTGGCACATCCTTCGGCGCTCCGCACGCGGTGACGGTGCCACGGAAATCGACATCGGCGGACAGATCGGGACGGTTGCGCTTCAACTCTGCAATCTGTTCGCGGGTCAGCACTTTGGTCTCATCGAATCCCAGGTCGATCGACCCGTCGATATGCACACGCTCAAGGTCATAGAAGCGTTTGGTAAACGTCGTCTTGGCAAACGCTTTCAGGCAGCCGAGCATGTAGCGCCGCTTGAACGGGTCCTTAATCCAGGGATAGCTCAGGAATGCCTTGCGCATATAGAAGCGCGCATAATTGCGCAACACACCCTTCAACACCTGCTCGCGCGTCATCGAATCCGGCTGAATGATCGGTGTGACAAAGTTATACTTCGAGAAATCGCGCACCTCGACTCGATCCCCCAGTTCCTCGAACAATTCAGCGAAGGGCCATGGCGTGTACATATTCCAGTTCGCCATATCCGCTTTCCAGTCGAGAGCATAGTGATAGGTCTCTTCGATCGTCTCAGGCGTCTCGTTCTCCAGCCCCATAATGAACTGCGCTTCGGCGACGATCCCCTGATCGTGCAGCAGTTTGATGGCGCGCTTGTTCTGTTCGATAGTCGTCTCCTTGCGGAAGCGGTCGAGGTTCATCTGTGCGGCGGCCTCGGTGCCGAGCGAGACGTGCACCAGCCCGGCGCGGCGGTAGAGCGGCAGATACTGCTCGTCGCGCAGAATGTCGGTCACACGGGTGTTGATGCCCCAGTGAATGCCGAGGTTGCGCCGCTCCAACTCTTCGCACATGGCCACGAACTTCTTGCGATGGATGGTCGGCTCTTCGTCTGCGAGAATGAAGAAACCGACCTTGTACTCGCGCACCAGCAGTTCGATTTCATCGACAAATGCGATCGGGTCGCGCACCCGATACTTCCGCCAGAACTTCCATTGCGAGCAGAAGCGGCAGGTGAAGGGACAGCCGCGGGCAAAGTTCGGCACGGCCACGCGCACATTCAGCGGGATGTAGATGTACTTCTCCCACTCCAGCAGGCTCCAATCGGGCGTAAGGGTCGAAAGATCAGCGATCGGCGGATGGGCTGGCGTGGCAACCACGCGGTCACCGTCCAGAAACGCAATCCCCTGGATCTGATAGCGATCACGCTCATCGCTGCCGTTCTCGATGGCGCGCATCAGGTTGACGATGATCTCTTCCCCCTCGCCACGCACGATGTAATCGATCCAGGGCGCTTCGGTAAGCACCTGCGCATACATGAACGTCGGATGCACCCCGCCGAGAATGGTTTTGCAGCCGGGATTGGCTTCGCGCGCCAGACGCAGCGTCTCCTGCGCTTTGTAGATCATCGGCGTGATCGCCGTTGCCATCACAACATCGGGACGGTTCGCGCGAATAATCTGATCGACCGTCTTGTCCGGCAGGTTATTGGTCATGGCATCGACGAAGCGCAGGTTCGAATAGCCGGCTTTGCGCAACGCACCGCCGATATACGCCACCCAGCTGGGGGGCCAGTTGCCGGCGATTTCCGCCCCGCCTGCGTGGTAATTGGGCTGGATCATCAGAATACGCATATTCGACTCCTTCTATGCCGGTTGATAGGTGCAGAGCGGGTCTTCCGCCAGCGGATCGCCGCTTGCGGCAAAGGCGCGCGCTCGTGAACCGCCACAGATCGCCCGATACTCACAACGTCCGCAACGTCCGCCAAACCGCGCCGGATCGTGCAGAGCAGCAAACAACGGCGACTCCCGGTAGACCTGTACAATATGGTCGGTGCGCACATTGCCGGCAGCCAGCGGCAGGAACCCGGCAGGACAGATATCGCCTGTATTCGAGACGAACACAATGCCGTTGCCATCACGAATGCCAAAACCGCGACCGATCGGCGTCTGCCGGATCTGTTCGCCGCTCAACCCGGCGGCGCGCATTTCACCAAGCGCCACCCGCCGGTACGACGGTGCCTCGGTTGTGGCGACGGCAAATGGCGCCTGCTGTGCGATGCGGTAGATCCAGGTCATCAACTGCTCGGCTTCCGCCGGCGTCAGCGACTCCAGCACCCGCCCACGACCCACGGAGATCAGAAAGAAGAGACTCCAGCGCGCGACCTGTTTTGTGTTGAGCAGCGCATAAATAGCCGGCAGATCATCGGCGGTTTCGGCCGCGACCAGGGTGTTGATCTGCAGCGGCATCCCGAGTTCCGCCGCCCATTCCATCGCTTCGATAGTACGCTCGAATGTGCCTTCAACACCACGAATGGCATCGTGGCGGGCGGCATTCGAGCCGTCGAGACTCAACCCCAGCGCCTCGACGCCGTGCGCCTTGAGCGACTCGAGCATGGCGCGCGTCAGGTTTGGCGTTGCGCTCGGCGTGATCGAGACCGGCACGCCAAGCGCACGCGCGGCATCGATCAGGTCGAGCAAATCGGGCCGGGCGAGCGGATCGCCGCCGGTCAGGATCAGTTGCGGCAATGGATTGCCGAAATCCGGGATCTGCTGCAGGAAACGCACACTCTCCTCAAACGAGAGTTGCAACGGATGCGGCTGCGGCATGGCTTCCGCGCGGCAGTGGCGGCAGGCCAGCGCGCACGCCTGCGTCATTTCCCAGTAGATATTGAGCGGCGTTCGCGCAAAATCGCGCGGCGCGTGGCGCATCGGGCGAGCCGGTTGTGGCGGAGCAGTCACGCAACACCTCCATGTAGTGAACAGTAAGAACTACTTCCCTCGAAAAACAGGCGCGTTTGCCGCGCCCTGTCTGCGTCCACTATGCGCATTGAATGGCATACCGGCAGCGTCGATCGCCGCGCGCCTGGCATTCGAGTTCGTGCAACGTCGCCCGCGGGCAGATCAGTTTCCGAAACATCTGCTCGAATGCGCCACGATAGTAGGCGCACATCGCACCCGCCATCGCCGGGGTGTCGAATAGCGACCCGTTAGCAATCGAGAGCGACGGCGTCGGCATCAGATCGTAGGCAAACACCCCGCTGCCGGCGAACGTCCAGGTATGGCGCTGCATAGCCGGCAGCAGCAGGCGCAATCCCAGCCGTGGCGGCAGCAGACGAAGCAACACGCGCACAAACGCCGGAATCCTGTTGGCAAACACATAATCTGCCGTCAATTGCCCGGAACGCGCCATCACCTGTTCGGTTCGCTCGTCCCCGATCTGCTCAATGAGCAGTTCGACCAGCGCGTGAAACTCACGCTCATCGATCAACGCATGCGGCAGATGATCCGGCAGATCGCCGGCGCCGCCACGCACCAGCACACTCCGCGCCGCTTCATCCCCGAGGAGTTCCTGCAGCGCGGCGACCGTCTGAATGATCGCATTCGGACCGATCTTGCCCGTTCCATGAGTTGCTATCGTTGCCATGGCGCCACCAATTGTTACAAACGGGAATTGACCGCACTATACCGCCAGCGAACTGCGCATGCCGAAATGGTTTATCAATCGTTCGTTGCGCTTTGTTAACCAGGTTGTAACCGGACAATTTTGTAAAACAATTGCGTAGGGGATGTATGGGGCAGCAGGAGGGTTCATACCATTTTAGATTTTAGATTTTGGATTGGAGATTATCGCGCAGGGCGTTCTGATGCGATTTGACGGAACTCCGTTTGCGGAGTATTCAAGTGAAATTGGTATCAGAAGGTGGTGCGTTGCCTGTGGGACACGATTGGCAGCGACATTGCACGGCAATATCGCGAAGGATGAAGACACAACTGGCAGTAACCGTTCTGAACGATCATAAATCGCGCTGGATGTCGGCGCCTGCCCTGCTTTCTAACCATCGATTCGGGTGATTGGGCATCGGTCAAGGGGTGTGACGTTCGTTGCTGCGCGTGCCGGATTGCAATGTTGAATCTTCATACGCCTTCGGATCGCGCGGCAAAGCCGGTCGTTCGGTTAAGCCTTCGACCATATCCGAAAAACCGCATCCTGAGCAGCGCGCAGCGCGCATCGAAGGGGCGGTTTTTCGGACGGCTCACGCCAAAGCCTGCGTGAAGATGACAGCGATTGCAACGAATTCGACTCTATTTTGAATAAGAATTTATCACAAACAGACTGGAATTATTACTCAATCTGATGTATATTTGTGCTACACGATCCATCGCGGCACGACCAACGAGTGCAACACTATGAAAGCGCAGGACGGGCCAGAAGAGTCGGCGGCGCTCCGCGAAGCGCGTGACATTGTTGCAGAACAGTTGGAACGTTTGCGCGCGCTGGCGGAGCGCGAACGTCAGGAATTGTCGGCGCTTGCAGCTGCATTGCGCCAGGCAGAACGCGAACTCGATGAAGTGACCCTCCGGTACCGCACCGCGGTTCAGCGGCGGCGATCAGATGCTGAGGCGCTGAACCGGCGGATGACAGAACTGCGCGCGCGCTGCGATGCGCTCACCCGCGATGTGGATGCCCGTCGCGGCGGTTTACGACAGATAGAACTGCTCATCCGGCAGATCGAGATGAGCAGCAGCGCGCTGAGTAACACGGGCGCAGGAGCGACATCAGATCCATGGGCGCTGGCGTTGCGTTCGCAGGTGATCCACGGACGGGAGGAAGAACGGGTGCGTCTGGCGCGCGAAGTTCACGACGGACCAGCCCAGGTGCTTGCCAACTCGCTGATGTTGCTGGAGACCTGTTATTCCCTGGCGCAGCAGCAAACCGGAGAACACGCCGAAAAATTGACAATGATGATCGGGCGTTTGCGCGAGGCGACACGGGAGGGGTTGAGCGAGGTTCGTCGCTTCATCGCCAACCTCCGACCAGGACAGATTGCTGAACGTGGGCTGGTGGAGGCGTTGCGTGATTATCTGCGCACCTATAGCAACATGTACAATGTGCAGGTGGGGTTCGAAGCGGACGCGGCGCCCCGACAGGCGGATGAGGTCGAGATTGTGCTCTACCGGATTGTGCAGGAGGCGCTCCAGAATGCACACAAATACGCTCGTGGAGCGCCGATCACGGTGCGTCTTGTCCATCAGGCAAACGCACTGATCCTGTCGGTGCGCGATGAGGGTCCGGGTTTCGATCCGCGTGAGGTAGCGCGGCGCACCGGGAAGAGCAATTGGGGACTGACGAGCATGCGTGAGCGAGCAGAACTGATCGGCGCTCGCCTGACGGTTGCATCACGGCCAGGACACGGAGCGGAAGTCACGGTTATGCTACCATTAGAATACACGGGGTGAATGGTATGGAACAACGTATTCGTGTACTGATCATTGACGACCACCCCCTCTTCCGCCAGGGCATTCGCTGGAGCCTGGAAGAAGCCGGTGACATGGAAGTGGTGGGAGAGGCAGAGAATGGGCAGGAAGCGATCAAGCTGGCGGAACGTCTCTCACCCGACGTCGTCCTGGTCGATATCAATCTGCCCGGTTTGAATGGCCTGGAGGTGGCGCGGGTCATCAAACGGCGTGAACCGCGCGTGGGCTTGATCGTCATCAGCGTGTACGAAGACGATGAGCAACTGTTCCAGGCGATCAAAGTCGGGGCCGCCGCCTACTCATCGAAAGATGTGCATCCCCGTGATCTGGTGCGCATGATCCGCGAGGTAGCCCGCGGTAAGTATCTGATCAACGATAGTGTTATTGCCAAACCCCACGTCGCGACGCGTGTCCTCCATCAGTTCCGTGAACTCGCCGCCACTGAGGACGAGCGCACCAGCGCGCTCTTCGCCCCGCTGACATCGCGCGAAATCGAGATCCTCGACTGTATCGCGCGCGGCCTGTCGAACAAAGAGATCGCCTCCCAACTCTCGATCAGCGGGCAGACGGTCAAGAACCATATCACCTCTATCCTGTCGAAACTCCAGGTCAACGACCGGACGATGGCGGTCATTTATGCGATCCAGCGCGGCTGGATCCGCATGGGGTACAACGGGCATCAGAGCCACGCAGTCGGCGAAAAGCGGTCGGGTTAGGGGCGCGAGAAACCGTACACCAGGGATAGAAAATAGAAGCGAGAAAATAGAAGAGAGAACCTCGAGCGCCAGCAACCGGCAATCGACAATCGGGTAGTACGATTTTAGATTTTTGATTTTAGATTTTTGATTCGGGATACCACGCTTAAGAATAGCATTTGGAATGCAGTGATTTATTGTTAATGATAAACTGGCATAATCAAGCAATTCAGAACCAAAAAGATAGGAAATAGAAAATAGGAAATAGAAAATAGGAGATAAAAATAGGAGATAGGAAATAGGAAACAGAAAATAGGAGATAGGAGAATAGAACATCGAACGCCAGGAACCAGCAACCGCTAATCACGCAATCACGCAATCAAGTAATCACACAATCACGCAATCACACAATCACGCAATCACGCAATCACGCAATCACAAACTTCACCCTTCATCCGCCACATACCATCGTTCGATATTCCACAGATAGTTTGGCGTCGCCAGGTTGATAGGACCATCCAGCGTTGCGACGCGCGGACTGCATGCCACCGGTAACCGATCCGCCCACAGAAACAGGTATGGACGAAGCAGCGCAACCCGTTCCTGCGCACGTCGGATCGCCTGCACCCGTTCGGTCAGGTTGTACAACTGCCGTGCTGCACTCGCCTGACTGTCGTAGACCGGGTCGCTGAAGCCGACAAAGTTCAGTGCAGGGCGCGTATCCGCCACTCCCTGATTGATCTGGCTCGAATGAAACAGTGCAAAGTCGTCCGGATCGTAGGACGCATAGTCGCCAAAGTTCGGGTCGGCGACGCCGTTGAGCCAGCTGCCGAGCAGCAGGTCGAAATCGTAAGGTGGCGCGTACTTCGAGCGAATGACGGTCGCAAAATCGGCAGGTTGCACCACAATGTCCATCCCGATCTGTTCGGCAGCGCTGGCGATCAGTTCAGCGGCGCGCACCCGGCGCGGATCGTCAGCGCGCACGAAGAGTTGCACGGTCAGCGTGACACCGTCCTTCTGCCGCACGACGCCATCGGGCGGCAGCCGCCATCCCGCCTCATCGAGCAACACACGCGCCCGATCCAGATCCACCGTTACTGTTGGCGGCGTCAGATCTGCCCATGAACCAGGGGCAGCACTGCTGCTGATGATCATACCCTGCCCTTCCGTCACTTCCTGCACAATGCGCGGCAGATCGATCGTCAGCGCCAGCGCTTCGCGCAGCTGCGGATCGCTGAAGATGCGGTTGGAGCGCAGGTTGAACGCCAGGAAATAGTAGCCATTCTCGGCATACACGCCGGTTTGCAGCATTGGCGCTGTTTCGGGTATCGCGCGTCCCTCGCTCCACGGGAGTTCCGCCAGCAGCAAACGCCCATCCTGAAGCGCAGATACCGCCACACGCGCATCGGGGGCGACCACGAAGACCACCCGGTCGAGCAGCGGCGCGCCCCGATAAAAGGATTGATTTCCCGCCAGCGTGATCGCCACGCCTGGCTCACGCTGCTCGAAACGGAATGGACCGCTGCCGACCGGCGCCTCCCAGGCATCGAGATCCGCCAGACTTCGACTGCTCAGCACATGGCGCGGCAGCACCGGCACAGTCATCAGACTGAAGATTGGCGCATACCGCTCATTGAGACGCACCACCACCGTATCGGTTGCTGGCGCCGTAACCTCCGTAATACGCTGCAACCCGACGAGCAGCGCTGTCGCTGGCTCGAGTGTACGCAATGCGTCGAGGGTAAAGATCACATCGTCAGCCGTCACCGGACGACCATCATGCCAGACTGCATCACGACGCAGCGTAAATGTGATCACCCGTCCATCGGCAGAGGCCGTCCACTCCGTCGCCAGGTCTGGTTGTGGCGCAAGCGTATCGTCGAGGCGGGTCAGTCCACTGTAAAGCAGCGCGATGACCTGTTCCTCGCCACGTGTGCGCGGATGCCAGGGCCGCAGTTCGGCAATGTCGGCAGCCAGCCGGATTGTGAGGTTGCCGCCGCGAGGGAGCGCTGTGGGTGTCGGAGGTGCTGCGGTTGGCGCAGATGCCGGCGAAACGCTGGCAGGGACGTCCAATTGTTCCGGCGCGCCGCAGGCGACGAGCAACGCCAGCAGCGCAATCGCAACGAACACGCTGGCGCTCCACAGCCGACTCAAGGGCAACCGGAGCGCAGAAGCGGAATGTATCGGCGACGGGTGCGGATTACTCACGAGGAATATTCTGCTGCTCACGCAGGAACAACATAAACGCGCGCGCTGTGCGCTGATGGTCAGGAGAAAGGGCGTCGTAGAGGGTCAGGAACGCCTCGCGGTCGCGGTGAGCCGTCGAAAACCTGTACCCGTCGGCAGCGGCAGCTTCACTGAGCAATTCGAATGCAGTCGTGCGGAATACTGTCGCCAGCGCCTCAATCTCCGCAATTCGCGCGCTGCTCTGACCATTCTCGATACTGCTGATATAACTGCCGCTCACACCAATGCGACTCCCCAGTTCCGCCTGAGTCAACCGGTCGCGCTGGCGTTTGCGCTTGATGACTTCTCCGACACGCTCATTGAATGATGGCATAGTTCACTCAGAACGTTCGACAAACCGCTCCAACAGATTGCATCGGCTGGAAGGTATATCAGGGCAACGGACTGCCATAGCGCCAGAAGTAGTAGTGCTGACCGGCGTTCCCCATCTGCACACGCCAGGCAGGTTGCTCATCAGGCGTATACGTCAGCACCCGACGCTCAAACAACTGCACAAGCACATCCCGCTCGACGCCGCCGACCCGCGCACGCACCCAGTACGCCTCACTGATCGGAAGTCCAACGACTGCAACCCAATCCATCACCCGACCGTTGCGATACACCCCATTGTCGTACACAACCCCCGGCGCTGTCAAATAGTCCCAGAAGACGCGCGGAACATTGTGTCCGGTCTCGGCGACGAACCGCACCAGGCGCGTCTCTGGTCGTGCAGGCTGGCGCGCAGTGCGCACACTGCCATCCGCCTGCAACATCTCGGTCACAGACGCGCCGGTACGATCGGCAACCGGCGACATCAGCCCGGCAAACGCCGCATAGGCAGGCGCCCGGTCGTCATCGAGGTCTCCTGCGACCGGAAGCATGGAAGGCTGGTACAGCACATACTCATTGTCGCCAATCTGAATCCGCCCTGTGACCATTTCGGCGACCAGCAGGCCCGCCGTCACGAAGGCCGGCGCAGCGCGCGCCAGGCGCGGGTCATTGATCTCCAGGCGTCCTTTATCGAAATAGAGCACCTGACGCAAACCGGTTTCGGACTGGACATACGGTTCACTGCGCGCCAGACGCGGCGCCGGACCCCAGATCCAGGCGCGTTGCGCGCGCCCCGTGGTTACCGGTAGATCGACGCGCTGCCAGACGCCCGTGAATGCCGGATCGATCTGACGCGCAATTGGCTGGGCGCCGGCGAGCGCCACGATCATCTCACCGCCTGCATCGGCGACCAGTTCGGGAGTCGCCTGTGGCGCCACGCTCGCCTCGATCAACGGCTCAACCTCCTGCGCCAGTGGAACGACGTCGACCGCTGCCTGCGGCGGGGGCGGCAGGATGTCCGACGGCGGTGCGCATGTCGGCTGCTCAACGGGGCAGGCTTTCAGCGTCAGATCATAGCGAATGAACATCCCGCCGATATCGCCGACATTCTTGACCTGCGCGTAGTAAATGCCATCGGCGGACGGCGTAAACCGCACCAGCGAGTCAAGTGTCGTGCCGCCTTCAATATTATTATTTGAGTCGATCAGGGTTATGGCATCACGCCCAAACAGGAAGAGAATCGTATCTGCGCCGGGCAGGATGCCGTTTGCGTCCGCCGGCGCATACGGTCTGGTATTCGTGTACAGATAGTAGGTATACCCGGCAAGCGCAAAGAACTTCACCCAGTCGGCATCGCCATTTGGGCAGAGGAGACGACCGCGTTGCGTCTCATTTGGATTGATCTGCCGCGCCAGTTCCGGCAACCCATCCTGCTCGTAGATGTCGTTACAGAGCGACGAAACGAACGGCGGGAAAGGACCGTAACTCTCGCCGCGCACAATGATCGTGTAACTGAGGTCAGACCCGCCGATACCCAGCGTATCACGCACCCGCACATAGAAGAACCCATCGGTCGGCGCGCGGAACGACTGGATCAGCGGTCGGGTGTCGGTCAGCGTCTGCGTACCGCCGCGAAATGGAAAGTCATCGTTCGAGTCAAGCAGACGCCGGTTCGAATCATAGAGTTCGAGCGCCAGATCGAGACCGGCATCCATTTCCGGTATATCGATCGAGTAGTATTTGCCGGCGACCGCGCCGAACTTATACCAGTCTTCGTCGCCAATCGTACAGATGCCATGCCGCTCAGCGCGATCGACCAGGATCAGTGATGCGCCATCGAAATTGTTCCCGGGATCAGACAATTCTGGACAGGCGGATACCGGCGGCGACCCTGGCGCCGGCGCAGTCAGCGTCACCTGGATCACCGCTTCCGCCGTCAGGTTTGGCGTGACATCCGTTCGAGTGGCGCGCACCGTCACGGTACGCACACCGTTGGGCGTGTTCGGCGGAATGATGATACGAATAGGAATGACCGCTGACGTCGTCGCCTGATTGACCGCAATCGGCTGCGCAATCGTCGTACTGACCTGCCAGCCGCCTGGACGCTCGGGGAAGGAAATCGTAAACGTCGCTGCGACCGTGTCATCATTGCGCAGGCGAAAATCGTTGACTACCAGCACCGTATTGTTTGGCGTCTGATTCGTAACGGTATAGGCGCGCGAGGGAGGGTCCCAGCGAAAATCCTGTGGCGCTGCAGCCAGACGTGTAGGCGCAGCGACCGCCGCAACCAGCAGCAACAGGGCGAACACCAGCGCAATCAGTCGTCGAAGGTGCAGACGTGTCACGATAGTTTCCTTGACGCAAGCAAGATGCATCCGGCGTATGATGCACAATGGGGGAAACTACCGCGATTATAGCATACGGAAAACGTGTGTCAAGGAATAAGCGAGGACGAACTGCATCGTTCGTCCTCACTACGAGCATCCATAGATCACCAGGAACGTAATCCGGGGATGAACTGCATTTCCGACACCAGCCGGATCAGCGTCGGCGTGTAGTTGATCACGATCAGGGCAAACGCGATGACCAGCCACGGTTTGAAGTTATCCAGCATCCGCGGACCATCCTCAGGACCCGAGACAGCGCGCGCAAATGGAACCATCGGAACGGCTTCTTTCTTTCCGGAGGTAATTGTCAACACCATATTGAGGTAGTACAGGATGGCGCTGACAAACATAATGAGCGCGCCGACTGCGATGACGGGCAGGAGTGGTTCCCATTCAGGATGCAATTCGCGCATGGCGCCGATCGCGGTGCGCCGTGGCATGCTCAGCAGCCCCAGCGTATGCATCCAGTGGGAGAAGATAGCCATGCCGACAAACCAGGTCCACGCCTGAACCAGCGCCATGGTCGGGCTCCACAGTTTGCGCCCGGTAAGGTGCGGCACCAGCCAGTAGGTAATCCCCATGAAACTGAGCGTCACTGCGGTGCCGACCGTCAGATGGAAGTGCCCTGAAATCCAGGACGTATTATGCACCACCAGGTTGATGTTGTACGATGCGTTGATCAGCCCGCCGGCGCCGCCGAAGGCGAACAGGATCATCGCCAGCACCTGCGTTGTGAAACTGGGTTCACGCCATGGAAGGTTGAAGACCCAGACCAGCCACCCTTTGCCGCCGCGCGCCCGTCCGCCGTTTTCGAGTGATGCGACGACATTGAAGAAGGTGAGCAGACTGGGGAAGAACACGCCGAAGGTGAAAATCGCGTGGATCAGTTTCCAGATTTCACTGATGCCCGGATCGGTATACTGATGATGCATCCCGATCGGGGTTGACAGGATCAGGAACAGAATGAACGACACCCGCGCCATCGGATCGCTGAACAAGCGTCCGCCCGCCTGCTGCGGCACAAAGTTGTACCACGAAATATACGCCGGCAACAGCCAGAAATAGACGATCGGATGACCGGTGAACCAGAAGAGGGTGCGCGCCAGCACCGGGTCGGTGCCGGGAACCAGCCCTAACGACCAGGGAATCAGCAGGAAGAGCATCTCGGCTGCAACGCCAAAGGTGCAGATCACCCACATGGTCATGGTAACGATCGCCATGAACGCCGGGAGCGGGATGCGCGCCGCGGGATTGGCAGCGCGCCACTGCCGCAGCATCATCACCTGGTTGATCAGCAGCAACCAGGTGCCCACGACCACCAGCGTCAGGCCGATGTAGAACAGCGGATCGGCCTTGAGCGGCGGATAGAAGGTAAACAACACCGTCGCATTATTGAGAAGCAACGGCAAGGCCGCAATCAGCAACCCGCCCGTCATAACGCCGAACGTCGTCCAGCCGAGCGCACGGCTTGCCAGCGGGATGCCCAGCGACCGCGACGTAACGAATGTCAGCCACCCGATGATGAAAAACGTCGTGAAGACCAGCACATTGAGCACGCCATGCAGCGCCAGCCCTTGATAGTAACCGCCGCGCAGGATCGGCGAGATCGGTCGGTACAGGTCGATGCCGTTGTACTGCAATGCCTGCATAACGCCGAACAATCCGCCGATCGCCAGCGCGATGAACGCAATCAGAAGGTTCAACCCCGTCAAACGATACTCAGTTGCGAACACGCCGACTTCGGCGCGCTCAGCGGCAACAGAAACGCCAGAAACACGCGCTGTAGCCATATGATCTCCTCAATCCAGGTCGCCGCACTGCACAGGAACAGGCGGCGAGCGCACAACTAACGACTTGTCGAAGCGGTCTTCGCCGGGGTCACGATCAGTTTGCCGACCATCAAATGATGCCCCGCGCCGCAGTATTCGTGGCAGTAGATGTAATACTCGCCGGGCGTGTCGAACGTGGTCGTCATTCGTGAAATCTGGCCTGGAACGACCATCATGTTGATTGGCGACTTCTCGATCTTGAATCCGTGAATCACATCGCGGCTGCTGACGATGAACGTCACCCTCGATCCGGCGGGAATCTCCAGATCTCCGGGCGTAAAGTTGAACAACTGCGCGATCACCACCGCCTCGTAGCGTCCCGGCGCCAGTTCACGCAGTCCCGGTTGGTCGAACGGCGCCGTTGTGTTCAGCGCCTTCGGATCGACGCGCCCCACATTTCCCGGCACAGCAATGCCCACCGCAAACGCTGTGATCACAATCGCCACCAGAAAGGCGATCGGCACCGCAACACTCGGAAGGATCCACGCGACCTCGAAAAGATAGCCCAGGTATTTCCGGTTCATGATCCCCCCCTCACTCCACCGTTCGCCAGCAGCTGCAGATACACCTGAATCCACAACCCTGCAAGGATCGCCAGGTACGTCAGCGTGATAAGCAGTGCGCCTCGCGGCAGTTCATGGTTCTCGTGCTCTTCAGTTCCTTCCTGTTGCTCTGTGACTGGTTGTTCGGTCATAGATGCGTTCCCTTCTAGTGTCTGAAACGATCGCCTGATACGAGAGATGCAAGAATGTGAACCTGCCTGCTCCTCGACCCTCGTCGCTCACCTCGGATAACAGACGAAAATATGCGCTGCCTCGTAGATGGGTCGCGCCGCGTCGCTGCTGTTTGCCTCCTGTTCGACCAGCCCGATGTCGCGCAGGACGATCGCCGGATCAAGGCGCATGCCGTCGTATTCGGCGCGCAGCAGACCGGTTTCATCGACAAGGACGACGCGCTGATCGAGATGGACAGCCTCGCCGTCCAGTCGATAGTAGACACCGTACTCGCCGCCGACCAACTGCTTGAGTTCACGGGCTGAACCGGTCAGGAAGATCCACTCCGGCGCCGATACATTCAGACGCGCAGCATAGGCGCGTAGCGCCGGCGGCGTATCATGCTCAGCATCCACCGTGATCGTCACCAGGCGCACCTGCGCTCCCAATCGACCATCTGCGCGCAGGGCATCAACCAGGGTCAGCAGACCGCGCTCCATTGCTGCACATCGTTCACCACAGCGCGTATGCGCAAAATTGATGATCAGCACACTGCCGCGCAGATCGATATCGCTTACCCAGCGACCCTCCTGATCGGTCAGCATAAAGGCGGGCGCTTCGCTGATCCGCGGCAGTACCTGAACCGGACGGGCGATAGCGAACCAGAGCAAGAGGACAACCAGGACGAGGAAGAACGCCGCCACACCATACAGGGCACGTCTGATCCAGTGCAACGGCGGAGGAGCGCCCCCGACTGGGCGAATGCTCCCCGGTAGAGACGTGGCGCTGACACGCGGCGGTGAAGAATGCATTGCGCGCCTCAACATATCAAGAGAGCGACCGACATTCTTCGTGCTTCATGGCACAAAGTTCGTGGAGAGTATAGAGTGAGAAATGCGTCTGCGGAGTTATGAACCCGCAACATCTGGTTAGAGGGCATTTACCGGAAACGCATCGGGGGCAGGTCTGAAACCTGCCCCCGGAGAACGTCTCGGTCACGTGAGAGGTGCGGAAAGGACAGTCTACACCGGCAACGCGAGCAATATCAGCACGAATGCGTCTGCCGCCAGCGAACGTCTGGCGGCGCAGGGCTGCTGCAGGAGCGCACGATCAGAAGAACCCCAACTCCTCGCGCGCTTCTTCGCTCATCATCGACGGATTCCAGAACGGCGTCCATACCAGGTTGATCTGCACATCTTCAAGATTGCTATACACCTGGTTGAGGCTTTCGATCTCGCGCTTCGCCTGGGTGAGGATCTGCGGTCCGGCAGGGCATGCAGGGGTCGTCAGAGTCATATCGACCACAACCCGTCGTCCGCCTTCCTGAATGTCGATGTTATACACCAGCCCAAGGTTGACGATATCCATCCCGATTTCGGGGTCGTAAACATTTTTGAGCGCACTACGCACCAGTTCTTCCGTAATCATTCCATCACTCCTCGATGTCATCACTCATCATGTAGCAGCTGCCGTCGGCTCAACCGTCTCCGGCGCGCCAAAACGCACTTCGAGCACCCCTTCGCGGAATACGGCGCGTTTCGCCGGTCGTTCCGCCAGAGTCAGCGGCAGGATCATGTCGCGTTTGAAATTCCCGATCGCAACGAACAACTCGTCGCCGCGTTTGGTGATCGACACTTTGCCGATCTCGACGTGCGGCAGCGGCAGGCGCATGACGTATTCATCGCCGTCGCGCACGATTTCTTGCGTTGTGCCGCGGAAGAACACCTTCGTGGGGTCTTCGTCCTTGAACAGGTCACGCCCGACCTGTGAAAGATCCTTGATGCCCCGAATGTCGTGCGGATAGTGCGGCGCTTCCCAGATCGGCAACGGCGCGAACAGGTCGTGCACCATCTTGCGGTAAGACGACTGCATTTCATACAGCCGTTCCATAAAGTCGCCCGCGACCGCATTGCGCGGCAGCACCCGGTTGAGCACCACGCCATCGACGGGATAGCCGAACAGCGCCAGGTACGTCGCCGCGCGCTGCGCTTCTTTAATAACCATACGTTCCGGGTTGACCACCAGACGGTAGGAACTGACGTCGGGGTCGGTCAGCGTCTGCCGCAGCGCTTCAACGCCTTTGGTCAGGCGGTCGAGCGTCTCGAAGGCGTTGGTTGCCGGGATCAGGGCGCGCACCAGCGGCTTGGCCACGCTCTTGGTGCCGGGGTCCCAATCCATCACCCGCGCCGCGTACCACTGAAAGGTCTCCGGCATCGTCAACAGCCGGATGGTTTCGCCGGTTGGCGCGGCATCGACGATCACAGCGTCGAAGTTGCCTTCGCGCGCCTGCCGCCGGATGTGGAGCAGGCTGACGACTTCCTCCATGCCGGGGATGATCGCCAGTTCTTCCGACGCGACATCACTGACGCCACGACGTTTGAGCAACCCTGACAGGTAATTGCGCAACTCGCCCCAGTGCTGCCGCACCTCTTCGAGTACGTTGATTTCCTGCCCCCAGAGCCGGTCTGTCAGTTGAGTCGGCTGGGGTCCCAGTGGATGATCGAGCGCATCAGCCAGACTGTGCGCCACATCGGTGCTGACTACCAGGGTGCGGTAGCCGAGTTCGGCGGCGCGCACCGCAGTCGCCGCCGAGGTGGTCGTTTTGCCGACGCCACCCTTGCCCAGGTACAGTATCAGGCGCATGGCACCTCGTATGCGCAATGGAACTGGAGCGGCGGCGCGCGCCCGCGCGTCCAGGGTCTTGCGTTTGCCGCACGTAGCGGCGAACGCCTCGTCCTCTCCTCACTACTACGCTATCTGAATTGTAAAGGTTGCGCGCTATGGATGTCAAATCGCTCGCGCAGCGCGCACCGCTTTGTATGCATCGACGATGCCCGCTCCGTAGCGGATCGCCAGCGACGCTGCGTGGTCGCTGCCAGTGCACGGCGCCGGCACTGCCCCTTCCGGCGTTACCGGTTGCGCGGTTGTGCGCAGTATCTCTTCAGTGCGCGCCACATCGCCGATCAGTGCCGGTTGCGCCGACCACATCAGCGCAACCACACCGGTGACGTGCGGCGCTGCAATCGAGGTGCCGGAACCGGTCGTGTAGCTGCTGCCTGGTGCAGCAGCGAAAACGTCAGCGCCCGGCGCTGCAATATCCGGCTTGATCCGCCCGCTTCCGTCCGCCACCACAGGACCGATGCTGCTGAAGGGGGCGATGACGCCGTCCCTGTCAACCGCTCCGACGGTAAAGACGGCGTCGTAGAGGGCAAGCGGCGCATTCAGACTGCTGCACGCCGGTCCGTCGTTGCCCGCAGCAGCAACGGTCATCATCCCGGCGGCGCGCAGCGCCTCGGCTGCCGGAAGCAACGTGTTCGGATCACACCCTTCCAGGTCTTGCGGGCAGCCCCAGGAGTTGTTTGTGATGTCCGCGCCGCGCGCCGGGTCGCCGTCGCGCAGCGGATCGCCATCCGGCGGGAAGGGCGCCAGCATGAATTGCATGCAGTCCAGATAGCGCGCCGCATTCCCCACATTGCGCCCCAGGTTGACACACGCAATCCAGGTTGCATCAGGCGCGACTCCCACCCGATTGCCGACGGCGGCGCTCAGGGTAAAGGTGCCGTGCCCGTTGTAGTCGAGCGGTTCTGCAGCATTGCCCCACGGGTCGTACCAGTTGTACTTGTGCGTCACCGAGCCATCCGGCTGCAATCCCCGGTAACTATCACGCAGTTCGGGGTGATCCCATTGAACGCCGCTGTCCATCAAGCCCACAACGACGCCCCCGCCGCGCACGCCGACCTCTTCCCAGACACGCCCGGCGTTGATCATCGTCAGGTTCCAGAGCGGTTCATCAGGCGCAGGCAACGAACCCTCCTCCACCGCCAGCGGTTCGGGAAGGGGGCGCAGCACCGGATTGGGGACCACCCGATCAACCTCCGGTCGGGTAGTCAGCCACAGGCGCAAAAACAGACCACCTTCGACTTCCATGGCGTTCATCAGGTAGTACGGACGATGCCAGACGCCCAGGCGGGTGAGATCGCCGCGCAAATCCGCCTGGGTGACATCAGCATGGCGCACGAGGGTCTCGTAGACAGTGCGGCGCCGCGCCTGGTAATCCTTAATCGATGCTGCCGCAGAAAGGTCTGCCTGGTCTTTCAGAATGACGAACAGACGATCACCGTACAGTCCTGGCTGTCCGATGCTCACGTAGACGGCGATGCCGGTCAGCCAGAGGGTTGCGGCGCCTGCGATGCCGACACGCGGCGCGCGGACGACCGGCTGCCGCAGCGCGGGCGCCACACCCGCCAGCGCGAGCGCCAGCAGCATACCGACCCCGGTTGCGCTGAGCGCCCATGCAATTCCCTCACGACCCTGCGCCAGCAACTCGATATGGAGCGTATCCGGATCGGCGAACAGGAGCGGCGGTGCAACCGCAAGCGTCACAAACAGCAGCAATGCTCGTGAGTCCGGCATTCGCCCGCGCCCGACCCCGGCAACCGCACCTGCCAGCCATCCCAGCGTTGGAAGCAGCGGCAGCAAGAGCAGCGTCTGCCCGCCAACACCGATGTTCCACCCCAACACGAGCAACATCACCCCGATGACAGTTCCGCCGGCGAACAACCCCGGACCGTCCGGGTCGTCGGGAAGCGGTCGCAGGTAAACCCGCACAACCAGCAGCGCAGCTGCCGTTCCAAACAGCGCCGCCGCGCTCAGACCGAGCAGCAGATCGAGGAGTGATCCCAGCGCGCCCCATGCCAGCCAGGGCAATGCCAGCAGCGCCGCCGCACCGGTCGCGAGCGCCCATCCGGTGGTTACCCTGGTCACCGGCGTGTACCGTCGGACATACACCCAGAGTACGCCAAGATACGCAGCCATGAGCACGACACGCGCGCCTGCTGCAATCTGCGCTTCGGACGACGGCAGCAGCGCAGCGGGGATCATCACCCACGTCAGCGGCAACGCCAGCAACCAGGCGTGCAACGCGGCGCGCATGCGCGGTGCGCGCGTGATTGCCAGCGCCGCAAGAAACAGCAGCGCGAAGACCGCCGAGGCGGCAGGCATGGCGATGATACCGGCGCCTGCAGCATTGAACAGCGGTACAGCAGCTATGACCAGGGTCACAACACCGCACAGCGACACAACCAGCACTGCCAGTGCCGCCAGCGTGCACCCGGCGCCCGTCTGATTCGATGATGGCGTGGAGAAACGATCAGGAGCGTAAGACACAGGCGTTACCTTGATTGCGAGTAGTCTGTCAACCCTCTATTGATGGATAAAGTCGGCGGAGTTTGACTCGTGCATCGTCAAGCGAAAACCGCCGGTTGATGGCGACCCCGCGCGCGTTGCAGTGGGCCTTCCAGGACTGAAGCTGGTATAGGCGCTGATGATTGCCGCCCAACGGTTTGCGCTTCACCTGTGCCGCGCAGCGCCGCGGAGCGGCGTCAGGTGCAACTCCCCCTGGCAGGCGGGGCCTGCCTTCCAACCGGATGAACGCGCAGTTGCACGTTCTTAGCAAGCGCTTGTTCGGCGGCCTGACCTTGTACACATCTCTACTCAATGTTCCCAGCCATTATGTTCAAGCACGCCAGCCACGTGCGCATGGCATCCCATGCCTCTTGCTCATCGGTGAGCGGAGTTTCAACATGGGCGACACGTGTATTGCGGAATTCGTTCACGCGAGACAAGAGTCTGAAAAGATCATCAAACGTCGCTGACGAGAACCGCCGCCTGACTTCTTCCCATACCCCAGGAACGTCCTCTCTCCCCCGACGGGCGTACTCCAGACAAAAGAGCAACGTCCCCAAACGCTGGATCGAGCGCCCGAAGACCAGATTGTCACGCAGATAACGCTGATTCTTTTCCAGCAGCGTCTTCTCGCGCTGGGACAGATGCTCCAGGTTGGGATTGAAGAACACAATGGATGCCTCTTTGCCTGGCGGAATGACGGGCTTCAGGTATCTCTCCAGGATGCGCAGCGCATACTCATCCAGCGGACCGAGCAAAGGTTGAAAAGCGTGAGCAAAGGTGGGCTGGCGCGACCGAATGGCATGATCGAGCAGCAACACAGCCTGACGCATCACGCTTTCAACCGTGCTGGGCGGGCGCGCGATGCCAGCTTCCCGCAACACCTGTGCGAAGAGCGCCTCAGCCTGCGATTGGACGGTCGCTTCTTCCAGCGGCAAAGCAAGTTGCTTCGTCTTCCACTCGTCCAGCAGCGTCTTGAGCGCTGGCTCGCAAGCGCGGCTCAATTCAGCGATGGTTGTGGCCGCCCCCTGCTGGAAAAGGTGATACGGCACATAGAGATAGTGCCAGCGCGCTTCCTTGCTAGATGCTGTCTTGCACCACTCGACAGCAGCAGTGGCTTTCAGCGAGACCAAATCATCTTGCCGGCCTTTGAGTTCTACCAGGTAGTAATTGCCGTCCCGGTCACGCACGAAAAAGTCAGGAACGTAAAAGGCGCGCTGCCCATCCGGCTTGAGGTAATCAATCATCAACCGTTGCGGTCCGGCGTTTTTGGCAAAGGCAACCACATCTCCCGCCGTTTCGAGAAAGTCGGTAAAGGTCTGCTCGAAATCGTTATCGCAGGGCACAAGGTTGAACAGGGTGCGCTCAGCCGGCAGGGCGGGACGTTTGTCATGGCTGGTGGCCTGATAGGGCTTCCAGGTGGAAAGGCGTTGCCCGCGGCTGATGCGCCTGCGTTTTTCCTGGCGCACCGTCTTTGCGAGAATCAACGGCGTGAACACGGCGCGAATGTGCTCCATCACGTCCAGATCGCGCATGCGGTGATCTGCTTCCCCACTGTACAGGTCAATCGGACGCTCGAACAGCACCTCGGCGAGAAAGCGTTCCACCAGCGGCGCGAGCGTCTGATGCGGGTTGGCGATGCGACAGGCACGCCCCAACATCTGGGCGAAGTACGCCGGAGCCGACCAGGCGTTATTTAACAGCCCGGCATCCAGCCGCATGGTCGCCACAATCTCATCGGTGAACAGGTGGCGCTCTTTGTATTCAATCGGACCTTCCTGTTTCTGACCGACGGGCAAGGGTCTGAACTTCTCCTGGAACGCTCTGCGCACCTCTTCAAAGGTCAAACCTTGCAGCTCTTGCGTAGTCTCCACGGCGTCGGAAACCTGCGGGATTTCGATCTCCAGCGCCTCCACGTCCTTGTGTTCGTGATCCACAAAGATCGTGACGGTTTGTTTGAACACCTGGCGGATGGGCAAAACCGCAATGTCCAGCCCTTCTTGCGCCAGCTCATCTTCGTAGAGTTTGCGAAACGCTGGGTGCTCGATCACGGTGACGAGTTCCGGCGTGTCGCCGAGCGGGAACATACGGCGCAGACCGCGGCCCAGCGTCTGCTCTGGCAGGATGCCCGATTTAGCCGAGTAAGGGCGCAGCGGCACGATGGTCGTCACGTTGCGCACGTCCCACCCCTCGCGCAGTATCATCACCGAGACCACACAGCGAAACTTGCTGTCAGGGCTGTCCAGTTCACGCGACATCTCGCGCAGGGCGCGCAGGTCTTCCGGCTTCATGGCCGTTTCGTTTTCCACGAACTCCTTGAAGGTCTTGCCTCCGCGTGTCACCTCCCTGACTTTTCCTTTCAAGCGGGTGTGGATGTTCAGCACCCGGCCCTTGAGCAGGGGGAAAGCGTCGCTATCCAGATAATCGGCGATCTCGTTTGCCGCTGTGGCGTCTTCGGTCATCACGAACAGGATCGGCTTGCGCACCTTGCCAAGTTCTTCATGCGTTCTGACGTACCGCTGATAGCCCAGTTGCAGGTGCATGGCGTATCGTTCGTAGGCGGGTGTCTTCTTGTCGCCGCGCACCACCAGTTCATCCGATTCGCCCAGCACCGGCACCTTGACGATGCCCGCGTCTACGGCTTCGCCCAGCGGAAAGTCCACCACGATATGGCGAAAGAGCGACCCGTCGTTGTGTTTGGGCGTGGCGGTGAAGTCCAGTTGCGCGCACACGCCACCATTGCCGCGCTTCAGGCTCTCTTCGTGCAGCGCTTCGATGGCGCGGTTCCAGGCGAGATCGGGGTCGTGCAGGTGATGGGCTTCGTCGTTGAGCGCCATCAGGCGCGGATGGGCGGTGATGCGCTGCCGCAGGCTTTCGCCGGTGTCCAGCGCCCGGCCGCGCACCACCGGCGGACCGAAGATCGCGTCCGCCCCTGTCTCACGCGGCGCGTCGCCCCCGTTGTCGCGGCTGGGATAGAGGCGGTGGATGTTGGTCAGGTAGATGGCGCCGGTCGTCGTCGCGCCGCCCGGTTCGTCCTGCAGCACGACCTGCATCTGAAAGTCGCCGCGCCACTCGTCTGGGATGAGCGGGTCCTGATAGAAGATGGCGCAGTTCTCGAAGTCATCTTTCAGGCGCTCATAGACGGTCAGGTTGGGCGCAATGACCACAAAGTGACGCGCCAGGTCGGAGTCCGGTTCGTAGAGGCTGTGGAAGTAGCTCCACACGATGGCCAGGCTCATGATCCTGGTCTTGCCGGCGCCGGTGGCGATCTTGGCGCAGTATTTGGTCCAGCGGTCTTGCTCCGGCGGGATGCCCAGCGCCAGGTCGGCCAGTTGATTGTCGCCAAACTCGAAGAGCAATTCGGCGACGTTGCGCACGCGGCGCAGTTCGTACAGGTAGATGAAGGTCTCGATGGCTTCCCGCTGCGCCCAGTGATAGCGAAACGGGATCACTTCCCCGGCATCCGTCTTGACCAGGTGTTCGTTCTGAAACCAGTGCTGGAGCAGCGCGCGCGAGGTGTCGCTGACGCCGGCATAGCCGCCGCGCCGCCAGGCGTCCACCTCGGCGCGGATGGCGCGCACCAGGGGCACTTTGCTGGGCCGCCGCCCCGGCGCGATGATGGCCGGCGCGCCCGGCGTGGGGTTGGGCAGGCGATGCAGCGTCGGCTCTTCCCACGGTTTGAAGAGCGGCTCCAGCGCCGATGCGTTCTGCTGGGTGACCTCGAAAGGCACGTCTATCCTCTCTATGATATGGACTGCTGAAGCATGGCTTCAGCAGTCCATATCCACATCTGGCACATTGACCCGATCATAAGGAATAGTCGCCAGCTTCTTGCGAAAGTCGTCCGAAGCGTGAGCTTTGAACCAGGCAGCAGAGCAGAAAGGGTATTGCTCAGCAATTGAAACCAGGCCATGTTTGACCGGGTTGTTGTGGACGTAGTTCAAACGCGCATAGTAGCTCTTTTCATACGTCAGGCAGGTATCCCAGTACTGAAACCAAACCTGCCGGCTCGGAGTGCGGTCTATTTCATTCACCAGGCGCGCGGATTGGGAGTGCAGGCGTTGAATCAGCCGTTTGAGCGACGTTCCATCTTCAGGGGCACGGGCGATGAAATGGTAGTGATTGACAAATAACGCCCAAGCCTGGAGTTCCCACCCATAAGCCAGCATCACCTCAAACAGGGTGTTCTGGAGCAGGGTCAGTTTGGCAGCGGTGTCGAAGATGCGCTGTTTGTGCAGGGTCGAGGCGGTAACGAAGTAGAGGGCGTTGGGCACAAAGAGATGCAACGGCCCGTGTGGCCAGGCACCGATTTGGATGGCGTCTGTCATGCTTCGCTCCTTCTGGATTGCGGAAGTCAAACTTCCGCAATCCAAATCTCCACATCCAGCACAATCGTCGTATCCACCCCAAACACATCAATCACCTTGACGGCGATCTGATGCTTGCCGGGGGTTTCATACTGCCAGCCGAGATCGCTGCGCGTCTTGAGCGAGCGGTCCTTGCGCGTGCGGAAGTCCTGCCAGTGGTGCTCGAAGGGCTTGTCGGGCGCGTAGTCAAAGTCCACCGCCCAGAAGTCAATGAAGTCAAACGGCGACTTGACCGCCCGCTCGCGCAGGGCTTCCAGTTCCTTTTCTGGCGCCTCGGCGAGGGAGGGAGTGAAACGCAGCAGTTCCACGTCCACTTTGGACTGCTGACGCCCGGCTTTTTTGGACTGCTGAAGCGTGGCTTCTTTGTGCTGAAGCGTGGCTTCAGCATTCCATACTACGCGGGCTTCCAGCGCGCCAGCCTCGAAGAACTGCACCTCGCTGCGGTTCGGCTCCATGATCTCGCGCGGGATGTATTTCAGGCGGATGCTGACGCCGGTCTCGGCCTCCAGCGCCTCCTTCTTGCGGCTCAGCTCCATCTCGAACTCCCATGCCAGGCAGTGCACCTCGCGCCCGCCGGCGCTGCGCACCGCCTCGGCCACGGCGCGCAGTTCATCATAGGAAAAGATGCTGTCTATCTGATCCACGTGGACGTAGGCCGGCCCCTTCTTGCCGTGCAGCAGGGGATGTGGAGTGCTGGAGCGTGGCTCCGTGCTGGAGCGTGGCTCCAGCACTCCAAGAGGGGCGGCTTTGTAGAACTGCAGCACGATGCGGCGGTGCTCGGCGTCGGCGCCCTTGAGGCGATCCAGTTGCCACCACTGGCGCTCGTAGCGCCCCAGGTTGTAGACATCGAAGGAGCGGTAGGGCTGGCCCTTTTCGTGCAGCTCGCGCTGGACTTGAATGAGCCGCTTGCGCGTGGTGTGGATGGCGTAGCGCCCCAGGTCTACCCCGATCCAGCGTCGCCCCAGTTTCTCCGCCACCGCCGGCGTGGTGCCGGAGCCGCAGAAGAAATCGGCCACCAGGTCGCCTTCGTTGGAGGCGAGTGCAACTATGCGCTCAAGCAACTGTTCGTGCTTCTGCGTTGCAAAGTCTTTTTCGTTCTCGTACGCGTGGAGATCCAGCCACAATGTATCGGCGATTCTTTCGTCTGCAGGTGGGAACCAATTCTCAACCTTTCCATTGGATGACAACCGGATAAACTCCAAGTTCCGACCCGTTTTGTGCCAATATTCAACTAGAGATATGTGCGCTGCTTCATCCAAATATCGCTTATAGTTCTCAACTGCTTTCTCCGCTCTTTCTCTAGACCATTTCCATTGTCCAGAGGTCGGCGTCACGCCGAGCAGAGTGTATCTCATAGTTGGACGATCCGCGTTACTCCAAAAGTGGTGCCAGTATCCTTCAGGCTTTTTGCAGTCCATCCGAACGTAAAAAGGCTTGAAACGCGTTGAAGATGTTCTTGAATACCAGAATATGACATCATGAGCCCAATTTAAGGCCTGTATAGTATCAAATTGACGCTAGACATTATCGGAAAGTTATCGCATTAATTAGACTGAAAGGTATTGTTTGACAAGATTATACATATATGCTATGATAGCAGAAGAAAGAACACTTGTATCGTTAAGTGAGGACTGCCATGCTCTCATATGATGATGTTCGCCAGCGACCGGAACAATTTCTTGCATGCACTGGTCT
>FWPU01005145.1_pt1 | contig 29017 bp, 25 predicted proteins | sample 2228361 | NCBI WGS metagenome assembly FWPU01 (sample SAMEA103939777, study PRJEB20133) | metagenome | reverse complement strand
GGGGGGCTGGACACGGAAACAAAGCCGTTCTGGGGGCAAACCCGGCGGCTTACTCTCCCCTCCCCGCGTGCGGGGAGGGGCTGGGGGTGGGGTGAGAACCCCTTCTTGTGTGCTCAACTGCGTAATTCTTGATGACTTTGACTTTCATACTGTTCACCGCTTTTTGCTACTTGTCTCCGGCTTCCCCGTTATCATCCGTTCTCAACTTCAACACGATTTTGGTATCTCCAACGTAGATAGTGTTGTGAACGACGGGCAGAGGAGTCGGAGTGTCAAAGATGACCTTGCCGTTCACCACGCGCCCTGTCAGTTCCACCTCGCGTTGCGCCCGCTGCTCGGCGACGTCCGCCATGACTTGCAGAAACGTCGGCAACGTCACCTTGTCTTCGCCGCGCTCAATGAACTGTTCTACCAGCGCGTCGAATTCCTCGTCACTCATGTTTGATATCGTCTTGTCTGCCATTGGGTTCACTTCCTTTCGCTGTCTGATGCGACAGCACGCGCATTTTCCAGTCCTCGTAGAGGTTCAACACAAACGTTGCCGCGCCCACTGTAACCGACACGGCTGCGGGCAACAAAGACACGGCGTCTTCTAACGTAACAGGTATTGTCTCACCGTCTATCGCCACCCATGCCGCAGGAGTGAGAAATACGACGCGCATCCAGCGTCCATTGACCTCATTGTAAAGCCGCGTGATGAAAAAATCAACCTCTGCCGTCCGCGCGTCTTCAACAGTCAGGAAATAAGTGCTGTATTTCACGTCGCCGCACATTCCCATCACCGTCAAATCGAACGCCGACAACCGCTCGGCGCGGTTCGTGATGTCATGACACGCAAACTCCACGCCTGCTGCCCTCAGGTCGCGGAAGATTTCCACTTCAAACGCATAGCCCAACGCGAACGCCGCCCACCAGTAAATACAGAATGTCAGCAGCAGACGGTTTTCCGCCTGTCCCTAAAAATGCGTCCGCAAACTGCCTGTCAATGAACGTCTCGTAAAACTGCCTGAACGTATACGAGCGTTCCTGAAACGTGACTTCGCTTTGCCCCAACAGGTCAACTGCCTCACGCAACTGTTGCCACTGCATTCGCGTCAGGCGGCTCTCACCGCGCAAGTATTCCGTCAGCACGGCGTCATGCTCGGCAGTGAGGTTAGGGGTAATCTGAATTGCGCTCAACTTCACTGTCCTTCCTTCCCCGTCAACAACTTCTGCAACCTTGCGTCGTTCTTCCGCTCGTAGGCGACTTTGCCTTCGATGATGACCGTGTCCACCCACGTTTTCACATCCAGCGGGTCGCCGGTCAGAAGGAGGAGGTTCGCGTCTTTGCCGACTTCGATGCTGCCGACTCTATCAGCGATGCCGATGATTTCCGCCGCCGTGAGCGTGATGGCGCGGAGTGCGACATCACGGGGGACGCCGTGCTTGACGGCGGTTGCCGCTTGATACCACAGGTAGCGCGACCCGTAGGTCGTCGTCGCAATCTGGAACGTGAACTTCACACCCGCTTTGTAAAACTCGGCGGGGACGACGTGCATGATTTCTTTGTCTTTGTCCTCATCGGTTTCGTAGACGATGAGTTGCGAATCCAGCACGACGGGAATTTTCTTCTGTGCGATGAGCGACGCGGCTTTGTAGCAGTCGGGACCGAGAACGAGCGTTGCTTTGAGTTTACGCGACTCGATCAGTTCTATCGCCTTCGGCACGTCGGCGGCGCGCGGGCAGTAGATGAACGCGGGCAACTTGCCATCCTTCAAGTCCACCATCGCCGCCTGCTTGGGGTCGAGTTCCTCTTCGGGTTCGCCTTTCTTCTTTTGCTCGGCGCGGCGTTCGGCGAGTTGCTCCATGTAATTGTCGAAGTCGTCAAAGGCGCGGCGGAGTTCCTGCATCTGCGCCATGCGGTTACGCCCGCCGCCGGGCGCAAGCGAAATCTTCATGGCAGTGGGGCGTTTGATAATCACCTCGTCAATCGTCTTCCCGAACGGCTTCATGATGACGCCCGTGCCACCGATGACGGTGTTGTTGCCCTGAATGACGTGAATGGTCGTGATGCCGTCGCGCAGCGCGTCCTCAAACGTGAAGTGCAGTGGGTCGAGTCCATCGGCGGTGGACACGAACGGCACGACGGGCACGTTTTCGTTCGGCGAATCCATCCCCCGCGCCGTGTGCGCCTCCACCATGCCCGGCATGACGACGTTCGCCTCCATCACCTTCGCGCCCGGCGGAATCGCCACGTTTTGCCCCACGGCGGCAATCTTCCCATCCCGCACCAGCACCACGCCGTTCGTGACGTCCGCGCCCGAAATAGTGATAATTCTCTGAGCGCGAATGGCGAGGACGTCGGACTGCGCGAAAGTTGGCAGTGAGCAGAGAACGGCAGTGACCAGTAACCAGTAACCAGCGACCAGTGACCACAGCCGCCAATTTCCCAACTTCCCAATTTCCCAATTTCCCAATTTCCCAATTTCCCAATTTCCCAATTTCCCAATTTCCCAATTTCCCAATTTCCTAATTTACTCCGCATCATGCACCACCTTTCCACTCACAATCACCTTTTCCACCCTCGTCGTCACGTCCAGCGGTTCTCCATTGAGAATCAGAATGTCCGCATCTTTCCCAACTTCAATGCTGCCCACACGGTCGGCGACGCCGATGATTTCAGCGGCGGTGAGCGTCACGGCTCGCAAAGCGATGTCCGGTTTCAAGCCGTTGCGCACGGCAAACGCCGCCCATGTCAGCAGTTGCGTTGCATCACCGCCGTTGCTGCCGAAGGCGATTTTCACGCCTTTGTCCGCGAGAATGCCCGCTGTGTTCAGGCAGAGTTCCGCGCCTTCGGGCGGGGTATACTGCGGGTCGCCGAACGGTCCCAACACAACGGGAATCTTCCGCGCCGCAATTTCGTCTGCGACTTTGTAACTCTCACTCGCTTCGTCCAGAATGACACGCGGCAGTTTGAACTCCTCTGCAATCGTCAGCGCAACGCGAATGTCGTTCTCAATGCGGGCGTGGATGCGGAGGGGCAAGTCACCGGTCAGAACGGCAGAGAGTGGGAGAATGGGCGAATGGGCGAGTGGGCGATTTCTCCCATTCTCCCATTCTCCCATTCTCCCATTCTTCTCTTCTGCGAAACGTTGCGCTTGAAAGAGCGCCTTGCGCAACTCCCACACTGTCGCCATGCGCGAGTTGGGGCGGCGGGCGTAGAGGTTCGCCAACGCATCGCCACCGCCAAACGTGCGGAAGCCGGAGTTGCCTGAGTAAGCGTCCACTCCCAGCGAAGCGCGGACGGCAACGGCGTCTTTGAGCGTGATGTCTTTGAGGTTGCCGCCCGACGTTTTCACGACGGCGCACAACCCGCCCACGACGTTCGCCGTGCCGGGCGTGATGCACGCGCTGGTCACACCCGCCTGCACGATGCGCTTGAAGTCGGGGCTGCGCGGATTAATGAACCGAGTGGCTCGCACCTGCGGCGTAATTTCCGACGCCTGCTCATTACTCATCCCGCGCACGCCGAATCGTGCGTTCGCGTCCACGATGCCGGGCATGACGACTTTGCTCGCCGCGTCCATCACCGTCGCACCTGACGGCACAGCGACGTTCCGCCCGACGGCTTTGATTTTCCCGTTCTCAATCAACACCGTCCCGCCTTCAATCACATCGCCGCTGATGGTGTAAATTTTGGCGTTGCGAATGGCGAGGGGGTCGGCGAAAGCGGAATGACCAATGACCAATGACCAAATCCCAATGACCCATGCCAAACGACCCATGATGAGCACCTCGTAGTTCGTGCGGACGGCGAGGGCGCCGTCCCTCCCTGTTTTCAACGATTCATCTCATGCACGACTTTTCCATTGACGATAACCGCTTCCATCCGGCTCGTTAAATTCAGCGGCTCTCCATTGAGCAACAATAAATCAGCATCTTTGCCGACTTCGATACTGCCGACGCGGTGGGCGATGCCGAGAATTTCGGCGGCGTTCAATGTGAGAGCGCGCAGCGCGGCGGCGGGGGTCATGCCGTATTTCACCGCAAGGTGCGCGGATAGCCGCAGTGACGCCGGGTCGCTCAACGGCGCGTCGGTGCAGAAAGCGACTTTGATTCCTGCGTTCGCCAACTTGCCCGCGTTTTTCAGCGTCTTTTCGCTATCGGTGAAACGCAACGGACCGACCACGACGCCCATCTTTCGCTCTTTGAGCAGGTCGCACACTTCGGCGGCTTCGTTCGCATGAAGCAGGCAGCCTTTGAGTTTGAATTCGTCCATCAACGCCAGCGCGTTCTCAATATCGTCCGCCGTCGGCGCGTGGACGCAGACGCGGCGTTGACCGTTGAGGACGGAGCGCAGGACGCGGCAGCGGTCGTCCAGCGTCGTTGGGAAGCCTATCATCAAATTCATCTGCGCCGTGCTGCTCATCGCCTTGCCCTCTTTCGCGCAGTCCAGCGCGGCGCGAACGAGTTCGACCAGTCCCGCCCGCGAAGTCGGGTTGCGCTGCGGGTTCGTCGCGTCGGCGGAAATGGAAAACTTCACGCCCGCATTGCCCCAGAGAATTTGCGGCGTTGCGCCTAACTTAATGAGGCTGACCTGCCCCGCCATCGCGTTCGCGTTGCCCGGCGCGATGCGCGCCGTCGTGATGCCCGCTCGCAACGCTCTTCGTAACGTTGGATGGGTCGCGTCGAAAGCATCGCAGACGCGCAACTCCGGCATGAGCGCGTCAATGGGTTCGTCGGTTTCGTAATAGCAGCCGAGATAACTGTGCGCGTCAATCAGCCCGGGCATGACGACCTTCGCCTGAAGCACCTTCACGCCCTTGGGAATCTTCATGTTCGTGCCCACGGCGGCAATCTTCCCATCGCGCACCAGCACCACGCCGTTTTTAATTGTGCCCTTTGAAACAGTGAGAACCGTTTCGGCGCGAATCGCAAGCGTCTGCACATTCGCGCAATGACCAATGCCCAATGCCCCATGAGCAATAGTCAAACTGATGAGCAATAACCCGCAGATCATCATTGGAATTGGACATTGGACACTGGACATTGGACATTCACTTCTTCTCATAAACCACCTTCCCTTCCACCCACACCTGCTCCACCTTCGCCGTCGCGTCCCACGGCGACGCGCTCAACACGATGAGGGTGGCGTCCAGGCCGACTTCGAGGCTGCCGACTCTGTCAGCGACACCCAAAATCTCAGCAGCGGTGAGCGTGACGGCTCGCAGAGCCTCCTCGGGACTCATCCCGAAGCCAACAGAGGCCGCTGCGTTTTCCAGCAAGAAGCGGGAGGACGGTCCGCTTTCGGCGTCCGTCGTCAGCGCGACTTTCACACCAGCCTTCGCTAACTTCGCGGCGCCGTCGGGCGAGTGATTGAGAGTTTCCAAACGGGGCGCGCCTGTCAGCAGCGTCGGACCCCATACGACAGGGACGTTGCGCTTGACGATTTCGTTCACGATTTGTGCGCCCTCCGTCGCTCGTTCAAGAATCAACTTGAACTTGAATTCATCGGCGAGTCGCAGGGCGTTCACAATGTCATCAACGCGGTGCGCTTCGATGCGGACGGGAATTTCGCCCTTCAAAGCAGCAACTAAAATATCTTGGGCTGGAATGTGGCGGGGTTTTGTGGGCTGTGCGGGTGGGCTGGATGGGCTGGGTGGTTGGGTGGTTGGCTGCTGGTTGGCTGAGGTTGGCTGAGGTTGCTGCTGCTTTTTTTCGTAGGCGCGGAGGTCGCGTTCGTAGCGTTCAAAGGATTTGGCGTATTGTTCCGCGCTGCGGAAGGCGGAGCGGAGGGCTTCGTAACTCGCCAAGCGTTCCAAAGATGAGGAGCGGTTGTTCGTGGAAACACCCAGAGTCAATTTAAGCGCGGCGCGGGGTTTCAGGAGACGCCCATAAGGGGCTGTGCCACTATTCAATTGAACGACGGCGCCGACGCCGTTGACGTTGCCGCGATTGCCGGGCGAAATGTAAAGCGTGGTCACGCCCTGTGCGATGACTTTCTCCGCGTCTTTATCGAAGAGGTCCAGCGCGTCGGTCACGTCGCGGTCGGCGGCGCCAGCGGCGTTGAGTTCGCTCGCGTCCATGAACAGCGATGAGTGCGCATCCACCAGACCGGGAAGGATAACCTTGCCTTTCAGGTCAACGCGCTGCGCGTTCGTGGGAATGGCGATGTTCGCGCCGATGGCTTTGATTTTGCCGCCTTCAATCAGCACCGTGCCGCGCTCAATCGGCTTGCCCGACACGGGTAGAATCTTCGCGCCAACGAGCGCGACAGGCGTTGGCTGTGCGGCGGCGACGGAGGCGACGACGAAAACGAGTGTGAGAAAAACGGCTATTCGCTGCATTCCTGCCCTCACTTCCCAGAAGATGAATTCAAGCGGCTCTGATTTTACACGGAATTGAGTGGCGGCGCAAGTCGCTCAGGTCAAAGCCCCGATTCTCGGGATCCTCGGCAGAGCCGGGACCTGAGCCTAACGTGGTAAAAGCAGGCTGAATCCAGTTCAACGGAGACGGTGTTGAAAGATTATTTGACTCGGCTTTGCGCGGGTTAGCGTGACGCTTGAGGGTTGTTGTGCAGACTGCAAACGAGTATACTTTCAACACGGTTAGCTTTCAATCATTAACCGTTAACTATCAACCATGAAAGTTTTCATCATCGGCATAGACGGCGCGACGTTTGACCTTATCAGACCGTGGGCGGAGCAAGGTTTGCTGCCGAACTTCGCACGCCTGATGCAGCAGGGGGCGCACGGGGAGTTGACCTCCACGATTCCGCCCGTGACCGCGCTGGCGTGGACGTCGTTCCTGACGGGGAAGAATCCGGGCAAGCATGGCATCTTTGATTTCATCGAACGCGCGCCGGGCGGCTACGGGATTCAATACGTCAACGCTCGTTCGCGCAAGGCGAAATCGCTGTGGAGGATGTTGAGCGAGGCGGGCAGGACGGTGTGCGTCGTCAACGTGCCGATGACCTATCCGCCCGAAGAAGTCAACGGCTGCCTCATCGCCGGCATGGACGCCCCGGGCGAGGACAGCGATTATACCTATCCGAAGGAACTCAAAGCCGAACTGCAGCGCGCCGTCGGCGGTTACACTGTTGACCTGCGTTGGCTGGGCAATATGAAGTCCGACGCACAGCGGCTTGACGTGGTGCGTCAATCGCGGCAAATCGAAGAGCAGCGCACGAAGGCGACGCTTTACCTGATGGAGAAATACAACTGGGATTTCTTCATGGTGGTGTTCAATGCCACCGACCGTTTGCAGCACTACTTCTGGCGGCATAGCGACCCGCGCCACCCGCGCCATCCCGACGCGTCGGAACAGGTCGCTGAACTCAGCAACGCCATCCGCGACTGCTACGTTTATCTCGATGAAATGATAGGGCGCATCCTCGAGGCTCTGCCTGACGACGCGGCGGTGATGGTCATGTCCGACCACGGCTTCGGCATGATGACCGACGACTACTTTTTTGTCAACCGCTGGCTGGAACACATCGGTTTGCTCAAACGCAAAGGTAGCGCGGGCTTCCAGCCCGCACTGAACGCACTGCGAAAGATGGATGCGCTTGTGCGACGGATTCTCACACCGAAGCAGAAGGAGTGGATTCTCGCCAAGTTCCCCCAATTGCGCGGGCAGGTGGAGAGCGCGAACACTTTGGGCGACGTGGACTGGTCGCAAACGAAAGCCTACTCGGAGGAGATGTATTACACAACGGCAAACGTCCGCCTCAACCTGAAAGGGCGCGAACCGCATGGCATCGTTGAACCGCACGAAGCGGAGGAGGTGCTGAACTTCCTCATCGGTGAACTGGAAAAGGTCGTTGACCCGCGCACGGGGCAGCGCGTGTTTCCGCACATTTATCGGCGTGAGGAGATTTACTCTGGCGACTACGCGGCGCAGGCGGCGGACTTGTTGATGAGTTATTGGGAAGACGGCGCGTATCACGTTCGTCCGAGTTACAAGAGTCCCGACGGACATTTCATGGCGACCAATGCGGGCGTGCTGCCCGGCGAAAGCGACTGGAGCGGCGACCACCGCATGAACGGCATCCTCATCGCGCACGGCGCGCCGTTCAAGAAAACGTTGGTTGAAAACGCGACTCTGTGCGACCTCGCGCCGACGATTCTGCACCTGATGGGTTTGCCTGTGCCCGACGACATGGACGGGCGCGTGCTGACCGAGATACTTGATGAGAACTACGCCGAGCGCGAAATCGTCTTTGCGGACGCTGGGGATTCAGGGACGCAACCGGATGCAAACGGACCGACGTATGAGGAGGAAGACGCGAAGGTGATTGAGGAAAGATTGCGCGGTTTAGGCTATATGGGATGAGGGAGGAGGGAGGAGAGAGGAAAAGGTTGTCATGCTGAACGCAGTAAAGCATCTCAAAACGATGAGATTCTTCGCTACGCTCAGAATGACGTCTCCTCTTTCCTCTCCCCTCCCTCCTCCCTCCTCCCTCTTCCCTTATCCTGGATGAAGGTTCTCGTTCTTGGCATTGACGGCGGCGAGTGGTCGCTCGTCGAACCGTGGGCGGCGGAAGGGAAGTTGCCCAACCTTGCGCGGCTGATGGCGCGGGGGGCGCGGGGGAAGTTGCGCTCGTCGTTTCCGCCTATGACGGCGGCGGCGTGGACGTCGTTCATCACCGGAAAAAATCCGGGCAAGCACGGCATCTTTGATTTCTACGAGTTGGAGCCGAACAGTTATCGTATTCGTTACACGAACGCCAACGCCCGCCGCGCGCCGAGTTTGTGGAAGATGTTGAGCGAGGCAGGCAAGCGCGTGTGCGTTGTCAATGTGCCGATGACCTACCCGCCCGAACAGGTCAACGGTTGCCTCATTGCGGGCATGGACGCGCCGGGCACGCAGAGTCCGTTCACGTATCCTGCCGACCTTTACGCCGAACTCAAAAAGCGCGTCGGCGATTATCAGATTGACTTGGCTTACCTTGAAAACGTCAAGACCGACGCCGCCCGCGACGCCGCCCTGCGGCAGTTGCTTGACATCGAACGCTTGCGCGGCAAGGCGATGCGCTACCTGTTGCAGCGCGAGGCGTGGGATTTTGCGATGGTCGTATTCACCGCTACCGACCGCGTGCAGCATTATTTCTGGAAATACATGGACGCCGCCCATCCCAGTTTTGAACCCGACAAAGCCGCCCGATTTGGCGACGCGATTCTGCGGGCGTATCAAACGGTGGACGAGCAAATCGGTCAACTGCTCGAGGTCGTGGACGACGAGACCACCACCTTCGTCATGTCCGACCACGGCTTCGGACCGATTGCCAACAAGTGCTTCTTCCTCAACGAATGGCTGCGCGAAAACGGCTGGCTGCAATACGCAATACGCAATACGCAACACGCAACACGCGGCTCGCTTCCGTTGCGCCTGCTGCGTAAGGCCGAGGCGATTCTCAAAGAAACTCTGCCGTCCTCATGGCGCACGCACATCATCCGCCTCGCGCCGTGGCTGCGCGAGAAGTTCGTGTCCGCTGTGTTCCTGTCCGACATTGACTGGTCGAAAACGAAAGCGTTCTCCGACGACCAGCGACCTTACATCTGGATTAACTCGGTGGGGCGATTTCCGCAGGGCATCGTCAAATCGGACGAATACGACCGACTGTGCGATGACATCGTGAACGGTTTGCGGCAACTCAAAAGCCCCGACGGCACGCCCGCGATTCAGCAAGTCCATCGGATTTCGGATTTCGCCGCCCCGCTTACTGCGCCTGACATCGTGTTCAGCGTGTGGGACGATGGCGCGTATCAGGTCGCGCCCAGTTTCCGCCGTCAGGCAGGCGAAGGGGTTTTGACGACGCGCAAACAGTTCGCTGGTCGTGGCGAGTGGAACGCCTGCCATCGGCACGATGGAATTTGGCTGGCGACGGGGACGCCCGTGAGGCAGGGGGGCAAACTCGACGCGAGCATCTGCGACCTTGCGCCGACGATTCTGCATCTGATGGGCTTGCCCGTGCCCGACGACGTGGACGGGCGCGTGCTGACCGAAGCGTTGACCGACACCGCCGATGTGCGTTTCGTCGAAGCCGATCCCGCAACCGCCAACAACGGCGCAACGTATTCGGCGGAGGAGGAAGAAGAAATCGCGGAGAAGTTGCGGGGGTTGGGGTATTTGTAGGGTGGCGAAGTCGCAAACCACGGAGACACAGAGACACGGAGGAATCTCTCATGCGTCGTTGACGCACCACGCCGCATGAAAATCGTAATCGTAATCGTAATCTTAACTCTTACTCGCGTCGTTTTTCGATCACGCGCCCGACAGGGCGGGCGATTACGAGTAAGATTACGATTACGACTATTTTCGGAGGAGGACTTTGATTCAGATTCTCTCCGTGCCCTCCGTGCCTCTGTGGTTCAACAATCTAAACCTTCTCCGGTATCTCAAACCCCTTCGCGCTCTTCTTGCGCTTGAGCATGTCATTCGCCTCCGGGTCGCCCACGAATTTTTTCTTCTCCGGGTTGAAGACCAGCGCGCGCCTGAGGCGGTAGGAAATGTTCGCCAGATGGCAGAGTTGAGCGGAGAGGACGCCTTCTTCGACCTCGCAGTTGAGGTCTTCGCGCCTGCGGCTGCGCACGGCGTTGATGAAGTTGACGAAGTGACTGCCGTCGCCCGCACCGCCGACCTGCGGAAGCTGCGAGATTTCCTTCGCTGGTCCGTCGCCTCGGTAGCCGATGTGCGGCTTGAAACCGTCGCCTGACCCCATGTAGCCTTCCGCGCCGTAGACGACGTTGCCGATGCGGTCGCCCAATTCGTCATTGCTGGGCAAACCGCGCACCTCAAACACTAACATCTTTCCGTCGTCGAAGTGGAAGGTGGCAACCTGCGTGTTCGGCGTTTCTCCTTGGTCTTTGTAGCCGTAGCGCCCGCCCGTCGAGTGGACGCGCACCGGCAGCCGCTTGGCGAGGAACCACCGCGCGATGTCCATCTGGTGCACGCCCTGATTGCCGATGTCGCCGTTGCCATACTCCCAGAACCAGTGCCAGTTATAATGCACGAAGTTGGGATTGAACGGACGCCGCGCCGCCGGACCCTGCCACAAATCCCAGTGGAGGTTTGATGGGGGAGGGCTGTCCGGCTTGATGACAATGGAGCCGCGCGGCTTGAAGCACATCCCGCGCGCCATGTAAATCTCCCCAATCTCGCCCGCCCACGCCCGCGCTACTGCGTTGCGGACGCCGTGAGAGGAGCGACTCTGATGCCCCACCTGCACGATGCGGTTATACTTCCGCGCCGCCTCAATCATCTTCTCCCCTTCGTAGAATCCCCAGCACGCGGGCTTTTCCACGTAAACGTCCTTCCCCGCCTGACACGACCAAATCGTGATGAGCGCGTGCCAGTGGTTAGGCGTGGCAGTGGCGACCACGTGCACGTCTTTGTCCTCCAACATCTTCCGCACGTCGGCGTAGAGTTTCGGACGTCTGCCCTGCTTCTCCTCTACCCGCTTCGCCGCCGCCTCCCACAGCGACTCATCCACATCGCACAGCGCGACAATCTGCACGCCGGGAATCCCCATCAACTCGCTGATGTGCGCGCTGCCCCGCCCGTGAAACCCCACCACCGCCGCCCCGATGGTGTCGTTCTGGCTCGCGCCCGACGGCGACGCCCGCAGCACCGTCAGCCCCGCCGCCGCCCCGGCGACCGCCAACCCTGACTTCTCCAGAAAAGTGCGACGATTCATGGTTTCCATATTCATTCCTCTCTTTCACTCTGGGATGTCTCCAAGCATAACACAAAGCGCGGGGAGACTCAAATGGAAATCCAGCGCAAAGAACCTGGGCGGGTGTGGATGGACACGAACGGCGCAGTGCGGCAGAAGGTGCGAGACGGAGGACTGGAGTTCATCTCTGCGCCTGAGACGAGTCTGCTTCAGCAGACTTTCGTTCCGCCGTTTTAGACACCGAATTCGATTCGGTGGCAGTCCTCCCGTTTTAGACACCGAATTCGATTCGGTGGCAACAGGACGGCAAATTCTGCGTAATGCACCCATGACAGAGGGGGTGGTTGTGGCTAATGAGAGCATGTGGCTCATTGACCTGAAAACCTCCTCCCAACGATAAATCTTCCCGCCGCGTTGAAAACTTAGCGGAAACGAGGCAAGACGTTTTTGACAGGATGAACGGGATGCGACAGGAAAAGGTCGCGCCGGGTTCATCCTTTTTTTTGTAGGCGGCGGTTGAAACCACACCAACGAAGTCCCGAAGTCCGCCCGCGCGGATTTCGGGGAGTTGTTGCCGTGATTTCGTCGTCCCGACTTGTCGGGACGCAGGCAGGCGATGGGCTGGCAAGTTTTTTTTCAAATCAGGAGGATAACCCTTCTCTGTGCAGAATCAACGCAGTGATAGAGGAGCACCAACTATGGCAGACCCCATCGTGGAAGAAATTCGGGCGCGGGTGGACATGGTGGATTTGGTGTCCGATTACGTCGCGCTCACGCAGGCGGGGAATCGGTGGAAGGGGCTGTGTCCGTTCCATCAGGAGAAAACGCCGTCGTTCACAGTCAATCCGCAGATGGGCATTTTCAAGTGCTTCGGCTGTGGGGCGAGCGGCGATGCGTTCAAGTTCCTGATGCAGATGGAAAACCTCACCTTCCCCGAAGCCTTGAAGCGGCTGGCGGAGCGAGCGGGCGTGACGCTGCCGCCGTCGCGCTTCAACCCGCAGCGCTCCGCGGAAAAGGAAAAGTTCTTTGAAGCCAACCGTCTGGCGGCGAAGTTTTTTCAGGAGCAACTCCTGAAGAGTCCGCAGGCGCAGCACGCGAGAGATTATCTGAAGAAGCGCGGCATCAGCGATGCGATAACGCAGAAGTTCGGCTTGGGCTACGCGCCGGATGCGTGGGACGGTTTGCTGATTTATTTGCGCCGCCACCGCGTACAACCCGCAGAGGCAGCCGCCGTTGGATTGGTCATTCAGCGCAGCGACAAAAGTGGCTACTACGACCGATTTCGCAATCGGCTGATGGTGCCCATCTGTGACACGCAGGGACAGGTCATCGCCTTCGGGGGGCGCACGCTGGGCAACGACGACGCGAAGTACATCAACTCGCCGGAAAGCCCGCTGTTCAACAAAAGCCGCGTGCTGTTTGGCTTGAACCTGGCGAGGAATCATATTGGGAAGCGCGATGAAATCATCGTGGTCGAGGGCTACATGGACCTGATAGCGCTGCACCAGTTCGGCTTTGAAAACGCCGTCGCCACGATGGGCACAGCCGTCACCGAGCACCATGCGCGGATGATAGCGCGCTACACGAAAAACGTCGTGATCGCCTTTGACGCCGACTCGGCGGGCATGAACGCGGCTTTGCGCAGTGTGCCGCTGTTCGCGCAGCATGAACTCAGGGTGCGCGTACTCATCTGCCCGGCAGGGGACGACCCCGACAGTTTCGTGCGCCGCGTGGGAGCGGACGAATTCCGTGCCGCGATTGACGCGGCGATTCCGTTCGTGGAGTATCGCCTGCGCCGCGCAACGGCGGACCTGAACATGAACAACGAGCAGCAGCGGTTGGAGATGATTCGCCGCGTGGTGCCGATTTTGATAAGCGTGCGCAGTGAGGCGGAACGCGCCGAGTACGTGCGCAAGTTGAGCGACCACTGGGCGCAGGGCGACCCCAGCCGCAGTTTGATGGCGCAGCAGGCGATTGAGATGGAACTGCGGGCGGCGCGGCGCAGAATGACGAGTTCGGCAGGAGCCTCACCCTCCCGCCGTCCCGGGGAGGGACAAGATTACGTGAAAGAGGCGTTGGCGCAGCAGGTCATGGCGCAGGAGTCGAGCGTCGTCAAAATTGAGCGCGAACTCCTCGCGCTGATGCTGCAAGACCGGCGCTCTGCCCGGCAGATTTTGGAGCAGATGAAACCGAGCGACTTCATTGACGAACACGACCAGCACATCGCCGTGGCGATTGCGGACTCCATACGCGGGGCGGAACCGGCGAACGTTCATGACCTCCTCGCATGGCTGCCGGAGGAAGCGGCGGCGATTGCCGAGGGATTGGCGGTGAGCGATATTTCCTTCGCGCAGGCGAAGGGAGCGATTGAGGAACGGATTCTCTCCATTCGGACCTATCGGGAGAACCGTTCGTGGAGGGTGGACGAGATGAAACGGCGCGCCATCGAGAAACTGCAAAAGGGCGAGCCGCTGAACCCAGAAGAAACGGCAATCCTCACGGAATCCATCGGAGGTCCGCCAGCGATTACGCGCTATCGGGAACTCTACAAGCGGTCAACGTGAGGGTAGAAGAGGTGTGTATTATGGCAGAGAAAACGAAAAAAACATTAGCCGTTCCCGACTCGTCGGGACTGTCGGCAAGCCGAAGCGGACAGGAACGCCTGAAGGACCTCGTTGCCAAAGGGAAAAAGCGGGGAGCGCTCACTTACAACGAAGTGAATGATTCTCTGGGCGAAGACATTGATTGGGACGAGGACAGTGTGGAAGCCCTCTTCGATACGTTGGAAGACGCCGGCATTCGTCTGGTGGACAGCCTGGAGGCGGAGACGGAGGCAGAGACGGAGGCAGAGGAATCGGACGAGGTGGAACCGGCGGAAACCCTGTCCGCCTTCTTCAAGGCGACGGCGGCATCGCGCCCAGCGAGCGCGGAGGAAGACAGCGAATCCGACTGGGAAAACGCGCCGGTGGACGACGCCGTGAGGATGTATCTGCGGCAGATTGGGCGCATTCCGCTGCTCTCGCCGGGCGAGGAAACGGAGTTGGGCAAGCGCATCGAACAGGGAGACGAGGAGGCGAAAAAGCGGTTGGTCGAAGCCAACCTGCGCCTCGTCGTCAGCATTGCGCGCCGTTACGTTGGGCGGACGAACCTGCCGTTCCTTGACCTGATTCAGGAGGGCAACATCGGTTTGGTGCGGGCGGTGCAGAAATTCGACTGGAAAAAAGGCTTCAAGTTCAGCACCTACGCGACGTGGTGGATTCGCCAAGCCATCAGCCGCGCCATCGCCGACCAGAGCCGCAGCATCCGCATCCCGGTTCACATCGTAGAGATGCTCAACCGCCTCGTCAAAACGTCCCGCTCGCTGGCGCAGCAACTCGCCCGCGAACCCACCGTCGAGGAGGTCGCTCACGCGATGAACCTGCCCGTGTCGAAAATCCACGAAATCATTAGTATCCTGCCCGAACCGCTGTCTCTGGACGAACCCGTCAGCGACGAAGAGGACAGCCTGCTGCAAGATTTCCTGCAAGACCACAGCGCGGCATCGCCGGAGGACATGACCTCGCAACTCCTGCTGCGCGAGGAGATTGAGATCATCCTGCAAACCCTGAACGAGCGCGAGCGCGAAATCCTCAAACTCCGCTACGGCTTGCTGGACGGCTCCCCCCGCACGCTGGACGAACTCGGACGCCACTTTGGGCTGACGCGGGAACGCATCCGACAAATCGAAATTAAAGCCCTGCGCAAACTCAAACGCCGCACGAAAAGCGGCAAACTGCGCGAGATTTTCGGGATTGAATGAGTGTCGCTGACCTGTTATAATTGAAAGCGGCGAGGCAGGAACTCCGAGGAACTCAAGGGAACTAGGGAGGGAGTTCTCCCGGAGTCCCCCTGAGTTCCCCTCAATCAAGGCGGGGGCGTGGCGCAGCGGCAGCGCAGGCGGCTCATAACCGCTTGGTCGCAGGTTCGAATCCTGCCGTCCCCACCACGACCTCGTGGCATAACAATTGCACCTACGATGAGACAGAGGTGAAACGGCGGTGAACATTTTCAACCGCCTGTTTGACAAAGAGAATAACGCGGGCGAGGAGGAAACACAGATGATTACGATGACGGACAAGGCGCAAGAGAAGATCCGCGCCATCATTCAGAGCAAGGGCGCGGCGATTCAAGGTCTGCGCATCGGCGTTGAAGGACCGGGGCAGTATAGCATGAGCCTCGATGAGAACCCCCCCAGAGCGGATGATACCGTCATTCAAGTGGACGGCTTCAAGGTGTTCGTGGACGCGCAGAGCGCGCCGCGTTTGCAGGGCGCGACCGTGGACTTCATCGAAGACCTGATGGGGGGGGGCTTCAAAATTGACAACCCCAACGATGAAGCGATGTCGCCGCGTCCGCGCCCCGAACCGCCCGCCGACGGTCCCGACGCCGAAATCTGGAAGAAGGTGCAGGACATCCTCGACACCATGATTAACCCGGCGGTGGCGGGACACGGCGGACAAATCGAATTGATTGACGTCAAGGATGGACGGGTTTATATCGAAATGCTCGGCGGCTGCCAGGGGTGCAGCATGTCGAAGATTACGCTGAAAGCGGGCGTCGAACGCGCCATCATGGAAGAAGTTCCCGAAGTCGTCGAAGTCCTTGACGTAACCGACCACGCGGGCGGGACGAATCCCTACTATCGCGGATAACAACCCACGCGCAGTTTTGTCACTGCAAGCGAAGCGAAGCCATCGCCCCCCCTGAGATTGCTTCGCTTCGCTCGCAATGACTTTTTTGCCGCGCTTTGCTTGTCAACCGCCCGCAACTTTGCTACAATTAAACCGCGCCCCCGGAGAGGTGGCCGAGTGGTCGAAGGCAGCGGTTTGCTAAACCGTCGTAGGGTCAAAAGGCTCTACCGAGGGTTCGAATCCCTCCCTCTCCGCCATCTGCTTTCGGACGGGTTGAAGGGACGGGATGAGTCTGGTTCTCCCGTCAGTCCTGTTTGTCCTGTCTGAAGTTCCGTTCTAACTCATCTATCGCTTCCCGTAAGGGCTCTAATTCTTCCTGCATGGTTTCCATTCTGGACGCAATCTCTAACTCATTCACTGCTTCGACCAGATGCTCAAACTCAATGGCGTCCGAGTTTGCCATCAACGCCTTGTCCGCTGCACGCACCAGAGCCTTGCGCGTCATCAGCGAAAAGGAAACGCCTATCTCCCGCGTCACCCGCGCGATGCGCTCGACGACGGCTTGCGCTTCACCTGAGCCTTCGATGGTTTCAGGGACAGTGTATTTCATCGCCTCTTGCCGCGCTTGCTGCAAAAACCAATATCCCAGTCCGCTACCCCCCACTTCCTGTCGCGCCCTTTTGCAAGCATCAGCCAGCAGTGGCGCGATCGTCCATTCTTTATCCTGCAGCAGCCCTAAGAACAAGTGTATCGTACCAATGCAATGGCTTATCGTCTTCCGTGCTTCGTCCGCTGCCAACGCTAACGCTCGTTTCAAGCGCGGCGAAAGTCTCGGTTCATCGGTTGGCTCAGATGACGGCTTTGACTGCCTGCTCTTCAACGTCATAAAAACATCTTCAACGTTGACGCCGATGCCGTCCAACATCGCTTTAACATCATCATCCTCACGCACCAGAACCAACAGGAGATGCTCGGTGTCCACTTGGGAAGACCTCATCTGCCTTGCTTCTTCCCGCGCAGCCAATATCGCTTTGCGAGCCGACTGTGTGAAGTTCTGCCACATGATTAGCCCTCCCGCTGCAACTCACGCACCGCCGCGAGCAGGTGTTCAAACTCAATCGTCTCCGTGTTCGCACTCAGCGCCTTGTCCGCCGCGCGCAGCAGAGCGTGTCGCATTTTGAGGGACATGCAGAGCCGTCGCTCCTTTATCGCCGTCCCTGTGGACGTCTTCTGAGGAACGGCAGTCCGTGCGGTTGGCGCTTTCTCGGCTTTCTCCGGTCTTATGCCGAGATAGGTTTCAAGGTGTGCTGTGGTTTCTTTTCCGGTTCTCTCTAATTGCTGAACGCCTGCCTCACATTCCAGTTCGACAAGATATTCTTTGACTGCCTGCCGCGCTTTGTCCAGCGTCACGCCGAACTGCTCCAGCGCTTGCGCCGCCGCGCTCTCTTTTTCCTGCAACAACGCGAAAAGCAGATGAAACGAACCGATGAAACGATGCTCCATCGCCCGCGCCTCGTCCGCCGCCAACTCCAGCACGCGCTTCGCCCGCCCTGACAGCGTGACGGCGGCTGGTGTGGACGAGGATGATGGTAACTGACTCTCCACCGCCGCCCGTATCTCGTCAACGCTGACGCCCATTTTCGTGAACACTCGCGCAACGACGCCTTCCAATCGCAGCAAACCTAACAACAGGTGCTCTGTATCTACTTCGGATGCCCCTAATCGCTTCGCCTCTTCTATCGCTGGCAGTGTCAGTTCTGAAAAACCCCGCAGCACAACCAGCACCTCCCCCGAAAATCGTCGGCATAGGATGCCGAACTGGTCTATCGCCCCCCTGCCCCCGTTGACGGGGGCTGTCCCCCGCCAGCGGGGGAAGGGGACGGCATCCCATGCCGTCATTTTCATGCGGCGTGGTGCGCCAACGGCGCATGGGCGATTCCAATGAACCAATGAACTAATGAACCAATTCGGCAACGACCTGCGCTACTGTTTCTGCCGTCACGGTCGGTCGCTCGTCGCTCAACGAATCCCGCCACTCTTCTTCCTTCTGCGCCAACTGCCGTTCCAGCGCAAATTGACGGTCGCGCAGTTCGGCGGCGCGGTCGTATTCATCGTTGTTGATAGCAAGTTCTTTCTGAACCTTCGTGAGTTCTAACTCATAGCGCAGTTCGCTGATTTCCTTGGGCGGTTGCGTGACTTGCAGTTTGAGGCGTGCGCACGCTCCGTCCATCACGTTGATGGCTTTTTCGGGCAGCGCGCCGGGGAGTTGCTGCGATTGCTCCACCGCCGCCGTCAACGCCTCGTCGCTGATGGCGACCTGATGAAACTCCTCGTAACGCTGGCGTAGGTTGCGCAGCATCGTGAGAGATTCCTCCGCTGTCGGCTCGGCGACCCACACGACTTGAAAAAGCCTTCGCAGCACGGACTCTTCGTCCATGCGCTCGTAACCGTCGGGCGTTGTGGTCGCAATGCACGACAGGTTGCCGTGCGTGACGTGAACAAACAGCGCGTGTAGCGCGGACAACTCGCGAGTGCCGAAGCCATGAATGTCGTCCAGAAAAACGACGAGACGGTCTTGCCGCCTTTCTTGAACCAACTTCCGCACGCGCTGCTCCACTTCGCTCCAGTCCTTGACGCCGAACATCAGGGTCGGAACGTCGAGATGAACGAGGCACACGCCCAGCAAATCCTCCGGCACTTGCTTGTGCGCGATGAGCGACGCCACGCCGCGCACAATTGACGTCTTGCCCACGCCGACTTTGCCGACGAGCAGCGCGTTGCGCTTGTGTCGGCGGCTGAGGATTTCCAGCACGCGCCGTATTTCGGTCTCCCGTCCCACGACGGCATCAAACGCGCCCTCCAACGCCAATCGCGTCAGGTCGCGCCCGAAGGCGTCCAATGCCGGCGTACGCGGCGGCTGTGCGCGGGGGGCTTCCGGGGATTGCTCTTGGGAACAGAGATACTCAGCGACCTTTGTCCGCCCTGTCTCCAGCGTCAGACCCAACGAACGCAGCACGCGCGCCGCCACGCCGTCTTTCTCGCGCAGGAGCGCCAGCAGCAGGTGCTCCGTGCCGATGTAGTTGTGTTTCATGCGCCGCGCCTCGTCCGCCGCCAACTCCAGCACGCGCTTGGCGCGCGGCGTCAACTTCGGCTCGGCGGACGGCGGTTCGGGCGGGAAAGCAGGAGGATGTTTTTCAACCTCCGCCCGCACCTTTATCAGACTCGCGCCCATTTTGTCCAACACCTGCGCAGCGACACCCTCTTGCTCGCGTGCCAGTCCCAGTAACAGATGCTCCGTGTCCACGCGGGACGACCCCATCCGTTGCGCTTCTTCCTGTCCCAGCAAAATCGCCTTGCGGGCACGTTCCGAGAATCGTTGCCACATGCGCGACACCTCCTTACCATTGCCGTCATTTTATCACGGAAGGGCGCAGGATGTCAAACAGTTTTTGTAGGAAGTTGGTTATGGGGTGGGAACGATGTGTGGAGAGGTGTGTGCGCTATTTCCGCCTCACCGCTCGCACGTCGTTGAGAAGTTTCCGCACGACGGACGATTTCGGGTTGGCGTTGAGCAACGCTTGAAATTCCCGCTCGGCATCGTCCAACATGCCCGCCTGCGCATAGAGGACGCCTAATGTCAGATGAGAGTTGGGGTGCTTCCGCTTGACTCGCCCAATCGCCTCGGCTTTGTCTTGCTCCAACACTTTGAACTTCGCTTCGGGCGCGGGCGCAGTGGGGGACGCGACCTCTTTCCCGTCTTTGAGAGCGGTAACTTGCCACTGATAAACTTCGCCGCGCGGGAGCGGCTGCGGTGGCGTCCACTCGGTTGTCGTGAGGTTTTCACTTTTGGCGACGGCGTTGAAGTCGGCATCGAAGACGGTCACTTTGTAACTCGTCGCTCCGTCCAACGGCTGCCAGCGGAAGGTGGGGCGGTCGGTTTGCACTGCCGTGCCGACGGGAGCGAGAATGACAAAGGGCATTCCGTCGCTGCCAGTTCCGCGCGTCGTTCCGCCTTCGCCGATGAGTTGCGCGAGCAACACGGTGGGCGTTTTGACTTGCTGCGCCGTCAGCGTTGTTTTCACGTCCGCCCGCACAGACGGCGGAAGAGATGACAGCCCGCCCACGTTGCCCTGCTTGTCCAATGTCACGCGCCCTCCGCCGTCGTTGAGGGCAAGCAGAATTTGGGGGGCGGCATTCTTGCGCACGGCGGGCGCGGTGCGCGGCTGGTTTTGCAGCGCGATGAGCCGCGTGTTCAAATCCTTGTTGCTCTTCTGCACGGCGGCAAGTTGCGTTTGTAGTTGATTCTTGTGCTGCTGAAGTTGCGCGAGTTGCGCCTTCAAATCGCCCGCTGCGGCAACCTGCTTTTGCAGCGCGTCGTTCGTCCGTTGGATGCGGCTCAGTTGTCCGCGCAGTCGAGTCATCTCCATTTGCAGCGGGCGCGTTGAAACGTAGACGCATAGCGCGGCGACTGCCGCCGTCCCCGCCACTTGCAGCGGAATCCAGCGAGCGGGACGCCGCCAGAAGGCAACGATTTTTTCCCAAAGCGTAGGCGGAGCGGCGGGCGCGTATTCTTTGGTAGGATACGTGCTCATCATCGCCCGAAACGCCCGCAGGTCGCGCACGTCCGCTACGCACTCCGCGCAAAGTTCCAGGTGGCTTTCCACGATTTCGCGGTCTACCTCGTCTAACGCGCTGTCCACGTACGCCTCTAACTGTTCGTATTCAAGATGCTCCGGCTTCGCCGCAATGTCGCTTGCGCGCACGAACGAGAATGATGTCTGCATCGCCTCCGCCAATTTTTGACGGCACGGCGCGCACGCGGCGATGTGGTCGTCTGCCTCTAACAGTTCCGCGGGCGTCAACGCTCGCTGACAGTAGCGTTCAATTTGCTGCACTGAAAGATGCTTAGGCATGGTGAACTCTCTCTTTCGTTATATGAAGATGCCGACGGACGGGACATATTACCATGCGTGAAAAAGATTTCACGCCCCTTCCTCAAACGCCCTCGTGCGCCGCCACAAACGCTCGCGGGCGACCTTGCGCAGATTGATGACCTGCTGCCGCGTGACGCCGAGATGACGGGCGATGGTCTCATCATCCAGCGGCAAATCGTTCCAGAGGTGGGCGAATTTCTCGGGCGGCATGTTCAGCGCTTGGGCAATCTGCCGCATGGTCGCCACGCCGGTCAGCGGGAGCAGAGCAAGCACGCCGCGCCCCTGCGCATCGCGCAAGTTCAACAGCAGCGCCGCGCACTGGCGGGGCGGCAGTTGACGAATCTCCGTCCAGAGCCACTGCAAGTGAACGCGTTGGTCAACTTCAGCCTCTACGCTCACCCGCTGGTCGCCTATCCTTTCGAGGACGGAACCATTACCATCCTCATCGTTCCCGGCGAAAGAGTCCGCTGTCTCGTCGCGGATTCCCTGCAAATCGGCAAAGACGCTCACCAAATCGTCCAGCGTCACTGGATGACTGACCCAGTTGAAAATAGCAGCCGCCACGTCTCCCGGATTCATGCGGCGAGCGTCCTCCCCCCGCAGCACGTCTTGAGTGAACAGTTGCGGCTGGTCGCGCAACTGCTGAAGTCGCCCGCTCTGAATGGACGTTTTCTGCCGTTCCTGCCACGCGGCAAATCCGCCCCACCATTCGCCATCGTCTGTCTGCCACAACGCAAAGCCGGGCTGATGAGTGAGGAGATAGCGCAGACGGCTCTTCAGACGCCAACGCTGGGGGTATCGCTGACGCAGGTGCTTATCGCAAGCGCGATAGGTCGTGACAGCGACGTAGGCGCGGAAATTACTGATGCCCTCACTGTCGGGATTGCTCTTGAGTCTGTGCAGGCGCGTCAGCAGTTGCACCACAACCTCGCCGCACACGTCTTCAGCGTCCTGTTCATCCTGACTCTGACGAACGCTCTCTGGGCGAGAAAGGTGAACGTACGTCCGCCGCCGCAGGATGCCCTTGATAATGGGTTCGGCGTGTTCGCGAATCAAACGTTCCAGATGACGGTCAGATTCAGTCGGGTCCGTCGCCAGCAGAAAAGGTCGCAGCAGACTGTCAGACTGACTTACGATATCTTCGCCCGTCATCGGTCTGTCAATCTCTGGAGTGATGGAGTGATGGAGTGATGGAGCAACGTATTCCCCAATACTCCATCACTCCAGCGCTCTACTCCGGCAGTTCCTTAATACGCACGTTGCGCCAATGAATCTCCGCACCTTCGGACTGGAAGCCGATGGGACCGCTCGTGATGTCGCAGTTCGTTCCGACAGCGATGACTTGTCCGTTGATGCGGCTGATGATTGTGCCGTTGAGCGAGATGATTTCCATCTCGTTCCATTCGCCGACGGGACGGATGGCGGCTCTTTTGGCGGCGTCATCGCGATGGTGATTAATCTTCGTACCACCCAACGGCAGGAAAATGCCCGCGTCGCGGTTCATCCCCTGCACCTCAACGCATTTGGGCCAAATCTTATGTTCGCCCGTGATGTGGACAAGGTAGCCGCTGTTGCCGCGAAAGTCCGCGTCATTCTGCAAGCCCTCCGGGCGTTTGTATCGCCAGTCGAACCGCAGAATGTAGTTCTTGTAGGACTTCTCCGTATACCAGTAACCAGCGGGCTTTCCAGAACATATCAACACGCCGTCCCGAATTTGGTAGGTGCTCTCCGGCACGTTAAACAGCTTGATGCCCGTCAAATCCTTGCCATTAAAAATCGGCACAAACCCCACTTCCGCTTTGTCTATATCCGAACTCGCCGTCACGCCCACAAGCATCGCTGCTGCCCACACAACGCCAAACAATTTCTGAATACGTTTCATGTGTCCCTCCCGATGGATCGAGTCTTTCGCTACACTCCTTCGACACCCTGCGGCGCGGAGGAGTTGCCTTCTGCTTATTCGACCCAGCAGGAAGTCTTCCTTCTGCGTCGAATTCTTCGTAGGACACAAGAAAACGAAGGAGCCACGCATGAATGTTGAATCAATTCGTCGTGATATTCCCGCCCTGCGCCATTCGATTTATCTCAACACGGCAGGGTTTGCGCCCAACCCGCGCTGCGTGACGGAATCGCTGATAAACGCCTACCAGCGCATCGGCGAGGAAACGCAGCCGTTGAGCATCGGACTTCACGTCAGCGACGAGACGCGACGGACGCTCGCAGGACTCGTCGGCGCGGACGCGGGCGACATCGCGCTCACGCGCGGCGTCAGCGACGCCATCAGCATCACGCTGAACGGGTTTGACTGGCGCGAGGGCGATGAACTCATCATCACCGACGAAGAGCATCCCGCTTACATGACGCCCGCCACCAACTTGATGCAGCGCAAGGGCGTTGTGATGAAAAGGCTGGAGACGGTCTACGACGCCGATGAGTTAGTGAAGCGGCTCAAGACGCTCATCACGCCGCGCACCAAACTCATCGCGCTCAGTCACGTTCTCACCGACAGCGGGACGCGGCTGCCCGCGAAGGAGTTGACGCAGGCGGCGCACGAACGCGGCGTGCCCATCGCGTGGGACGGCGCGCACTCCGTCGGGCAGTTCGAGGTGGAGGTAAAGGAGATTGACGCCGACATCTACCACGTCCTCAGTTACAAGTGGACGCTGGGACCTTATTCCGTCGGGTTCATGTATTGCAAACCCGAACTTGCTCAGAAGATGGATATTGCTGTCACCGGCGCGCGGTCGGAGAAAAAGTTGACGTATCACCCGCCGCTGGTCGAATACCCCGACACCGCGCGGCGGTTTGAATACGGACCGTTCCCGACGCCGCTGTTTGAGGCATGGGCGATGAGTATCAAGTATCTCAACGACATTGGCTTCGACGCGATTGAGCGACAATCGTGCGCCATCGCCGCACAGTTGCGCGACGCGCTGAAACAGATTGGCGGCGTGCGCATCTTCAGCCCCGAAGATACGGGCATGAGCACGGGCGTGGTGCAGTTCGGCATCGAAGGTTTGGAAGGCGGATTCATCTCGCAGCAGTTGACAACTCGCTGGAATATCATCCAACGCGGCACGCATATCCGCTCCAGCGGCGTGCGGATTTCCTGCGCGTTTTTCATCAACGAGCAAGAACTCAATCCGCTGGTCGAAGCGGTGGCAACGATAGCGAAAGAACGGGAGTAATGGAGTAATGGAGTCATGGAGTAATGGAGTGATGGAGTATTGCTTCACCCATCCAGCACTCCAGCACTCCAATACTCCAATACTCCAATACTCCAATACTCCATGACTCCATGACTCCATGCTTGAGGAGGGACTATGAACCGCAGAGATTTCCTGAAAGGATCAGCACAAGTCGCTGGGATTGTCGGTTTGACAACCACAAGAGCGCAAGCCCAGAAGGTCGAAAAAGCCCCGCCCAGTGAGCGCGTTGTCGTGGGGGTGATGGGGGTGCGCGGGCGGGGGCGCGGATTAGCGCAGGGATTCGCGTCGCTGCCCAACGCGGAGGTCGCGTATCTGTGCGATGTGGACGACAGCGTTGTTCCTCCTGCGCTGAAGGCAGTGACGGAAAGGCAAGAGCGCGAGCCGAAAGTCGTCAAGGACTTCCGCCGCATCCTGGACGACAAGGACGTTCACGCGCTGGTCATCGCCACGCCCGACCACTGGCACGCGGTGGCGACGGTGTTCGCGTGTCAGGCGGACAAGGACGTTTACGTGGAGAAGCCCGTGTCGCACAATGTCCGCGAGGGGCGCATTATGGTCGAAGTGGCGCGTCGCACGAAGCGCATCGTGCAGGCGGGCACGCAGAGCCGCAGCGGGGCGCACTTCCACAGCGCGGTGGAGTTCCTGCGCTCCGGCAAATTGGGGCGCGTCCTTATGGCGAAGGCGATTAACTCGCAGCGCCGCGCCAACATCGGCAAGAAACCCGACGCTCCCGTGCCGCCCGGCGTGGACTACGATATGTGGCTCGGACCTGCGCCGAAACGTCCGTTCAACCCCAACCGCTTCCACTACAACTGGCACTGGTATTGGGACTATGGCACGGGAGATTTGGGCAACGACGGCGTGCATCAGGTGGACGTGGCGCGATGGGGCTTGGGCGTGACCGCGCCGATTTCCGTGACCTGTCACGGCGGCAAGTATTTCTTCGACGACGACCAGCAGACGCCCGACACGCAAATCGTCGTCTGGGATTTTGGTCATTGCACGCTGATTTTCGAGCAGCGCCTCTGGGCGCCCTACCACGAGCACGGCTACGAAAACGGCAACATCTTCTACTGCGAGAACGGCTACATGAAGTTAGGCGCGGACGGTTGGAAGGTCTTTGGTCCCAGAGATGAACCCGGTCCCACCAGCAGCGGCAGCGAGCGCGACCGCGCCCACCTGAACAACTTCGTCGAGTGCGTCAAAACGCGCAGCAAGCCCAACGCCGACGTCGAGGAAGGGCATTACTCCGCGTTACTCTGTCATCTCGGTAACATCTCCTACCGCCTCGGACGCCGCCTGAAATTCGACCCGAAAACAGAAACTTTCATCGGCGACGCCGAAGCGAACAAGTTGCTCACGCGGACGTATCGGAAACCGTGGGAAATGCCGAAGAAGAGGTAATGGAGTGATGGGGCATCTGGCTACCCGACGTTTTTCGTCCTAAGTAGGTCGCCAAAGGGTGCATTACGCAGAATTTGCCGCCCTGTTGCCACCGAGTCTAAGACGCCGGGACGAAAGTCTGCTGAAGCAGACTCGTTTCAGCCTGCTTCCAGCAGGCTTTCCAGCCGTTGTAGCCGCCGAATTTGATTCGGCGGGATGAGGGCTGCCCCCGAATCGAATTCGGTGTCTAAGACGCCGGGACGAAAGTCTGCTGAAGCAGACTCGTTTCAGCCTGCTTCCAGCAGGCTTTCCAGCCGTTGTAGCCGCCGAATTCGATTCGGCGGGATGAGGGCTGCCCCCGAATCAAATTCGATTCGGCGGAATCAGGGCTGCCCCCGAGTCGAATTTGATTCGGCGGGACGCCGAACTTGCTTCGGCGGGAGGGGATGAAGGGGTAAGGAGATTGGTGAAATGAAGAAACGAGGTCAGAGCGAGAAGAAGCCGGCGCTCGTGCCCGTGCGTCGCGCTATGGAGCCGGTGGACGTGAGCGGGTTGTATCAACAAGTCCGCGCCATTTTGGACGACGCCCGCCGCCGCACCATGCGCAGCGTGAACGTGGAGATGGTGCGCGCTTACTGGCTGATTGGTCAAGCCATCGTCGAGCACGAGCAAAAAGGGAAGGGCAGGGCGGACTACGGCGAACGGCTCATCGAGTCGCTGGCGGAACGGCTGACTCAAGAGGTTGGCAGGGGATTCACTGCCACGAATCTCAAGTATATGCGCCAATTCTACCTGACCTTCCCAAAAAGTCACGCACTGCGTGACGAATTGAGTTGGACGCACTACCGCCTGCTGCTCAAGGTCGAGAAACCCGACGCGCGCGCTTTCTACGAACAGGAAGCCGCTGAGCAGAACTGGTCCACCCGCGAACTGGAGCGGCAAATCACGACGCTGTTCTACGAGCGCGTGCTGATGAGCACTCAGAAGCGGCAGATGCTCTCCCACGCCCGCGCCAAGGCGGAAAAGTATGAACCGCAGGAGTTCGTCAAAGACCCCTACGTGCTGGAGTTTCTGGGGTTGAAGGAATCGCCCGCGTTGAGCGAATCAGAACTGGAAAAGGCGCTGCTGGACCACCTGCAAGAGTTCCTTCTGGAGTTGGGCAAGGGCTTCTGCTTCGTTGCCCGTCAGCACCGCATTACGATTGACGGCGACCATTTCTACATTGACCTCCTGCTCTACAATCGCCTGCTCCGCTGCTTTGTGCCGGTTGACCTGAAGGTGGGCAAACCGACGCATCAGGACATCGGGCAGATGCAACTCTACGTGAACTACTACACCCGCGAAGTGCGGGAAGAATGGGAAGAGCCGGCTATCGGCATCATCCTCTGCGCCGACAAGAACGACGCCGTGGTGCGCTACACGCTGCCGGAGGGACAGCAGCAGATTTTCACGGCGCGTTACAAACTCTATTTGCCCAGCGAGGAGGAACTCGCCGCCGAAATCCGCCGCGAGCAAGCCCTGCTCGCGCTGCACGCGAGCCTCAACAAGGAGAAGGAAGTGGAGTAGGGGAGTAATGTGGAGGCAAGGAACAATGGCGTTCACAGACCGACTCATCGGCAACAGCGCGCGGATGCGCGAATTGCGCGCGCTGATTGCGGACGTAGCTCTGTCTGATGCCACTGTGTTGATTCAGGGCGAGACAGGCACGGGCAAGGAACTCGTGGCGGAGATGCTGCACGCGCTGTCGCCGCGTGCCAGCGGTCCGCTGGTGAAAGTCAACTGTGCCGCGCTGCCCGAGTCGCTGCTCGAAGTGGAACTGTTCGGCTGCGTGCGGGGCGCGTTCACCGACGCGGTGTCCGACCGGTCCGGACGGTTCGAAGCTGCGCAGGGCGGCACGCTGCTGCTCGATGAAATCGGTGACCTCAGCCCACCGCTGCAAGCCAAACTGCTGCGCGCGGTGGAAACACGCGAGTTCGAGCGCGTGGGCAGCGTGGAAACGCGCCGCGTGGACGTGCGCCTGCTTGCCTCCACGAATCACGACCTCGCCGCTGCCGTCGCTGCGGGAACGTTTCGCCCCGACCTGTTCTACCGCCTCAACGTCGTGCCCATTTTCGTTCCGCCGCTGCGCGAGCATCCCGCCGACATTCCTGTGCTGGTGCTGCACTTCCTCGCTGAACTACGCCAGAAGTATCCGAACCTCTCCGACTTGACGCCAGCGGCGTGGCGGGCGTTGATGAGCCACACCTTCCCGGGCAACGTGCGCGAACTGCGCAACGCCCTCGAATACGCCGCGCTCCGCGCAAAGGACGAACCGCTGGACGTGCGCCACTTCCCGCCGCCGCTGTCCGCGCCGCGCCCCACCATGCAGGTGTCTCAGGAACAAACCCCGCCTGACGAAGCCACTCACATCCGCGCCGCCCTCCAAGCCGCCCACTGGAATCGCACCGCCGCCGCCCGCGCGCTGGGCATGGACCGCACGACGCTGTGGCGAAAGATGAAGAAATACAAACTGTGATGCCCTGCGCTGTTGTGCAACACCACGCCTCGTTACAGTTGCAACGCGCCTATGCAACAGAGCCTCTGAGGATGACCAGAAAACAGGCTTTTTTCGGGCGTTTTTAGCGGAATAACGTCTCTCGACTCTCTGGCAGAAGTGTTGTCAGCATACGAGTTGATGCTCGCCAAGAGCAAGTTACCATCAGAGAGGAGAGAACGTCATGTGCGCTTACGTCATCACCGAACCCTGTATCGGCGTGAAGGATAAAGCCTGTGTGGAAGTCTGCCCGGTAGATTGCATCTACGAAGGCGAAGAGCAACTGTTCATCCACCCCGACGAGTGCATCGGCTGCGGGGCGTGTGAACCGGTGTGCCCTGTGGAAGCCATCTTCGAAGACCTCGCGGTGCCAGAACAGTGGCAGCACTACGTCGAGAAGGCAGCGGAGTTCTTCCGACTGCACCCCGACGCAGAGCCAGCAAACAATCTATCCCGCCGAATGTGACCACCGATTCCCGGGTGCATTGCGTAAAATTTGCAACCCTGGTAAGGAGGCGCTGCTCCGACGGATGTGGGTCAGGAGGCAGGAGGCAAATTTGACGTCCTGCGCCCCGCTGGAAAAAGGTCCGCCGAATCGAATTCGGCGTCTACGACGGCTACAAAGCCTGCTA
>FWPU01002990.1_pt1 | contig 29017 bp, 31 predicted proteins | sample 2228361 | NCBI WGS metagenome assembly FWPU01 (sample SAMEA103939777, study PRJEB20133) | metagenome | reverse complement strand
CCTCGTCGGTGACCACGACCGAGCCGACGTGCATCTGCCGCATGCGTTCGGCGGCGACCAGGACCGGGTCCTCGGGCTTCACCGTGGCGATTGGCTTTCTGCAGAAACGAAGCAACGACATCACGCACCTCCGAAGAAAACTGGGGCTCGTGCAGCGATGCCGGCGCCCGGGTGCGCCGTACGTGAGAGCGGGCCGCCGGCCTTCCGCCCACCACCCGGCCGGCCGCGAGCGGGCCCAACTCATCGCCACACCACCGGCGCAAACGTTCGGCCCGGGCCGCACGCCGGCAACCGTTGCGCGCGCCACGGCAAGCCCCAGCGTGATGGCGTTGACATCGTGGTCGCGACGGCGATGGGGCTGGGAGGCAGCATGTCGATCTTGTTCGGGACGGACTTTTCGGACGCGGCCCAGGAGGCCGCAGTGGCCGCGGCGGCGCTGGCGAAACGGCTCGGGTTTCCGCTCGAGGTGGTGCACGCCTGGCCGGGCGGACGGCCGGAGGAGCGCGCACGGCTGGACCGCCGGCTCGAAGACGAGCGGCAGCGGCTCGCGGGCTGGGGGGTTCCGGTACGGGCATCGTTGCTCGAGGGCCTGCCGGACGAGGCCCTGCTCGAGCGCGCCGAGAAGACGAACGCCGCGCTGGTGGTAACTGCCGCGGTGGGGGCGCGCGCCGGCCGGTACGCGCTGGGCCACATTCCCGATCGCATGGCCCAGACGTCGCAGCGGCCGTACCTCGTGCTGCGGGGAGCGCAGTCCTTCGTCGCCTGGGCAAAGGGCGAGCGGCCGTTGCGCGTGGCGGTGGGCGACGACCGCTCGCCCGTCTCGCGCGGAGCCCTGGCGTGGGTGCGCGATCTGGCCAAGGCCGGCCCGGTGGAGATCACCGTCGTGCACGCGTACTGGCCACCGGCGGAGTACGAGCGGCTCGGAGCGTACTCGTCCGACGAGGGGCCGTCGGCGGTCGAGCGCGTGCTCGAGCGCGAGCTTCGCCAGCGGCTCGAGACGATGGGCCTCGGCTCGGCGCGCACGCGCATAACGATGAGCTACGGCCGGGTGGTGGATCCGCTCGTGTCGGCGGCCCGCGAGGTGCAGGCCGACGTGCTGGTGCTCGGAGGCCACTTCCGCACGCGGCTCTCCCGGCTCCGTCACGGCTCGGTGGCGCGGGCCGCCCTGCAGATGGCACCGACGGCTGTGGCGATGGTGCCGGCGAGCGCGAGGGCCGCGGCGGAGGAGGAGGCGCGGGTGCCGACGATCGAGCGAGTGCTCGTCACCACGGATTTCTCATCGTTGGCGAACGCCGCCATTCCGTACGCCTACGGCATCGCCCGCCAGGGCGGCACGGTGACCGTGGCGCACGTCATCGAGCTATCGATGGCGGTGCTATACGCGGACTTCTGGCCGGCGCCTCCGGTCATGGCGACGCCGACGCCCGAGATGATCTCGACCCTCAAGCGCGAGCTCGAGCGGCTCGTTCCGCGGGAGGCCGCCGCCCGCGGCATTCGAACGGAGCTCGAGGTGTTCCCGTCGGTCGACGTGGCCACCGGCATCTGCCAGGCCGCCGAGCGCACGGGAGCAGACATCATATGCATGAGCACGCACGGCCGCTCCGGGCTGACCCGGCTCCTCGCCGGCTCGGTGGCGCAGGCGGTGCTCGCCCGCTGCCGGAAGCCCCTGCTCCTCGTCCACCCGCGGCCGGACGCCTGACCGCACGCGACGCGGCGGAGGTCGTCATGCACGCCGAGCGGGCTGAAGCTGCCCTTGCGGCCGAGGCAGCCACCGGCCGCCGGCGCGGCCAAAGGGCTGGATCCGCCGAGCGGCCGGCGCCACAGTGCGGAAGGGAGGTGTCCCATGTCCGAGCTGCTCCCGGAGGGAGAGTCGCTTCGCCGGGCGGTGCGCTGGCTGTCCGATCAGATCGACCGGCCGGATCACCGACCGGTGCACAAGCTCATCGACGAGGCGGCGCTCCGCTTCGACCTGACGCCGCTCGAGGTCGAGTTCCTGCAGCGTCAGTGGGCGCGCGACGCCGCGCGGAAGTAGGCCCGGCCGCGGTCATTCGTCGATTTTCCGGGCGACCTGCTCGATGCGGTCGAGCTGCTCGACGAGGTGACCGGCGAAACGCACCAGGTCGGCCTCGGTGACGATGCCCAGAAGGCGCCCCGAGTCGTCGACGACCGGAAAGCACCCGAACTTGTGGTGCAGCATGTGGTGCACCGCGTGCTGAAGCGGCGTGTCCGGTGTCACGGTGCTCACGTCGCGGGTCATCACGTCGGCCGCGCGCGTGCTCATCGGCCGCGACGCCATGGCGCGCAACAGGTCGCGGTGGGTGACCAGCCCGACCAGCCGCCCCTGCTCGGCAACCGGCAGGTGCCTGATGCGGCCCAGGCGGAAGACGGTGTCGGCGAGCGAGAGATCGTCGTCGGGCCGAAGGGCCACGACGTCGCGGGTCATCACGTCGGCCACGGTGTACATGAGCGCTCCTGATCTGGTGCGTACGCCGGGGCGTGGTGCAACGCCGCCGCCTGCACGCCCGCCCGCCGATCTGGCGCTGCGCGCACGCTGAACCCCGGCCCGCTACGGAGACGCCAGCTCGGCCGCCACCGCGTCGGCTCCCGGGCCGACCAGGAACTCGAGCCCGTCGGTGGGAAGGGTCCGTTTCATCTCCGCGAGCAGCGCGGCCTTGGCGTCGTCGGTCAGCGCCGGCCGGCCCCCCGCCAGCCGCCGCACCGCCGCCCGGTATGCCTCGAGGGTACCTGCGCTGCTCGGCGAGAAGCTCGGTCGAGCCGCTGGCGCCGTGGCCCGGGTAGAGCGTGTAGCCAGACCGCTCGCGGCGACCATCAGGGCGACGATGACCGGGAGCTCGAGTCGCACGTTCGAGGCACGCTAGAGAGGGAAAGGCGGCCAGCGCAATGCGGAAACGGCCGCCTCACTGGTGCAGCTCGGCTCGCTCCTCGGCCTCGGCGCGACGCTCGGCCGGCACCAGCGTGCGAAGCAGGTCCAGCGGAATGGGCACGATGGTGTGCGTGCCCCCGCCGGTGATCTCCACCAGCGTCTGGAGGTAGCGCAGCTGCAGCGTCGCCGGGTTCCGCGAGATGACCTCGGCCGCCTGGGCCAGCTTCTCGGCGGCCTGCAGCTCGCCCGCGGCGGCGATGACCTTGGCGCGGCGCTCGCGCTCGGCCTCGGCCTGCCGGGCGATGGCCCGCTGCATGTCGACGGGAATGTCGACGTGCTTCGTCTCGACGTTGGAGACCTTGATGCCCCACGGGTCGGTGTGGGCGTCGAGCACCTTCTGCAGATCGCGGTTGATCCGGTCGCGCTCGGCGAGCAATTCGTCGAGCTCGACCTGGCCCACGATGGCCCGCAGCGTGGTCTGCGCCAGCTGCGAGGTGGCGTAGTGGTAGTTCTCGACCTGCAGCACCGCCTTGTCGGCGTGGATGACGCGGAAGTAGACGACCGCGTTCACCTTCACGCTGACGTTGTCGCGGGTGATGACGTCCTGCGGAGGAACGTCGCGCGCCACCGTGCGCAGGTCGATCACCACCATGCGCTCGATGAACGGGATGATCCACCTCAGGCCCGCGCGCTTGATGCCCACGTAGCGGCCCAGCCGGAAGACGACTCCATTCTCGTACTCGTTGACGATGCGCAGCCCGGAAAGCGCGATCAGCACCAGGATCGCGACCGGCACCAGCACCGCCATCGTTCCCACCCAATCCATCACTCGACCTCCTCGACGTGCAGCGTGAGCCCGTGCAGCTCGCGCACCCGCACCGTGCGCCCGGCTGCGATCGGCCGGTCGGAGAACGCGCGCCACCGCTCGCCGTGAACGAACACCTCGCCGCCCTCGCGCCCCACCTCGGTCAGCGCGCGGCCGAGCTCCTGCGAGAGCCCCAGGTCGGCGGCCTGTTGCGGGAGCCTCCGCGCCTGGCCCGCCCGCCACAAGAGGTACGCCGCCGACCCCATCAGCAGCAGCACCGTGGGCAGCACCACCGAGGCCGGCACCCGGAACGACCGGTCGGCCAGCCAGCCCGGATCGACGCGATCGACGAGCAACAGCCCGCCCAGGGCCACCAGCACCGCCCCGCCGAGCCCGAAGAGCCCGCTGGGCAGCGCCAGCTCGGCCACGATGAGCGCCACGCCGATGCCGAGCAGCACCAGCGCGCCGGCGTGCACCGGCAGCGCGGCGAAGGCGATGAGCGCCAGCACCAGCGCCACCGCCCCGATGACGCCAGGAGCGATCAGCCCCGGGTTGGCCAGCTCGATCGCCAGGCCCAGCGTCCCCACGACGAAGAGCAGCCACGCCACGGTGGGGTTGGCCAGGGCATGGACGATGCGCTGCGACAGCGTCGGCACGAGCTGGACGATCGCCGCGTCCTCCGTGCCGAACCGGCCGGCGACCGATGACAGGAGCGCCGCCTCGTCCGAGGCCACCGCGTCGGCGACGTCCAGCTCGACCGCTCGCTGGGCGCTGGCGCTGGCGCTCTCGCGCACGGCCCGGGCGGACCACTCGGCGTTTCGGCCGCGCAGCTCGGCGATCGACTCGGCCCAGGCGGCGGCGTCGTTGACGATCTTGTCCTCCATCGCCTCGGCGGGCGACTCGCCGGTGGCGAGCACCGGGTGGGCCGCGCCGATGTTGGTGCCCGGCGCCATCGCCACGTAGTCGGCCGCCAGCGCCACGAAGAACCCGGCGCTCCCGGCGCGCGCGCCCGAGGGCCCCACCCAGACGAGCACCGGCACGGGCGAGCCCAGGAACGCCTGCACGATGTCGCGCGTCGCCTCGAGCGAGCCGCCCGGCGTGTCGACCCGCACCAGCACGGCCGCGTGGCCGTTCTCGAGGGCGTGGCGCACACAGCCGATCAGGTACTCGGCGGATCCCGGATCCACCGTTCCCGTCAGCTCGCACCGCGTCACCGCCGGCCGGGCGCCCGCTTGGGCGGCGAGGAGCAGCAAGGCGGCAGCCGTGCCTCTCATGCGGCGAAGGTGGCCACGGCCTGGCCGGGTCGGCCAGTCTCCGCGGCCGGGGCGCTACCAATTCGCGTACTCGTCGCGCGGGAAGAGATCGCGGTTGAGCTGCTCGGGCGGGAACGTCGGGCCCTGCGGAGGCGTCGCCACGACGGTCGAGAGGAACGCCCGCAGCCTGGCCGCGGAGTCCTCGGGCAGCCCGCGTCGATCGGTCGCGTCGAAGCGCCGGAGCAGCGCCTGGCGGTCCAAGGTGATCGGCCGATCGCTGGCCACGAAGAAGATGGGCTCGCCCTCGGGCAGCTCGGGCGAGTGCACGACCGAAAGGTGCGGGAACACGCTGGCCGCCGTCTGGAGAATGCGGTCGCTGGGCACCCACTGCGCGAACATGCCGCCCTCGTTCAGATGCGCGCGCACCAGCTCGTAGAACTCCTTCGAGTAGAGGCTCCCCGAGAACGCCGAGATGGTGAGCAGCGTGTCGGTGACGATGAGGTCGAACCGCTCGGAGGTGTCGAGCAGGTACTTGCGCCCATCTTGGAAGCGGTAGCGGATGCGGCTCTCGGAGAACAGCCGCTGCATCTCCTGCACGCGCCGGTTCTCGAGCGATTTGAGCAGCGGGAGCTCGCCGGGACAGATCTCGACGCACTCGACCGACTGGACGCGCCCGTCCATGGCCAGGCCGAAGGGCGTCGAACCCGCGCCGAGGCCGATGACGAGCACCCGCTGCGGATTCGGATGCAACAGCGCCGGCACGGCGCCCAGCCGCACGTGGAAGTCGTCGAAGGGAACGCCGTTCTGCCGCTCGCCGGCGATGTAGAGGTTGAACTGGCCGGGCCGCTCCTCGATGACCGACAGCACGCACGAGCCGTCCTCGTGAGGCATCACCGCGTCGGCCTTCACTCCGTGGAGCGGCGCCCAGAACGCGGCCCCGGTCGGTAGCAGCACCGCGAACAGCCCATACGCGCCCACTGCCGCCGCGCCGCGCACCACTTGGCGATCGCCGATCGCCGCGGCCAGCCCCAGCATGCACAAGAGCGCCGCCAAGACCCGCAGCGTCGCCGGCGTCCCGAGGAAGTGCAGCAGCGCGAAGCCGGTCACCAGCGTGCCGGCGACACAGCCCACGGTGTTCGAGAACAGGAGCGCTCCCACGCGGCGGCCGAGCGTCTCCACGCGCTGCGCCACCAACCGCTGCATGAAGGGAAAGGACATGCCCATCAAGAGCGTCGGCGGGAGCAGCACCACCACCGGCGCCAGCAGATTGCGCGGCACCTGGCGCAGCTTCATGCCCTCGAGCCCGAAGTAGCGCACCACGAGCAGCGGGCCGATCAGGGCCAACAGCCCGATCGCCCACTGGAGCCACAGCACCACGCGCTCGGGCCGAGCCACCTTCGGCGCGAGCCGGCTTCCGACCAGCGAGCCGAGCCCCAGCCCGACGAGGTAGACGAACAACAGCCGGCTGAACGTGTACGTCGACGACGTGCCGACGACGTTCAGCAGCCGGAACCAGGCCACCTCGAGCCCGAGCGCCGCGAAGCCGGTGAGGCCGTAGATGGCGGTCCACGCGAGCACGGAACGATTCGGCGCCGCACGGTCGGCCGCAATCCTGGCCTGAAGATGCGCCTCGCCCTTCCCTCCGATGCGCAACCCGAACGCCAGCGCCAGAAGCCCGCAGATGAGGTTCAGCGTCGCCGCCGCGTAGATGGCCCATTCCAGCCCCACCCGGCCGAGGAGCCAGCCGCCGGAGGTGGCCAGCGCTCCCAGCGCCGCGCCGATCGCGTTGACGCCGTACAGCCGCCCCACCAGCGGAGCGATCTCCGCGTCTTTCGCCACCACTCCGCGCGCGAGCAAAGGCAGCGTCATGCCCATCAGGCAGGTGGGCACGATGAGGAGCGCGAAGTGAAACCCGAAGGCACGCGCGGTGCTGGTGATGTACTCGGAGAACGCCGGGTAGCTCTCGTAGAGGACGAACACGCTCGACCAACCGAACGCGCCGATGAGAAGCTCGGCTGCCGCGTACGCCCACACCGCCGCGCGCGGCCGGAAGCGATCCGCCAGCCACCCGCCGAAGAGATTCCCCAGCCCCACCCCCGCCATGAACGCAGCCACCACCGTGGTGACCGAGAACAGGTCCATGCCCGCGTGCAGCGAGAGGATGCGCTGCCAGCCGGCCTGGAAGACCAACGCCGACGCTCCGCTGGCGAGGAAGACGAAGTAGAGGACGCTGCGCGCGAACATCGGGGCGACTGCTGCTATCCGAAGCCGGCTGCCTCCACAATGGCCAACCACCGTCACATCGCCGTGGCCGTCTGGGGCGTCGCCGGAGTGCTGGCGCTGCTCGGGCACGTCGTCCCGCACGCGCTCGACGCGTTGCGCGCCCCGATGGGCCTCTTCGAGTGGGCGGCTCTGGCCGCATCGGTGGCGTTGCTCGGCTACTTCGAGGGGTATCGCGGCTTTCAACGCGCCTTCGCGCCGCGGGTGGTGGTTCGCGCGCTGCACCTCGCCCGAACGCCGCGGCCGCTCCTCGCGCTCTTGGCTCCGGCGTATTGCATGGGCCTTCTGCACGCGACGCGGAAGAGGCTCGTGGCGAACTGGATCCTGCTTTCGGGCATCGTGGCCATCGTCGCGGTCATGGGGCAGGTGCCTCAGCCCTGGCGCGGCTTCGTCGATGCGGGCGTGGCCGTCGCGCTCGGCTGGGGCGGGGCCGCCATCGTCTACTTCTTCGCCCGCGCGCTGACAGGCAGGCCGCCCGACGTCCCGGCGGATCTTCCCTGAAGACGGCGTGCGGAAGGGCCTCAACCCAGCACGGTGCGGTGGCGGAAGAAAGGGCCATCGCGTAGAAGCCGCCGCGTGACGACCTACAAAGACGCGGGAGTCGACATCGAGGCGGGCGACCGCCTGGTCGAGCGCATCAAGCCCTTCGCGGCGATGACGAAGCGGCCCGAGCTCTTGTCGGGCGTCGGCGGTTTCGGCGGGCTGTTCTCGGTGCCCAAGGGGTATCAGGACCCGGTGCTCGTCTCGGGCACCGACGGCGTGGGCACCAAGCTCAAGCTCGCGTTCCACCTGGGCCGCCACGACACCGTCGGCATCGACCTGGTGGCGATGAGCGTCAACGACGTGCTCACCTCGGGCGCCGAGCCGCTGTTCTTCCTCGACTACTTCGCCACCTCGAAGCTCGACGTCGACGTGGCCGAGCAGGTCATCGCCGGCATCGCCAGAGGCTGCGAGATGGCCGGCTGCACGCTCCTCGGCGGAGAGACGGCCGAATTGCCCGGCTTCTACGCCCCTGGCGAGTACGACCTGGCCGGGTTCTGCGTCGGCATCGTCGAGCGCTCGAAGATCATCGACGGCAGGTCGGTCGCCAGAGGTGACGCGCTGATCGGCCTGGCTTCCAGCGGGCTGCACTCGAACGGCTACTCGCTCGCGCGCAAGGTGCTCATCGCGGACCACAACCTCTCGATGAGCCTTCCCCCCGAGGGCTTCGACCGGCCGCTCGGACAGGCGCTGCTCGAGCCGACCCGCATCTACGTCAAGGAGGTTCTCAAGCTCTTGGAGGCGGTGAACGTCAAGGCGCTGGCCCACGTCACCGGCAGCGGCATTCCGGGAAATTTGCCGCGGGTTCTGCCCGAGGGTACGCGCGCCGTCCTCGAGGAGCGCGCCTGGAAGCGTCCGCCGCTGTTCGACTTCATCGCCAAGATGGGCGGCATCTCGCGCGAGGAGATGTTCAACACGTTCAACATGGGCCTGGGGATGATCGCCGTCGTGCCGGTGCACGAGGCGCCCTCGGGCATCCGGCTGCTCCGCTCGCTGGGCGTCGAGGCCTGGGAGGTCGGCCGCATCGAGAAGGGCCAGGGCGAGCCGGTGGCGGTGATCGAGCCATGAAGCTCTTCGTCGGCGTCCTCGTCTCGGGGAGCGGCACCAACCTCCAGGCGCTCATCGACGCGTGCGCCCGTCCCGGCTTCCCCGCGGAGATCGCCGTGGTGGTGTCGAACGTGCCCGGTGCGTTCGCGCTCGAGCGGGCGAAGAAGGCCGGCATTCCCACCGCGGTCGTCGAGCACAGCGCCTTCTCAAGTCGCGAGACCTTCGAGGCCGAGCTGGTGAAGGTGCTCCGCCAATACGAGGTGAATCTCGTGTGCCTGGCCGGCTTCATGCGGCTGCTCGGGCCGGCGTTTCTGCGCGCGTTCGAGGGAAAGGTGGTGAACATCCACCCGGCGCTGTTGCCGGCGTTCCCGGGGCTCCACGCGCAACGGCAGGCGCTCGAGCACGGGGCGAAGATCTCCGGCTGCACGGTGCACTTCGTCGACGAGGGCACCGACACCGGGCCGATCATCGCCCAGGCCGCGGTGCCGGTGCTCGAGACCGACGACGAGCGCTCGCTGGCCGCCCGCATCCTCGAGCAGGAGCACCGCCTCTACCCGCTCGTCCTCGAGTGGCTCGCCGAGGGCCGGGTCACGATCGAGGGCAGGCGGGTGAAGGTCGGCGGCGAGCCCGTCGCCGAGAATCTGGCCATGCGCAGCCCGGGGCGGTAGAGAGCGACTCTGCTGGCGCCGGCAGCGGCTCGATGTAATGTCGGGCGCCGCGATGGCCACCGTCGCGCCCAGACCGAAGATCGCCGCCGGGCCGGCACACCACGTCTACGACGTCATCGTCGTCGGAGGCCAGATCGGCGGAGCGCTCTCGGCCGCCCTTTTGGCCAAGCGCGGCTATCGGGTGCTCTTGGTCGAGCACGACGGAATGGGCCACGGCTATGAGCACTCGGGGTACCTGTTGCCGTACGCGCCCTTCGTGGCCCCGCCGCTCAAGGCGATGCCCGCATTCGACGAGGTGCTCGTCGAGCTGGGGTTGAACACCACCGTGCAGCGCTCGCTCAAGCCGCACGCGCCGGACCTGCAGCTCATTCTCCCGCGGCACCGGCTCGATCTGCACCACGACGAGCAGAAGCGGCTGGCCGAGCTGGCCCGCGAGCTCGGCGAGGCGAGCCAGCGGGTGAACGAGGCCATCAAGGCCGCCGCGGCGCAGCACGAGCAGTCGGACGCCTTCTTCAAGGAGCAGCCCGAGCTGCCGCCCAGCGGCCTTCTCGAATCGTTCTCGCTCAAGCGGCAGATTGCCCGGCACTCCGGGCTCGGCGCGCCATCGGCCATCTCGGGCGACGAGCCGCCGATGAGGCTGCTCGCCGGGCTCCTTCCGTTCGTCACCTACGTCAACGAGCCCAAGGAGCCGCTGGCCTGCACGCGCCCGCTGTCGCAGGCGCTTTTGGCCCCCAATCGCTACCCCGGCGGCCGCGAGGGGCTGCGCGAGCTGTTCTGCCGCCGCTTCGCCGAGCTCGGCGGCGACCTCCTCTGGCGCGAGAGCAACGACACGGCCGTGGTCGAGGAGATCACCTTCGACGGCAGCAAGGCCGTGGGCGTGAAGCTGGTGCAGTCGGACAACGTCTACCGCGCCTCGTGCATCGTGGCGGCCACCGACGCCGGCGCGCTCCGGCGCATGGTGACGGACAAGAAGCGGCACCGCGCGTTCACCGAGCTGCTCGACATGGTGAATGCCCGCCGCTTTCTCTTCGCGGTGAACTGGGTGCTGCCCCAAAGGGGGCTGCCCCGGGGCATGGGGGACCTCTTGCTCGTCGACACCGGCGAGGCCGACCTCTGGCCGCTGCTCGTGCAGGTGACGGCCGCCCGCCGAGCCGACGGCAAACCCATCGAGGACGAGCGGGTCGTCACCGCGGGGGCCTTCGTGCCGGCCTCGGTGAGGGACCTCGGCGAGGAGCGGCTCAGGGCCCTCTGCGTGCGCATCGGTGCCCACCTCGACGCGCTGATGCCGTTCGCCCGGCCGCACGTGAAGCTCCAGTCCGCCCCCTACCTGGACGCGGGCGGCGTGCGCGGGGCGAGGCTGCTCCCCCACCCGCTCTACGAGGTGGACGCCGAGCACTTCCTGGGCGTCACCGGCCTGACGCAGCGCACTCCGGTGAAGAACGTCTTCCTCGCCAGCCGCGAGGTGCTGCCCGGCCTGGGGCTCGAGGGGGAGATCCTCGCCGGCGCGCGGGCCGCTCGGCTGGTCCAGGAAACGCTGAAGAAGACCGACCCCCTCAAGCGTTAGGAAAGCGTTAGGCCATTGCGGCCGGGCGGGGGCGCTGGTAGGGTGCGCGGCCCGATTTTCACGAGGAAGTCATGGCCTGGAAGTGCGACATCTGTGGCAAGCGCCCGCTGGTCGGCAACAACGTCAGCCACGCCAACAACAAGACCAAGACCCGGACGCTGCCCAATCTCCAGAAGCTGCGCGCGTCGGTGAACGGCCGGACGATGCGCGTCCGCGCCTGCACCCGGTGCATCAAGGCCGGCAAGGTGACCAAGGCCGCTTGATGCGGCGGCGGTCGCGCCCCCTTCCCCCGACCGAAGCGCCGCACCCGCGCGGGGAGGATCTCGACCTCTCCAGCGTGATGGAGGTGGTCCGCCGGCTCCACGAGCAGGATCTGGCCGCGGTCCACGCCGTCGGCCGGGTGCTGCCGGACGTGGCGGCGCTGGCCGAGGCGGCCTTCCAGTCGCTGAAGGCCGGCGGCCGGCTGGTCTACGTCGGCGCCGGCACGTCGGGCCGCCTCGGAGTGCTCGACGCCGCCGAGTGCCCTCCCACGTTCGGGACGAATCCGAAGCAGGTGGTGGCGCTCCTGGCCGGAGGAGCGGCCGCCATGTTGCGCGCCGCCGAGGGCTCGGAGGACGACGCCGGCGAGGGCGCCCGGGCCATTCGCCGCATCCGCGTCGAAGCGGCCGACCTGGTGTGCGGCATCAGCGCCTCGGGCATGACGCCCTTCGTCCGCGGAGCGCTCGACGAGTCGCGCAAGTCCGGTGCGAAGACCGCCCTCGTCTGCTGCAACAGAGAGCTCGATTCGGCGGCCGCCGACCTCCTCGTCGTCGTCGACACCGGCCCCGAGCTGATCGCCGGCTCGACGCGGCTCAAGGCCGGCACCGCCACCAAGCTGGTGCTGAACGCCGTCTCGACGGCGGCGATGGTGGCGATGGGCAAGGTGTACCGCGGGCGGATGGTCGAGCTGCTCCCTACCAATGGCAAGCTGGCCTCGCGCGCCCGCCGCATGGTGGCCGAGCTGGCCGGGTTGCCCGAGGCGGCCGCTTCGAAGCTGCTCGATAGGGCCGGCGGGAGCCCCAAGGTGGCGCTGGCGATGCATTTCACCGGTCTGGGCCGCGCGGCCGCCGAGCGGGCGCTGCAGACGGCCTCGCTCCGCGCGCTCGAGCGACGTTCTCGAACGAGGCGCCGCCAGGCCGGGTGAGCGAGAGCGCGTGCGTTCGCCCCGAGAGCGGAATTGCGCCGAGGGCGACGAAACGGCGGCGGGCGGGCATCGGGTGACGTAGCATCGGCTCGATGGGCAATCGCCGCCTCGAGCGCGCGCTCGAAAGAACCGAGCGGCTGTGCCTGGGGCTGATTTCGGGCACCAGCGTCGACGCGGTGGAGGCCGCGCTGTGCCGCGTCACGGGAACCGGCGCTTCGGCGCGCGTCGAGCTGATCGCCCACCGCTCGTTCCCGTTTCCGCGCGCGCTGGCCAGCCGGGTGCTCGGGGCGAAGACGGTGCGCGACGTGTGCGAGCTGAACTTCGCGCTGGGAGAGAAGTTCGCCAGCTCGGCGCTCGCGCTGCTCAAGGACGTGGGGCGCTCGCCCGACGAGGTGGACGTCATCGGCTCGCACGGGCAGACCCTGGCGCACCTGCCCCGGCCGCTGTCGCGCACGCCGTCGACGCTGCAGATCGGCGAGGCCTCGGTCATCGCCGAGCGCACCGGCATTCCGGTGGTCTGCGACTTCCGCCCGCGCGACATGGCGGCATCTGGCGAGGGGGCTCCGCTGGTGCCCTACGCCGATTGGGTGATGTTCCGAATCGCGGGGCGGCTGCGCGCGCTGCAGAACATCGGCGGCATCGCCAACGTGTCGGTGGTGGGCGACCGGCTGGACGACGTCGTCGCCTTCGACATCGGCCCGGGCAACATGCTGCTCGATGCGCTGGCCACACGGGCCACCTCGGGGCGGCTGCGCTACGACCGCGACGGCACGCTGTCTCGCCGCGGGCGGGTGCTGCCGGATCTGCTCGCCGAGCTGATGCGCCACCCGTTCCTCTCCCGGAAGCCTCCGAAGAGCGCCGGGCGCGAGCTGTTCGGCGACGAAATGGCCGACCGGCTGTGGAAGCGGCACCGCCATCGCCCGTACGACCTCATCGCCACCGCCGCTGCGTTCACCGTCGAGGCCATCGTTCGCGCGTACGAGCGGTGGGTGTTCCCGCGCGGGCCGCTCGAGGGCGTGTACGTCTCGGGCGGGGGGAGCCGCAACCCGACCCTGATGCAAGGCCTGGCGAAGCGGCTCGGGGGCGTGAAGGTGACATGCCTCGACGAGCTGGGCTTTCCCGAGGGGGCGAAGGAGGCCGCCTGCTTCGCGCTGCTGGCGAGCGAGTGCCTGTCGGGCACGCCTGCCAACGTGCCCTCGGCCACCGGCGCCGTCCGTCCGGTGGTGCTCGGAAAAATCGTCCCCTAGGCTGGTTTGGCTAGGATGACCGGCGTGAGCCAGGTCAACCTGATGGCCCGCGAGGTGGCCGCGAAGATCGTCTTCTACGGTCCCGGCCTCTCGGGGAAGACCACCACGCTCAAGCGCATCTACGACTCGGTGAAGCCGGCGCACCGGGGCGAGATGATGTCGTTGCCCACCGAGGCCGACCGCACGCTCTTCTTCGACTTCCTCCCGGTGAAAGTCGAGCGGGTGGGCGACTGCGCGGTGCGGCTGGCGCTGTACACGGTGCCGGGGCAGGTCTTCTACAACGCCACCCGGAAGCTGGTGCTGCAGGGAGCCGACGGCGTGGTGTTCGTCGCCGACTCGCAGCCCGAGATGCTGGAGGCGAACCTCGAGTCGATGAAGAACCTCGAGGAGAACCTGGCCGAGCAGGGAATCCGCCTCGACCAGTTCCCGCTGGTCATCCAGTACAACAAGCGCGATCTGCCGAAGGCGCTGCCGATCGAGCAGCTCCGCGCGGCGCTGAATGGCCGCAACGCCCCCGAGTTCGAGACGTGCGCCACCAACGGGCGCGGAGTCCTCGACGCGCTCAAGGCCATCACCCGGCTGGTCATCAAGGATTTGCGGCAGAAGCGCGTGGTGCCGCCGCCGCGGCAGCAGGCCCAATCGCCGTCGCTCGGACAGCCGGAGGGAGGCAAGGCCGGGCTGGAGAATCAGATCCAGCAGCACCTCGAGTCGACGCCGCTGGCCGATGCGCCGCCGCTGGCCACGCCACACACCGGCACGCGCGCGCTGTCACTGGCGGTCGATCAGGCCAAGGCGACGAACCCGGCCATGCCGGCGCCAATGGTGCGGCGCGAGGTGCCTCCTCTGGCCGGGCGGCTGCCGATGGGGCCCGCCTCCGCGCTCGCTCCGGGGGCGCTCCTCGACTATGCGCGCGCCGCGGACATGGCGTTCATCTCGGCCGACCATGCGGGCTGCGTGCGCTCCTGCCTCGAGGCGTGCCGCCGCGCGCTGGCGTACGCCGGCGATTCCTCGATGGCCGCGCAGGGCTACCTTCTCGGGGTCGACGGAGCGGATCTGCTCAAGCTGCAGACGCTGGCGAACAAGACGCACCCGCGGCCCGACGACGCGGCGTTCGCGCTGTACGTGCTGATGCAGGTGTTCGTGCGGCTTCAAGCGGCCGGGCTCCCCTCGGCGGACTGAGCCTCGGGCCGGTGCTCGAAGAGCGGGAGCCGCGATCGCGGCTCGGCGACCGAGCGGCGGGCGTGTGTCATTTCGCGAGCGGGTCTTGCCATCTGAGCCCGTCGAATCGCGCGAAGTCGCGGTCGGTGGTGAAGAGCGTCGCTCCGTGCTCGATGGCGAGCTGCGCCAGGTGCGCGTCCATCACCAGCCCGGCCGACGCCTGCGCCCGTGCCGCGAGCTCGGCCACGCGGTCGAAGTGGTCGTCGAGCGGGTGAAGCACGCCCGCATTCGGGCGCGCCAGCCATGCACCGATCAGCTCGAACGCCTCGGTCAGCGTCAACGGCCGCTCGAACACCCGGGGGTGCGTGCTGATGCGAACGAATGCGAGCAGCGTCACCGTCGCGAACCGTACCGGCTCTGCGGTCGACAACGCATCCTCCAGCCACCGCCTGGCAGCGCGGTGCCTGACGGACCTCGAGTCGTAGGCGTACAAGAGGAGGTTGGCGTCGACGAGCTTCACCGGTGGGCGGCACCCTCGAGCCGTTCCAGCAAGCCGCCCACGTCGTCGAGCGCCACGCCCGGTCGGGCTCCCATCGGCTTCGGGACGACGCGAAATGGCTCGACGCGACGGATGGCCTTCTTCGCGTTCAGCGCCGCCCGGAGGTGCTCGTTCACCACCTCCTTGAACGACTTGCCCGAGCGACGTGCTTCCTCGGTGAGCTTGCGGGCGACGTCGTCGTCCAGCGTCAGGGTGGTGCGCATGCATCGATGATTCGGCCGAGGCATCATGATGTCAAGCTGCGCCGGAGAGAGCACCCGGCGGCGCCCCGCCCTACCCGTACAGGCGGAGCTGCCCCGTGCGCTGAAGCTTCACCAGGCACTTCAGCGTCTCGAGCTCGCGCGACGGGCTGGCCAGCACGATGGTGGCCACGTCCCACCTGCCGTTGACGAGCGATGCCACCTGCCGCTCGTCGGGCCGGAGCCTCGCGAGCGCCTCGGCGTCATCGACCAGCACCGGCACGGCGATGGGCGTCAGCTCGCGGTAGAGCTCCGCCACGTGCTCGCGCTCGACGCGCACCGCGAACTCGCGCACCCTCCGGTCGGTCGGATCGCCCTGGAGCAGCGTCGCGAACAACAAGCCCGCGGCCTCGAACTGCCGCTGGCGGAGCAGCACCGCCCCCTTCTCCAGCATCTCGGCCACGGGGTCGGCGTCGATCTGCGGAGCGCCGTCCACCTCGACCCGCCGCGCGCGCAACAGCTCGAACACCCGCCGCGTCACCGCCGAGCGCGTCACCGAAAGCTGTAGCCTCAACCGGCCCAGGCTCTGCCCCTCGCGGCATGCGACGAGGAGAATGCGCTGGAACAGCGGCAGGCCCGGCTCGGGCGAGCTTTTCGCCCGCACCACCATCGAGTCGAGCGGCAGCGCGCGCTCGATGTCCGGACGCTCGTCGACCCACCGCAGAGACTCGAACAGCAGGTGCCGGAGGGCGATGTCGGCAGGCACCCACTCGTCGCCGGCGCAGTCGGGGTCCTCGGTCCAGTGGAACTGGCCGCGCGAGGCCTGCGTCAGGTCGGCCAGGGCCGCGTACAGCTCTTCGATGGCCAGCTCCATCGCCGCGTGCACGTCGAGCCCTCGCGCCGCGAACGCCTGCTCGGGCGATGACGGCTCCATCGCCCGCATGGCCTCGAGAACCTTCTGGCCGGAGGCGACCTGCCCCACCTCGAGCACCCGCGCGATGCGCTCGCGCAACCCTCCCCCCGCGGTGGCCACCACCTGGCCGTCGCGCACGAAGAGCTTGCGCTCACCTGCCTCCCAACCGACCTGGAGCGTACCCGTCTTGCGCGACCCGTCGAGCCACTGAAGCAGCTCGGGGAGCGGGTAGCTGAAAAGGTCTCCGTGGAACGCCATGTGGAGTCGAGGATACGACTCGCGGTCGCACCGGTCATGCCTTCATCCGATGCGGTCGCGGCCCGCTGCGCCACCGGCCCGCCAGGCCTTCGGAGCCGTTCGGGCACTTCGACCGCATCGGAGGGCCCTCGGCGGAGGGCGTCCAGAACACGCGGCCGGTGCGGGCATCCACCCGGAAACCCGGCGGCCCATCGCATCGGGCGAAGCTCATCGGCCGGCTGCCCATGGCGCGCACCCGCCCCAGCGGGTTGTACGCGTAGGGCACGCCCACGCCGGCAGTGGGAGCCGCGTCGCGCACGATGCCGGGTGGTCGACTGTACGCCCGGCGGTGCCGAACCCGCGAACGCTCCCGCTCCCGCTCCCCCTCCCGGCCATCGAGCCTGTCTTCCGCATCGAGCCACTCGACCCCTCGGGCGGCGAGTGGCCGAGCAGCTCTCCATGGAACGCCGCGCCTCCGTCGAGGATACGATTCGCCCCCGTGCGCGTCGCGCTCCTCTTCATCGATGGCGTGGGCATCGGTACGAACGATCCGGCCATCAATCCGCTGTCCGGGGCAGGGCACCTTCTGTCCCAGTTCTCCGACGGCAGTGGCGAGCCGCTCCCGGGCGGGGCGCTCTATTGCGTCGACGCCACCTTCGGAGTGCCCGGCCGACCGCAATCGGCCACCAACCAGACGGCGATGCTCACCGGCGAGGCGGCGCCGGCGCTGCTGGGCCGGCACCTTTCGGGCTTCCCCAACGTGTTTCTCCGCGAGCTGCTGTTCCGCCGCTCCATCGTCCGCCGCCTGGCCCAGGCGAAGAAGCGCGCCACGTTCGCCAACTGCTACCCCGCCGGCTACCTCGACGCGCTGGGCCTCAGGCGCCGGCCGTCGCGCCGCGCCGACGTGGAGATTCCGCTCTCGGCCAGGCGCCGCATCCGCCCTTCGGCCACCACGCTGGCCATGGCCGCCGGAGAGGTCGAGCTGCGCACGCTCGACGACGCCCGGGCCCACCAGGGCCTCACCAACGACATCGACGGTGAGCGGGCCAGATCGCGCGGCTTCGACGTGCCCCGGCGCTCTCCCGAGGAGGCCGCGGAGGTCTTCTGGCGCGTGGCGGCCGACGCCGATTTCACCCTCTTCGAGCACTACCTCGCCGACGAGGCCGCGCACGAGCGCGACCGCGACGCCACGCTCTCGGCGCTCACGACGTTCGACCAGTTCGCCCGCGCCGTCGTCGCCAACCGGCCGCCCGACGCCCAGGTGCTGATCTGCAGCGACCACGGCAACGCCGAGGACCTCTCGATTCGGACGCACACGCTGAACCCGGTGCCGGTGCTGTCGTTCGGGCCGGCGGCGTTCGGCGCGGCCGAGTGCGCCACCGTGGCCGACGTCGGAAAAATCGTCCTCCGCCTGCTCGACGTGGAGAATCCCAGCGCGTGACTCGCGCCGCCGCCATCGCCGCGCTGGCCATCGTGGTGGGCTGCGTGCCCTCTTTGACCGTGCGGTTCCGCTCGCGGCTCGAGGTGCCGGGAGGCGCCTTCGTCTTCGAGTACTCCGAGCAGGATCGCGGCGAAGTGGCCCGGGTGGAGGCGTCGGTCGCGAAGGCCATGCCCGTGCTCTCGCGTTGGGGCAGGCTGCGCGAGCCCGTGCGCGTCTTCATCCTCCCCACGCACGAGGCGCTCGAGGAGGCGGTCGACCGCCGCGGGTACGGCTGGCTCCGCGCCTGGGCCCGCTACGACGAGGTCTTCCTGCAGTCGCCGCGCACCTGGGGCTTCTTCCCCGCCACCCAGCGCGAGCTCGACGAGCTGCTCCTGCACGAGCTGACCCACTGCCTCATGTACCAGCTCGCCGCCACCCGCACGAGCTGGACGCGGAAGGAGATTCCGCTCTGGTTTCGCGAGGGCATGGCGTCGTTCACCGCGGACCAGGGCCACCGCTGGCCTCCGCTCGACGAGCTCGCCCGGTTCTACGACGAATCGCCGGGGCTCGATCCCGTCGGAGCGCCCGACGGCCTCTACCAGCTCGAGAGCGCCATCGTGTACGGCGCGGCCCACCACGCCTTCACCTTCCTGATCCGCCGGTACGGAGAAGATCGGGTCGCATCGCTCTTGCGAGCGATGTCGGGCGGCGCCTCGTTCCCCGACGCGTTCGAGGACGTGTACGGCATCTCGGTGGCCCGCTTCGTCGAAGACTTCCGCCGTTACGTCCGCCTCCGGGGCTTCAAGCTGGGGCGGGTGACGGCCGGAGCGCCGCCGCGGGTGAAACCGCCCAGGCCTCCAAGCCCCCCGCCGCCGGGCCAGCCCGAAGCGCCCGCTCCCGAACGAGCGCTGCCGCCGCCACCTGCGCGAGGATGCCGGCTTCCATGATGGCGCTGGCCCTCGCGTCGCTGCTCGTCGCGTCGCCGCTCGAGGGCCGCCCCTACACCACCTACGTGCCGAAGGGCGAAGGCGAGCGGCCGCTTTTGCTCGTGCTGCACTGCCTCGGCTGCTCCGGCGCGTGGATGGTGAAGCGTTTCGCCCTCGAGCGGCTGGCGGACGAGAAGGGCTTCGTCCTCGCAGTGCCCGAGGGCATGAAGGACCGGCGCGGCAAGCGCTTCTGGAACACGCACTCGGCCTGCTGCTGGTTCGATGGCCCCGAGGTGGACGACGTGGCCTACCTCGAGGCGGTCATCGAAGACGCGCGGGCCAGGCACCGCATCGATCCCCGTCGCGTCTACCTCTTCGGCTTCTCGAACGGCGGCTTCATGGCCCACCGGCTGGCCTGCGAGCTGTCCGAGCTCGTCGCCGGCATCGTCAGCATCGCCGGGAGCGCTCCGCCGGAGTGCGCGGCGAAAGGGCCAGTGGCCGTCCTGCAGGTGCACGGAGATCACGACGACACGGTGCGGTTCGGCGGTGGGCCGCTCAGGGGACGCAAGGGCGCGACCGGCCGCTACCTGTCGGCGCCCGAGCTGGTGCGGCGGTGGGCGGTCATCAACGGCTGCGCCGAGCAGCCCGCGCCAGGTGGCCACCTCGACCTCGACGCGAAGCTGGCCGGCGCGGAGACCGAGGTGCTCTCGCATGGAGGGTGCCGCGCGGGAGCGGCGGTGCTCTGGCGCATTCGCGGCGGGCCGCATTCGCCCGCGTTCAACGAACGCTTCGCCGCCGCCGCGTGGGACTTCCTCGCCGCGCACGTCAGGCCGAAGCCATGACCGCGTCGGCCAGTCGGGTCGCGACCGGCCTCGAGCCGTGCAGCTCCGAAAGCGTGGCCGGCGTGGCGCGCGGTTGTCGACGTGGAGCGTCAGCCAGAAGTGGTCGACGTGTAACACCACCCCTCGGACACGGGAGCTCGGCACGCGAACACCTGCGGCGCTGCCGGAAGTGGATCTCAGCCTCGCCGGTGGCGACGCGATCGCAGCCGCGGGACGGCGAGGTGACCTTCAGCGCGCGGCCTTCTTCATCGCCGCCGCCGGGCTGTCGAGGAGCGGCGGCCGGTCCTTGCCCTCGACGGTGCGCTGCAGCTCGATCTCCTGGAGCAGCGTGGCCGGGGCGATGGCGCTCACCGGAACGTTGCCGCTCTCGGCGCCGCAGAAGCCGTTGAACACGCCCAGCTTCCGACCGGTGGCCATGATGCGGTTGATGGAGGACAGCGGCGTGCCGACGATCTCCACCCCGCGCACCAGCGTCTCCTGGCCCGTCTTCACGTCGACCCGGTACACCATGCGCGGCACGCCCTTGAACGCCTGGTAGCCGAAGGTGGAGGTGTTGGTGTTGCCGCCGGTGATGTCGCGAATGATGAGCCCGTACGGCTTGCCCTGCCGTTTCGCCTCGGCGATCAGCATGCGCTTGAGCTCGGCGTCGGAGACCTTCTTCTTCGACTCGACGAGCAGGTTGGCCATGCGCGCCACCGGCTTGCGGTTGCCCTGGCTGCGGCCGTGGCCGTTCGACTTGAGGAAGCCCTCCACCGGGTGGCGGCTGAGCAGGTAGTTCTTGAGCACGCCGTTCTCGACCAGCACCACCCGCTGGCCGCGAACGCCCTCCTCGTCGAAGAGGTAGTGGCCGTTGACCGGCTTGCCGTCGACGTCCTTCAGCGTCGGGTCGTCCACCACGGTGATGAACGGCGGAAGCACCGGCTTGCCGATCTGCCCGCGGAAGGTCTTGCCCTCGTTGTCGTTGTCCTGGCGCTCGCCCTCGAGGCGGTGCCCCACCGTCTCGTGGAACAACACGCCCGCGGCCTCGGGCTCGAGAATGGCTGGGCCGGTGTACGGGTCGATCGCGGGCGCAGCGCGCAGCGCGAGGAGCTCGGAGATCATCTTCTCCACCGCCTCGCCGATCTGCTCGTCGTTGGGCAGCTGCGACTCGCGGGGGGCGTACCAGTCGCGCGAATTGTCGAGGAGCTGGCCGTCGTCCGCCCGCGTCACCGCCGAGACGTGTACGGCATAGAGCGTCTCCTCGGTCACGATGCGGCTGCCTTCCGTCGACACGAAGTAGCGCGTCACCTTGTCCGCGGTGATGCGCACCTCCGCGTCGAAGATCTGCGAGAAGGCGTTGAAATTCCCCGACAGCGAGCGCGCCAGCTTCACCCACCGGTCGCGGTCGAAGGGGAAGGCAAGTGGCGGCTGGATGAAGACCTCGGGCTTCTCTCTCGAGAACGACGGCGGCCGCTTGGGATCGTCGACGGTGTAGACGTCTTCGCCCTGCTTCTTGAGGAAGTTGAAGAGCGCTCCCTTGTATTTCTCGTCGGTGACGAGCCACAGCGCGGTGCGCAGCGCCAGCGGGTCGTCGTCGATGGGCGCGTTCTTGCGCGTGATGTAGCTCGAGCCCTTCAGCGAGAAGCTGAAGTCGAAGTCGTCGCCCACCGAGTTGTCGAACTCGTAGCTCCCCACCCGCACGTCGACGTACAGCTTGCGGTCGCGCACGCCGTCGTCGGTGAAGAGCGCGCCGTACCGCGCCGACACCTCGCGCTGGTCGTAGTCCTTGAGCTGGTAGCTGATGAAGTACGGCGGCTTGTTGTCCCGCAGCCTGAGCTCGGCGTGGTTCCGGGCCAGCTCCACCGCCATCGCCTCGAGGAGCTGCTGGCGGTGGTCGGCGGGCTGGGCGGCGAGGGCGGCGAGGAGAAGCGCGTGCATGTCGAGCGGCCGATACTACGACAACAAGACGGCGCCTGAGGGTCCCGACGGGGGCGTCACCGCCGCGGCCAGTCGTTGAACAGCACCACGAAACCGGCCACGAGCGGCAGCTCGGGCGGAAGGTGGGCCACGATGCACGAGGCGGGCACGAGCTGGCCGTAGCCGCTCGAGTACGCCGACGGCTGCAGCTCCACCTGACTGCCCTTCGAGAAGAGCACCACCGCCACCGGCGCCAGCATCGGGCCGATCTCCGCCGCCGTGGGCTCCAGCGCTTCCAGAGCGCCGCGCAGCAAGGCCGCCCGCGCCAGCTCTTCCGGCGTCGCCGGCCGGAGCCGCACCTGCTCGTCGCGCAGATGCAGCCGCGAGACGATGCGATGGGTGCCCCCGCCCGACAGCTTGTCCAGCACGCACAGCGCGCCCTCCTTCCCGTGCAGAAGCAGCGTGCGCTCGTGCTCGACCGGAGATGGCAGCCGCGCATAGCCCGAGTGATGCGCCACCAGCCGCTGCGGGTCGCGCCCGAGCCGCACGTCGACGACGCGGCAGCCGGTCTGGTCGGGCAGCGCGAACGGCCGCGACGGGTCGATGGGCGTCTGCTCCTCGCCGTCGACCTCCACCGTGTTGTGGGCGGCCGTCGACCGGAAGGCGGTGCGCAGCGCCTCGTCGCGCCCGTACGTGTACGAGCCGGGGTCGACGACGACGGGCGCGCCGAGCACGTGCAGCTCGAACGAGAGCTTGTCGTTGTGCGAGTGGCCTCCGACGCCGCGCTGGCCGCTCAGGCCGGCCGACACCGCCACCACCGCCCCGGGACAGCGCAAGACGTGCAGCCCGCCCGGCGACGAGAACGAGACCGGCCCGGAAAGCTCGGCGAGCCGATGGAACCGCCCCGCGCCGCGCGGCCCGAGCAGCCACACCGCCTCGTCAGGGAGCTCGGCGCCGGGCCGCTTGAGATTGGCGTCGCCGAACAGCGCCGCGCCGAAGGGGCCCAAATAGCCGTGGTCGAGGCTCTCGCGGTCCCTCATCGGCCAGACCCGGCCCGAGTCGTTGTCGCCGATCTGCGGCGCGAGCCCCCGCTCGGAGCAGTACGCGTCGGCCACGCAAAACATGCGCCACAGCCGCTCGGCATAACGTTCGCCCAGGTCGATGCCCAGCTGCTGCCCCAGAAGGTACGGGAGCGAGAACAGCTCGACGGCGAGCCGGTGGTAGCCGACCGAGCCTTCGAAGCTGAATCCGTCCTCGTGCACCTGCTCGGCGATGAGCTCGGCCAGATTCTCGCGCGAGGTGGCCAGCCGGCGCGCCGAGCCCGGCAGCGCGGGGAAGAGCGCCGAGACGACGAACAGCCCGACGTGATTGGCCACCAGGTGGTTGTTGGAGACGATGTGGTGCTCGAGGTGGTGCTCGACGAACTCGGCGTGGGCCTCGAGCGCGGCCAGCACCTCGAGGGCGAAGGAGGGCCTTCGCACCGCGCGCACGTCGCGGAACATGCGCAGCGAGGCGGCCAGGTTGCAGGCCCTCAGCGCCACCTCCATCGGCGAGGCCCACTGGATGCCGACACCCGGCGGGTTCATCAGCAGGAAGTCCACCGTCTGCTCGACGAACTGCCGGGCGAAGCGCCCGCGCGCGTCGTCGTCGTTGGCCGCCCAGTAGCCCTGACCGAGCGCGACGAGCTGGTCGAGCCGGCCCAGCACCCACGGGTACTTCGGGTCGGCGCCGTTGCCTGAAAGCCGCAGCGCGCGCGACGGCACGGCCGACCACCTCCGGCCGGTCGACGGATCCAGGCTCCAGTCGATGGGCGACGGACCGAACGAAATCTCACGACCGAAGACGATGAACGTGCGCTCGGCGGAGCGTTGGGCACGGGCCAGCGCCCGTTCGCGGAGCCCGGACATGCCGTCGAGCAGCACCCGAACGCCGTCCCTCCGCGAGGCATCGCACCAGGCGTACACGCCGCCTTCGTCGAGCAGCCACTCGATGGCGTCGCGGTCACTGCACCGCAAGAATTCGAGCAGTCGATTGCCCGTCCATTCGCGCCGGCGCCACAGCTTCCGCTGGACGAGATTTGCGGCCCGCCGCGCGGCGACCTTCGCCAGCTCGCCCGGACCGAGATGGCGCGCCACCGTCGTGTAGTGCGCGAGGATGCCCATCGAGCTCCGATGAGCTTCAGCAACGGGCACGCCATGCCTTTTCGCCCGGGCGATGTCGTTTCGCCATTCCGCGGCCGGTAATTCCTTCCGTCCGGCGGGCGAAAGAAGCGGCGGCCCACTCTGGGAATGCGTGGCACACACCGTGCTCTCTCGACCCACCATGACCTCTGCCCCCGAAGTGCGTCCGCCGGTGACCGCTCCGTCGCATCGCCGGACGATGGACGCGTTGTGCGAAGTCGCGCGCGAGGCGACCGGCGCAGCCTCGGCGCTGGTCTTCTCGTTCACCCCGTCGGTCCGATACGAGGGCGGGAGCGGCGCCGGACCCGCCCAGCTCGAGGCCGCGATGGAGCAGCTCGGGCAGATGCGCGTTCGTGCCGAGCTGTCGGCTGCGCGCGCGGTGTCCATCGGCGGATCATTGGCCCATCCCTTCGCCGGCGGCGCGCTGGTGCTCGACGGCGCGAGGCGCAATTGCGTGGGCCCGCTGCTCGAGCTCGCCGAGCGGTGCCTGGCGCTCGAGCGCCGCGCGTCCGAGCTCTCCGCCCGCGAGCGCATCACCCGGCGGACGGTGGCGTCGTCGCGCGAACGGCTCTCGCGGCTCGAGGCGCAGCTCGCATACGTGCGTCACGAGCTCAAGTCGCCGCTGGTGGCGGTGAAGGGTTACGTGGAGATGATGGCGCGCGGCATGGCCGGGCCGCTCACGCCGGTGATGAAGCGCTACCTCGAGCGCATCGCCGCCGGCGTCGAGCGGCAGCGCGAGCTCATCGAGCGGTGGCTGCACCTGCCCGAGCGGCTGCCGGCGCGCCCGCTGTTGGCTTCCGACGGGCCCGCGGCCATCGCCTGCCCCCGCGACGAAGCCGACTGGCTGTGGCGGACCGTGCGGCGGGTGGCGAGGCGGTCGCGCGGAGACGTCTCGGTGCGCCGCGCGCGCGATGGCTGGGCCATCGAGGTTCCGGCCGGAGCACGCGAGCGCGAGCTCTTGACGCTGCGGGCGCTGGCGGCGCGGCTGGGCGGGAGGATGGAGGCCGGCGACGCGCTGGTGGTCGTGCTCCCGGAGGATCCGGTCGGCGCGCGGCCGATTCACGACCGCTGAAGCGGCGACGTCGGGAACGAACGGTCGGACCGACGGACGCGTGCCGCTGGAGGTGGCCTGTGGCATCGTTGGAGCGCGGCCGGTTTGCCGCCACGGAGGAACACCGAATGGCAGAAAAACCCAGGCCCGTATGGAAGCTCGCGGTCGGCGACGAGGCGCCCGACTTCGAGCTCACCGCGACGGGCGATGCCGCCGGAAAGGGCGGACCCAGGAAGAAGATTCGGCTCAGCGACTACCGCGGCAAGAAGAACGTGGTGCTGGCGTTCTACCCCGCGGCGTTCACCCCCGTTTGAACGGTGCAGATGCCCTCGTACGAGGAGGATCTCCCCGAGTTCGAGCGGCGCAATGCCCAGGTCCTGGGCATCTCGACGGATCAGGTGTTCAGCAACGAGGCGTGGGCGAAGTCGATGGGAGGGCTGTCGTATCCCCTGCTCTCCGACAACTGGCCGTACGGCTACGTCTCCACGCAGTACGGCGTGCTCCGCGGAAGCGGCACCTGCGAGCGCGCCATCTTCGTCGTCGATATGAAAGGAGTCATCCGCTACATCGACATCCACGACATCAATGAGCAGCCTCCGACGGACAAGATCATGGAGGCGCTCGACAAGCTGAAGTAGGGCCGGTCGCGTCGGCCCGGGGCGAAGGAGAGATGGTCGAAAAGCCCATCGAGCTGTCGCGGTACTGCGTGCCGTTCACGCCGTTCAAGCGTCGCCTGGAGGACGCGATGGTGATGCTCGTCAGCACCGCGGCCGTCCGCGCCCGGGCCGACCGGCCGTTCAACGTCGACGGGGACACGAGCTACCGGGTCATCGACGGGTCGCTGTCGACCAGCGAGCTGACGTACGACGACACGCACTTCGATCATGCGTGCGCCGACAGCGACCTGAACTGCATCTTCCCCGTCGACCGGCTGCACGAGCTGGCGCACGAGCGGCGCATCGGCACGCTCGCACCCAAGCACTTCTCGATGGGCTACTCGCAGGCGCTGAGGGAGCTCCGGGAGACGACCATTCCCAGGCTCGCCCGCGAGGTCGACGCCGTGCGCCCCGACGTGGTGTTGCTCACCGGCGGTTGACGCCTCTGCCACCGCACCGTGGTCACGGTGCAGAGGACCATCGAGATGCTGGGCATCGCCACGGTGCTCATCACGGTCGAGCCCGAGGAGAGCGCCCAGGCGCGCCCGCCCCGCGCGCTCTGCCCCAGGGGTTTCGTCGCCGGCCATTCGTTGGGACGCGCGAACGACGCGGCGCTACAGAAGTGGATCATCATGGACGCGCTGCAGCTCCTCCTCGCCCCACCGCAGCCGGGCGAGGTCGTCGTTCGCGACTACACATGACGTCGTCTGCTCCCGGACCGCTCGACCGCTGGCTCGCTCGCATCGTCCTCCTCCTGCTTTCGGCGTTCGCGCTGCTCATGGGCGCGGCCATGGCCGTCTACCCGGGCGGCACGTGGGAGGACCCGAAGACCGCCGGGCACTCGCTGCTGGCGAACTACTTCTGCGATCTGCTCCGGCCCGTGGCGCTGAACGGCCAGCCGAACGCGGCTGGAGCGCAGGCCGCCTGGCTGGGGCTGTTGTCTCTGGCAGCCGCTCTGGGCCCGTTCTTCTGGATCGCGCCGTGGTGCTTTTCCGAGCGGCTGCGGTTGCGCCGGTTCGTGCGCATCGCGGGGGTGGTGACCGGCATCGCAGGCGTCGCGGTGGTGGCCATGCCGTCGTACCGCGTGGGAGCGCTGGTCCACGGGCTGGTGGTGCTCTCGGCGGCCGGCCCCGGCCTCGCCGCGACGATCGGCACGGCCGTCGGGCTGCTCACCAGTTGCGGCCCGTCGCGCCGCATCGCCGCGTTCGCCGTGGCCACGCTGGCCTTCACCGCGGCGGCGGTGGCGATCTTCGTGCGGCAGCTCTCGCTGGGCGTGGTGACGACGCCCGGCCTGGCGGCGCTTCAGAAGCTCGCGGCCGCTTCGGCCATGTTGTGGATGGCGGCGACGGCCCTCCGCATCGTCGCACCCTCCCCCGCCGTCGCGCCCGCAGCATCCCCGCCACGGGCCTGAGCCCCGGGAACGCCCACGGCCGCCGGATGACGCTTCGACCTCGCCGTGCAGGGTGCGGAGCATGTCCACTCCCGACGCGCCCGGCAGGTCTCGAGCTGTAGGCGACCGTCAGCTCGAATGTGTGTGCCCCGGATACCCTTTCGCCCATGGACTCAACAACAACCTGAGTGCACGATATCGATGACGCTGAAGCCCAGCGTTGCCTTCTTGGGGGGCCCATGAGGCCGAAGATCCTGGTCGTCGACGACTCACCCACGATTCGCGCTCAAATCGTCAGCGAGCTCCATCAGGGTTACGAGTGCGTGACCGCCACCAACGGGCGCGAGGCGCTGGCCTTGGCGTTCGAAGACCCTCCGGACGCGGCGATCATCGATCTCGAGATGCCGGGCATGGGAGGCATCGAGCTGTTGGGAGCCCTCAAGACGGACAACCGCACCCGGGAGACGCCCGTGGTGATTGTCACGACGGTGACCGCCGTCGACAAGATGAATCAGTGCCGAGCGAGCGGCTGCTCGGGGTTCGTGCTCAAGCCCGTGAACGGCGATTACCTGCGGGCGAAATTGAAGCAACTTCTCTCCAAGTGAGTCTGAGGGACGAGTGAACGCGCGACGACACCGCTCGCTGCGGAGAACCATCTGCGCACTGGCCGTGTCGTTGGCGCTCGGCACCGCGACCGAAGCCATCGCCCGGGAGGAGTCGCTCCCGGTCAACATCCAGGCGGTGCTGCTGAAGAAGATCCTCGGCTACGACCGAGCCTTGGAGGGGAAACCGGTCAAGGTGCTGGTGGTCGAAGCGGATGACACCGGCGAGGCAGACCGCGTCGCCGCCGCCATGCGCGAGGTGGGCCTTTCCGTCTCGACGGCGAAAGCGGCGAATGCCCCCTCGACCCTTCACGAAGCGTCCGTCGCCTATCTGCTGCCCGGTTCGGTGACGCCGGCGATCAAGGAGCTCTGCGTCAAGCTCCACGTCCTCACCGTCTCGCCGCGTACCTCCACGGCCAAGGAAGGCGACGTCTCGATCGGCTTGGGCAAGAAGCCCGACGGGCGGCCGGAGATCGTCGTCCACCTGCGAAGGTCCAAGGACGAAGGCCACGCGCTGTCGTCGAATCTCCTGAGCGTGGTGACCGTCGTCCAGTGAAGGGCCGCGAACGCACCCGGCTCAACCCGGCGACCGCGACCGGGCGGCCCGCCAGCCAGCGCGGGCGCGCGCCTCGACGAGGCTTTTCGCCAACAGCGCCGGCGGCCCGATGACCGAGGCCAGCGAGGCCACGGCGCGCGGCATTCCGTACACCGCAGAGCTGTGCTCGTCCTGGGCCACCACCATGCCGCCCGCGTCGACGATCCACTTCGCCCCCAGCGCTCCGTCCTCGCCGATGCCCGACAGCACCACCGCCGTCGCCGAGCTCCCGAACGCCGCCGCCGCCGACTGGAAGAGCGCGTCGGCCGAAGGGTGGTACCCGCCGGCTGGCGCGACGGTGATTCGCACCGAGTCGCCGACGACGCGCAAATCGTGCCCCGATCGGCCCAGGAGCACCGCGCCCGGCGCGAGCGGGTCGCCATCGGAAGCGATCCGCACCGGCCGGCCCACGGACTGCTCGAGCCACGACGCCAGCGCCTCCTCGAAGCCCGAGGCGACGTGCTGGGCGACGACGATGGGCGCGCGGAACGACGGCTCGAGCCCGACCAGGAAGTCGCGCAGGGCACCCGGCCCGCCGGTCGACGCTCCGATGCATACGACGCCGACGCTTCGGGCGGCGGACGCGCGCTTGGGCGGGCTGCGCACCGGCACGCGCGAGAGCGTCCGCATGATGCGCAGAAAGCGCGTGCCCTCCTGGTCCGAACGCACCTTGGGCTTGCGAATGAGGTCCAGCGCTCCGGCAGCCAGCGCCTCGAAGACCTCGGGCGAGGTGCGCGGCATGTGACTGACCAGGACGATGGGCACCGGGTGCACGGAGAGCACCTCGCGAACCAGATCGGCCGCCGACACGTCCGGCAGCACCACGTCCAGGCTCACCAGGTCGGGGGCGTGCTCGGCAATCTTGCGCAGCGCCTCCGCGCCCGAGGCGGCCTCGGCGACCACCTGGAATCCCTCCTCGCCCGACAAGAGCGACACCAGGTG
>FWPU01005144.1_pt1 | contig 29019 bp, 25 predicted proteins | sample 2228361 | NCBI WGS metagenome assembly FWPU01 (sample SAMEA103939777, study PRJEB20133) | metagenome | reverse complement strand
CCGGCACCGCGAGCAGCGCGGCGAGCCGGCGGAGCGTCATGCGCTGCACGCCGAAGCGCGCGCCGCCCGTGGGCGTCGCCTGGCGCACGAGCTCGTCCGCCGCCTGCTGGCTCTCGGCGAGGACCAGCACCTCCGCGGTCGGGCCGTGGGCTTCGAGCCAGCGCACCGCTGCGTCGATGCGCGTCGCTGCGTCGGGCGCGACGAGCAGCCGGCGCTCGCCGCGCGGCGCCGCCGCTCTCGCCTGGCTCTCGGTCGGCACGTCGAGCGCGGTCTATCACGCGCCCGGCCGCTTCGTCAGGGCGCGGGGGCAAAACGTGTCGTGGAGCGGCTTGCGGCGCCGCGGCGAAACGGGGAGGAGAGGTGCGAGGTTTCGCGATGGACCAGCGCTGGGAGGCGACGTCGTGCCGGGCGGCGTGACGGGCTTCGTCCTGCAGCCGACCTGGGAGCTGCGCGGCGAGCGCCCCGTCGTGCAGCTCTTCGGCCGGCTCGACGCTGGACCGCCGTTCCTGGTGGAGGACGACCGCTTCCGCCCCTACTTCTTCGTCCGCGCGCGCGACGTGTCGCTGGTGCCGGCGACGCCCGGCCTCGCGATGGACGTCAATCGACTGCGCGACCTCGACGGCAACCCGGTGGCGCGGGTCACCGTGCCGCTCCCGTCCGCGGTGCCGGCTCTGCGCGACCGTCTGGCGCGCGCCGGCGCGCCGACCTACGAGGCGGACATCCGGTTCGCGTACCGCTACCTGATCGACCACGGGATCCGCGCGGCGGTCGCGATCGAGGGCGCGCGGGAGGAGGGTCCGGGCGGGCTCGCCGTGTTCCGCAACCCGACGCTCCGGCCGGCGACCTCGCGCCCCGAGCTCACCGTGCTCTCGCTCGACGTCGAGACCTCGCGCGACTCGAGCCGCGTGTTCTCCGTCGCGCTGTGCGGCTGCGGCGTCGAGGAGGTGCACGTCGAGGCGGGGCGTCCGGTCGCGGGTGCGGTCGCGCACCCCGACGAGCGGAGCCTGCTCGCCGCGGTCGTCGAGCGCATCCGCGCCCTCGACCCCGACGTGCTGCTCGGCTGGAACGTGGTCGACTTCGACCTGCGCGTCCTCGCCCGGCGCTGCGCGGCGCGCCGCGTCCCGTGCCTCGTCGGCCGCGTCCCGGGCGCGATCCGCTTCGAGCAGGACCAGACCTTCACGCGCCGAGGCCGGGCCGACGTCCCCGGGCGGATGGTGCTCGACGCCGCGGGCCTCGTGCGCGACGCGATCCGCCTCGAGGACTACCGCCTCGAGACCGTCGCGCGTGCGCTGCTCGGGCGCGGCAAGCGGATCGACCCCGAGGCGCCCGACGCGCCGGCCGAGATCGCGCGCATGCACCGTGAGGACCCCGAGGCGCTCGCCGCGTACAACCTCGAGGACGCGCGGCTCGCGCTCGAGATCGTCGAGCAGGAGGGGCTACTCGAGCTGACGATCGAGCGAAGCCTGCTCTCGGGCATGCAGCTCGACCGCGTGGGCGCGAGCATCGCGTCGTTCGACCAGATCTACCTGCCGGAGCTCCGGCGGCGCGGCGCGGTCGCGCCCAACGTGGTCGCCGACCGGCCGGGTGTCGTGGTCCTCGGCGGCGCCGTGCTCGACTCCGTGCCCGGGCTGTTCCGCAACGTCGCGGTGCTCGACTTCAAGAGCCTCTACCCGAGCCTGATCCGCACCTTCCACCTCGACCCGTGGGCGCACGCGCGCGCGCGCCGCGACGAGTCCCTCGACGCGATCACGGCGCCGAACGGCGCCCGCTTCGCGCGCGACGACGCAATCCTCCCCGCGCTGCTCGACGACTTCGTCGCGCGCCGCGAGGAGGCCAAGCGGCGCGGCGACCGCCACGCCGATCAGGCGATCAAGATCATGATGAACGCGCTGTTCGGCGTCCTCGGCGCGACCGCCTGCCGCTTCTTCGACCCGGAGATCGCGAACGCGATCACCGGCTTCGGCCAGCAGACGCTGCGCTGGACGTGCGAGGCGATCGAGGAGGACGGCTACACGGCGCTCTACGGCGACACCGACTCGGTGTTCGTCAAGCTCGAGGGCGACTCTCCGGGTGAGTCGGCGCGCGCCGAGGCGGAGGCGCTCCGCGAGCGCGTCGAGGCGAGGATCGTCGCGCGGATCCGCGAGGAGTACCGCGTCGAGCCGAAGCTCGCGCTCGAGCTCGAGCACGTCCTCGAGCGCTTCTTCATGCCGCGGGTGCGCTCGGGGGCGGGCGGCAGCAAGAAGCGCTACGCCGGGTGGGTGGACGGGAAGCTGCTCGTGGTCGGCCTCGAGGCGGTGCGGCGCGACTGGCCGGCGGTCGCGCGCCGGCTGCAGGAGGGCATCCTCGAGCGGGTCTTCACGGACCGGGAGGTCGCGCCGTTCGTCGCCGACGTGGTCGCCCGGGTGCGCGCAGGCGAGCTGGACCAGGAGCTGGTCTACGTGAAGCGCGTGCGCAAGGGCGCGCTCGAGCGCTACACCGCGTCGACGCCGCCGCACGTCCAGGCGGCGCGCAAGGCGGGCGTCGCGGCAGGGCCGGTCGTGCGCTACGTGATCACCCGGCGCGGGCCGGAGCCGGTGCTGCCGGGGCGGCCGCTCCCCGAGGACATCGACCGCGCGCACTACGTCGAGAAGGTGCTCCGGCCGATCGCCGACGCCGTCCTCCCCGAGCTCGGGCTGAGCTTCGACGAGGTGACCGGCGCCCCGCGCCAGCTCGTCCTTCTTTGATGATGCGCCGCGCGCCGCGGCGTTCTGCTACAAGCGGCCGAGGGAGGATAGCACGATGCCGGAACCGCCCGCGTTCGAGACGTACGACCAAAGTATCGCTGACGGAATGATCCGGGCGAACGACAGGGTCACCGGGCTGCCCGCATACCTCGGCGTCCGCTTCGTCGAGTTCGGTCCCGGACGCCTGCTCGCGACCATGGAGGTCCGCGACGAGCTCTTGACGCCGTTCGGCACGCTGCACGGCGGGGTGATGGCGGGGCTCGTCGACCACGTGCTCGGCTGCGTCCTCTACCCGCTCATGAAGCGCGGCCAGTGGGCGGCGACGACCGAGTTCAAGCTCAACTACCTGGCGCCGGTCCGCGGCGGGACGATCACCGCCGAGTCGACCGTCGTCTCGTTCGGCAAGCGTGCGGCGGTGGTGCGCTGTGACGTGAGCAACGAGGGACGTCTCGCCTGCGTCGCGCAGGGCACGCTCCTGGTCTCCGACCCGCCGAAGTGATGCTCGAACGGCTCGACAGCGACCGGCTGCGGCTTCTCGTCGAGCTGTCGCGCTCGTTCGCCGGACACACGGACCTGCAGGAGCTGATCTCGCTCGTCGTGACGCGCACGCGCGAGATCTTCGACGTGGAGGGCGGCGTCGCGGTCCTGCTGCTCGATCGCGAGACCGGCGAGCTCTACTTCCCGTACGCCGCGGCGAGCGATCCCGTCTACGTCGAGCGCATCAAGGCGCTGCGCATCCCCGCCAGCGCCGGCATTGCGGGCGCGGTGTTGCGCTCGGGGCGCCCCGAGGTGGTCGCCGACGTGCAGAACGACCCGCGCTACCTCCACGGCATCGACCAGGCGCTCGGCTTCAACACCGGCTCGATCGCCGCAGTCCCGCTCGCCACGCAGCACGGCACGATGGGGCTGATCTACGTGGCGCAGAAAGCAGGTGCTCCTCCCTTCTCGCGCGACGACCTGGCCTTCCTCGAGTGCATCGCCGGCAGCGTCGCGCTCGCGATCGACAACGCGCAGATGTACGGGCGGCTCAAGGCGTCGGAGGAGGAGCTGCGGCTCGAGATCGGCGCGCTCCGGCGCGACCTCGAGCGGCGCGACCGCTTCACCGAGATCATCGGCACGAGCGCCGCGACCCGCGAGCTCGTGCGCCTCATGGAGAGCGCCGCGGCGACGCCGATCCCGGTGCTCATCGAGGGCGAGACCGGGACGGGCAAGGAGCTCGTCGCGCGCGGCATCCACCGCGCGAGCCCGCGCGGCGCGGGGCCGTTCCTCGCGGTGCCGTGCGGCGCGCTCAGCGAGGCGCTCCTCGAGAGCGAGCTCTTCGGGCACGAGCGCGGCGCCTTCACCGGCGCCGACACGGCGCGGCGCGGGGTCTTCGAGAGCACGTCGGGCGGCACGATCCTGCTCGACGGCGTCGAGGACATGCCGTTCGCGATGCAGGTCAAGCTGCTGCGCGTGCTGCAGGAAGGGGAGGTGATCCCGGTCGGCTCGACGACCGGGCGCCCGGTCGACGTGCGCGTCATCTCCGCCGCGCGGACGCCGCTGCGCGAGCACGTCGAGGCCGGCTCGTTCCGCGCCGACCTCTACTACCGCCTCGCCGGCTTCCCGATCCGGGTTCCGCCGCTGCGCGAGCGGCGCGAGGACATTCCGGCGCTCGTCGACCACCTGCTCCAGGCCGCCGCCGAGCGGCACGGCAAGCGGATCGGCGGCATCACGCCCGAGGCGCGCGAGGTCCTCGCGGCCTACCCCTGGCCGGGCAACATCCGCCAGCTCAAGAACGAGCTCGAGCGCGCGGTCGCGCTCGCCCAGGACGGCGAGATGATCCGCGTCGACAACCTCTCCGAGGCGCTCTTCCCGGCCCACGCCCGCAAGGAGCCCGGCGTGGCGGACGGAGCAGTGGCGCCCGCCGCGGGGGGCGGCGCCGGAGCGCCGGCGCTGGGCCTCACCCTGCGCGAGGCGCGCGTCGGGTTCGAGGCGCGCTACATCGCCGAGGTCCTCGAGCGCGAGGGCGGCAACGTGTCGCGCGCCGCCGAGGTGCTCGGCATCTCGCGCGTCATGCTGCACCGGAAGCTGAAGAGCCTGCGCATACGCTGAACTCGAATGGCCGTCGCGCCGAGCGGCAGCAGGTCAGTCGCCCGGCGCGAAGATCAGGAAGTACTGGTAGGGCAGAAGGTCCGGCTCTGCGACCAGCCGGTAGCCGGCTGCCGCCATCTCGCCGACGATCTGCTCGCGCTCGAGCTTGTGCTCGACGCTCGGACCGACCGGCAGCTCGCGCTTCTGCCAGTCGATGATCGCGACGCGGCCGCCCGGGGCGAGCGCCGCCCGCAGCCGGCGCGCGTAGTCGATCCGGTCGTCGATGTGGTGGTAGGTGTCTACGAGCAGCACGAGGTCGACCTTGCCCGCGGGGAGCCGCGGGTTGTCGGCCGAGCCGAGGACCGGGGTCAGGTTCGCGAGGCCTTCGCGCTCCGCCCGGCCGCGCAGGTGCTCGACGAGCGCCGGCTCGACGTCGACCGCGAGCACCGTGCCGCGCGGGCCGACCGCCGCCGCGAGGTGGCGCGCGAAGTAGCCGGTGCCGGCGCCGACGTCGGCGACCGTCGCGCCGGGGCGCAGCTCGAGCGCCGCGACGACCTCGGCGGGCTTCTGCCAGGCGTCGCGCGCCGGGTCGTCGAACACCTTGGTCCAGTGCGCGACGTCGTCGAACCGGTGGCGGACCGTCGCGTCGTCGGCGTCTTGCGCGACGCCGGGCGCGTGCGTCGCGTGCCCGTGAGCGTGCTCGGCGGGCGCGGCGTCGCCGTGCGCCGGGGGTGCGTGCGACGCGCCGGGCGCGGGCTCTGCGCCTGCGGCGCGAGACGGCGCTGCGGCGAGCGCGACCGTGAGGACGAGGGAGACGAGCGTCGCCGCGCGGGAGCGCTGGCGCTTCACGACGTCTCGCGCTCGACCCGCACGGTGGTGCCGGTCGGAAGCCCGAGCCGGGCGCGCGCCGAGCCGTCGCGCACCGCGACCTCGAGCAGCCCCTCGCTGCCCAGCACCGCGACCAGCTCGCCGGGGGCGGCCTCGCCGTAGGTCGCGCGCAGCGGCACCTTGACGTTGCCCGGCAGGCGAACGACGCAGCGCCCGTCGCCCAGGGCCTCGATGTGCGCGGCGCCGACGTTGGTGATCGCGTTGCCGAAGTGGTCGTAGTAGGTGATCTGGCCCTCGATCTCGCCGGGGCCGCGCACCGGCTCGGTGCCGGGGAGCTGCACCAGGTCGTGCACGCGGCCGAGGTCGGACGGCGCGAGAAGCCCCGCGGCGAGCGTCGCCGCCGCCGGCGCGAAGACATCGCGTCCTTCGAAGGTCGAGGTGAGGCGCCGCGGCAGGTAGCGGGCGAGGCGGCCCTGCCGGTCGATCCGGTACACCGCCTGCGGGCCGCCGAGCCGTGCCACGACGGGCCCGAAGATCCCGTTGTCCGGCCCGACGAACGCCTGATCGCCGGCGACGATCACCACCTGCGCACGGTCGGTGCCGACGCCCGGGTCGACCACCGCGACGTGGACCGTCCCCGGCGGGAACCAGGGGCACGCGCCGCGCAGCACGGTCGCGCCGTGCTCGATGTTCTGCGGCTCGATCTCGTGCGCGATGTCGTGGATGCGGAGCTGCGGGGCGATGCGGAGGATCACCCCCTTCATCGCCCCGACGTACGCATCCCGCGTCCCGAAGTCGGTGGTGAGCGTGACGATCCCGTTCGGGGAGAAGCCGTGCTGTGCGCTCATGGGCGACCCTCGGTCGGCGAAGCGGGCCGCGCGCGGCGGCCCGGGAAGCCGCCCGACGATACCGCCCCCCGCGCCGCATGGGCAAGGAGCCGCGGGCGCGACGCGGGTCCGTCGGTGCGCGGTTCGTGATAGCGTCGCCGCAACGGAGGTTCGCCATGCGGAAGCGACGTCGTTCGCGCGCGCCGGCCGCCGGGGAGCAGGTCGACGCGACGCGCCGCCGCCTGCTCAAGGCGGCGGCCGGGATCGCCGGCGGTGGGGCCCTCGCCGCGGGCTGCGAGTACAGGACGCAGCTCTTTTTGCTCGACGACGCTCCCACCGAGTCCGAGGTGCAGCACCCGAGCTGGAGCGAGTCGCGGATCCGCGCCTACCGCCCGCTCGGCAAGACCGGGCACGCGATGTCCGACATCTCGTTCGGCACGTCGGGGCTCGACAACGCGGACGTCGTGAAGCGCGCCCTCGATCGCGGCGTCAATTTCTTCGACACGTCGCCCGACTACTCGCGCGCCGGCTCGGAGCGGGTGCTCGGCGAGGGCATCAAGGGATACCCGCGCGAGAAGCTGTTCATCGTCTCGAAGTTCTGCACGCCCGACGGCCACCTGCCGAACGACGCGTCGCCCGAGGAGGTGATCCGCGCGGTCGAGGGCAGTCTGCAGCGCCTCGGCGTCGACTACCTCGACCTCGCGCACATCCATGCCTGCAACTCGCTCGACCGCCTGATGAACCCGAACATCCACGCGGCGGCCGAGCGCTTGAAGGAGCAGGGCAAGCTGCGCTTCGTCGGCGTGAGCTCACACACGCCGCGCCTCGAGACCGTGATGCGTCACGCCGTCGACTCGGGGAAGTTCGACGTCATCATGGTCGCCTACAACTTCGCCAACTGGCCCGACCTGACGAACATCTTCCGCGACGCGCACGAGAAGGGCGTCGGTGTGGTGGCGATGAAGACGCTCAAGGGCGCGCAGCACACGGTGCTCTCCGACTTCACCCCGACCGAGCGCGAGTCGTTCCCGCAGGCGGCCTTCAAGTGGGTACTCGCGAACCCTTACGTGAGCGGCCTCGTCGTGTCGATCAACTCGCACCGGCAGGTCGACGAGTACCTGGCGGCGTCCGGCCAGCGGCCGAGCGAGGCCGACCTTGCGCTGCTCGAGCGCTACGACGCGCTGGTGAGCGGCGACTACTGCCGTCCGGGGTGCGGCGCGTGCCTCTCGTCGTGCCCGCGCGGCGTGCCGATCGACGACGTGCTGCGCTTTACGACCTACTACCGGGGCTACGGCCAGCAGCGCGTCGCGCTCGAGGAGTACGCCCGGATCCCGGCCGAGCGCAACGCGTCGGCGTGTGCCGCCTGCCCCGCGCCGTGCGAGCGCGCATGTCCCTTCGGCCTGCGCGTCGCCGACAAGCTCCGCGCGGCGCGCGAGATGTTGCACATCGGGTGAAACTGTAGTCTCGCTCTCCCCATGCTCTTCCTGCACGAGGTGCACGAGGTGGTGGGCGCGCGCGAGCTCGACTTCGAGGCGGCGTTCCGCGACGAGTTCCTCCGCGCCGTGGCGGCGGACGGCGACGCGCGGCTCCTCTACTTCCTGCACCACGCGCACGGCACCGGGCCCTCCTACCGCGTCGTGACGATCACCGCGCTGCGCGACGGAGCGGCCTGGGAGCGGCTCTCGCGCCGCGTCCTCGACGGCGACCTCGCCGCGTGGGCCCGCGAGGTCGACGGCCTGCGGCACGACGTGCGTGGCAAGCTCCTCGTCCCGCTGCCCTGGTCGCCGCTCCAGGAGGTCGATCTCGAGACGGTGCCGCTCGAGGCCGTCGACCACGAGCCGACGCTGTTCATGGAGGACACGGTGTGGCCGTTCGAGGGACGCCTCGACGACTACATCGAGCGCTCCGGGTCGCACTACGCACGCGAGATGAAGGAGGCGGGCGCGCACGGCCCTCGGCTCCTCACCGTCGATGCAAGCTTTCGCACGGCGTTCGGGAGCCACCGCCGGCGCGAGGTCGTCCTCTGGCAGAAGATCGTGCGCCCCGAGGCGCTCGTCGGGCTTCTGACCCGCGACCTGCCCGAGGCGTACCGCAAGCCCGGGACGTGGATGGTCGACGCGCTCGAGCTGCGCGACCAGTGGCGGAGCCGTCTCCTGCGCACGGCACGCTGGTCGCCCTGGCACTGAGAGGGCGCGCGGCGTGCGCGAGCATCGCTACTCGATCGACCTGCCGCACGCGCCGGCGCGGCTCTGGGCGCTCATGCAGGACTACGACCGCTGGACGTCGTTCGCGCCGATGGTGCTGCGCGTCGACGTGCTCTACCCGGGCGACGAGCGGGGCAACGGGCTCCTGCGCCGCGTGATCTACAAGCTGCCGCTCGGCCGGCAGGGCAGCGCGCTCGAGCTCGTCACCGACGTCGAGCCGGAGCGCGGCTACACCTACCTGATGATCAACCGCGTGCCGGGCAACGACCAGACCGGCCGCGTGCGCCTCGAGCCGCTCGGCAAGAACAGGACGCGGCTCCACTTCGAGGAGCGCTACCACCTGACCAAGCTGCCCTGGCGCTGGTTCGAGGGGCCGATCTACCGCTTCATCAACAAGCAAAACGAGCTCTCGATGCAGCGCCTGTCCGCCTGGCTGACCGAGCACCCGGAGTACCGGCCGGATCTGATCGAGCGCTGAGCGAGGGCGTGCACGGGCCGTGCGCCCCGCTCAGGGGATGCCCGCCCCGGGGACCTCGACCCGCGTCGCGCGCAGCCGCCCGTTGCCGCGCCGCGACCCCTCCTGCGGGCTCGACGCGAAGGCCTCGAGCAGAAACAGCGTCCGCCGGTCGGCGCCGCCGAGCGCACAGGCGAAGCCCGCACGCTCGGCGAGGCGGATCTCGTCGCGCACCTCACCGCCCGGCTCGACCCGGACGAAGCCGCCCGGCGCGATCGGGTTCGCGACCCAGATGCAGCCCTCCGCGTCGAGCGCGATGCCGTCGGGGGCGACCGGGAGCTTCGCCCAGGTGCGCCGCCCGTCGAGCGTGCCGTCCGGGCGGATGTCGAAGGCCGTCAAGCGGTTGGCGAAGCTCTCGGCGACGATCAGCGTGCCGCCGTCCGGCGTGACCACCGTGCCGTTCGGAAAGCTGAGCTCGTCGGCGACGACGCGCGCCTCGCCGTCGGGCCTGACCAGGATCAGGCAGGTCTTGCGCCGCGACGCGCCGCCGTGCAGGTCGAAGCCGAAGTTGCCGACGTAGGCGTTGCCGCGCGCGTCGACCACCATGTCGTTCAGGTGGAACGGCGCGAGGTGCGAGAGGTCGGCGTGCTCGACGAGCCGGCCGTCCTCGAGGCGCAGGACGCGGCGGTCCTCCATCGAGACGACGAGCAGGCGGCCGTCCGGCAGCCAGCCGAGGCCCGACGGGCTGCCCGGGACCTCGACCACGGTCTCGCGCCGCCCCGCCTCGTCCACCGCCACGACCTCGCGGGCGTGCATGTCGGAGAACCAGAGCCGCCCCGCGTGCCAGCGCGGCCCTTCCCCGAACATCAGGTCGTCCAGCAGGACGCTTGGCTCGCGAATCATGGCTGGCTTGCCTGCTGGCGCGCGCGGTACTGCTCCTTCACCACCCGCCCGCGGCTCTCGAGGATCGGCACGAGCGCCCGCCGCAGGGCGGGAAGCGCGTTGCCCACCTTCGCCATGTAGCCGGTGACGACCGGGATCGTCCGCTCGGCGACGCCGTCCTCCGCGCAGTCGAGGATCAGCTCGGCGACCTCCTCGCAGCTCGACATGGGGTTCGCGAACACGAGGTCGGGCACGTGATCGAGGTCCGACAGCAGGAAGTCCGTGTTGACCGGGCCGGGCGACACCGCGGAGACCGTGATGCCCGAGCCCTCGAGCTCCTCGCGCAGCGCAAACGTGAAGGCCCGCAGCCCCGACTTGCTCGCCGAGTAGGCCGCCTCGTGCGGCACGGGGATCTGGCCTGCGATCGAGGCGACGTTGATCACCGCGGCGCGCTCGCGACGGTGCAGGTAGGGCAGCGCGAGCCGCGTGAGCACGATCGGCGCGATCAGGTTCACCTCGATGATCGCGGCGAGCTCCGCGGGGTCGCGCTCCTCGACCGGCCCGCGGTGGTTCAAGCCCGCGTTGTTCACCAGGACGTCGATGCCGCCGAAGCGCTGCGCGACCGCGGCGAGCATCTCCTCGCAGGCGCGCCGGTCGCGCACGTCGGCTGCGTGGGCGTACGCCACGCCACCGGCGCCGCGGATCTCGCCCGCGACCCACTCGAGCACGTCGGCGCGGCGTGCGACCAGCGCGACGCTCGCGCCCTGAGCGGCGAACATGCGGGCCGCCGCGCTGCCGATCCCGCTCGACGCGCCCGTGATCACGACCACTTTCCCGGCAAAGCGCTGTGCCATCCTTGGGACTCCTCCTCGCTCCTTCACCTGTACGAAGCCGCCGGCCACACGCAACCGGTCATGGTCAGGTTCTTTCCTCTTCTTGTCCGTCCTCGACGGCGGCAAAGCCCACGTCCGGGGCGGGTGCCGGCAGGCGCGGCGGCCGCGGCGGGCGCCGTCCGGCGACGCCGATCGGCGCGACGTCGTTCGGTGCGTCGGGGCAGACGACCGCGGCGAGCGCCTGGAGCTGCGCCCGCCCGACGCCGACCTCGAACATCCCCCCGAGGTACGGGACGATGCCGCGTGCCGCGCTCCAGGAGACGGCCGCGAGCGCCTCGAGCACGCCGCCCATGCGCGCGGGCTTCACGTTCACCGCGGCCGGCAGATCGGGCAGCGCCTCGAGGTCGCGCAGCGAGACGATCGCCGCGTCGAGGCTGAGCCGCCGCCGGAGCTCCGCCGACCACGGCTCGTCGCCCGGCAGCGGATCCTCGAGCAGCGCGCCGGGGACGAGGCGGTGCGCCCGCTCGTGCTCCGCCGGCCGGCCGCTCAGCTTGAAGTCGAGGACGGCGACCCGCCCGAGCCGGTCGAGCGCTGCGTAGGTCTCCTCGCTCCATTCGGGATCGGCGTCGACCTTGAGCCCGCGCGCGCCGGCCGCGAGCTCGCGCTCGGCGCGCGCGACGGGATCGTCGAGGCGCTCGAAGGAGACGACGTAGCGCACGGTCGCAGCCGCCGCGCCGGCGAGGCGCGCGAGATTCGTCTGCGATTGATGCAGGGCCAGGTCGATCGCCGCCGCCTCGAGCGCGGCCCGGTCGTACGGGTCGTCGAGCGCGCCCGCGGCGAGCCGCGTCACGTCGTCGACCCGGCGGCAGCGGGCGATGGGCAGGCGGCGCACGCGCTCGGCGAACGCGAGGTGCGCGTCGCGCGTCCAGCCGACGTGCTCCCCGTGCCCCACCGCTCCCGCGCCGCGAAGCACGATGCGCCCGCTCGGCCGTACCCCGCCGGGATACGATTCGACGGCGACGTCGAAGGCGGCGCAGCGCGCGTCCTCGACGACGAGCGGCAGCGCCGCGAGGCGCTCGCGCAGCACGGCTGCGGTCTCCGCGCTGCGGCGGAGCGCCGCGCCTTCGTCCCCGCCCGCGGCCCCCGGCTCCGCGTCAGTCGTCGGCGGCACAGCGGAAGCCGGCGAAGATCTGACGGCGCTGCGGCAGGTCCCAGTTGCGGAAGGTGTTGCGCGCGACGAGCGACGAGGTCGCCCACGAGGCCCCGCGCAGCACCTTGTACCCGTGGCCGAAGTGCACCTCGGAGTACTCGCGATACGGGAACGCGACGAAGCCCGGGTAGGGCGCGAAGTCGCTCGAGGTCCACTCCCAGACGTCGCCGAGCATCTGCTCGCAGCCGAAGAAGCTCCGGCCGCTCGGGTAGCAGCCGACCGGCAGCGGGCCGAAGGCGTGCTGGTCGAGGTTCGCCCGCTCGGCGTCGGGAGGCGCGTCGCCCCAGGGATAGCGGCGCGCGATGCCGCGCTCGAGGTCGATCGCCGCCGCGACCTCCCACTCCTGCTCGGTCGGCAGGCGCTTGCCCGCCCAGCGCGCAAACGCGTCCGCCTCGAACCACGAGACGTGCACGACGGGACGGGGCGGATCGAGCGGTGCGAGCCGGCCGAAGGACCGCTCGAGGAAGCCGTCGGCGGTCGGCACCCAGCCCCCCGGATGCTGCGCGCCCGTGTCCTGGAGCCAGCGCCAGCCCTCCTCGCTCCACAGCTCGCGGCGCCGGTACCCGCCGTCCGCGATGAAGGCGGCGAAGCGGCGGTTGGTGACCGGCGTCACGTCGATCCGGAAGCGCGCGAGACGCACCACGTGCACGGGACGCTCGTTGTCGTAGGCGAGGCGCCGGTCGTCGGTGCCGATGGGGTAGTCGCCCGCCGGCACGGTGACCATCGCCTCGTCGAGCCCGTGCGGCGGCACGAAGCGCGCGCGTGCGCCGCCATCGTCGTGGGTGAGCGGCTCGTAGGCCGGGCCCGCAAGCTGGATCGTCTGCAGGATCGTCTCCTGGTGCTGCGCCTCGTGCTGGGCGAGCATCCACACGACGTACGCGTCCGCGTGCAGCGGGTCGTGCGTCGCCGCGAAGTCCGCGGTCGAGAGCACGACGCGCGTGCGCTGCCGGACGCGGGCGAGAAACGCGACCGCTTCGGCGCGGCTCGGCAGCGGCAGCGAGGCGCGGCTGCGTCGCGGGTGCCGGGTCGCGTCGTAGAGGTGATCGCGCCGCGCGCGCTCCGCCGCGTCCTCGGACGCGACGTGGCACGCCCGCTCGATCCACTGCTCCTCGAAGTTCCCGATGTGCGCGAGGTCCCAGACGATGGGGCTCATGATCGGGCTGTGCTGCCGCTCGACGTCCGCGTCGCGGAGCGGTGCGACCAGGTCGAGCGTCCGCGAGCGGACCGCCTCGAGCGCCCGCGCCGCCGAGCGGCGCACCAGCTCGACGTCGCGGCGCGGGCGGGGGAGGCGGAAGAGGAGCAGCGCGAAGCGCCCGTCGGTGAACGTGCGCACCGGCTCGAAGCCGTGCCGCGAGGCGCGCAGCAGAGCGTCCTCGGTGCGGAACTTCCGGCTGATCTCCGTCTGGATCATCTCGCCAGCGGCGATGCGGAAGCTCGTCCCGAGCCGTGGCAGCGAGAACGTGGTCTCGCGCGTGAAGCGCGCGAAGATGTCGATCCGCTCGCGGCGCTCGTCGAAGTAGGCGACGTGCTCGATCGCCGACAGGTCGAGGCCCGCGTCGAGCTCGCGGTTCATGCGGGCGAAGAGGTTGCGGGTGAACTCGGCCGTCACCCCGGCTGCGTCGTCGTAGGCCGCCTCGAGTGTCGCGCGGTCCTTCACCAGGTCGATTCCGAGGAGGAAGCTGTCGCCCGGCTTGAGGCTCGACGCGACGCGCTCGAGGAACTCGTCGAGCTCGTCGTCGTCGAAGTTGCCGATCGTGCTGCCGAGGAAGGCGAGGGTGAGCGGCGAGACGGCGCGCAGCCAGGGCAGCGCCTGCTCGTACGACCCGGCGATCCCGCGGACGTCGAGCCCGGGGTACTCCTCGCGCAGCGCGGCGCACGACGAGAGGACGACGTCGGTGCAGACGTCCACCGGGACGTAGGTCGCGCCCGGCCCGTGCGCGGTCCACGCGTCGAGCAGGTGTCGCGTCTTGGCCGAGGTGCCCGACCCGAGCTCGACCAGCGCCGTCGGCCCCGCGAGCTCGCGGATCTCGCGCGCGTGCTCGCGCAGCAGTGCGTCCTCCGCCGCCGTCAAGTAATATTCGGGCTGCCGGGTGATCTCGTCGAAGAGCGCGGAGCCGCGCGCGTCGTACAGGTAGCGGCAGCTCAGGGTGCGGGGACGCTGCGCGAGGCCGCGCGCGACCGACACGGCGAACGCGTCGAGCTCGCTCGCGCCGTCGAGCAGGGCGAGGAACGGCGGCAGCTCGCCACGCGGCTCGAGCACGGCGCGCGGGGCAGGTGCGGCGTTGGGACGGCTGCTGACCGGAAGGCGTGCCACTCTCATCGGATGGCCTCCTTGGTTGGAGCGATCGTCGCGTCCATCCGGTGGTCTCCTCCCAGGTGACGTTCGGACGGGCCGCTCGACGGCGTCGCAGGAGAACGCGGCTCTCGACACCGCATGAGCGAGCGAGCACAGTTGATCACATCGAACGGGTCGTGCAAATCCCGGTGGGATGGTCTTCACGCGGAGCTCGGACGCGACGCGAGGCGCGCCTCCGCTGCGGCGTCGCGCGATCGTGCTCGTCCTGACGCTCGCGGCGGCGTCGTTCGGCTGTCGCGCGCCCGGGGCGGACGATCGCCCGGCGAGCGAGGCGGAAGCCGTCGAGCAGGCGCTGCACGTGCTCGAGTCGGGCGATCCGTACGCCCGCCGGCGCGCGGCAGACGAGCTCGCGCGGCTCGGCCCGCCCGCCGCGCCGGCTCTCGAGCGCGCGCTCGACCATCCGTCGGTCGACGTCCGGGAGGAAGCGGCGCGCGTGCTCGCGACGCTGGGTGAGGCGGGGCTCCCGGGGCTCGGCAAGGCGGTGCGCGACCGGCGCTCCGTCGTGCGCGACCGGGCGACCGCGGCCCTCGGGGCGCTGGGCCCGCGGGCGCTCCCCGCCTTCGAGGCGGCGCTCGACGACGCGGACCACTACGTGCGCGAGAACGCGGCGGCGGCGCTCGGCGGCTTCGGGGCAGAGGCGATCCCCGCGCTCCGTCGCGCGCTTGCCGACCGGGACGTCCGCGTGCGGCGCCACGCCGTCGAGTCGCTCGCGCGGATCGGCCGCGACGCCGTCCCGCTGCTGCGCGAGGTGGCCGCCGCCGACCGCGCGCTCCGGCAGGACGTCGAGCGCATCCTCGGCCAGCTCGAGCAGCCGGGCAACGACGTGCCCGCATGAGCGAATCCATCGAGCGTCTCGCCGAGCGCGCCGCGCGGCTGCGCGCCGCGATCCACCACCACAACTACCGCTACCACGTGCTCGACGATCCGGAGATCTCGGACGCCGAGTTCGACGCGCTGATGCGCGAGCTGCGAGCGCTCGAGGAGGCGCACCCCGAGCTTCGCACGCCGGATTCGCCGACCATGCGCGTCGGCGGCGCGCCCCGCGAGCGCTTCGCCAAGGTGCGCCATCCGGCGCCGATGCTGAGCCTGAACAACGTCTTCGACGACGCCGAGCTGTTTGCCTGGAACGAGCGGGCGCTTCGCCTCCTGCCGCAGGGAACGGTGCTCTCGTACGTCGTCGAGCCGAAGATCGACGGGCTGTCGGTGGTGCTGCACTACGAGCAAGGCGCGTTCGTCCTCGGCGCGACGCGCGGCGACGGCGAGGTCGGCGAGGACGTGACGGCGAACCTCCGCACCGTGCGGACCGTGCCGCTCCGCATCCCGGTCGAGCCGCGCGGCCCCGCGGCGCCCGAGCGGCTCGTCGTGCGCGGCGAGATCTACATGACGCGCGCCGACTTCGACCGCTTCAACGCCGAGCAGGCCGCGCGGGGCGAGAGGGTCTACGCGAACCCGCGCAACTTCGCCGCCGGCTCGCTGCGCCAGCTCGATCCCACCGTGACGGCGACGCGGCCGCTGCGCCTCTGGGCGTACCAGATCGTCGAGGCGCGCGGCGTCGACCTCGAGACGCACTGGGAGACGCTCCAGCTGCTGCGCGCGCTGGGCTTCCCGGTCGCCGGCGAGTGCCGACGGTGCGCGACGATCGAGGAGGTGGCCGCGCACTGCGCGCAGTGGGTGCAGCGGCGCGACGAGCTGCCCTACGACATCGACGGGATCGTGGTGAAGATCGACGCCCTCGAGATGCAGCGCCGCCTCGGCTCGGTCGGCAACGCGCCGCGCTGGGCCGTCGCCTACAAGTTCCCGTCGACGGAGGTCGTGACCCGGCTGCTCGACATCGGGGTCAACGTGGGGCGGACCGGCGTGCTGATGCCGTACGCGATCCTCGAGCCCGCGCAGGTGGGCGGCGTGATCGTGCGCAGCGCGACGCTGCACAACGAGGACTACATCCGCGAGCGCGACATCCGGATCGGCGACCACGTCGTCGTGAAGCGTGCCGGCGAGGTGATCCCGCAGGTGCTGCGTCCGGTGCCCGAGCTCCGCACGGGGAAGGAGCGGGTCTTCCACCTGCCCAGGACGTGTCCGGCCTGCGGCGAGAAGGTCGTGCGCCGGGAGGGCGAGGTCGCGACCTACTGCGTGAACTCGGCCTGCCCGGCGCAGCTCGTGCGCTCGGTCGAGTACTTCGTCTCACGCGGCGCGATGGACATCGACGGCTTCGGCATCCGCCAGGCGGAGCAGTTCGTCGCGGCGGGCCTGCTGCACGACGTCGCGGACATCTTCTCGCTGCGCCGCGAGCAGCTCGAGGGGATGCCCGGCTACCAGACGAAGCGCATCGAGAACCTGCTGCGCGCGATCGAGCGGGCGAAGGAGCGTCCCGTATGGCGGGTGCTCGCCGCGCTCGGCATCCGCGGCGTCGGCGAGGTGGTGGCGCAGGCGCTCATCGAGCACTTCGGCTCGATCGACGCCCTGCTCGAGGCGCGCGTCGAGGACCTCTCGGCGATCCCGGGAATCGGCCCGACGCTCGCGCAGAACGTGGTCGACTGGTTCGCGAGCCCGCACAACCGCGCGGTGGTCGAGAAGCTGCGCGCGGCGGGCGTTCGTCTGGCGGAGGAGAGGAAGGCGGAGGAGTCGGACGGCCCGCGGCCGCTTGAGGGCCTCACCTTCGTCGTCACCGGAACGCTGCCCAGCATGAGCCGCGAGCGCGCGACCGAGCTGATCAGGAACGCGGGCGGCAAGGTGACCGGCTCGGTGAGCCAGAAGACGAGCTACGTGGTGGCCGGGGAGGCGCCGGGCTCGAAGCTCGACAAGGCGCGCAAGCTCGGCGTGCCGGTGATCGACGAGGCAGCGCTGCTCGAGATGCTGGCGGGGGGTGGCCCGCCGCGCGAGGCGGCGGAAGCGGACGGATGAACCGGAGGGCGCGCGCGAGCGGCCGGCGTGTGTCGCTCGCGCGCGTGGACTCGGGCTCAGGCGGCCGGCTGAACCGTGATCTTGCGCGGCCGGTGGGCCTCGCGCTTCGGCAGGGTGAGCCGCAGGACGCCGTTCGAGAGCTTCGCCTCGATCCGCTCGCGGTCGACGCTGTCGGGCAGCGTGAAGGAGCGGTGGTAGTCGCCGCTCGGCTGGTCGGTGAAGCGGAGGCGGTAGCCGTTGCGCTCGATTGGGGGAACGCGCCCGTCGATCGTCAGGCGGTCCTTCTCGGCGTTGATCTCGAGGCCGCTCTCCGGGACGCCCGGCACGTCCGCGACGACGACGTAGGCCTCGGGGCTCTCGTAGACGTCGACGCGCGGCGCGTAGACGCGGCGCAGGCCGGAACGACGCTCGACCTTGGCGGGAACGCTCGCGGTGCCCTGGATTTCCTGCTGGGTGTTGCTCATGGATCTACTCCTCGTCGAAGAATTATGCTCTTGCTCCGTCGCCGGCTCAGCCGGCGAAAACGGGGATCTTGCGCGGTCGGTCCTCACTCGCCTGGCGCAGCGTGAGCTCGAGGACACCGTTCGCGTAGCGTGCGTCGACGTCCGACGCGTCGATCCGGAACGGCAGGCGGAAGCTGCGCGAGAAGCGCCCGTAGCCTCGCTCGCGGTGGCGGAAGACGGCACCTTCCGGCGCCTTCTCTTGCTCGCGCGAGCCCGCGATGGTGACCGTATCGTCGGCGACCGAGATGTCGATCGCCTCGGGCGGGACGCCGGGCAGCTCGGCCGTGATCACCACCTCATCGTCGCCGCTCCACAGGCTCACGGGCGGAAAGTCCGGCGCGTACGAGTCGTTCAGCCGGCGCAGCGTGCGCTCGAACAAACGTTCCATCTCGACCTGCATCCGGTCGAGCTCCATCCACGGGTTCCAGGCCATGCCGCGGTATGCGTCGATGCTCATGGTTGCTCTCCTCGTCGTGGTCGGCTCTTCGCTCCCGGGCGCCTCGCTGGCGCCGCGTGAACTCTTGCTTGAGCCGATATCGAGGTAAGCACGGTCCCTCGGTTGTCAACGCGAGGGACAGTCGTTGTCTGGGGCGGCGGGGTCGCCTATCGTGCGACCATGGTTCTGCTCGAATCGGAACGCATCGAGATTGGGCGGCCGTGCCCGGACTTCTCGCTGCCGGGCGTCGACGGGAAGACCTGGTCGCGCGACAACTTCGCCGACAAGAAGGTCCTCGTGGTGATGTTCATGTGCAACCACTGCCCGTACGTGCAGGCGGTCGAGGACCGGATCATCGCGCTCCGCAAGGAGTTCGAGGGGCGCTCGGTACAGTTCGTCGGCATCTGCTCGAACGACCCGACCGACTACCCGGACGACGCGCCCGAGCGGCTCGCCGAGCGCTGGCGGACCAAGGGGTACGGCTTCCCCTACCTGGTCGACGAGTCGCAGGACGTCGCGCGGACCTTCGGCGCGGTCTGCACCCCGGACATCTTCGTGTACGGGCCGGACCGCCGCCTCGCCTACCACGGCCGCATCGACGACAACTGGAAGGAGCCCGACAAGGTGACGCGGCGCGAGCTCGCCGAGGCGATCGAGGCGCTGCTCGCGGACCGGCGCCCGTCGGCGGACCAGAAGCCGACGATGGGCTGCTCGATCAAGTGGCGTAAGGCCTGAGCGACGGCACCGCCCCGTGGCCCGGGCGGCGCCCGCTGGTCGCGCCGGACCGCCGCCCGCGCGCCGCGGGACTCCGCCGCGGCCGGATTCCGCCCCGGCCGACGCCGCTCAGCGCATGCCGGAGGCGCGGGCGAGCGGCGGCTGGGTCTCCGTGTAGATCGACTCGCGCGTCGCCGGGTGGGCGCGGACAGCCGGGTCGATCTTGTGCGCCAGGATCTGGTGCAGGCCGATGCTCGCCTGCTCGAAGCCGATCGAGGACGACGTCAAGTACAAAAGCCAGGTTCGGTACTTCCGCTCGCCGACGAGCGCGATCGCCTTCTGCTCGTTCGCCTTGAGCCGCTCCGCCCAGTGGCGGCAGGTCCGCGCGTAGTGCGGGCGCAGGCCCTCGACGTCGACGATCTCGAAGTGCGCCTCCTCCATCACGTCAGAGATGTGGCTCACCGTGTCGAGCTCGCCGTTGGGGAAGACGTGCTCGATCAGGAACTCCCACTGCGGCGTCTTCCGCCAGTAGCGGTTGCGCGTGATGCCGTGGTTGAGGAACAGCCCGCCCGGCTTCAAGAGCCCGTACACCTCGTCGAAGTAGGAGCGGTAGTTCGCGATCCCGACGTGCTCGATGATCCCGATCGCCGCGATCTTGTCGAACGGCTCCTCGCGCACCAGGTCGCGGTAGTCGCGGTGCTCGACGCGGCACACGCTCGACAGCCCCTCGCGTGCGATCCACTCCTGCGCGTACCTCGCCTGCTCGCGCGACAGCGTGACGCCCAGCGCCTTGACGCCGTAGTGCTTGGCGGCCCAGATGGCGAGGCTGCCCCAGCCGCAGCCGATGTCGAGAAAGCGCTCGCCGGGCTGCAGGCGGAGCTTGCGGCACACGAGGTCGAGCTTGTCGCGCTGCGCCTGCGCGAGGTCGCCGTCGGGCGTCCGGTAGTAGGCGCAGGTGTAGACCATCAGCGGGTCGAGGAAGAGCGCGTAGAATTCGTTCGACAGGTCGTAGTGGTGCTGGATGGCCTGCTCGTCGAGCTTGCGGCGGTCGTTCGACATCGTCGTCCCCCCCGGACGTTCAACCCATGCCGAAAGCGCCCTCGAAGAGCAGGCGCCGTCGGAGGTACGGTGTGCGGCACACGAGACGCGCGACCGTCTCGGTGACCTTGTGCGGCAGCGCGTCGAGCGCCCGCTCGAGCACGCCCGGCCGGCCGCTGCCGAAGCGGGCGGTGATCGCCTCCGCGTAGCGGCGCGCCACCTGCGCGGGGCTGGCGGAGGCGTCGAGCAGGGCCTGCGCGGCGAGGTTCGCGCTCTCGACCGCGGGGCCGATGCCCTCGCCGCTCACGCCGCGCGCGAGCCCGGCCGCGTCGCCGACCAGCAGGAAGCCCTCGCCCGAGACGCGGCGCGGGTGGTCGATGCGCAGCGCGTAGGCGTGGCCGCGGAACGGCTCGATCTCGACGCCGGCCGGAAGGCGACCGTCGGCGCGCAGGCGCTGGACCATGGCCTCGCACCGCCGGTGCAGGTCGCGGCCGTCGCTCAGGCAGCCGATGCCGACGTTCAGGAAGTCGCCCTTGGTGAAGTACCAGCCGTAGCCGCGGAAGTCGGGCTCGGCGAACAGCTCGGGCGTGCCGTGGCGCGCGGTCAGCTCGCGCAAAAGCTCCCGCCCGAGGCGGGTCTCGCTCTCGCGCGCGACGACCACCGGCTCGTGCTCCGAGATCTCGCCGAGCGCGCGCGCGACGGGGCAGTGGTGGCCGCCCGCGCCGATCACGAGCGGGGCGCGCAGCGCGCCCTCCGCCGTCTCGACCTCGATCTCGGCGCCCGAGCGCCGCACGGCCTGGACGCGCACCCCGTCGCGCACCGCCGCGCCGGCGCGCTCGGCGCGGCGGAGCAGGAAGTCGTCGAACTCGCGGCGGACGATGCCGTAGCTCACGACGTTCGGCCAGCGGGTCTCGAGCACCTCGCCGTCGAGCTCGATGGTCGCGTCGGAGAACGGCTGCACGGTGAGCGGGTACGACGCCGGATCGAGCTCGAGCCCCCGCCAGACGGTCGGCGTGACCCATCCGGCGCATAGCTTGACGCGCGGGAAGCGCGCCGCGTCGAGCACGAGCACGCGCGCCCCCGCCCGCGCGAGCCGCCAGGCCACGGTGGAGCCGCCCGGCCCGCCGCCGACGACGATCGCGTCCCAGCGCGATCCCGCTTGCTGCGCCGTGCTCATACGCGCCGCAGGTTGAAGTAGATGCCGAGCTTGTCGAGGAGCCCGAGCTGCACGTCCTCGAGCTGGTTCGCCGCGCGGATCGCTTCGAAGAGGTCGCCCTCGACGTCGATCCGGTTGTCGATGAACGCCTCGGCCATGACCTTCGTGTTGCTGCTGCCGAAGGTGGTGCGGAAGGTCTCCGGATCCCGGATCACCAGGGTGAACGAGCCGTCCGGCTGCCCGATGGTCCCCTCGCTCCCGTCCCACAGCCGGTAGCGCAGACCCGGACGAATCGAGCCGAAGATGCGCCCCAGCACCGCGCGAGCCGCGCGCCTGCTGCGCGCCGCTTCCCTCTCGGACGTTCCTTCCATGACGGAGGGCCCTCCGATCCCCTTGTTTTTTTCTTCTACGGAATGGGCGTCGAGGCAAGCCTGCGTCGCGGAGGAAGGGGGTGCCCCCGCGCGCGTGGTTCGTTATCGACCAAGCGTGGCAAGCTTCATCTACACGATGCGCGATCTGCGCAAGGTTTACCCGCCGGATCGCGTGATCCTGGAAGGTCTCTCACTCTCCTTCTACTACGGCGCCAAGATCGGCGTCCTCGGCCTGAACGGCGCGGGCAAGAGCACCTTGCTCCGCATCATGGCCGGCCTCGACACCGACTACTCGGGCGAGGCGCGGCTCAGCGAGGGCTACACCGTCGGCTACCTGCCGCAGGAGCCGCAGCTCGACCCCGAGAAGACGGTTCGCGAGGTGGTCGAGGAGGGGGTCGCGCCGACGCGCGCGCTGCTCACCCGCTTCGAGGAGATCTCGAACGCGTTCTCCGAGCCGATGTCGGACGAGGCGATGGAGAAGCTCCTCGCCGAGCAGGCCGCGCTGCAGGACAAGATCGACGCGGCGAACGCCTGGGAGCTCGACCGCACGGTGGAGATCGCGATGGACGCGCTCCGCTGCCCGCCCCCGGACGAGGGCACGAAGCACCTCTCCGGCGGTGAGCGTCGCCGCGTCGCGCTGTGCCGGCTGCTGCTGCAGGCGCCCGACCTGCTGCTGCTCGACGAGCCGACCAACCATCTCGACGCCGAGTCGGTCGCCTGGCTCGAGCGCTTCCTCGCCGAGTACAAGGGCACGGTCGTCGCGGTCACGCACGACCGCTACTTCCTCGACAACGTCGCCGGCTGGATCCTCGAGCTCGACCGCGGGCGCGGCATCCCCTGGGAGGGCAACTACTCGTCGTGGCTCGAGCAGAAGCGCCAGCGCCTCGCGCTCGAGGAGAAGCAGGAGTCGGCGCGCCAGCGGACGCTCGCGCGCGAGCTCGAGTGGGTCCGCATGTCGCCGCGAGCGCGCCAGGCGAAGGGCAAGGCGCGCCTCGCGGCGTACGAGAAGTTGCTCTCCGAGGGGCAGACGAAGCGCGAGTCGACGGCCGAGATCACGATCCCGCCCGGACCGCGGCTCGGCAACGTGGTCGTCGAGGCGAAGAACCTGTGCAAGGGCTACGGCGACCGGCTGCTGATCGACGACCTGTCGTTCTCCCTGCCGCCGGGCGGCATCGTCGGCGTCATCGGACCGAACGGCGCCGGCAAGACGACGCTCTTCCGGATGATCGTCGGCGAGGAGAAGCCCGACTCGGGCACGCTGCGGATCGGCGAGACGGTCCAGCTCGCCTACGTCGACCAGTCGCGCGACGCGCTCGATCCGAACAAGACCGTCTGGGAGGAGATCTCCGACGGCCAGGACAAGATCCTGCTCGGCAAGCGCGAGGTGAACTCGCGCGCCTACTGCGCGTGGTTCAACTTCCGCGGCGCCGATCAGCAGAAGAAGGTCGGCGATCTCTCGGGCGGCGAGCGCAACCGCGTCCACCTGGCGAAGCTGCTCAAGCGCGGCGGCAACCTGCTGCTGCTCGACGAGCCGACCAACGACCTCGACGTCGACACGCTGCGCGCGCTCGAGGACGCGCTGGTCGAGTTCGCGGGCTGCGCGGTGGTCATCAGCCACGACCGCTGGTTCCTCGACCGCATCGCGACCCACATCCTCGCCTTCGAGGGCGACAGCCACGTCGAGTGGTTCGCGGGCAACTACCAGGACTACGAGGAGGACCGGAAGCGCCGCCTCGGCGCGGAGGCCGACCGCCCGCACCGCATCAAGTACCGCCCGCTGCGCCGCGACACCTGAGGCGGGCTGCGCCGGGACGCGGGCAGGCCGCTCGCGTCCCGGGCACGACCTAACAATCCCTGCCGGACGGAGTTACCTGCCACCCGCGCGGCGGGACGCGCGCCGTGGCGCGAGACCTTGCGCGACGTGCGGCAGGCCTTGGCGCGCCGGGCTGCACGGAACTTGCTGCTCCCCGCCGCGTGCCGGGAAGCGACGTCGCGGAGCTCGCGCCGCCCGAGGGCGAGCAAGCCCAAGGGCAGCGGATCGTCCCCTGTGTGGCCTGCGGTGGAACGCAGGTGCGCGTGCTGCTCACGCCCGAGGCGGTCCAGGCAGAGCAGCGCTGGCTCGAGCGCTTCCTCGCCCCGCGCGTCCCGGGCCGGCCCGGGGAGGCGAAGGACCGCGCGAGCTTCACCCAGAGCGAGCCGACCAACGTCGTGGCCTGCGTCGCCTGCAGCACGGTGCTGCGCGACCCGCAGCCGACGTGCGAGGTCCTGGGCGAGACCTACGCCGACGACGCGTACGGACGCGAGACGCTCGAGCGCCTGGCGGTGAGCCAGGACCGCTTCTTCGCGGACGCGCTCGAGCGGATGGCCGGAGCGCTCCACGACCTGCCGCGCGGCGCGCGCGTCCTCGAGGTCGGGAGCTTCGTCGGCGGCTTCCTGCGCGCCGCCGCGGCGCGCGGCTGGCGCGCGACCGGCGTCGACGTGGGCGGCGAGACCACGCGCTTCATGCGCGAGGCCGGCCTCGAGGTGCTCGAGGGCGACCTGCTCGAGCTCGACCTGCCGCGCGCCGCGTTCGACGCGGTCTTCGTCTGGAACACCTTCGACCAGCTCTGCAATCCGACCGACGTCCTCGCGCGCATCCGCGAGCTCACGAAGCCGCACGGCCTCGTCGTGCTGCGCGTGCCGAACGGCCGCTTCGAGACGGCCTGCCTCGAGCTGCGGCGCGGTGCGCACGACGCGGCCCGTCGCGAGCGCGTGCTCGCCGCGCAGGCGTACAACAACTTCGTCACCTTCCCCTACCTCGCGGGGTACACGCCGGAGTCGCTCTGCGCCTTCGTCGCGGCGCACGGCTTCGACTGCCGGCGGGTCGCGGGGGACACGATCCTCACGCTCGCCGACGACACCACGCCTCCGTTCGCGGTCGCCGAGGAGCAGCGCTACAAGCGGGCCGTGCTGCGAGCCTGCCGCGCCGCCGAGCGTGTCACCGGGTTGCTCTTCCATCCGTGGATCGACGTCGTCGCGGTCGCCTCCGACAGCCGCTGACCGGCCGATGGCGACCACGTCCCGCTCGCGGAAGGGGCGCAGCGCGGGGCCGAGCCCGCGTGCGACCCGCGACCGTCACCCGGCGCGCACCTCGCGCCGGGACGCGGCGCCCGCCGTCCCTCCGCCGCCGGTCGTCCTGCCGCGCGACGAGGACGAGGTCGAGGTCCGGCTCGGCTCGCGCAGCGTCCGCCTGACCAACCTGCGCAAGCCGTTCTGGCGCGAGGAGGGCATCACCAAGGGCGATCTCCTGCAGTACTACGCCGACGTCGCGCCCGTGCTCCTGCCGCACATCCGCGACCGCGCGATGGTCATGCGCCGCTACCCGAACGGCGCCGACGGCGAGTCGTTCTTCATGAAGCGGACGCCGAGCCCGCGCCCCGAGTGGCTCGAGACCTGCAGCATCGAGCACGCCTCGGGCAACGTCATCGAGTTCCCGATGATCCAGGACCTGCTCGCGCTCCTCTGGGTCGTGAACCTCGGCTGCATCGATCTCAACCAGTGGTACGCGACCTGCGACGACGTCGACCGTCCGGACGTCCTGCACTTCGACCTCGACCCGGTGCCGGGCGGGACGTGGGAGCAGGTGCTCGAGACGGCGCTCGTGGTGCGCGACGCGCTCTCGGCGCTCGGCATGCCGTGCTACGCGAAGACCACCGGCTCGCGCGGCATCCACGTGTACGTGCCGATCGTCCGCGGCCCGACGCAGAAGGAGGTGTGGACCTTCGCGAAGCGCTTCGCGGTCGCGCTCGCGAAGCTCCACCCGAAGCTGATGACGGCGGTCTACAAGGTGTCGGCGCGCCCCGCGAACCGGATCCTCGTCGACTACAACCAGAACGCGTGGGGGCGGACGCTCGCCTCGGTGTACTCCGTCCGCCCGCGGCCGCGCGCGCCCGTCTCGATGCCCGTCACCTGGCGCGAGGTCGAGCGCGGGGTGCGGATCGAGGACTTCCGCATCGACAACGCGCGCGCCCGGATCGCGAAGGAGGGCGACCTGTGGGCGCCGCTCCTCCCCGCGGAGGGCCGCTTCGACCTGCGCCCGCTTCTCTGACGCGATTGACGCGACCCGCGCGCGGCGCGCTCAGCGCGCGGTCGGCGTCGGCTCGGGGAAGAAGACGACGTCGAAGGTCATCACCTCGCCCGGAGGGGAGATGTTCTTGATCGCGAAGCGCCCGGGCGTGCCGTCGTAGGCGGCGGTGCTCGGCTTGGTGTCGGGGCCCGGACCGTCGCGGCCGGCCCAGGGGTCGCCCGAGTCGCCGCGGTTGCCGCCGCGCGTGTGGCCGATGTCGAGGTGCGAGGGCCACGAGTCGGCGGTGAGGAGGTCGACGCGCTTGTGCGACGCATCGTCCTGCGAGCGCCGGTAGCTCGTCTTCCGCTCGTCGATGTGCCAGATGAGCAGCCCCGGCGCCGGGATGCGGCGGTCCGCGCCGCGCTGCTCGCGGTTCTCGATCAGGAAGTACTCCCACGGCTCGTGCGGGCCCTTGGCGTAGATCTTCACCACCTGGGCGCTCCGCCCGACCGCGGGCAGGGTCACGCGCTGCGTGCGGTCGACGATGATCGGGTCGACCCAGCCGAGCTGCAGCTTCGACCAGGCGGAGAGGTGCGGCGGCGCGTCGCCGCGTCCGACCCAGGTGCCCTGGCCCATCAGGCCCCAGATGCCGATCCCCTCGTGCACCTTGTTCGGCGCGTAGAGCTCCGGCAGCCCGAGCACGTGGCCGAACTCGTGGCACATGACGCCGAACGGCGAGAGCGGCGCGAACGGATCCTCGGCGACCACCATGCCGCGGTCGATCCACTTGTCGCCGACGCGCACGAAGCGCGGGCCCTCGATCGCGTTCGACCAGGGGAGGCCGCGCGCCTTCTTCTGGATGTCGGACTCGGCGCCCGGCCCGGCGAAGAACACGACGACGATGTCCGGACGCGCGGCGTGGAGCAAATCGCCCTCGCCCTCGGGCGCGGGCCGGCTCGCGAGCGCGACCGCGTCGCGGATCATCGGCCCGGGCCGGTTCACGTAGGAGGCGCGGGGGTGCGGCAGCGTGTACACGCGCTCCGCCAGGATCGGCTCGATCAGGAAGCGCCCCGACGAGACCTCCTTGTAGTAGTTGACGAGACGGTCGACGAAGCCGCTGCCGCTCGCGTTGTGGAAGTCGCTCCGCGGGCGCGTCGACGGCTGGTCGGGAAACTGGACCCGCAGGAAGAGGACGCGCGCGCGCTCGGGCCAGCGCGACGCGCCGCCCGCGGTTGGGCCGGGGGCCGGCGTGCCGGAGCCCGCCGTCGCGGCCGGGACGAGCACGAGCAGGAGCGCTAGGATGAGGAGCGCCGGACCGCGTTGACAAGCTCTCGGCCACCATGCCAGCAACCGTTCAGCGGCGCGCGGCCCTGCGCGTTCGAACCCCATGCCCAAGCTGATCATCCAGATTCCTTGCTGGAACGAGGCGGAATGCCTCGCCCAGACGGTGGCGGCGCTGCCGCGCAAGCTCCCTGGCATCGACGACATCGAGATCTTGGTGATCGACGACGGGTCAGAGGACGCTACGGTGGAGGTCGCGCGACGCGCTGGCGTCCATCACATCGTCCGGTTTCCGCAGCATCAAGGTCTGGCGAAGGCCTTCTCGGCGGGCATCGACGCCGCGCTCAAGCTCGGCGCCGATATAATCGTCAACACAGACGCGGACAATCAGTACGACGCGCGCGACATCCCCGCGCTGGTGAAGCCGATCCTCGACGGACGGGCCGACATGGTGATCGGCGACCGCGGTCCGGAGAGCCTTGCGCACTTCAGCCGCGTGAAGCGCCTGCTCCAGTTCTACGGGAGCTGGGTGGTGCGCGGGCTCTCCGGCACGAACGTCCCGGACGCGGCGAGCGGCTTCCGCGCGCTCTCGCGGCGTGCGGCGCTGCGTCTCAACGTGATGTCCGACTTCACCTACACGCTCGAGACGCTCGTCCAGGCGGGGAAGAAGCAGCTCGCGGTGACGCACGTCCCGGTGCGCTCGCGCGAGACGCGTCCCTCGCGCCTCTTCTCGAGCATCCCGGGCTACCTGCGACGGTCGTTCGTCACGCTGGTGCGGATCTACTCGCTCTACGAGCCGATCCGCGTGTTCTGGACGCTCGGCTCCGTGATGGTCATAGCCGGCGTTCTGATCGGCGTTCGCTTCCTTTACTACTACTTCTTCGACCCGTCCGGTGCCGGCAAGGTGCAGTCGCTGATCCTCGCGGCCGCGCTGTCGATCATCGGCGTGCAGACGATCCTGATGGGGCTCGTCGCCGACCTGATCGCGCTCAGCCGCTCGCTCACCGAGGACACGCTGCTGCGCGTGCGCAAGATCGAGCTGCGCCTCGGCGAGCTGCCCGACATCGAGCCCGGCTACCACCCGGAGGAGGGGACGCCGCCGGCGCCCGAGCACCGCGAGACGAGTGCGGCGTCCAGGTGATCGCGCTTCTCTTCGGGACCTACAACGCGCGTCACGCGGCGAACGCGCTCCTCGCGGCCGACCTGCGCGCCGCGGGGCTCGAGGTGCGCGAGCTCCATCGCCCGCTCTGGGAGGAGACGCGCGACAAGGACGCGCCGTACTTCGCCCCGCTCGGCCTTGCGCGTCTCGCGCTGCGCTACGCGGCGGCCGCGGCGCGTCTCGTCGCGGGCTTCCCGAGCCGAGCGCGTGACGCGGCCGTGATCGTCGCCGGGTTCAACGGTCAGCTCGACGTGCTCCTCGCGCGGCTTCTCGCCGGGCGGCGGTGCCTCCTGTTCGCGCCGCTCGTCACGGTGAGCGAGACGCTGATCGACGACCGCGGCTCGTACCGCGAGCGCTCGCTCGCGGGACGTCTGCTGCGGGCGCTCGACCGCGCGACGCTCGCCGCCGCCGATCTGGTCGTGATCGACACGGCGACGCACCGCGACTACCTGGTCTCGCGCTTCGGCATGGCGCCGAACCGCATCCTCGTGCAGTACCTGGGCGCGGAGCCGCTCTTCGCGCCCGCCGAGCCGCGGCCGCGGGATCCCTCCGGGACGACGCGCGTGCTCTGCTACAGCCAGTACCTGCCGCTGCACGGCAGCGAGGTGATCGCGCGCGCCGCGGCGCTCGTGCCGCCCGACTCGGGGATCACCTTCGAGCTCGTCGGCACGGGACCCGAGCGGGCGCGCTGCGACGCGCTCGTCCGTGGTCTCCCGCACGTGCGCGTCGTCGACTGGGTGCCCTACGAGGAGCTGCCGGCGCGGATCGCCGCGGCGGACGTCGTGCTCGGCTTGTTCGGCACCTCGGACAAGGCGCGGATGGTCGTGCCGAACAAGGTGTACCAGGCGGCGCAGGTCGGCCGGGCGATCGTCACCGCGGACACGCCGGCGATCCGCGAGGTCTTCCGCCACGGCGAGTCGATCTGCGCGATCGAGCCCGAGCCGCAGGCGCTCGCGTCGGCGCTGCTCGCGCTGGCCCGCGATCCGGAGGAGCGCGCCCGGCTCGGGCGCGGCGCCCGCGCCGCGGTC
>FWPU01005143.1_pt1 | contig 29019 bp, 29 predicted proteins | sample 2228361 | NCBI WGS metagenome assembly FWPU01 (sample SAMEA103939777, study PRJEB20133) | metagenome | reverse complement strand
GGATGGTACTACCGAAACGGAAAACAGGATAAAGGAAGAAACCAGGGCCACCATAAGGTGCATACCCTTGAATGCGGCAGAAGAGCCCGGCAGTTGCGTTTTTTCAGGTAAACCCTCTGTCCGTAGGGTGTTGTTTGCGCGCGCCTACTAATGCCTGTTGCAGCCACAGCAGCAAGGCACCCTGGTGTATGAGGATATATTTTTTAAAGGGCCGGCAACATAGTTGAAATTTCATTAGCTTGCCGTTTACATTATGGCCTGGATTGTCGCCCTGCTTATTATTGTCGGAATCATCCTGCTTATTGTAGAAGTGGTGTTTGTTCCAGGTACCACGGTTATTGGTTTATTGGGTTTACTTTTTTTAACAGCAGGGGTATGGTTTGGTTATACCCAGTACGGCCCGCAAACGGGTTTTTATGTGCTTCTGCTATCGCTGCTGTCATTGGCGGTTGCATTGTACTGGAGCTTTCGCAAAGGCGCCTGGCAAAAGTTTTCATTAAAGAAAAGCATCGAAAGCCGGGTAAATGAGGATTTGGCCGGGTTATTTAAGACCGGCGATACGGGTGTGGCGGTATCGGCCCTGCGGCCGGCCGGCACGGCAGAATTTAACGGCAAAATATTGGAAGTAACTACGCACGGCCACTATATTGCAGCAGGCAGCCGGGTACGGGTTGTGCAGGTAAACGGCCCTGTGGTTGTGGTAGAAGCTGCCGAAACAGATTAGTTTTACAAACCCCTCAGATACTATGGAATTACAAGGTGTAGCATTGCTCTTCGCGGTCTTCGCGGCCATTATTCTCTTTTTCATCTTCCTTTATTTTGTTCCTATCAACCTGTGGATTACCGCATTGTTCAGCGGTGTGCGCGTGGGGTTGTTCGAGTTGGTGTTTATGCGCATCCGCAAAGTGCCTCCGCGGGTTATTGTGGAGTCGCTCATTACCGCAACCAAAGCAGGTTTAAAACTTACCTCTACCGATCTGGAAACCCACTATCTGGCAGGAGGCAACGTACCTAACGTTATCCGTGCGCTCATTTCGGCCGAAAAGGCAAACATCCACCTGGACTTCAAACAGGCTACTGCCATCGACCTGGCCGGGCGCGATGTATTCGAGGCCGTACAGATTTCGGTTAACCCAAAGGTCATTACCACACCTAAGGTAGCCGCAGTTGCAGCCGATGGCATTCAGCTCATTGCGGTAGCCCGTGTAACCGTACGCGCTAACATTCAGCAGTTGGTGGGAGGTGCCGGCGAAGATACCATCCTTGCCCGTGTAGGCGAAGGCATTGTTACGGCCATTGGCTCGGCCCGGTCGCACAAAGAGGTGCTCGAAAACCCGGATAAGATTTCCAAAGTGGTACTGTCGCGTGGTTTGGATGCCGGTACGGCATTCCAGATTCTTTCCATCGATATTGCTGATGTGGATGTTGGGGCTAACATAGGTGCCAAACTGCAGATTGATCAGGCTTCAGCCGACTTAAAGGTAGCCGAAGCCAAAGCCGAAGAGCGCAGAGCCATGGCAGTGGCGCTGGAACAGGAAATGAAGGCTAAAGCACAAGAGGCGCGCGCTAACGTAATTCAGGCAGAAGCCGAAATACCAAAAGCCATTGCTGATGCTTTTCGCAGCGGTAACCTGGGCGTAATGGATTATTACCGCATGCAAAATATTCAGGCCGATACGGGAATGCGGCAGGCTATATCCGATTCAGGCAAAGGGCAGGGGCCTACACCACCTAAGAAAGACTAAGCGAAGTCGGGGGCTTTAGCCTCCCTTTTTATTGAATCTTTTGCCATTTTCCCTGCTTTACAGCTATGAAGCGCTCTAGCAACGGGTAATAGAGTAGGTAATCAAAATCTACCGGTATGCGGGCCACACCGTTTACATCGGTAACGCCGTATTTACCGTTCTGCCGGATGATGACGAGGCCGTTGTTCAGGTCGGTAAGTTGTTCATATTTAGGGTGCAATAAGTGATTGCCCTGCCGGTCGGTAAGCCCGAAAAGGCCATCGGCACTTACAAGCACCCGGCCCGACGGAAGGATATGTACCGAGTCGTAACGGACAGACACCAGTATATTTCCTTCTTTATCGATTAAGCCCCATTTGTTTTTCTGGCATGCCTTGGCCGCGCCTCCTGAAAAAGGTTGTACCTGGTCGTACACGGGTTGTACCGCTATACGGTCGGCATAGTCAATAAAACCCCATTTATTTCTGATTTTGATACCTGCCCGTCCTTCGCTAAATGGTTTTACTGCTTCATAGCGGTTGGGGATCAACAGCAAACCAGCATCGTTAACAAACCCGTAGCGGCCGTCTTTACGAATGGGGCGAAACCCTTCCTGCGAAGGTCCGGTCCAGTCGGCAGGTTGCGCGGGCGGCATTTCCCGGTAAACAATTCGGCCTTGGGTATTGATAAACCACCGGCTTCCCACAGCGGTTTCTTCAACCAGATATTCACCCTCTTCACGCAAGGGATTGTTGGTAAAATACAAGCCGGTGCCGTTCAGGTTTTTTAACCAAAGCAAGTCGCCTTGTTCTTCCAGGTAAGTATGCGCGTCCACAATTTTTAAACGGTGAGGTTGCGGAGCCACCACCCATTGGTCGTTGGCTGTAACAATGCCGTACTGCCCGCGAAACTGAACCACCACCAGGCCCTGGCGATGTTCCACAATGCGGTCGTACACGCAAGGCAATGCCTCCGTGCCGTTGGTATGGAGCAATCCTTCGAAATTGTTTTCGCGAATTTTAAAGAACGTTTCATCGAAAGGCTCAAGGTAATGGTAAGGTTTACCCACTGCATGCCCGGTATGGTTAAATAATTGCCAGCGTCTGGTATGTTGTGTTGCTGCTTCGGTTATCCAAAAATTTCTGATCTGTATAATGCGGGTAAAGCGGGGAGGGAGAATAGGGGTGCCGTCTGACCGGAGAATGCCGACATAATTGTTCTTCCGGATGAACAGCAGGTCGGAACCCGGCACGGGCTTTACTTCATCTGCCTGAAGAATTGTGTAAGCCTGTTGTTGAGGGTAGTTCGTAAAGGTTAGGATGCCAGCGGTTAACAAGGCTAGTGTTTTACCTCTGACCACTAAGGTATCGGCCTTAAATTCGCTTTCGATTTGATTTGATGCGGTAAGCACGTACCATGTATCCGGCAGGCGGCCCATCCAGCCGGAGCCTTCGGGTTTTAATTCCCGGTATAGGGCAGGGGCAATTATGTTGCCTCTGTGGTCAATTAGTCCGCAAAGGCCTTTAACAAAAATCTGCGCCCTTTGTGCGGTAAATGACGAAATGCTATCGAATACAAAACCGGTTAGGTTGGTTCCATCATCGGTAAAGAGTGCGGTCTTGCCGTTTCCGTCTTGCACGGCAAATCTCAGGTTGCCCAGGGGCGTTATGTGTTTGTAAATAACCGGTAATATGCTGCGGTTATTCAGGCTGGTTAATCCGTAACACAATTCCTGTCTTTCGTTTACCGAGCAAATAATGACCCTCAGGCTGCTAATGCGGATGTCGGCATAAGCAAAGGGTATAATCAGTTTGCCGGCAGGACTCAGGCAGCCTCGCGTAACCTGAAGCGTAACCGGATTAAGCCTGCCCGCTATTATCAGTTCGCTCTCGGTGGGAAGTAACTCTATGAATTCAGGAGGGGTAAGGGTTTGGTTGTTAATGCTGATGAGCCCCCACCTGTTGTTTACTTTATAGCCGGTGGCAAGTTGCACTACCGAAAACATTCCGTTGCTCCACCCGAGTGCTTCGAATCGGGCAGGGATGAGAATGTTGCCGGAGTCGTCTTTCAGGCCGGTTTTTCCGTTCTCTTCAAAAAGCTGGTAGGCACAGGCCTGTGTGGCTGCAATATATGCGACAAAAACAATAGCTAACGTGCGCTGCATCGGCAGGCAAAGATAGAGACCCTTGGTAATTATAATCCTGAAATTTTTTGCAGATAATCGAGGTCTTCGGGGGTATCCAGATCGTACCTCCCTTCGGGGAAGGGAAGGGTGACAACCGATGTGCTATTGCGGATGAGTGACCGGGCCCCCTCATGGGGCGGCAGTTGGATCAGACTTGTAAATAATGATTTGCTGAACAGCGCCGGTACACCGGCCGTTTGGTTGTAAGCCGAGGCTACTATATCCGTTATGTGTTGGCGGTACAGTACTGCCAGTTGCCTGAGGTGTTCAGGAGTGAGCAGGGGCTGATCGCAGGTGGTAACGATAACCGCTTCTGCATGCGGCTCGTGTCGGTTTAGGTACGCTATTCCGCTGGCAAGGGAACTGCCGGGGCCCGATGCCCAGTCGGGGTTAATCAATACTTTTATTTCCGGGTGGTTAAGGCACGGGCGTATGTTTTCAGCACCGGCCCCGAGCACCACCACCACCGGCCCTGTATTTGCCTGCATGGCAATTTGGGCTATGTGCCGTACCAGTGGAACACCCTTCCAGCTAATAAGCTGCTTGGGTTTGCCCAAGCGTGTGGATGAACCTGCCGCCAGCACTACAACGGGTATAACCGGTAAGCGATTGATCATGGAATTTTATAACGACCCGGCTTTGATAGTCGTATTGCGGGTCAGGAATATTTGCTTATGCACCTCATTGGTTGCTGCGGAGCGTTGGTGGATGGGACCGTAGCGGTATTTTAAGAAACCACCTGAGCGGCCCGTGAATTTGCTTTGAATTTCGGCTAACAAAGCAAGGGCTATTTCATCGGAGGTTTCGGCACCGATATCCAAACCTGCGGGAGCATGAATTCGGTGAAGGTCATCGTCAGTAAAAACCACACCCTGTTGTTCCAGTTCGCTGCGCATTTTTTCAAAGCGCTTTCGGGGGCCTATTATGCCGATGTAGGGAGTAGGAGTGGGCAGTATTTTTTTTAGTACCTCGCGGTCGTATTCGTAATTATGCGACATGAGCACGCAAGCCGTATAAGGGGTGATATTAAACTCCCGATCGATGAAGGTGCGTTGGCACAGCGTTAATTTATCAGCCTGCGGAAAAAACACCGGGGCAATGTGCGAAACGCACTCATCGGTAACCTGAACTTCCCAGGCCAGCATTTTTGCAAAAGTGCATACCGGGCGGGCGTCAAAGCCTGCACCAAAGATTAAAAGGCTTATAGCCGGGTGCAGCCATTCCATAAAAACCTGCTCGCCGCACAGGTTTATAATGCGGGTGCGGGGGTCGGTAAATAAACCGGTAAGATTTTCTCGGGTTGCCTCTTTCAGGTTTGGGTCGGTAAGGCTGGTAATAGCGGTACCATCCGGCAGCAGTTGCATTTTTTGTCCGCTCAAGGGGCCGGTTAAAATAGTAGCCAGGGCTACAGGCTGGTTACGCGTTAGGATGGATTCGAAAATCTCCATCGCATTATCTTCTTCCGGTCTTACCGGCTCCAGCAGTACATCGATTACGCCGTTGCAACCCAAACCGATTCCCAGTTGCTGGTTGCTTTCTTCGCGGGTATCGTAAGTAATCAAGAGGGGTTTGTTCTCAGTCATTACCGTACGGGCTTTGCGCAGGGCATCGCCCTCCAGGCATCCGCCGCTTATGGACCCCACCCATTTGCCGTTGTCGGCAATGAGCATACGCGCACCGGGGCTGCGGTAGGCCGATCCCTGTACGCGTACCACCGTAGCCAGGGCAAATCGTTGAGTTTTTGGCTGCGCTTCTTTCCACGCCTGCACTATGGCTTTCAGTTCCTTCATGGTTTAATCAGTTCTATTTTTTTAACTTCAATCAACTCAGGTCCTCCGCTAAGTGGGTAACCTTCAATCCGTTTTCCATATAAGCGTACTTTTTTGCCTGTAAAAGTATCTAGGTTTACAGAGTCGCTTTTTAGTGCTGCAATAATGCGCCCGTTGTTTTCAAGGGCATGTGTGCCGTACATGTAGGTAGTAACTTCGGGCTTTATCAGGTACCCGGTAAGTTGCCCGTCATCAACCGGGGGGGTGCACCAGGCAAGCAGTAAAAGCAGTAGGGCAAAGCATTTAAACATCCCTAAAAGTAAAAAAGGGTTGCCACACGGGCAGCCCTTTTTGGAATAAGGGGTTTAAAAGGTTAAAAACCGCTTACATTCAGGCGTCCGCCCGTTAGGGTTTTGCCGTTTAGCGATGAGGTAGGCACTACGCTGTTCAGTATGGCATTTTTAATTTGTGAGGCGCTGGCACCTGGATGGGAGGCGGCATACAGGGCGGCACCGCCGGTTACGTGTGGTGTAGCCATTGAGGTACCGCTGTAGCTGGCATAAGCCGAAATGATTCTTCTGCGCGAACTCTTCGGAACGGTGGAATAAATACCACGGCCGGGAGCACCCAGGTCAACCGAAGTAGCACCCCAGTTTGAAAAGCTCGAGAGGCTTCCGTTGCTGTCGATAGAGGCCACGGCAATGATGTTGGAATTATTATAAGATGCCGGATAAGAGGGATTGGCATCGTTATCGTTGGTGCTGTTGCCGGCAGCGGCTATAAACAGAATGCCTGCCTGGTTGGCCCGCTCGATGGCATCGTACAGACCTTGTGAGTAACCGCCACCGCCCCAGGAGTTGTTAGTGGCTACCAGGTTGAGGTTGTGTCGTAGTTTTAGATCGGTAAAGTAATCAACGGCCTTAATGGCATTAGCTGTGGTGCCGCCTCTTGAACCTAAGAACTTTGCGTTCATGAGTTTTACACTCCAGACTACACCCACCACGCCTTTGCTGTTTCCGCCAACTGCGCCAATAGTGCCGGCAACATGGGTACCGTGGTCATCGCCTGTGCCATCGAACACGGTATTGTTATTGCTGGCAAAATCCCATCCATACACATCGTCTACATAACCGTTACCGTCATCGTCTACACCATTACCGGCAACTTCACCGGGGTTGGTACCTACATTACCTGAAAGGTCTTCGTGGGTGTACATGTACCCTTCATCAATAATACCGATCCACACGGTATTTGAACCGATATTGCCGGCAGCCCAGGCTTCGCCGGCCTGACTACCGTATTGGTTAGCCGGGCTGGTGGCATCGCCATACATGCCCCACAGCGAGCCGTTGGTGTAGTAGGGGTCGTTAGAGGTGGCAAAGTGCTGGTAAATCCAGTTGGGTTCGGCGTATTCAACATCGGGATGGTTCTTCAGGATGTTAACGGCATCCAGGGTTTCGAGGGAAGAAGATACCAGCACAAGGTCGCCCGTTTCGCCACGCCGGGCTTTTTCGTATTCCATGGCAGGCGTGATGATGGTTTCAACCACCCGGGCACCGATAAGCGCAAGGGCCTCGGAGCGGGATCGGGATCCCGCCGTTGCACCCGACTTGAATTTTACCAGCACTTCTCCGGGAACGTAGCGAGGTGAACTGCTTTCTCTCCTTACGGGGGTGTCGTCAACAATGGATTTTTCATCCATACACGAATAGAGAGCTGCCAGGCCGCCCAGGGCCGACAGCATCAGCAGGCGTTTTAACTGCATAAGGTTTAGGATTAGGTTAATAGGTTTTAGGTGCCCGAAGTTAGAATAAAAAGTTGCCTTGCAAGTTATAGGCAATTAAAAATTTTTTGTATCGGCGGTAATTCGATAACTTATTCGGTTATTTTTTAGTTTGCATGATACGTTTTGAGGTATTTTTGATGGTCTTATCGAAAGGTTAAAGTTTAAGTTCGGCTAACGAACCGACCGGCAGCCGGCGCAGTCGTTTGCCGGTGGCAGCAAACAGGGCATTTGCTACCGCAGCACCGATGGGCGGAAGGCCCGGCTCGCCTAATCCCTGTGGTTCGGCATCGGTATTGATAAACTGTACTTCAATATCGGGGGCATCGGGTATGCGGATGAGCCGGTAACTGTTAAAGTTTTTTTGCTCTACCTCTCCGCTCTTAAAGGTTATTTCGCCATACAGCATGTGCCCCAGGCCGTCAATAATGCCTCCTTCAATCTGGGTTTCGGCTCCGCTGTAGTTTATAACCTTGCCGCAATCTACGGCGCAGTAAACTTTATGCACTTTTATTTTTCCATCGCGTATGGAAATATCGGCAACCTGAGCCACATAGGTACCGAATGAAAAATGCGCCCCGAAACCTTTGAATATGCCGTTTTCGCCCTTGCGACCCCAGTTGCCCATTTCGGCAGCGCGTTTAACCACCTGCATGTACCTGTCGGGGTTGTAGGCTACTTGCCCCACCGGCGAAGTTTTGGCCTGCTCCAGCAGTTCCAGCCGAAAGGCCACAGGGTCTTTACCTAAGTGGTGAGCAATTTCGTCAATGAAGCTTTCTTCCGTAAAGGCAATAAAATTGTGATTGGGTGCCCGCCATGGACCAACGGTTATAGAAGTTTTGTAGTTGTGGCTGTCAACCCTAAAGTGGGGTACGGCTCCGGCAGGGAAGCTGTTTTCGCGCGAGGCATTTGCCGAGTTGGCCGCTGCTGCAATAAGGTACCAGCCGGTAAGCCGGTTGTTTTTAATGGATGCGCGGTAGCGGTACATGCCGGCAGGCCGGTAGAAACCTCCCTGCATATCGTCTTCGCGGGTCCATACCACCAGTACGGGAGCATGGGCCAGTTGCGAAATGCGGGCGGCCTCAACCGAATAGTCGGCCTGGAGCCTGCGCCCGAAGCCGCCTCCCATGCGCGACATGCCTACGGTTATTTTTTCTTCCGGCATGCCCAACAACCGGGCTACTTCGGTACGCGTACGCGCAGGGGTTTGCGTAGGGCCGAACAATTCGGCCCTTTCCGGCCGTACATCGGCAAAAAAGTTCATGGGCTCCAGCGGGGCGTGCGGCAGGAACGGGGCATAGAAAACGCTTTCCAACACCTTATCAGCTTCTTTCAGGGCCAACTGCACATCGCCATCGTTGCGTTTGGGTTCCTGCGCAGGGTTTTGAATCAGTTCAGAAAAAGCCTGAACGTAGTGGCTGGTGCTTTCGGGTTTACCCGCATCTTCCCACTCTATCTGCAGGGCATCGCGGCCTTTTTTGGCGGCCCAGGTAGAAGAGGCCAGCACGGCTACTTTGTTGTCGAAAACAACAACCTGTTTTACACCCGGAATTTGTTTGGCTCGGCTGTCGTTAACCGACTTTAACTTTTTACCGAAAGCCGGTCGGGCTACAAGGGCTATGAGCATGCCTTCGCGGCGGGTGTCGATGCCAAAGGGCATTTTGCCGGTAACGATACGCGGAGCATCAACGTTTACGATGCGCTGGCCAATGATTTTATAGTCTTGCGGGTTTTTTAGTTTGATTTCTTTGGGGATTTCGAGTTGCGAGGCTGCTGCGGCAAGCGCGCCATACTGAAGCGTGCGACCCGTAGGTTTATGGATAACAAATCCTTTTTCGGTCAGGCATTCATCGGCGGGTACGTTCCATTTTCTGGAGGCTGCTTCTACCAGCATGTGGCGGGCGGCTGCTCCGGCCTTTCTAAACGATTCCCAGCTGCTGCGCACCGACCCACTGCCACCGGCTATCTGGCGTTGGTAGTTTTGGGTATCGAGGGGTGCCTGTTCCACCCGTACCTGTGCCCAGTCGGCATCTAACTCTTCGGCTACCAACATGGGTAACGAGGTTTTTACTCCCTGTCCCACTTCGGGGTTAGGGGCCATAATGGTTATTATTCCATCGGTTGAGATGGATAAGAACGCATTGGGTTGAAAAACTCCAGTCGGGGCAGGAGGGGTTGGCGGTAATCCGCCGGCATGAAAACCTAATAGAAGGCCGCCACCGGCCAGGGTGCTCACCTTAATGAAATCTCTGCGGTTTAACTTGGTTTTCATGATTTGCCTCGTTTTGTTGCTGCCAGATGAATAGCTTTTCGAATACGCTTATAAGTGCCGCACCGGCAGATGTTACCGGCCATGGCGGTATCAATATCGGCATCGGTAGGATTGGGTTTGCGTGCTAACAGTGCCGCGGCCGTCATGATCTGTCCTGCCTGGCAGTACCCGCATTGTGCCACATCTAACTCAATCCATGCTTGCTGCACGGGGTGTTCTCCGTTCTCAGAAAGGCCCTCGATGGTTGTTATCTTGCCTTTTACTGCGGAAACGGGCAGGGTGCACGAGCGTACCGGGTTGCCATTAAGGTGAACGGTACAGGCCCCGCACTGGGCTACTCCGCAGCCATACTTGGTGCCGGTAAGGTTCAGCTCATCGCGCAATACCCATAATAACGGGGTATCCGGTTCAATACTAACCGAGTAAGTGCGGTTGTTAACAATAAGTTCGAAAACGGCCATATCGGTACAGGTTAGGTTGTCATCAGTTTATTTTCTGGCGGCCCTTACTTCTGTCGGAGTTACTACCGAACCTTTGTTACCCCACGAGTTGCGGATGTAGTTCAGGATATCGGCAGTCTCTTCATCGGTAAGGTCGAAGCCGGTCATTTCAAGGTTGTAGGTTTTGCCATTTACCCGGATTTCGCCACTAACACCATAAAGTATCTGACGAATGCTACGGTTTTTATCTGCCATCAGATAATCGGATTTGGCTAATGGCGGGTACACTCCTTCAATACCCTGGCCCTGGTCCAGGTGGCACGACAGGCAATAACTTACATAAAGTTGTTCTCCTCTGGCCATGCTAGCTTTGAGGTCGTACGGTGCTTTTTGCAACCAAGAAAATAACAAGGTGGCGAGGGCGGAAGAAGCTAACAAAAGTTTATACATCATAATCCACATTTATTTATATTGCATAATAGGTTGCGGCCCAGTAGTATTAAACTTCATCGAAGTTAAACGGTAGTTTTCGTATTCTTTTGCCGGTCAGGTCGTGTATCGCGTTGGTTAGTGCCGGGGCCAACGGGGGCAGACCGGGTTCGCCTACACCGCCGGGTCGTTCGTCATTTTCCATAATGTGAACTTCGATTTCAGGAATTTCATTAATGCGGGGCATTTTGTAGGTGTCGTAGTTTCGTTGTACGGCCTTACCTTGTGCAAATTCGGTGGCGTGTTTCAGAGCGGCACCCAGCGCCATAACGATGCTGCCCTCTACCTGTGCCCGTATGATATCGGGATTAACGTACCAGCCGCAGTCTATTACCGCCCACACTTTGTCTATCTTTATTTTGCCGTCTGCTTTGCGCGATACCTTTACCACTTCGCCCACAATGCTTTCGAAGCATTCGGTTACGGCTGCACCAAAACCGGCGTTTTTGCCGCGTTGCTTCCAGCCGCTTACTTCGGCCAGCTTATCGATAAGTTGCCGGTGCCGTTCACTTGGCAGGTGTTGCTTTCTGAACTCCAGCGGATCTTTACCGGCTGTCAGTGCCAGTTCGTCAATAAAACTTTCGAAAGCAAAAGCATTGGTAGATGAATAAACGCTGCGCCACCACATTACGGGTATGGGTGAGGCAAGGGGGACGTCGGCAAAATGATAATGCGGAATAGCCTGTAAGAAGGGTTCCGGCAATCCTTCGGTAGTGCTGTCGTTATACCTCTGGGTGTCGGCTCCCGGCCACTGGTGGTTAAGATTTTGTGCGGCCATTTTTACCTGAAAAGCCGAGATGCGGCCCTGTGGAGAAAGCCCGGCTTTGCATTGATACACGGCACCGGGGCGGAAGGGGCCCTGCGTCATATCGTCTTCACGGGTCCATACCACCAGTACGGGCGCATTCATTTCTTTAGAGATAGCCACGGCTTCGTAGGTGTAGTCGGTAAAAGCCTTACGCCCAAAGCCCCCTCCTAAAAAGGTCATGTTAACGGTTACGTTTTCGGGTTTAAGGCCAAACTTCATGGCAATGTCGCTCTGAATCCAGTCGGGTGCCTGAATGGGTCCCCATATTTCGCAGCTGTCGCCTTTAAAGTGGGCAATGCAGTTTAATGGTTCCAGGCAGGCGTGCGCCTGGTAGGGCGTTTCGTACTGGGCTTCGAGCTGTTGTACAGCCTTGGAAAAGTAAGCTTCGAAGTTGCCTACGGCCTTTTGGGTAAGTCCGGGCTGGCTCAGGCTGTTGCGCATTTGTTCGAACAGTTGGCTGGTATCCGGGTGGTCAAAGCCGGAATCATCCCATTCTACGCGCAACGCCTTTTTTGCTTCCAGGGCAGCCCACAATGAGTTGGCCACTACTGCTACGCCTTCTCGTTTATGCGAGAACACATCCATCTGAACTTTAAAAATGCGTTGAACACCTGCAACGTTGCGGGCTGCGCTGTCGTCATAACTTTTTACTTTACCCAGAAACCGCGGGTTGCGTTCAACGGCTGCATACAGCATGCCCGGAATTTTTTTGTCTAATCCGAATATGGCCTGGCCGTTCACCTTAAGTGGGGTGTCGCGCCGGGGCAGCGGCTTGCCCACTATTTTATAGTCGCTGCGGTTTTTAAGTTTCACTTCGCGGGGAGGCTTCAGGCTGGCGGCATCAGCGGCCAGTTCGCCATAGGTAAGTTTTCTTCCGCTGGGCCGGTGTATTATGGTGGCATGCTCAGCATAACATTCGTCAGCCGGAACGTTCCACCTGCGGGCAGCGGCTTCGATAAGCATTTCGCGGGCGGTGGCTCCCATGCGCAGCAGGTGTTTGTAGGCACCTCGTACCGTAGAACTTCCGCCGGTTAACTGGCTGCCGTATTTGTGCTGGCTTCCGGGTGCAAACGCTATGTTTATGTTATCCAAAGAAACTTCCAGTTCTTCGGCTATCATTTGCGGCACCACCTGGAAGGAACCCTGACCCATTTCGGAGCGGTGATTGAGCAGGGTAATTCTTCCGGAAGGCTCAATAAAGATAAAGGCATTGAGTTCAATACCCAGGGCGTTGGCGGTTTCAACCGAAACCACCCGGGCTTCGCTGCCGGAGGCGGGCAGGTAGTAACCTAAAGCCAGGGCGGCTCCGCTCATGCCGGTAAGCCGGATAAATGCTCTGCGCGAAAGGGCGGATGTTTTCATAGCTGTAACTTATTTGGCTGAAACTTTTTGTTGCATGAGGCGGGCAGCCGTTTTTATGGCCTTGCGAATGCGCGGATAGGTGCCGCAACGACAGATATGACCCGACATGGCTCGGTCAATATCGGCATCAGTAGGGTTAGGAATCCGGTTTAGCAGGCTAACTGCGGCAAGTATCTGCCCCGACTGGCAATATCCGCATTGCGGAACCTGCTCCATTATCCAGGCTTGCTGCACCGGATGGGAGGCATCGGCTGATAAGCCTTCGATGGTTACAATTTTTTGATTTTGCGCTGCCGCTACCGGTATGGAACAGGAGCGTACCGGGTTGCCGTTAAGGTGTACCGTGCAGGCCCCGCATTGGGCTATGCCGCAGCCGTACTTGGTGCCGGTTAGCCCTACCAGGTCGCGGATTACCCACAACAAGGGCATGCGCGCATCGGCTTCTATCTGAACGGTCTGATTGTTGATGTTAAGAGAAAACTGTGCCATGGCCTTATATTTGAATGCAAGAGCAATAAAATTACGAATTTGTAACGGCAACGGTTAATAAAAATACACGAAAAAGCGTTAAGCTAAAGACAGGTACAACGATTAGTAATCTGTATACCAAGGCAGAGATGAGCGAAAAGCAAAAACAAACCATTAAAAAAAGAGTATGGGTGTAATGAGCATATTAGGTTTTTTTACAGCCACGGCAGGATTATGGTGTTTGGATTTTAGCCTGCGTATAGCCGTTAGTAACATCAGGCCAATGGAAGGCACTGTTCGGGTTGCGCTTTATAACCGTGCTGACCTATTCATGAAACAACCTTTCAGGCTGCAGGAGGTGAAAGCAGAAAAGGAGGTATGTATTATAACCTTTGCCAACCTGCCGAATGGCGAATATGCCTGCAGTATTTTTCATGATGTAAACGATAACGGTATTTTAGATACCGGCCCGTTCGGCATACCGCGCGAGCCCTGGGGTTTTTCCAATAATGCGCGCGGCCGGTTCGGTCCGCCCGACTTCGAGGCGGCAAAATTTCGGGTAACTGATAACGCACAAATTGCGGTACAACTTAACCGGTAGGCGGGCAATAAAGCGGTAAGGCTTAATAGCCCTTTTGTTTTAACCAGTTATCGGCAAATGCCCTGGCTTCGGGAAAGAAGGTGTTGAATTCATTGTTAAAAGCCCGGTATTGTTCCTGCAGGTCGTGTACGGCCTTTTCCATGTGCGAAACATGGCGGGTACGTCTGGCCAGTCCTTTCAGGGCGCGATCAATACCTTCCAGGCGGGCGTAGTTAACCAGCCAGTTGTCGCGCATCATAAAAGTAAGCATGTACTGCACCCGCTGAGGCAACAGGGAGTTATGTTTTTCCATGAGCCGGTAAACGCGTTCGGCAAAGTCGGGTAAAAATTCGGTATGATATTCGTGCCATTGGCGGGCCAGAAAATGATCATAAAAAATATCTACCAGTACACCAGAATAGTGGTGGTAATCGTTACGCAGGCGCAGCCGACTGGCTTTAACCGCAGGGTGCCGGTCGGTAAAATCGTCAAGGGCGCGATGCAGTTCTACTCCGGCGGCTAAGGCGTGCTCATAACGCTGGTAAATATTCCGGCCCTTTACGAAATCTCCTATAAAATTACCCACCATAATGCCGGGGTGGTTGCCGGAAAGACTAAGATGTGCCAGAAAATTCATCGGCTGGCATAAAAATAATGCTCAGGACACATAAGTTCACCACCGGTAAAAAAGTTTTGATTATCGGCCGGCAAATGCGCAACTTACTGCATGAATAGAATGAACCATGGCGCTTGCACAGTTAAAATTATTGGTTAACCTGGCCCGGATTGACGGCGAAATGTCCGAGCGGGAACGCAAATACATCACCACCATCGGGTTAGCCAACGGCATTCCGTTGGATGACATCACCTCGTTGTTTCATTACAACCACGACCGCATCGAATTGGATCATCTAAGTAACCAGCGAAAATTCGAATACATGGTAAGCCTGGTACAACTCATGAAAATTGACGAGCGGTTGTATCAGGAAGAGATACGTTACTGTGCCTCGGTAGCTGCGCGATTAGGATACGACCAGGCCGTTATCTTCGACCTGATGCTGCATGTACGTGAGGCCATGCAACGCAAGGAACTGGAAGCCTTAAGGCAGATTACGGAACATTACCTGTTGAATAAGTAAATTGCCATGCGCAAAAGGCATGGATATGTTGTACCTATTTAAGCAAACTAAAGGTATGAAACCTGTTGGCTGCCTGATTGTGCTGGCCATGGTGGCCTGCACTTCGCAACGCGAGGAAAAGAAACCCGTGGTATCGGTGGTAGGATTGGACGGTACGGTTTATTATTTACCCGAAACGGATGAGGCAACACAAAAGCAACTGGACAGCGCCCTGACCACGGCCCGGAAGAATTTTGAGAGCGACCCCAGCGAAGCCAACTACATCTGGCTGGGCCGCAGGCTGGCCTATGCATCGCGGTACGAAGAGGCAGTAAAGGTTTTCAGCGAAGGTTTGCAAAAATACCCTGACTCCTACCGGTTGCTGCGTCACCGCGGGCATCGCTACATAACCCTGCGCCAGTTCGATAAGGCCATGGCCGACCTGCAAATGGCAGCCTCGCTTATGCGTTATCCTTTGGAAATAGAGCCGGACGGACAACCCAACCGCATTAACGTTCCGCTCTCAACCGTTCAGTTTAACATCTGGTACCACCTGGGCCTGGCCCATTATCTGAAAGGTGATTACGAAAATGCCGAGAAGGCCTACATCCAGTGTCTGGATGTTGCCGATAACGATGACCTGCTGGTGGCTACTGCCGACTGGCTGTATATGACGTTCCGCAGAATGAACAAACCTAACGAAGCTGCCCGTGTGCTGGAACTGATTCATGACGACATGAAAATAGTAGAGAACGAATCGTATTGTAAGCGGCTTAAAATGTATAAAGGACAGTTACAGCCCGAAGAGGTTGTGCAGGTAACACCCGGCACGGACAATGCCGACCTGGCCCTTGCAACACAAGGCTATGGTGTGGGGAATTATTATCTGTGCCAGGGCGATACGGCCCGTGCCGTTGAATTGTTTAAACAGGTTAAGGCCGGTAAACACTTTGCCGCCTTTGGTTTTATAGCTGCCGAAGCCGACCTGCTGCGGCTGAACCGGTAAGTTTATTTTTTAATCCGACCCACCCGCATAAAAACCGGAAAAGATACCGTCAACTCGCCTGGCCAAAGGGGTTTTATTTTTTCCATGAAATCCGGTACGGGATGGTGCTTACGGTGCCTTATGTATTGCCGGGTTGCGGACCAGCTGGCCAGGTAGCCTCCGAAAGTTTGTGCGGTCCAACGGACTTTGATTTCGAATGACGGTGCGGGTATTTCGTTGAAAGGAAAAGGGAGGTCGAGGTATCGGTTTTCCACATGCTTACGTGCATCGTCCCAGAACGGCCCTACCGTGTGCCGGTAGAAGTTTTCCAGCCGGATGTCCACTTCGGTATTAACCGAGGGCAATGAGTAACCCCATGATGCAAACAGGCAGTTATCTTTTGCCGTACGAAATACCTCAGCATAAAATTCGGGTAACGACAGCCAGTGCAGGGCCTGAGCCACGGTAATTAAATCAAAGTAATGGTCAGGAAAATCGGTTTGTTCAGCAGGCAGTTGCCGGTAAAACAAATTCGGTGCTGGCGGAGCCTGATGCAACTGCCGGGCGCTGATGTCGGTAGCATATACTTCATCAAAAAAGCGAATTAAAGCCCGCGCTGCCTGGCCGTTACCAGTGGCACAGTCCCATGCCCGGTTACAACAGGTTACATGCCGCATTAAAAACGCATAGAGCGCGTCCGGGTAAATAGGGCGGCTGGCGGCATAAATTTCAGATTGCTCGGAGAACAGGTTACCGCTCGGATGCATGAGTTATGGAGCCTCAGTACGAATGTGCAGTTCTTTGAGTTGCTCTTCCGAAATGGAGGCCGGGGTATCAATCATCATATCTCTTCCGGCATTGTTTTTCGGAAAGGCAATGAAATCGCGAATGGTATCGGAGCCGCCGAACAAGGCGCACAGGCGGTCGAATCCAAAGGCTATGCCGCCATGGGGCGGAGCACCGTATTCGAAGGCTTCCATAAGAAAGCCAAACTGCCGGCGGGCTTCCTGCTCAGAAAACCCGAGCAGCTTAAACATGCGTTGCTGGGTGGGCTGGTCGTGAATACGAATGGAGCCGCCACCAATTTCAGTGCCGTTTAGCGCCATATCGTATGCGTTGGCGCGCACCTTAAGGGGTTCGGTTTCCAGCAGGGGCAGGTCTTCTGCTTTGGGCGAAGTAAAGGGGTGGTGCACGGCGTGATAGCGCCCGGTTTGCGCATCCCATTCTACCAACGGAAAATCGACTACCCACAGTGCGGCGTAAGCATCTTTTTTGCGCAGGCCGAGCTTTTCACCCATAAGCAGGCGCAGTTCGCCCAACTGCCTGCGCGTAGCCTCCGGTTCGCCAGCCAGAATCAGTAACAAATCGCCGGGGCGGGCATTGCCGTGTGCGGCCCACTGTTTAAGGTCATCGGCATGATAAAATTTATCAACCGATGATTTAATGGAACCGTCGGTTTTGTATTGTACATACACCAGGCCTTTGGCGCCAATCTGGTGGCGCTTTACAAATTCGGTTAGCTCATCCAGTTGTTTGCGCGAGTAATCGGCACATCCCGGTACGCAAATGCCGGCAACCAGCGCAGCGGAGTCGAATACGTTAAAGTTCCGGGCCGAGGTAAGGTCGGGTAGTCTGGCTAACGAGTTTTTTAGTTCAAAAAAAGTCATACCGAAGCGCGTGTCGGGTTTATCCGTTCCGTACTGTTGCATGGCTTCGTGATAGGTAATTCGTGGTACGGGTGGCAGTTCCATGCCTTTCACCGTTTTAAACAAATGGCGCACCAGGCCCTCGAAGGTTTGCAGAATATCTTCCTGAGTTACAAAGCTCATTTCACAGTCAATTTGTGTAAACTCCGGCTGCCGGTCGGCCCTGAAGTCTTCATCGCGAAAGCACTTAACAATCTGGTAGTACCGGTCAAACCCGGAAACCATGAGCAGCTGCTTAAAAGTTTGAGGCGATTGAGGCAGGGCGTAAAACTCACCGGGATGAAGGCGCGAGGGCACCACAAAGTCGCGGGCGCCTTCGGGTGTGGATTTAATTAACACCGGGGTTTCAACCTCTATAAAATTCAGGTTGTCCAGGTAGGCTCGCGTTTCTTTAGCCATGTGGTGACGTAACTCCAGGTTGTGGCGCATGGGGTTTCTGCGCAGGTCAAGATAGCGGTACTTCATGCGCAGTTCATCTCCGCCATCCGATTCATCTTCTATGGTGAAGGGAGGTGTTTTGCTCGTATTTAAAACTTTAATATCAGAAATGCGGACTTCCACTTCTCCGGTAGCGAGTTTATCGTTTTTCGAAAGCCGTTCGACAACCCGGCCTGTTGCCTGGATAACATATTCCCGTCCCAGGGTGCGGGCTTTTTCGATGAGCGGCGCTGCCGACACTCCTTCTTCCAGCATTAACTGGGTAATGCCATAGCGGTCGCGCAGGTCAATCCACAAAATTCCTCCCTTATCGCGAATGCGCTGAACCCAGCCGGCAAGGGTTACGGTTTGGTTTACGTGCGACAGGCGCAGTTCTCCGCAGGTGTGGGTGCGTAGCATGGTGTTTTGTACTTTTGTGAAAAAACTGAAGGCGCGAAGTTAATAATCCTATGCGTTTAACGTTTAACAGGGTAAACATTATGAAGTGCCTTACCGGAATGACAATTTTTCTGGCTCTGATGGCATTTACCGGTCCACGTTTGGTAAAAACAAAAATTGCCGAGGGTTTAACGGTAAGCCTTCCGCGCTCTTTTCGCCCGATGGATGAGCTTGACCTTACCCAGCGCTATCCGTCGGTACGCCAGCCCATAGCTGCCTTTACCAACGAAGAGCGCGAGGTTGATTTTAGCGTAAACCTGTCTGCCACACAATGGCCCGACAGAAATGTGGAGCTTGCCAGCAAATTTTTCCGGGCCGGCATATACAACCTGTTTGACGGAGTAGAGATGATCGATGAAGGGATTCATCAGGTAAACGGTCGTTCTTTTATTTATTTTGAATTCGAGTCCAGGGTAAAGGGCGATATGCGCGACCTGAGCCTGCGGGAACCCGTACTGAAATACACTTATATACAGTATTTAATTGAACCGTCGCGTACGCTTGTATTTTCTTTTCACTGCCCCCGCAGGCTTCGTGAAGACTGGCAACCTGTTGCGCATGCCATTATGAAGAGCATTAAGCTGAAGTAAGTGGAACAGTTGTTTTCGGATGAGTGGTTTATGCAGGAGGCGCTGAAAGAAGCCCGCAAAGCGCTTGTTGCCGGTGAAGTGCCTGTGGGTGCAGTAGTGGTGTGCGGTAACCGTATTATTGCGCGGGCCCATAACCAAACCGAAAAGTTAACCGATGCTACAGCCCATGCCGAAATGCTGGCGGTTACGGCTGCCGCCCATTACCTGGGTTCTAAATACCTGAATGAATGCACCCTGTATGTTACATTAGAGCCCTGCCCCATGTGCGCAGGGGCGCTGGCATGGGTGCAGTTGCAGCGCCTGGTGTTCGGGGCTTCGGACCCCCAGCGCGGATACCGCCTTTTAAACGGAGCCGTGCTTCATCCGCGCACACAAGTTACCTCCGGTCTTGCCGATGCTGCCTGCAAAGAGCTGTTAGATCGGTTCTTTAAATCCATACGGGAAAAATAACTGCCGCTTAAGCTTGCGGTGAACTTAATTTAAGGTTAATTGTTTTTTAGAGTGTATATTTGACCGCTCTCAACATGTTGAACCGTTAAATCGTTAAAGCCATGTCTTTTACTTTGCCCAATTTACCTTATCCGTTCAATGCTCTGGAACCTCATATCGATGCACGCACCATGGAAATTCACCATGGTAAACACCATAACGCCTATGAATAACGCCATTGCCGGTACCGATGCCGAGAATCTTAGCATTGAAGAAATTTGCAAAAATGTTTCCAAGTATCCGGTTGCCGTACGCAATAACGGAGGCGGGCACTACAACCACAGCCTGTTCTGGACAATCATGACTCCGGATGCGGGCGGAACGCCCTCGGGAGCGTTGGCCGATGCCATTCAGGCAACTTTTGGCAGTTTTGATGAGTTTAAAAATAAATTTTCGGCTGCGGCCGCCGGGCGCTTCGGCTCTGGGTGGGCCTGGCTTATTGTGGATGCCAACAAAAAACTGCAGATAACCTCCACGCCCAATCAGGACAATCCGTTGATGGACGTGGCCGAAGTAAAAGGCACACCCATTCTGGGCCTGGACGTGTGGGAACATGCCTATTACCTGCATTATCAAAACCGCCGGCCCGATTACATTGCTGCCTGGTGGAACGTGGTGAACTGGAATGAAGTAGCCCGACGCTTTGCGCAGACCCGGTAAGTAATAAACCGCATGGCAAAAAGGGCAATACCGTAAGGTTTGCCCTTTTTTAGCTTTTATTCTGCCGGTGTTTTCATTACAGCGCTAAGGCGCCCGCCCAAACGGCCGGCTTATCTTAACACAACGGCAATGCCCGAGCGCAGGGCAAACTCGCCTTCAAAAAAAAAAAATCGCCAACCAATTCGAGGCGCAGATTTTTTTTCAGGGGGATGGCTCCGCCCAGGCCCAGCGCAAAGTCGTTTACGCCAATCAGGGCACGGCCGCGGGTAAAGATGTGGTCGGTAAAGTAATAGCGTGCGCCAAAAGCAAAACTTTCGCGTGCAGCGGTCCATACCTCCAGGCCGGCCGACAGGGTAAGTTTGCGTATAACGAAGTAATTGAGTTCAAAACCAATTTGTGCCTTATCGACTAACTCGCTGTTATCTGTTTTAAGCAGGTCTAATCCGGCTCCCAGCATGAAATCGCCGGAACTTTGAGCGCGTGCACATAGGGCGGAGCCAAGGATAACCAGAAAGAACAAGTTGCGCATATAACAGGTTTTGCGTAAATATATTCAACTTTAAAACATGAATGGCTAAAACAATTTAAAACCTGTACAGGATTTGGTGTTATTTTTCTTTTAAGAGTTTTTCGAGGGCCAGGTATTCATCACGTAGGCGTGCAGCTTCCATAAATTCCAGTTCGCGGGCGGCTTTTTCCATGGCCCTGCGGGTTTGTTCGGCCATTTTCTGCAGTTGGTCTTTTGACAGGTAGGATAATACAGGGTCGGCCGCCAGGGTGGCTTCTTCTTTTTCTACGTAGTATTTTTTGCCGGTTGTTTTGGAGTCGGCAACTTTGGTTTGTTTTAAGATAGCATCCTTCGATTTGGTTACGGTTTTTGGGATGATGTTGTGTTTGTGGTTGTATTCCATCTGGGCCTGTCGCCTGCGGTTGGTTTCGTCAATGGCGGTTTGCATCGACTCAGTTACGGTATCGGCATACATAATCACCATTCCGTTAACATGGCGTGCGGCCCGGCCAATGGTTTGAATAAGCGACCGCGGGTTTCGCAGAAAACCTTCCTTGTCGGCATCCAGAATAGCCACTAACGATACTTCGGGCAGGTCAAGGCCTTCGCGTAACAGGTTAACGCCTACCAGCACATCGAAAACGCCCAATCGCAGTTCGCGCAATAACTCCACGCGGTCCAAAGCGGTAACTTCGGCATGAATGTAGCGGCATTTCACACCTGCCTTTTCGAGGTAGCGGGCCAGTTCTTCGGCCATGCGTTTGGTAAGCGTGGTTACCAGTACGCGTTCGCTGTGCTGTACACGTTGATGGATTTCTTCCAGCAGGTCGTCAATCTGGTTTTTGCTTGGCCGTACATCAATTTTAGGGTCCAGCAGGCCCGTAGGGCGGACAAGTTGCTCTACCACTACACCTTCCGATTTGCGCAGTTCGTATTCGCCCGGGGTGGCGCTCACGTAAATAACCTGGTTTACCAGCTCTTCGAACTCGGTAAAAGTAAGGGGACGGTTATCGAGGGCAGAGGGCAATCGGAAGCCGTAATCCACCAGGTTTACCTTTCTGGAGCGGTCGCCTCCCCACATGGCGCGGATTTGCGGCACAGTAACATGACTTTCATCAATAATCATCAAAAAGTCATCGGGAAAATAATCGAGCAGGCAGAATGGTCGCTGGCCGGGTTTTCTGCGGTCGAAGTACCGCGAATAATTTTCAATACCCGAGCAGTAGCCCAGTTCGCGAATCATTTCCAGGTCGAACTCGGTGCGTTCTTTAAGCCGTTTGGCTTCGAGGTGTTTTTTTTCGGCTTCGAACATGGCTATCTGGGCTACCAGGTCTTCCTGAATTTCCCTAATAGCCTGTTGCAAGGTGTCGCGTCCGGTAACAAACAGGTTGGCCGGGAAAATGGTAACAATGGTTTCCTCTGAAATCTTTTTGCCGCTAACGGGGTCTATGCGGTGGATAGCCTCTATCTCATCGCCAAAAAAATAAATGCGCAGGGCATGGTCGGCATAGGCCAGGAAAATGTCCACGGTATCGCCTTTTACCCTAAAGGTTCCGCGTTTGAATTCGGCTTCTGTGCGGTTGTATAGCAGTTCTACCAGGGCATAGAGCAGCTGGTTGCGCGGCAGAATATCGCCTGCCGACAGGCGGATTACGTTTTTGCCAAACTCGTCCGGATTTCCTATACCATAAATGCACGATACCGAAGCAACTACCAGTACATCTCTGCGGCCGGTAAGCAAGGCAGAAGTTGCGCTGAGTCGCAGTTTTTCGATCTCATCGTTAATAGACAAATCCTTTTCGATATACAGGTTGGAAGATGGGATATAGGCTTCAGGCTGATAGTAATCGTAGTAAGAGATGAAATATTCAACAGCGTTTTCGGGGAAGAAACTTCTGAACTCGCCGTAAAGCTGGGCGGCAAGGGTTTTATTATGGCTTAGCACCAGGGTGGGGCGGTTTACGCGTGCCACTACGTTGGCCATGGTAAAGGTTTTGCCCGATCCGGTAACGCCCAACAGGGTTTGGTGGGGCAATCCGTTTAGAATGCCCTGTACAAGTTGCTCTATGGCCTGGGGCTGGTCGCCCGTAGGTTCAAAGTCGCTTACCAGCTTAAAATCCATGGCAGCGCTAAAATCCGTTTTCACCATTCAACGGCCAAACCCGCAGGCGGTTTTGTTTGCCGAAGGTTAACGGTTCCAGATATTCCACGACTTTTCGGCCTGCAGGTATAACATTTCCAGACCGTTTTTTATGTGGGCATCGCGCATTTCGGCTTTTTGCAGAAACAAAGTACGTGCGGGGTTGTAAATCAAATCGTACACCCAGTGGTCTTTGGTGATGTGTTCATAGGGTACGGGCGGAAAGGTTTCGGTGTTGGGATGCATGCCAAGGGGGGTAGTGTTGATGATGAGTTTATGTTCTTTAATGATTTGGGCGTTAAGGTCCGGATAGGAGTAGTTACCTTTTTCAGGGTTTCGCGAAACGAGATGGAAAGGAATGTTTAGCCGGCTAAGCGCCTCCTGAACGGCTTTGGATGAGCCGCCTGTTCCGAGAATGAGTGCGGTTATGCCTTTTTTTTCGGGCAGCCACCGGTCCAGGGTTTCATAAAACGCATCGGCATCGGTGTTATAGCCGTAGCGTTTGCCGTCTTTGAAGCGGATAACGTTAACGGCTCCGGTTTTTTTGGAATCGACACTGATTTCGTCCAGGTAAGGGATAACTTGTTCCTTGTAAGGCAAGGTAACGTTCAGCCCGGCCAGTCCTTTGGTGTCGTGTATCAGTTGTTCCAGTTCGCTGATGTCGTTAAGCTGAAACAGTTCGTAGCGGTGGTCGCGCAGGCCTTCGCGAAAGAACTTTTCATCGAAGTACTGCTTGGAAAATGAGTGGCTAACTGACGAGCCGATTAATCCATAAACTTTTTCCATGGTTCAGATTTTGGTTTTTAGCATTGAGGCGGTTTTTTCAATTGTATACACCAACAGCACACCCAGGGCCATCATAATGATGGCTCCGATGAGCTGGGGGTCTTTTCCGGTAATGGAAAGGTAATCCCACGGCATGATGCTCTGGTCGTACACCGGTACGCGTTCGCCCGTTTCGGTAAATTGGTATTCCAGGATTTGCCTCCAGGGCCATATTTTATTGAGCGAGCCGAGCATAAAGCCTGCCAGGAGGGCCACGGTTAATCCGTGATAGTGGTCTAAAATCCAGGCAAGCAACCGGGAGAATGAAATGATGCCGGTAAGGCAGCCCAGTGCGAAAGTGAGCAGCACTGTAAAATTGCCTTGTAACAGGGCATTTATCATAAACTGGTATTTACCCAGGAGCAGTAAGATAAATGCACCGGAAATTCCAGGTAAAATCATAGCACAGATAGCCAGTATGCCGGAAATAAAAATGAAAGAGAGGGTTTCGGGTGATTGGGTTGGGGTAAGTACCGTGATAAGGTATGCAGCAATAATGCCGGTGATAAAGGCCAATACAGTTTGTATATTCCACTTACTTATTTCGCGCATTACCAGTGGAGCAGAAATGAGAATGAGGCCGAAGAAAAACGACCACACCAGAATGGCATAATGGTGCAACAGGTAATGCACTAACCGGGCAAGGGTTAGCAGGCTGGTGAATATGCCTGCTATCAAGGTGAGCAGGAAGGTGCCGTTAATTTTTATCCAGCATTCGCGCAGCCGGAATTTGCTTAGCAGCCTCAGGGCTTCGGCATCGATGGCGCGAATGGAGTGGAGCAATTCGCTGTATATGCCGGTAATGAAAGCTACGGTTCCGCCGGAAACACCGGGAATGACGTCGGCTGCACCCATACTTAGTCCTTTTACAAAAAGAACAATATAATCAACGGGTTTTCGCAAAGTTTAATCTACTTCAAAGGGTGGAGCGGTATTCGACCTTTTTCGTTCAATTCCAAGAAAATGCAAAAAGGTGTCGCCTCTCAGGCCCAGACGTATGGTTTCGAGGGGTATTACTTCCTGCGGAGCAATGTTGCCCAGGTTAACATTGGGACCTAATAATTTAATAAACCATACCTGCTGAGCTTTTTGAGGAGCCTCCCAGATAATTTTTTCAAACGGGATGCGGGTTAGAATTTCCTGCACCAAGCCGGAGCGTACTTCGCCGGTCGACCGGAACAGGCCTACGTTTCCGCTCTCGCGTGCTTCGCCAATTACTTTCCATGCACCTGCATCGAGTTCTTTTTGCATGAGTTCAATCCACATGTAAGGCGGGATAATTTTTTCAGCATCTTTGGAGCCTACTTCCGATAAAACGGTAACCTGTTCGGAAAGTTTACTGATGTATTCGCATTTTTTATCGTGGTCCATGTCAATCGAACCGTCGGATACTTCGGCAAATGTCATGTCGAATTTATCCAACAGCCTTCGGTAGTCGTCAAACTGGTTGCGGATAACAAAGGCTTCGAACAGTGTGCCGCCAAAGTAAGCCGGTATGCCGGCTTCTTTATAGACTTTTAATTTGTCTTTCAGGTTGGGTGTTACGAACGAGGTGGCCCATCCGAGCTTAATGATATCTACGTGGTCGGCACAGGTCGATACAAAATCTTCGGCTTCCCGTACGCTCAGGCCTTTGTCCATGGCCATGGTAAAACCATATTGCCTGGGCTTACGGGTACGCTCAGGCAGGTTATTGAGTTCGAAGTTCATTACGAGTTTTCTTTTCTGAATTGTTCAATGATTTTGAACAACGCTTTTTGAGTTTCGAGTTGGGGGAAGAACTCGTACAACGTAGCGTGTCCTTCAAAGTTCAAAATTAATGCATTTTCCAGATAGTTAAAGGCTTCTTTAAACCTGCCGGCCTCAATCAGGTACACGGTTATACGGTAATACAGGTCGGCCTCATCGGGTAATTCATCCAGAGCCTGCAGCAGTACGTTGACCGCTTTCTGATAATCACCCTGTTCGTAATAAATATACGACCAGTTCATCCATATTTCGGGGTCTTTGGGGTCCAGACGCGAAGCTTCTTCATAAGCATCGATACTTGAAATGATGTTACCCACCTTAAATTCGGCATGGGCAACGGCCTTCCAGTATTCAGCGTTTTCTGCATTAATTTTCAGGGCCTTGTTGTAGAAATGCAGGGCCTGGTACCATTTTTCCTGTTTTTCCAGGCATACGCCTGCACCAAACCAGGCCTCATCGTACAGGGGTTCCAGTTTGGCGGCTTTCTGATAATACTTTACTCCAAGGTGGTATTGCTCCAGGCTTTCATAAGCAGCACCTATGGAGCAATATACTTCTGCGCTGGGGCCTTCCAGTTCAATGGTTTTTTCAAAAGCTTCCAGGGCTTCGCGGTAGCGGCCCATGTTCATGTAGGTGTTGCCGGTGTTGAAATAAGCCGAAGCAAAGGTGTCGTCAATGGTGATGGCGTAATCGTAAGCGCTGAGGGCTTCTTCGTACTGACCCAGTTTGTTGTACACAATGCCCAGGTTATACCAGGCGGCTGCGGAGTAGGGGTCTTCGTCAATAAACTTTTTGTAATAGGCAATGCTGCTTTCAAGCTGACCGGTTAAATCCAGACAATAGGCCAGCTCGTACAGGGCACCTTCGTGGTTGATGTTGTATTCAATGGCGCGTTTATAGGCTTCAATGGCCTTGTCGTATTGTTCCATGTGTTGATAGGCCAGCCCCATGTTGAAGTAGATTTCGTCTTTGTCGTCTGAGAAATCGAGGGCTTGTTCAAAGCAAAGTAATGCCTGTTCATATTCTTCGCGGGCGGCAAACAGGCTTCCTTTGGTAAGCAGAATTTCGGCATCGTTAGGTTGAAGGTTTTCGGCTTGTTCCAGCAGTTGCAGGGCTTGCTGAAATTCCTGTAACTGGATAAGCACCTGTGCCTTGATAACCAACAGTTGGGTGGAGTAGGGAAATTGGGCGATAGCCAGGTTCACAGCCTGAAGGGCCCGGTTGTATTTGGCCCGAATGAGGTAAAACTCGATTATCTCTTCAAAGTCCTCAACATCAAAATACTCGGTTTTCTTTTTGCGCAGGTAGTCTTCAAAACGTTTGATCAGGTCATTCCCCTCATCCTCGCGCTTGCGATATTCTTTTGCCATGGGCAGGAAGGTTTGTCGAAAATAGTAATTTCCGGCAAAGCTACCTATTATTTTGATTTTTTACTTGCTGCAGGTAGGCTGAGCAGCACCAGTCGAGGGTGTTTTCAAACGATTGAAATGAAAAAGCAAAGCGTTGGGTAACTTTTTGGTTATCGTACACAAAATGCTGGCCGGCCAGCAGGGCGGTTTCGCGGGTAATGAGAGGGTTACCTCCCAGCCAGGCGCGGGCCTGTTCCAGACTGCTGAGCAAGTGCAGCCACGACCCTGAAACTTTCAGGCGTGCAGTTTTACGGTTTAACCGAGCGGCAGCCTCATCAAAAAATCTTTTATACGGCACGGCCCCTGCATTGGCAATGAAACGTTCGCCCTGTACATCGGCATTGTACAGTCTTATGGCAAGCGCAGCGGCATCTCGGCCATCGACATAATTTAATGAGCCCTCTATGTAAAAGGGAATTTCTTTCCATACATATTTAAATAATTGTGCACTGCTGCGGTTCCAGTTTCCCGGAGCAAGAATAACGGAGGGATTGAGGATGGCGGTTGAAAGACCCTCTTCCTGCCCTCTGAATACTTCCAGCTCGCCGCGGTACTTGGTTGCCGCGTAGCAGGTATGAGTAGAAGTTTCGACCCATATATTGTCTTCGGTTATCAATGTTTGCTTCTTTTGTCTGCCCAATGCAGCTACCGAACTAATGTACACCAACCGCTTAAGGTTAAGATTAAGGCAGGCATTGACTATGTTCCTGGTGCCGGCAACATTAATGTGATGTAATTCTTTTCGATGTCGCGGATTAAACGAAACCATAGCCGCGGCGTGGATAACCCCTTCGGCATCGTGTAGGGCTTCGTGTAAGCTTACCGGATCAGTAATATCGGCTTTTCTCCAAATTATTTTGGCGTTGGTAGTTTGGGTTGCCGATGGCCGCAGGTTGTGTGTAAGGCCGATAACCGGCACGCCCTGTTCGGCAAGTTGCTGTACGATAATGTTTCCCAAAAGGCCGGTGGCACCTGTAACGGCAATCATGATTACAGGGTGTGGTTCATGAGTGGTAAAGATAACAGTTTATAAATGTGCCGCGAGCGCAGGGCTGCTTCTACGGCTTCTGCCTGTAGCAGGTTATGACAGTCGCTGCCGGCCAGGTGTACCCACTTATTGTCAATCATTAGGCGGGCAAGGCGTGCTGCCGGCTTGTTGTAGTAGCCCGTTACCGAGGCCAGGTTGATTTGAAACAACACACCGCGTGCCAGCAAATCTTCCAGCTTTTCGGGTTGTTGCTGGTAATACAGGTAGCGTTCCGGATGAGCCAACACGGGTACATAACCGGAAGATGTGAGTGCAAAAATAAATTCATTAAGAATAAAGGGCTCAACCATAAAATTGAGTTCAAACAGCAACAACCTGTTACCAAAAGTAAGCAGCGGTTCCTCTTTCTTTACTCTCGATAGCAGGTGCTCGTCCAGATAGTATTCAGCTGCTGCCCGGAGTTCAACGTCCAGGTTATTTTGACGGATGAGAGTTTGCATTTGGCTACATGCGGCCCGAATACCGGTTTCGGTGTTTTGGTAGGTGTCGCTCATAATGTGCGGAGTGGTGATAATTTTATTATATCCCAGCGCTTTTAGCTTTCTTATCACAACAAGTGCTTCGTCAGCCGTTTGTACGCCATCATCCAGCGCCGGCAACAGGTGCGAATGCAGGTCAGTGGTTAGCTTCTCTGCGCGGATATTTTTTTTTCGCAGCCAGTTAAGCACTTTTCTTCAGCAGCTTTTTAAGGAATGAAGGTTCATCGTCATGATAGTAACCGTACTGATAGTTTTTTCCTGTTGTAGGAACAGCGTTAAGTACCGCGGTTAAATGCTGGAATTGGATAATGCGCCTTAGTGTTTGAAAATGATCCCGGCTGGAATAATTAGCACGGAATACGTAAATGGCTATATCGCTGTGGCGTATGGCCATAATTCCATCGGTTACCAACCCGACCGGAGGGGTGTCGAGCAGAATGTAATCGTACAGGTTTTTTAGTTCGTTAAGCAACGAGGCAAAAGTTCCGTTCATCAGTAGTTCGGCCGGGTTTGGAGGGAGCGGTCCGGGCGGAATGTAGTGCAGGTTATCAAGCTCA
>FWPU01004110.1_pt1 | contig 29020 bp, 14 predicted proteins | sample 2228361 | NCBI WGS metagenome assembly FWPU01 (sample SAMEA103939777, study PRJEB20133) | metagenome | reverse complement strand
GGGGCCCGCCCCCACGGGACATGGGCACCCCATCGTGGGCGCAGCTCGTAGCTGCGCTTCGTCGCCCCAGGAGAGGGCGCTAATTCAATTCAAACAAAGCTCTGATGCTTTGCATATGGCATGAACGCCGTAAAACCGCTAAAGTAAATAAATGAATGTCGTGTGGCCTGTCAGGCAGGAAGTGACCTGCGGCTGCCCGTGAAGTAGCTAACGGCCCAACTGACGTACCTGCACAGCGGCATCACGACCTGGTTTGGAAACGGATCGGACATCCTTCCCCCGGGTTTCCATGGCCTGTCAGTCTGGGGTCCTGGCTACTTCAGGTGGCCAGGACCTTTAGTTTTCCCGGTGCTTTTCCGGCGTTTCCCCGGCGAAAGCCCTGGAGATCGGGGTGCTGTCTGTCGTGTCCAGCGGCCTGGGACCTGCCCTGCCGTCGCCCTGGCCTTGAGACCGGCTGCATGCTCTGTTATGATTACCTGGGAGGTACTACATGTTTACCCATTTGCTGGTTCCTTTGGATGGGTCAGCCCTGGCCGAGTGTGTCCTGCCCCACGTGGTGGCCTTTGCCCGGAGCTTTCGCGCCCGGGTCACCCTGCTCCATGTCCTGGATGACGAAGGTTTCGCCGAGCAGGACCGCCCGGTGGACCCTTTGGAATGGCACCTGCGCAAGACCGAGTTCCAGGCCTACCTGGACGAGGTGGGCAAACGGCTGGCCGCAGTGGGCGTCGAGACCGAGAAGGTGATCCTGGAGGGCGAACCGGCCCAAACCATCATCGACTTCACCCGCAGCCAGGGGGTGGACCTGATCGTGCTCAGCAGCCACGGCAAGTCCGGCCTGAATCCCTGGAATGTGAGCAATCTGGTCCACAAAGTGGTGCAGCGGGCCATCACATCGCTGCTGATTGTCCGGGCCTATCGGACCGAGCTGTGCGAACTGGGGGACTTCCGCTACCGGCGCATCTTGCTGCCCCTGGATGGGTCGGTCCGGGCCGAGAATGTGCTGGTAGCTGCCACAGCCCTGGCCGAAGCCAGCGACGCCACCCTGGTGGTGGCCCATGTCTTACCCCAGCTGGAGCTGGTGGCCCGGGAGCCCCTCTCGGCCCAGGATCGGCAACTGGTGGAGCAGGTGCGGGAGCGCAACCGGCGGGAGGCCGAAGCCTACCTGGAACAACTGGCCGCCCGGTTGCCGTCTAATGCCAGCCGACACTTGCTGGTCAGCGACGACGTGGAGGCGGCGCTCCACGACCTGGTGATGGAAGAGTCCATCGACCTGGTTATTTTGAGCGCCCACGGCTATTCCGGCCAGCCCCGCTGGCCCGTGGGCAGCGTCACCGCCAACTTCATCATGTACGGCACCACCCCTTTGTTGATTGTCCAGGACCTGGGTCCGGACCAACAGGCGCTGCTGTTTGCCGAACACATTGCACACCAGCAAGGAGGAGTACGCATTCATGTCAGCCGCACAAGCGCCCACCCAGCAGAGGGAACACCCATCCCCGGCCGCTCCTTCGGCCGCCGGCCAGGCAGACCAGGAGGCTCCGGCCGGGGGAGGAGCGCCCCAGTCGTTGGAGGACGTGGCGCGGCAGGTGGCAGAGGCCCAGGCCGCGCCACGTCGCGGCCCGGGCCGACGCGGTTGGCTGCAGGAACGCCTGGACCGGTGTGAGGCGTTGCTGACCCAGGCCCACAGCCACTTCGCCGGCCAGGCAGGCGACGAACGCTGGCAACGCTCCCGGGCCGCAGAGTGGCTGCTGGACAACTACTACGTGGTCCGGCAGACCATGCGCCAGATCCAGGAGGACATGCCGGCCCGCTACTACGCCCAGTTGCCCAAGCTTTCCACCCCGGGCGAAGCCGACACCCTCCGGGTCTACAGCCTGGCCGTCGAGCTGGCCCGGGCCAGTGAACTGCACCTGGAACCGGAGCGCGTTGTCCGCTTTCTGCGGGCTTACCAGGAGATCTCGCCCCTGACCATGGGCGAGGTCTGGGCCATCCCCGTGATGCTGCGGCTGAGCATGGTGGAAGCCCTGGCCGGCACGGTGGCCAGGGCCGCAGGCCTGGCCCAAAAGGAGCAGGAAGCGGCCATCCATGCCTGGAGCGACGCCCTTTCCCTGCGGGAGGAGGAAGCCGTAGCCCGCACCATCCTCAGCCTGCGGACCCTGGCCGCCCAAGACTGGAAGGAGTTCTTCGAAGAAGTCAATCGAAGTGAACAGCTCCTGCGCGGTGACCCGGCCGGCGTCTACGGCCAGATGGACTTCGATACCCGAGATGCCTACCGCAAAGAGGTGGAGAAGCTGGCCCTGGCCATCGGCCGGCCCGAGGAGGAAGTGGCCCAAGCGGCCGTGGCCCTGGCCCAGAGCCAGATGGGCGACGGCCAGCAAGATCCAGGCCGCCTGGCCCATGTGGGCTACTACCTGGTAGATGCAGGCCGCCCCCTGCTGGAACAACACCTGGGCTATCGCCCCTCCTGGTGGCGGCGGGTGAGGCGCTGGCTGCGCGCCCATCCCACCCCGGTCTACCTGACCCCTATCGCCTTGCTCACTGCCCTGTTGGTGCTGGTCTTCGTGGCCTACGCCTGGCGCCAGGGGGGCAGCTGGCTCCAGCTGGTGGCCGTGGCCCTCTTGACCCTGGTGCCGGCCACCACCGTGGCCGTCAATCTGGTCAACGGCGTGATCACCCGGGTAGTGCCGCCCAGTCGCCTGCCCAAGATGGACTTCGACGAGGGGATCCCGGCGGAGTACACCACCCTGGTGACTGTGCCGGCCCTCTTGACCGACCAGGAGGAGGTCACGGAGCTGCTGCGCCAGCTGGAACAGCATTATCTGGCCAACGGTGATCCCAACCTCCACTTCGCCCTGTTGACCGACTTTGCCGACGCCGATCAGGAAGAGCTGCCCGGCGATGCGGAGCTCCTGGCCCAGGTCCAGGCCGGCATCGAGGAGCTCAACGCCCGCTACCGCCGGGAGACCCCCGGCCCCTTCTACCTCTTCCATCGTCGGCGGACCTGGAACCCCCAAGAGGGGGTGTGGATGGGCTGGGAACGCAAGCGGGGAAAGCTGGGCGAACTCAACCTCATGATCCTGGGCCGGGAACCCTTCTCGCCCTACACCTTCCTGGGCGACCGCTCGATCCTCTCCCGGGTGAAATATGTCATCACCCTGGACGCGGACACCATCCTCTGGCGGGGCAGCGCCCGGCGCCTGGTGGCAACCCTGGCCCACCCCCTGAACCGGGCCACCTTCGATCCCGAGAGCGGCGCGGTGGTGGCCGGCTACACCATCCTGCAGCCCCGGGTGCAGCTCTTGCCCATGGTGGTCAACCGCTCCCGCTTTGTGCGCATCTTCGGCGGCGATAGCGGCTTCGACCTCTACACCCTGGCCGTCTCCGACGTCTACCAGGACCTCTTCGGCGAGGGCATCTACGTGGGCAAGGGCATCTACGACGTGGCCGCCTTCGAGCGCAGCCTCCAGGGCCGCCGCCTGGAGAACAGCCTGCTGAGCCACGACCTCTTCGAGGGCATCAACGGCCGGGCTGGCCTGGTGACCGACGTGGTGCTCTTCGAGGATTACCCGCCCAACTACCTGGCCTACATGGCCCGCCTCCACCGCTGGGTGCGGGGCGATTGGCAGCTCCTGCCCTGGCTGATGCCCAAGGTGCCCGTGAGCGACGGCCGACGGGTGCCCAACTACTTCTCCTTCATTGACCGCTGGAAGATTGTGGACAACCTGCGGCGTAGCCTTTTCGCGCCCACCCTCCTGGCCCTGCTGGTGGCCGGGTGGTTCTGGCTGCCGGGATCGGCCTGGCTGTGGACCCTGGCCTCTGTGCTGGCCCCGGGGGTGCCCACCCTGGTCAACATCCTGGACACCGCCACCTGGAACGGCCTGCGTCGTGTCATGGTTGACTCCGGCGCCCGCTGGCTGCTCTCCCTGATCTTCCTGGCCCACGAGGCCCTGGTCACCCTTTACGCCATCGGCATCACCCTGGTCCGCCTGACCATCACCCGGCGCCACCTGCTCCAGTGGACCACCTCGGCCCACATGGCCCGGATCCTGGGCAGTCACACCGGGCCCATGGGCCACTGGCTGCGCATGGCCAACAGCCCCCTCCTGGTGCTAGCCCTCGTCCTGTTGGGCGGGCTGACGAACTTTGCCTGGCTGGCCGCCGCGCTCTTCCTCCTGGCCTGGCTGGTCGCCCCCCAGGTGGCCTACTGGCTGGATCAACCCCTGGTCCAGCAACAGGAGAGCCTGGCCCCCCAGGAGCTTCAGGAGCTACGCAAGCTGGCCCGGCGCACCTGGCTCTACTTCGAACAGTTCGTGGGGCCGGAGGATCACTGGCTGGCCCCGGATCATTTCCAGGAATCGCCCCGGGGGTTGGTGGCCCACCGCACATCGCCCACCAACATTGGGCTTATGCTCCTCTCCACCCTGGCTGCCTACGACTTCGGCTACGTGGGCGTCTTGGATCTGGTGGCCCGGCTGCAGAACACCTTCGCCACCCTGGACCGGCTGGAGCGCTACCGGGGGCACCTGCTCAACTGGTACGACACCCGCAGCCTGACCCCCCTGCCGCCCCGCTACGTCTCCACCGTGGACAGCGGCAACCTGGCCGGCTGTCTCATCGCGCTGCGGGAAGGCTGCCTGGAGGTGATGGGCGCCCGGGTGATAAACTGGAGGCGCTGGCAGGGCCTGCTGGACACCCTCACCGTCATCCACGATGAAGTGGCCCGCCTGGCGTCGGTGGCCCCCGCCCAGGTAGAAGCCATCCAGCAGTGGATGGACGAAGCCCGCGCCGAGGTCCACGGGGTGGAGGACGACCTGGACGGCCAGGTGGCCCTGGTGGCCCGCTTCACCCAGACCTACCGCACCGAGCTGGACCGCCGGGTCCTGGCCCTGTTGGAGGCGGACCTGGAGGAGGTGGACCCCGCCCTGCTGCACCGCCTGCGCACCTGGATCGACCGGCTCCACGCCCAGCTTTCCATCATGCAGCGGGAATTGGATACCCTGACGCCCTGGAGCCGCCTGCTGCCCCAGGCGCCCGATGCCCTGCACTTGGCCACGGGTGAAGTGGCCCCCCGCTGGCAGGCCCTGCAGGAGGCGTTACCCCTCTGTCCCCGCCTGAACCAGATCCCGGCCCTGTGCGATGGGGCGGCCGCTGCGCTGGAGGCCCTGCGTACCCACCTGGCCCAGGGCGAGGAGGCCCCGGCCGATGCCGAGGCAATTCAGGCCTGGTGCCAGGAGCTGGACGAAGCCCTGGACACGGCCCGGCGCAACGCCCAGATGTTCCTGGAACAGTACCGGGAGGTGGTGGACGCGGCCGAGGAGTGGCTGCGGCGCATGGACTTTGCCTTCCTCTACGATAACCACCGTCGGGTCTTCCGCATCGGCTTCAACGTGGACACCGGCCGGCCCGACGCCAACTACTACGATCTGCTGGCGTCTGAAGCCCGCATCGCCAGCCTGGTGGCCATTGCCAAGGGGGACGTGCCCCAGCGCCACTGGCTCCACCTGGCCCGCCCCTTCACCCGGATCGACGGGGGTGAGGTGCTCCTCTCCTGGAGCGGCACCATGTTCGAATACCTGATGCCCATGCTGCTCATGGAGCATCCGGCCAACACCTTGTTGGGCCAGAGCTGTATGCGGGTGGTGGACTACCAGATCGCCTACGGCCAGAAGAACAGCATCCCCTGGGGCATCTCTGAATCTGGCTTCTACCAGTTCGACAATGCCATGAACTACCAGTACCGGGCCTTCGGCGTGCCCGGCCTGGGCTTCAAGCGAGGCCTAGGCGAGGACCTGGTGGTGGCGCCCTATGCCTCCCTCTTGGCCCTGCCCATTCGCCCCAAGGCGGTCGTGGAGAACTTGCAGCACCTCAACGAGCTGGGCATGTTGGGCACCTACGGCTACTACGAGGCCATCGATTTCACGCCGCCCCGTATGCCTCTAGGGCAGAAGTACGCCCTGGTGCGCTCCTTCATGGTCCACCACCAGGGGATGATCTTCCTTTCCCTGGTCAACTACCTGCGGGAGCAGGTCACGGTGCGGCGCTTCCACCGAGACCTGCGCATCCAGAGCGTGGCCCTGCTGCTCCACGAGCAGATTCCCCACCAAGTGCCGGTGGAAGAGCTGGCCGAAGAAGAGGCCATGGCAGCCCTGGCCGTGGAGGCGCCCGTCACCATCGCACCCTGGTCCGCCCCGCCGCGTCATCCTTTCCCCCTGGTCCACTACCTCTCCAACGGCCGCTTCGGCACCCTCATTACCGGGGCCGGCGGCGGCTTCTGCCGCTGGCAGGGCCGGGATTTGACCCGTTGGCGTGCCGATACCACCCGGGACCAGTGGGGGCTGTGGATCTATCTGCGGGATCAGGAGAGTGGCGAGCTGTGGTCGGTGGCGGCCCAGCCGGTGGGGACCGCCGGCGGCCACCAGGAGACCCACTTCTACCCCCACATGGCGGACATTCGCCACACCTATCACGACGTGGCCGCCAGCCTGGAGATCACCGTGCCGCCGGAGCAGGATCTGGAGGTCCGCCGCCTCCGCCTGACCAACCAGAGCGACCGGCCCCGGCGGCTGCTCCTCTGCAGCTACGGGGAAGTGGTCCTGGCCGACCAGAACACAGACCGGCGGCACCCGGCCTTCAATAAGCTCTTCATCAGCAGCGAGTACCACTCGGACCTCAACGCACTCCTCTTCCGGCGGCGGCCCCGTTCGGCGGACGAACGACCCATCTTCCTGGCCCATGCCCTGGTGGTGTCGCCGGGGCAGGAGGCCACCGGATGGTATGAGAGCGACCGAGTCAGCTTCCTGGGCCGGAATGGCTCCCCCCGGCGGCCTGCCGCTTTGACTCGGGGCGAGCTGGGGGCACCCGGCAAGGTGGGCAACGTGCTGGATCCGGTGATGGCCATCGCCCAGGAGATCGAACTGGGCCCCCACGACAGCGTGGAGTTGGCCTACATCACCGCGGCCGCCGAGAGCCGGCGGGCGGCCCTGGACCTGGTCTCCTATTACCGCACCTGGTCCCGGGTGCAGCGGGCCTTTGACCTGGCCCGGGGGCAGAGCGAGCAGGAGATGCGCTACCTGGACCTGCAGGTGGGCGACCTGGAGCGTTTCCAGAAGTTGCTCTCCCTGCTCTTCTACCCCCATGCCGCCTTGCGGGCTGAGCCGGCCGTGCTGGCCGCCAACAGCCAGGGGCAGGCCCGGCTCTGGCCCTACACCATTTCCGGCGACTATCCCATCTTGCTGGCGAAGATCCAGGACGAGTCGTCGTTGCCCCTGGTGCGGGAACTGCTGCGGGCCCACACCTACTGGCGCAATCGGGGCCTCCAGATCGACCTGGTGATCATGAACGAGAAGGAGGCCGGCTACATCCAGGATCTCCACGACCAGCTCCATCGGCTGCTGGCTCAGACAGATAACGATGCCTGGCTCAATCGCCGGGGCGGCATCTTCCTGGTGAACGCCCAGCAGATGCCCGAGGCCGACCGGGTGCTGCTGGCCAGCGCGGCCCAGGTACTCCTGGACGCGTCCCGGGGCTCCCTGGAGGAACAGCTGGCCGAGATGCGCCTGCCCGGCCCGCCCCTACCGGCCCTGGTGCCTACCCGTCGCCACGACGAACCGGCGGAGGAGACGCCGCCCCTGCCCCGACCAGGGGATTTGCAGTTCGACAATAGCTGGGGCGGCTTCAGCGCCGACGGCCGGGAGTATGTCATCTACCTGCCCTCGGGCCGCTGGACGCCGGCGCCCTGGATCAACGTCATCGCCAACCCAGAGCTGGGATTCCTGGTCTCTGAAGGCGGTGGCGGCTACTCCTGGGCCGAGAACAGCGGCGAGAACCGCCTCACCCCCTGGAGCAACGATCCGGTGTTGGACGAGCCCGGCGAGGCCCTCTACCTGCGGGACGAGGAGACGGCGGCCGTCTGGTCGCCTACGCCCCGCCCTGCCGGCGACGACGCACCCTATCTCATCCGCCACGGCGCCGGCTACACCATTTTCTGCCATCACAGCCACGGCCTGAAGCAGGAGCTTCGGCTCTTTGCCGCGCCGGATGCGCCGGTGAAGATCGCACAGCTCCGCCTGGAGAACACCTGGCAGCGGGTTCGGCGCATCACCGCTACCTACTACGCCGAGTGGGTGTTGGGCGTTCACCGGGCCGATACCCAGCAGTATGTGATCCCCGAATACGACGCCGAGCGCCATGCCCTGCTGGCCCACAATCCCTACAACGCGGAATTCGGCCGGCGCATGGCCTTCCTGGCCGCCAGCAAGGAGCCCCACGGCCTCACCGGCGACCGGGCCGAGTTCCTGGGCCGCCTGGGGGACCTGGAGCGGCCGGCTGCCCTGAGCCGCATCGGCCTGGCCGGCACCCTGGAGGCAGGCCGGGATCCCTGCGCGGCCATTCAGCTGCACGTGGACCTCCAGCCGGGTGAAGTGGAGGAGATCTACTTCATCCTGGGTCAGGGCCAGGACCGGGATGAAGCCCTGGCCCTGGTGGATCGATACCAGCAGGCGGACGCGGTGGCGGCCGCCTGGGAAGGGGCCACTCACTTCTGGGACCAGCTTCTGGGGGCCGTCCAGGTGCAGACCCCCGACCCGGCCATGGATCTGCTCCTCAACCGCTGGCTCCTCTACCAGGACCTGGCCTGTCGCATCTGGGGCCGCTCGGCCTTCTACCAGTCCAGCGGTGCCTATGGCTTCCGGGATCAGCTCCAGGATGTCATGGCGGTGCTCCACGTCGCGCCCCAGGTGGCTCGGGAGCACATCCTACGGGCTGCGCGCCATCAGTTCGAAGAGGGGGATGTGCTCCACTGGTGGCATCCGCCCTCTGGCCGAGGGGTGCGTACCCGCATCGCCGACAACCTGCTCTGGCTGCCCTTTGTCACAGCCCACTACGTGCGGGTCACCGGCGATCGTTCCATCCTGGATGAAAAGGTGCCCTTCCGCCACGGTGAGCCGCTGGACGCCAACGAAGAGGAGCGCTATGACCACTATCCGCTGACCGAGGAAAGCTACCCCCTCTACGAGCACTGCTGTCGGGCCATTGCCCGGGGCGCCACCAGCGGCCCCCACGGCCTGCCCCTCATCGGCGCCGGCGACTGGAACGACGGCTTCAACCGGGTGGGCATCCATGGCCGGGGCGAAAGTGTTTGGCTGGGCTGGTTCCTGTACGCCACCCTGATGCAGTTCGCCGAAATCGCCGAGCAGATGGGCGATGACGGCCGAGCTGGGGAGTTCCGCCAGAAGGCCATCCGCCTTCAGCAGGCGCTGGAAGATCATGCCTGGGACGGGGCCTGGTATCGCCGGGCCTACTACGACGATGGCTCGCCTCTGGGCTCCCGGCAGAATCGGGAGTGCCAGATCGACGCCATCGCCCAGTCCTGGGCCGTCCTGTCGGAGGGCGGCGATCCCCAGCGGGCCCGCCAGGCCATGGAGGCGGTGGCAGAACGGCTGGTGCGGGAGCGGGATCGGCTGATCCTCCTCTTCACCCCGCCCCTGAACAAGACGCCCCGGGATCCGGGCTACATCAAGGGCTATCCGCCGGGCGTGCGGGAAAACGGCGGCCAGTATACCCATGCCGCCACCTGGACGGTGTGGGCCTACGTGGCCCAGGGGGATGGCGACCGGGCCGGCCGCCTCTACCGGCTGTTGAACCCCGTCTATCACAGCGACCGGCCAGAGAAGGCGGCCCACTACCGGGTGGAGCCCTACGTGGTGGCGGCGGATGTCTACGGCGAACCGCCCCACACGGGCCGGGGCGGCTGGACCTGGTACACCGGTTCGGGCGGCTGGATGTATCGCCTGGGCCTGGAAGGAATCCTGGGGGTACAACGGCGGGGCGATCTCCTGCGCATCGACCCGTGCATTCCCCGGGACTGGCCGGGCTTCCAGATCCGCTATCGGGTGGGCAACAGCTGCTATCACATCCAGGTGGAGAATCCGGATGGCGTCAACCGGGGCGTGGCCTCTGTTCTGGTGGATGGTGAACCCGCCGAAGACGGGGCCATCCTCCTGGTGGACGACGGCCAGGAGCACCATGTCCAGGTGCGGATGGGCACGCCGGGCCCCCGGCCGGAGATACGGAGCGACAAATGACAGGAAACTGACGGATTGGCCCATTGCCCGGTCGATCCTGTCAAGCTGACAGGAAATTGTAAGATCTGGGCGCGCCATCTGGACATGAACGGTGCTATACTGTCTGCAGCGAGAGATAATCCATCGAGATGCTCATCTCCCATCATCATTCGGGGCGGATATGGCAGGCATGATAAGAGGGGAAACGATGCTTGAAGCAGATAGCATGCGCCAGCAGGTTCAGAATAGCAAGGTTTCCGGTCGTTTGAGTTGGAAGTTGCGTGGACTGGCCCCGTTGGGCGTTGCCATCATGGTGTACAGTGTGTTGAGTGTGGTGTCGATTTTGATGATATTGCCCATGGGTTAGTCGAGCGTTCACTGTATGCTCTTACCCGGTACTCTTATACGGTAAAGGCCTCCTCCAGTAAAGGTCACCTCAGGGGGTGGGATGGTGCGTACCATCCCACCCCCTCTTTGTGTTGCCACAAAAGCAGCGAAAACACTGAGCCCTTTGCGCCTCTGGGATAACAGACCAGAGGCGCAAACGTTCCGATAATGTTGATCTAGCAACACGATAATGTCGCGCTTGCGCTTCTACTAACATTCACGCCCTATGCTGGAAATGTATACAACGGTGAAGCAGCAAAACGCTGATAGGCGCCATCGGACAAAATGCAAGGTTTCACGTCGGGATGCTTATGGGAAGTGCTTGCGAGAAGGAGGTAGCATCATGCTCACTCGACCGTTTTGGGGCTATACCTCGCCCTGGCAGGAGATGAACCGTCTGCAGCGGGAGATCAACCGGCTCTTCTCCGACCTCAGTCAGGGCATGCTCTCCACCGCGCCAGCCTACCCGGCTGTGAACGTGTGGACCAACCAGGAAGGGGTTGTGGTGACCGCCGAGCTGCCGGGCATCAACCCGGATGACCTGAACATCTCGGTCTTGGGCAACATCCTCACCCTGAGCGGCAAGCGGGAACCGGAAGCCATCCAGGAGGGCGGCAAGGTCCACCGGCGGGAACGGGGTTACGGCCAGTTCACCCGCTCCATCCAGCTGCCCTTCGATGTGGATGCCAACAAGGTGGAGGCTACCTACCAGAACGGCGTCCTCACCGTCTCCCTGCCCCGGCTGGAGGAGGAGAAGCCCAAGAAGATCGCGGTGAAGGCTGCCTGACCCAAGCCATCCATGACCCTGCCGGGCCAGCCGGCGGGCTGGATGACAGCCAGGTGGGAACGTTTGAAATTCGACAGGAGGGTTATCATGGCCATGAACGCGGAGATGCAGGCCCAACAGGCCACCAAACAGGAAGCCACAGAAAGCGGCGTGGAGCAGACTCGGGATCGCCGGGTCTTCGTGCCCCGGGTGGACATCTATGAGAGCGGCGATGATCTGATCCTGGTGGCGGACATGCCGGGGGTGGATGAGAGCAACGTGGACATTACCCTGGAGCAGGATCAGCTGACCATTGTCGGCCGGGTCGATCCCATGATGCCCGACGGCTACACCCTGGCCTACGCCGAGTACGCCGAGGGCGACTACCGGCGCACGTTTACCCTGTCCAACGAGATCGACCGGGAGCACATTGAGGCGACCATGAGCAACGGCGTGCTGCGTCTGCGCCTGCCCAAGGCCGCGCCCGCTAAGGCCCGCAAGATTGCGGTCAAGGCCGCTTGACGCAGCCGTGGAGGGGATGATCCACAGATTCCACAGACTTTCTCTGCAATAGCTGCGCTCATCTGTGCAATCTGTGGATCAAATCAAATCGGGGAAAATAGCCAAGGAGGTGATGTTGTCTATGGCTCTGGCCAATCTGATTCCCTGGCGCCGTCGGGCTGACCAGGCTCGGGGCGGTCAGGTCGTGGTGAAGCGGGAGGAACAGGAACCCATCTACGAGCTGCAGCGCTCCATCAACAGCCTGTTCGACGAGTTCTTCCGCCAGTTCGCCGACTTCGGCTTCTGGCCTGGGGAGCCGCTGACCGAGTCCTTCGGCCTCTTCAACCCGCGGGTGGATGTCAGCGAGACCGACAAGGAGATCCGGGTTTCGGCCGAGCTGCCGGGTATGGAGCCTGAGGATATCGAGGTCACCGTCTCCGGCAATTTGCTGACCATCAGCGGCGAAAAGCGAGCCGAGCATGAGGAACAGGGCGAACAGTACTACCGCATGGAGCGGACCTATGGCTGCTTCCAGCGCACCATCCCGTTGCCCTACGAGGTGGATGCGGATCAGGTGAACGCCCGCTACAAGAACGGTGTGCTCACCATCACCCTGCCCAAGCCCGGTGAAGCCCAGGAGCGCCGCTGGCGGATCCCCATCAAGCTGGGCTGAGCTCCAGCGCTCCGCCACCCCCAAACTGTGTTGACACACCCGGCTGATCCTATTCGGCCGGGTGTGTTCCTTTGCGGATGACTCCGGGAGTCGCTATGCGACCCATGGATGGTTTCACCCGGCTCGCCCTGGACATCAATGGATAGCGATGTCCCGATTTGAACCTACCCTTCTGACCTGTGGGATAATAAGGGCGAATTGTCGGAACTTTTGCCGTGGGCCCCTCGTTGTGGGAACGTATGAGACGCGTAGACTTTTCCCCGGTTGCAACTATCTGGAGACCGCTGGGGCGTCGGGCCTTCGGGCTGCGCCTGGCCCTGGTTCTTACCCTCGCGCTGGCTGCCGGCGGCTACGGCCTGTACACCTGGCTCCTGGCCGACCTGCCGCCGGCCAGCGCCGTGGAGCGGCGGCTGGTCCGCCCCACCACCCAGATCCTGGACCGCCACGGCCGCGTCCTCTATGAAGTCATCGACCCGGCCGCGGGCAAGCAGATCAGCCTGGACCTCTCCACGCTGCCGAAAGCCTGCATCCAGGCCACCCTGGCCACGGAAGACAGCCGCTTCTACCTCCACCCCGGCGTCGATCCCCTGGCCATCCTGCGGGCCCTGTGGCAGAACCTGCGAGGTCGGGAGGTGATCAGCGGCGGCAGCACCCTGACCCAACAGCTGGCCCGCAACCTGCTGATGGATCCCGCCGAACGCTATCAGCAGAGCCTGCGCCGCAAGGTCCGGGAGGCCTGGCTGGCCTGGCAGTTGGAACGCCGGTACACCAAGGATGAGCTGCTGGCCCTCTACCTCAACCAGACCTACTACGGCAACTTTGCCTTTGGCATCGAGGCCGCGGCCCAGATTTTCTTCGCCAAACCCGCCGCCCAGCTCAGCCAGGCCGAATGTGCCCTGCTGGCCGGCCTGGTCCAGTACCCATCCGGCTACAACCCCCTCCAGCATCCCGACGCGGCCAAGGAACGCCAGTTGACCGTCTTGCGCCTCATGGGGGAGGCCGGCTACCTGAGCGACGGTCAGGTTCAGGAGATCGCAGCCCAGCCCCTCCGCTACCGCTCCCGCCTCTTCGACATCCGGGCCCCCCACTTTGTCATGTACGTCCAGGACATCCTGGCGCAACGGCTGGGGCCGGATCGGCTGCGGGACGGTGGTCTGCGGGTCTACACCACCCTGGACCTGGACCTGCAGCGCCAGGCCGAAGCGTCCATCCGCTACCGGCTGGACCTGCTCAACTGCCGCATCCCCGGCCTGTGTGACCAGCGGACCGATCCCAACCGACGGGTGGACAACGCCGCCGCGGTGGTTCTGGATGGCCAGACGGGACAGATCCTGGCCATGGTGGGCAGCCCGGACTACTTCGACCCCCGCATCCAGGGCAACGTCAACGCCGCGCTGAGCCTGCGCCAGCCGGGCAGCGCCATCAAACCCCTGACCTACGCGGCCGCGCTGGATCCCGCATGGAGCGCGCGCCTGGGCCTGCAGCCCCTGACGCCCGCCTCCATCCTAGCGGACCTGCCCACCACCTTCTACGTGCAGGATGAACAGGGCGGCAACGTACCCTACCAGCCCCTGAACTACGACCGCCAGTTCCACGGGCCGGTCAGCGTACGCACCGCCCTGGCCAACAGCTACAACATCCCCGCGGTCAAGGTGCTCCAGCGCATCGGCGTGCCCACCCTGGAGCAGATCGCTGCCCAGGCCGGCATCAGCACCTTCACCAACCAGTACGGCCTGGCGCTCACCCTGGGCGGCGGTGAGGTGAAACTGCTGGAGTTGACCGCTGCCTACGGCATCTTCCTAGACGGCCACCGCCGGGATCCCCAGGCCATCCTGGCCATCGAGGAAGTGGCGGACGGGGCCAGCCGTCCCCTGCCCGGCTTTCAGGCGCCCAAGGCTACCCTGGGGCCCCAGGTCATCCAGCCTGACACCGCCTATCTCATCACCCACATCCTGGCCGACCCGGTGGCCCGTATCCCGGCCTTCGGCGAGGGCTCCGTCCTGGAGTTGCCTTTCCCCGCAGCCGTCAAGACCGGGACTACTACCGACTGGCGGGACAACTGGACCATCGGCTATTCCACCCGGCGCATCGTGGGCGTCTGGGTGGGCAACGCCGATAACACACCCATGCTGGACATCAGCGGGGTGGACGGCGCCGGTCCCATCTGGCATGATCTGATGCTGGCGGCCCACGCCACGCCACCCCAGGATTTTCCCCGGCCGGAGACCATCATCCAGGTGACCATCTGCGCACCCAGCGGCCTCCTGCCCTCCCGGGACTGCCCCCGGACCCGCCAGGAGATCTTCATCCGGGGCACCGAGCCCACCCAGGTGGACAACCAGTTCCAGCGCATCTCTGTAGACCTGGCCACCGGCCTGCGGGCCAGGCCGGATACCCCACCAGAGCGGGTGGCCGAGCGGGTCTACTGGCTGCTTCCGCCCGCATACTGGGACTGGATGCGGCGCCAAGGTATTCCTATCCCGCCACCGGCCCCGGTGGCCCAGGATTCTGCCCTGGGCCGGGACCAGCCGGCGGAGGCCTCCGCCCAGGCCTCGCCCCTGGCCCTGAGCGCCCCCACATCCCACACCGGGTATGCCATTCATCCCGGCGTGCCCCGGGAACGGCAGCGCATCCAGGTGGCAGGGCATGTGGTGGACGGACAACCTTGGGCGGAACTGCGCCTGATGGTGGACGGCATCCCTGTGGCCGAGGCCCGGCAGGCAGCCCAGCTCAGGGCCTGGTGGCCCCTGGAGCCCGGCACCCACCATTTCTGGCTCGAAGGACGCATGGCCGGGGACGGGCCCATCGTCCAGTCCGAACAGGCCCTGGTGGTGGTGGACGATCTGTCCCATTCCCGGCCCCTGACGGTGAGCAGCCAGCCATGAACCCGATTCGGCGAACCAATCCAAACCCCGGAGGCATTTCCATGCAGAGAACCCATCGACCTTTCCCCTTGCTCCTGCTGCTCCTCTTCATCCTGAGCCTGACCGCAGCCTGCGCCGGGCATCTGCCAGCGTCGACTCGGGATGCGGCCTTCACCCCCAAGACCGAGCTTCGGATGCTTCCGGCTGCGGCGCGCCTGTCCGCCCCCGAAGTCTTGCCGCCGGTCCTGATGGAAAGCACACCGCCAGACGGTGCCTCCTGGCATGGGGGACCAGTTGTCCTGGCCTTTGACCAGCCCATGGATCCCAAAAGCGCGGCTAGCGTTTCCGTTGAGCCCGCCCTGGGGGGCGATGTGACGGTCCAGGAAAATCGCATCATCTTCACGCCCGGGGAAGACCCCGTCCCCGGCCAACGCTACACCCTGCGGGTGGACGTAGATGCCCGCTCCGCAGCCGGTATTCCCCTGACCACGCCGGTGGAGCTCTCCCTGATGGCAGCCCTGCCCCTGCAGGTGACCGCCACTCAACCTTCAGACGGCGCGGTGGAGGTCTCCACCGACGGCCAGATCGTGGTGATCTTCAACCGGCCGGTGGTCCCCCTCACGGGCCTGGAGGAGCAGGCCAGCCTGCCCCAGCCCCTGACCCTGGAACCGGCCGTGGAAGGGAGCGGCACCTGGCTGAACACCAGCGTCTACGCCTTCACGCCGGCCCGGGGACTGGCCGGCGCCACCCGGTATCGGGCCACGGTGGCAGATGTGACCGCAGTGGGCGGCGAAACCCTGGAAGCGCCCTACGTCTTCACCTTCACCACCGCCGCCCCCACGGTGGTCCAGGCGACGCCTGCCGGTGAGCTGGTTCGCCCCGACAGCGTGATCCAGGTTATCTTCAGCCAGGCCATGGATCCCGCCAGCACCGAGGCCGCCTTCGCGGTCCATCCCCTGGATGACCCGACGCCGTTGCCGGGCGAGCTGGCCTGGAACAGGATCCACACCACCCTGACTTTCACCCCCACCGCTCCCTTGGACTTCGGCGCCACCTACGTCATCGCGGTGGACGAAACCGCGCAGCCGGCCAGCCGCCAGGGGAATCTGCGCGCGGCCTTCCGCCAGGAGTTCACCGTGGTGCCCCTCCCTGCCGTCGCATTGACCGATCCGACCGACGGTGAGGAGAAGGTCTCCCCCGACCGCAGCGTCTTCATCCGCTTCAACGCGCCGGTGAGCCCCACCCTGGTGCTGCAGAATGTGACGGTTACCCCGGTGCTGAGCACCACCCGGGTCTACAGCTACTATGCCGAATACAACAACGAGCTGACCCTGAGCTGGTTCAAGGAGCCCAACACCACCTACACCGTCACCGTGGGCGCAGCCATTGCTGACGAGTACGGCAATACCCTGGGCCGGGATTACGTCTTCAGCTTCACCACTGGCGACTACCCGCCCTTTGTGCGCCTGAGCCTGGACCGCTTTACCCACTTCAGCGCCTATACCCGGACCCAGGCCAGCCTGCTCTACCGCAACGTGGACGACATCCGGGTTGACCTCTATCGCCTGCCCGAGCCCGAGCTCTTCAAATTGACGGGCAGCAACCAGTGGCAGGTGTGGGACAGCTACCAGGTGCCCAACCCGGCGGCCAACCTGGTTTGGAGCCGCCACTATGAGTCGGCTGAAGAACGCAACGTGACCATTCGCCAGGTCATCACCCTGACCGATGAAGCCGGCAATGTTCTGCCGCCAGGCGCTTACCTGTTGGAAGCCCATATGCCCCGAGGGCAGTCGGCCCAGGAAGCCGCGCCCGGCCAATCCCGGGCCGTGGTGCTCCTCAGTAACCATAACCTGGTGGTCAAAAAGAGCCTGGATGGCACCAGCCTGGCCTGGCTGACCGACCTGCAGACCGGCCAGGCCGTCCCCGGCACCGAGATCCGCTTTTACGCCGACGGTGAGCTGTTGGGCCAGGCCGTCACCGACGAACAGGGCGTCGCCACCGCGCGTCTGGCCTTCCCGCCGGACCGCAACTGGGTTCCCCTGCTGGCTGTGGCTGGGACGCCGGGCGAGGCCGACTACGTGGTGGTCTCCAGCGAATGGAGCAGCGGCATCGCCATCTGGGACTTCAACCTGCCCGGCGGCTACAGCCTGGAGCGCTACCAATCTTACTTCTACACCGACCGGCCCATCTACCGGCCCGGCCAGACCGTCTACTGGAAGGGCATTGTGCGGGAGCTGGTGGACGACCAGTACCGCCTGCCGTCGATGGAGTTGCCCATCACCGTGACCATCCGGGATGACCGGGGCAACGCGGTGTTCACCCAGGACTACACGCCCGACTCCCTGGGCACCCTCACCGGCGAGCTGGCCCTGGCGCCGGAGGCCACCACCGGCTACTACTACCTGGAAGCCCGCATGCAGGTCACGCCAGAGCAGTTCGTCTACGGTGCCACCAGCTTCCAGGTGGCTGCGTACGAGAAACCAGAGTTCCAGATCTCCGTCGCGCCCGATCAGCCGGCGTATGTGCAGGGCGACACCGTGCGGATCACCGTACAGGCCGACTACTTCAGCGGAGGCGCCCTGGCCAATGCGCCGGTCACCTGGCGGCTGCTCAGCGAACCGTACCACTTCTACTGGGAGCAGGCTCCCCGGGGGCGCGCTTACAGCTTCATGCCCTTCGATCCGGCGCAGGAGCGCTATGACCCATACCAGGCCTTCTTCTACCTGGGCCTGATCCAGGAGGGTGAGGGGCGCACCGACGGCAACGGCACCTTCGTCATCGAGCTGCCGGCGGACATTGCCCAGGTGGCCCAGAGCCAGAACTGGACCTTCGACGTCACCGTCCAGAGCCCCACCAACCAGTGGGTCAGCGGCCGCACCACCGTGCCCGTCCACAAGGGCGAGTTCTACGTGGGCCTCAGCCCCCAGGAGTATGTGGTCACCGTGGGGCAGGGCAGCACCGTAGATCTGGTCACCGTCACGCCCCAGGGGGAGCCCTACCCCGGCGCCACCCTGAAGGTGATGGCCTATGAATTCGTCTGGAACAGCGTCTACGAACAGGCAGCCGACGGCTCGTATCGTTGGACCACCAGCGTGGAGCGCACGCCGGTCTTCACCGAGACCGTCATCACCGACCGGCAGGGGATGGCCACCGTCACCTGGGCGCCGCCCCGGGGCGGACAGTATCAGGTGGTGGCCACCGGACAGGACGACCGGGGCAACCCGGTGAGCAGCAGCGTTTTCATCTGGGTCAGCAGCGAGGAATTTGTGGCCTGGCCCCGGGAGAACAATGACCGCATGGAGCTGGTGGCCGACCGGACCCTGTACGCACCCGGCGACACCGCCCAAATTCTGGTGCCCAGCCCCTTCCAGGGGCCGGTCCAGGCTTTGGTAACCATCGAGCGGGGCGGTGTGCTGGAATCCCGGGTCATCACCCTGAACGGCAACAGCGAGACCCTGGAGATTCCCGTCACGGCGGACTATATCCCCAACGTCTACGTGGGGGTGATCCTGGTGAAAGGGGTGGACGAGACCAACCCCACCCCGGCCATGCGGGTGGGCTACGTCCAACTGGCCGTGGACACCAGCCGGAAGGAGCTGGGCATCCAGATCACGCCCTCCGCGACCACGGTCCGTCCTGGCGACACCGTCACCTACACCCTCACCGTGACCGACAACACAGGCCAGCCGGTGGCCGGCGTCGACCTCAGCGCCGCGGTGGTGGACAAGGCGGTGCTGAGCCTGGCCCAGGGAGACATCCGCTCCCTGCTGGACGTCTTCTACACCCAGCGGCCCCTGGCGGTCTCCACGGGCGCGCTGCTGGTCATCAACCAAGACCGGCTCAGCCAGCAGCTATCGGAAGGCGCCAAGGGTGGTGGCGGCGGCGGCCCCGGGGGGCTGGAGATCCGCCAGAACTTCCCCGACATTGCCTACTGGCAGGCCCACCTGACCACCGATGAGGACGGCCAGGTGCAGTTCTCGGTGACCCTGCCCGACAACCTTACCACCTGGCGCCTGGTGGTGAAGGCCATTACCGCCGACACCCGGGTGGGCGACGCGGTCCACGACGTGGTGGCCACCAAGGAACTCCAGGTACGCCCCATCCTACCCCGCTTCTTCACCGCCGGTGATCGAGTTCAGATCGGCGCAGTGGTGCTCAACGCCACTGACCAGGCCCTGGCCGAGGGACGCTTCACCGTGGCAGTCAGCGGCGGCGTCCTGGGGACGAAGGAGACAACCCGGTTGCTGAGCCTGGACGCCAACGGCCAGGCCCGTTTCAACTTCCCGCTGGAAGTGCCCTCCGCCGCGGAACAGGTGGTGATCACCTTCACTGCCCAGGCCGGAGCCCTGGCCGACGGGGTGCGCACGACCCTGCCTGTGGTCCGCTATGAAACACCGGAAACGGTGGCAACGGCCGGCGAAGTGTCCACCGAGCCCGGCAGCGTGCTGGAAGCCATCCGCCTTCCCGCCGGGGCTACGGACAACGGCCAGCTGGTGGTGAACGTGGAGCCCAGCCTGGCGGCCGGCCTGGTGGATGGGCTGAACTACCTGCGCCACTTCCCGTACGAATGCAACGAGCAGACGGTGAGCCGCTTCCTGCCCAACCTGTTCACAGTACGAGCCCTGCGGACCTTGGGCGTGGAAAACGAGGCCCTGTCCAACAACCTCTCCTACCAGGTGGGGATTGCCGTTCAGCGGCTGACCAGCCGCCAGAACCTCGACGGCGGCTGGGGCTTCTGGCCAGGCGAGGCCAGTTCCCCCTTCATTACCACCTACGTGTTGTGGGGGCTCTCCAGCGCCCAGGAGATGGGCTACACCGTGCCGGCCTCGGTGCTGCAAAACGGGGTGAACTACCTGGAGGGCACCTTCCTGGCCCCGAAGGATGTCCGGGAGAGCTGGCGCCTGAACGAGATGGCCTTCACCCACTTCGTGTTGTCGGAGATGGGGCAGGGCGATCCGGGCCGGATGGCCACCCTCTACGACGTGCGGGAACGACTGGGCCACTACGGTAAGGCGTTCCTGGCCATGGCCCTGGACAACCTGGATGAAGACGGCGGCCTGAACGCCCGAACCCAAACGCTGCTGGACGACTTGGTGGGCGCGGCCCGCATTACAGCCACCGGCGCCTCCTGGCACGAGGAGACGGTGGACTGGTGGACGCTGAACAGCGATGTGCGTACCACGGCCATTGTGTTGGGCGCGCTAACCCGCCTGCATCCAGCGCATCCCCTGTTGCCCCAGGCGGTCCGCTGGCTCATGGAGCAGCGGAAGAACGGGCGCTGGGCCACTACCCAGGAAAACGCCTGGTCCATCATCGGCCTCACCGACTGGCTGGCAACCAGCGGCGAACTCCAGGCGGATTACAGCTGGTCGGTGCTGCTCAACGGCCAAGAACTGGGCAGCGGCGCTGTCGGCCCCGAGAACCTCACCGACAAGGTGCAGCTCCAGGTGGCGGTGGCGGATCTGTTACGCAGCGAGGCCAATGCCCTCCAGTTCAACCGGGCCGGAGATACGGGACGGCTCTACTACACCACCTACCTGACCTACTACCAGGACGCCCTGGCGGTGGAGGCCCGGGATCGGGGCATTGTGGTGGATCGGCGCTTCGACCTGCCTGGTTCATCCCCCCGGCTGGGGGTGAGCAGCGCCGCGGTGGGCGATGTCATCAGCGTGACCGTGACCATCGTCGCTCCCACCGACCTGCATCAACTGCTGGTGGAAGTGCCCATCCCGGCCAGCACGGAGCCCATCGACACCAGCCTGGCCACCGCCAGCCTGGCCAACCAGGGCCCGGAGTTCAGACCGGTGGAAGATGTGGGGGGGGGCCAGCCAGCCTGGCGCTACTGGCTGCCCAGCAACGTGGACATTCGCGACGACAGGGTGGCCCTCTTTGCCAGCTACGTGCAGGCCGGCACCTACCAGTACACCTTCCAGGTGCGGGCCAGCATCCCTGGCGAGTTTCGGGTGCTGCCGGCCTACGCCGAGCAGATGTACTTCAACGAGGTGTGGGGACGCAGCAGCGGGGCGCTCTTTACGGTGACAGAGTAGCGGGAGAGGGTTGTGTAAAGGTGGTTAAGTGTTAAGTGGTGGGTGGTGGGTGGCTCCACTGGGAGCCACCCACCACCCACTACGCCAGTCTGGCGTAAATACCACGGCAGAAATTCGGCGGCACTCCCTTTGGTGGAACCTATCGGCGAATTTCTGCCGGGATTTACGACGCACCAGCATGGCGGAACGCCAGCAAATCTTGGGAGAGGTCACGTCCGATCTTCCACGCCACCCCTTTCTCCCGGGCCAGTGCGGCCGTATCTTCGGCCACCCACTCTTCACCGATGACCACCCCCAGCGCGTTGACGCCAGCCCGGCGCAATGTCTCCGCCCGCTGGGCCGCCCGCAGCACGTCCAGGCGATCGACCCGAACGGAAACTTCCACCACGGCGTAGATGTTATCCTTCCACCAGATCACGTCGGCCAGCAAGGGGTCGGCTTCTTCAGGAAGATCGGCAAGATCAGGGAGCCGTGCCGTCAACGCCTGGAGGCGACGATAGACATGGTCCCGTTGAAGGCTGCCTCCTTCCCCTTCGCCCAGCAGCCGGGAAGCGCGCAATTCCACACTGCGTTCATACTGTTCGCCCCGGCGTCGCCCCTCCTCGCCGGCCTGCCAACCCATGATGGTCTGGAGTTCTTCCTGCACACGCAGTTGGGATTCGACGAGCCGCTCGCTGAGCCGCTCCAGGCGAGCCAGTCGGTCCTCGACCCCCTCCAGCCGCGCTTCGGCCCGGGCCAGTCGCTCTTCGACCCCTTCCAGCCGCGCTTCGGCCCGGCGCTGCGCCTCCGCCAGTTCGGCCACAATCGCTGCCAGTCGGTCCAGCTTCTCGCCCAGCCCATCGACGCGACCTGGCAGTTCCTGCAACGGTTCCAGCTCTAGGGCTGCAAGGAGTTGCCGACGCGCCTCGGGGTCACGGCGGATCAGGTCAATGATCGAGCGGAGTTGTTCTGAACTGAGGGCCATCCTTCATGTCTCCGTCGAGACGTGCTCCTATACCGAGGCGAGTTGCCGCCTCTTCTGGGCTCTCGCTTGCCGCCTGTATTTTACCACGTCCACAGGCGAAGCGGGAGGAGGAAAAAGACAAAAAAATGCGCAACCGAAGTTGCGCATTCCCTGAGCGGGCGAACGGACTCGAACCGTCGACATTCAGCTTGGGAAGCTGACGTTCTACCACTGAACTACGCCCGCGAGTTCTTTCAACCCCAAGTATACAAACACACTTTTCCCTTGTCAAATTGAATCGAAGGCCTATTGGAGCCGTCCGGGATTTTGCCGGAACAATCCCCCTGCCCCGCCCGTCCCAAGAATACGACCACGCTGGCACGTGCCGTGGCCTGGCGGTTTGACGGTCAGAAGAAGCCCTCGCGAGAGGATTTCATCCCTAAAAAAGGTGGTGTTTCCATGAACGCTCGACCTGTCTCGGCGCCTGCCCGGCGCCTGGCTTCAGCCACCCAGGGCCCCCACCCAGGAGCCCACAGGCCCTGTTACCCGTGGCTCAAGCTGTGGATGGCCCTCCTTCTGCTGCTGGCGTGGCCCTTGCCGGCCCACGCCCAGGAGATCATCCTCCCACCGCCCCTGCCCCCATCGCCTGTGCCACTGCCTCCACCGGTACCCATGATCCCCACCGTGGGCGTGGAGCGCTATCAGGTGGACGTGCGGATTGATGGGCTGGTGGCCTCCGTCCACCTTTCCCAGGTCTTCCGCAACCAGGGGAACCAGCCTGTGGAAGGAACCTATCTCTTCCCGCTGCCGCTCGACGCCGCGGTGGGCGACTTCCAGATGCGGATGGACGGCCAGGTGATCGAAGGGAAACTCATGCCCGCAGCCCAGGCCCGACGCATCTATGAAGAGGTGGTCCGGCGCTATCGGGATCCGGCCCTGCTCCAATACCTGGGCCGAGGCCTCTTCCAGGCCAACCTGTTTCCCATCCCGCCCGGGGAGAGCCGCACCGTCGAACTGCGCTACAGCCAGCTCATCGGGCGTCAGAATGGCCTGGCCTACTTCCGCTTTCCCCTGGCCATGCCCCAGGGTCGGGATGGACGCCTGGGCTCCCTGGATATCCGGGTGGAGCTGGTCAATCAGCCTGGCCTGCGCATCCTCTACAGCCCCAGCCACCCCATTGACGTGAGTCGACCCGCCGATGACCAGGCTAAGGTAACCTTCAGCCAGCAGGACGTGCGGCCGGAGGGGGACTTCGAGCTCTACTTCGGCACGTCCGAGGAGGCCGTGGGGCTGAACCTCCTCAGCTACAAGCCGGCCGGCGAAGATGGCTACTTCGTCTTGCTCGCCGCGCCGGCCATCCAGGCGGCCGCGCCGGAACTGGTCCGACGGGATCTGGTGCTGGTGCTGGATGTCTCCGGCTCCATGGAGGGTGGCAAGCTGGAGCAGGCCAGGGCCGCCGCCCACTTCATCGTGGACCATCTCAACCCGGGCGACCGCTTCAACCTTATCAGCTTCAGCACCGGCGTGCGCCTCTGGCAACCAGGCCTCCAGCCCGTCAATGACGAAACCGGCCAGGGCGCCCACGCCTGGATCGATGGGCTCCAAGCCGGCGGTTCCACCGACATCAACCGGGCCCTGTTGGAGGCCCTGGCTCAAATTCAGCCCGAACCCGAAGCCGAAGGACGCCCAGCTTACATCCTTTTCCTGACCGACGGCCTGCCCACCCAGGGAGAGACCGATGCCTGGCGCATCGTGGACAACGCTGTCCGGCATGCCCCGGCCCACCGCAGCGTGCGCCTCTTCACCTTCGGCGTGGGCTACGACGTGAACACCGACCTGCTGGACACGGTGAGCAGCCGGCTGCGGGGACGCAGCAGCTACGTCCGCCCGGACCAGCGCATCGATGAAGCCGTCAGCCAGTTCTATGCCGACATCAGTGCGCCGGTCCTGGCCGATCTGGCTCTGGACTTTGGGGCGGAAGTGACCACCTACGACCTCTTCCCCTATCCCTTGCCCGATCTATTTGCCGGCGAGCAATTGGTGGTGGCCGGCCGTTACCAGCAGAGCAGCACCATCACCGTGACACTCCATGGGCAGGTCAACGGCGTCACCCAGGCCTATTCCTTCCCGGATCAGACGCTGATCTCCGCCGGGGGCGAACCCTTTGTGGCCCGCCTTTGGGCTACCCGCAAGATCGGCGCCCTGTTGGAGGCCATCCGCCGCAACGGCGCCAGCCAGGAGGCCGTCGATGAGATCGTGGCCCTCAGTCTGCGGTATGGCATCGTCACGCCGTACACCAGCTACCTGGTTCAGGAGCCTTCTCCCGTGGCTGTCCCTTTCCGGCCTCTCGTGCCAGGCGGCCAGGGAGACGCAGCCCCGCTCCCGCCCCCGGCTGTCGATGCCGTGCCCAGGGCCTATGGCCCGGTAGCCCAGGCGTCGGTGGCCGCCGAGGCCGAGGCAGTGGCCGCCCTGCCGGCTGCGGGCGAAGCGGCCGTGGTGGCCAGTCAGGTCCGCAGCCAGATCGCCGAAGCCACTGTGGTGCCGGATCACGAGGCGGTGCGCTTTGTCAACGGCAAGACCTTCGGCCGCCAGGGCCAGGTGCCCGGGCCGGATGGAGAACGGATAACCCTCTGGGTGGATACGGCCTACGAGGAATCCATGGCCGTGGAGACGGTGATCTTTGGCAGCCCTCGCTACTTCCAGCTGGCAGAAGACCCGGACATGGCCCAGTGGCTGGCCATCTCGCCGGAGCTGGTTGTGGTGGTGGATGCCGGCCACGCCATCCGGATCACCACCCGCATCTTGCAATGATGGAGCTTTTTGGGTGTGCCGTGCCCCCTTGCGGCGCGGCACACCCAAAAACGAAGGATTTTTCCCCCTCACCCTGCCCCGGCGCTCGCCTCCTGCACGCGCCTTAACAGGTCGGCCACCACCTCTTCAGCCGGTGTCGGTAGCATGGCCTCCTGGAACCCCAGGATGCTGACCAGGGGCATGTCCAGGATGAAGGCGGCCATGTCCATGCCGATGGAGGCCGTATCTTCGTCGCCCCGAGCTGCGCCACCATCAGCCAGGCTGGGGAGATCGCCCCTGGCAGGTTCCTTTCTGTCCTGTTCTATCCGGCTAGGTACGCCTCAGCGACCGTCCTTGCTGCAGCCGCCCTCCCCGCTGGGGCGGACGTGGGGCCGGGCCCGGTCCTCGATGCCCTTCCAGGCGTACGGATCCTGGCCCGCGACCATCACGATGTCCCGGTAGTCGGCGATGGCCATGTGTTCTCCTTCCCGGGGCGGGCGCCAGGGCAGGAGGGACTCCGCACTCATGTAGTGGTTGACCAGCACCCGGCGGTAGCCGGATGGCGCCCGGTTGGGCAGGGAGCGGTGGAGGAGATAGCCCTTGAAGAAGAGGATGGAGCCGGCTGCGACTTCCACCGGCACCGCGTCTTCGTCAGTGTAGGGGAAGTTGTAGGCCTCGCCTGTGCAGTCGAAGCGGCGGTCGTTGTGTTCGTGCTGGGGCCAGATGATGCCGTGACGGTGGGAGCCGGGGATGACCCACAGGCAGCCGTTTTCCACGGTGGCATTGTCCAGCGCGATCCAGGCGCCCGTCAGGGAGCGGTCCCGGGTGGGGATGAAGTACTCGTCCTGGTGCCAGGCCTGGCCCGGCTTGCCCGCGGCCTTGATGAAGAGCATGGACTGCATGCACTTCACATTGGGGCCGATCACCTGGGTCAACACCTGGGCGATGGCCGGATGTCCCAGGTAGCGGTGCATCACCGGCGAAATCTTGTGGGGAAAGTGGATGCACAGGTAGCGGCGCAGGACGTCGTCGTCACCTTCCTCGGGCCCGGCAGGCGTGACACCCCGGATCTCGCCCAGTTCTCCCCGGCAGATCCGGGTGGTTTCCCGGCGGAGCTCCTCCACTTCGTCTGGCGTCAGCCCGCCGGGCAGGATGACGTAACCTTCCTGGTGGTAGGCGGCCACCACCTCCGGCGAGAGGGGCAGGGAGGTGGCCACGTTCAAACCTGGAGCTGTGAGGATGGACATGGTGGTTTCCTTATTGTTGGTGCGGCTCATCCCTTGAGGGCGCCGGCCAGCAGCCCCCGCATGAAGAGGCGGCCCAGGAGTAGATAGACCAGGACGGTGGGCAGCGCGGCGATGAGGGCAGCGGCCATCTGCACGTTCCACTCCACGCTCCAGCTCCCGGCGATGTTTTGGACCGCGACGTTGATGGGCGCCAGCCGGGGCGTGCTCAGGACCACCAGGCCGATCAGATAGTCGTTCCAGATGGTGGTGAATTGCCACAGCAACACCACCGCGAAGGCAGGCATGGAGATGGGCAGCAGAATCCACCGGTAAATGCCGAAGAAGCCACAGCCGTCGATCTTGGCCGCGTCCACCAGCTCGTTGGGCACTCCGGCGTAGTAGCTGCGGAAGAGCAGGGCCGTGATGGGAATGCCAAAGATGCAGTGGACCAGGATCAGGCCGATGACCGTCCCGTAGAGCTTCAACGCCTGCAGGGTGAGCACCAGCGGAATCAGAATGCCCTGGTAGGGCAGGAACATGCCCACCAGGAAGAGGATAAACAGGGTGTCCGCTCCCCGGAAGCGCCACTTGGCAAAGATGTAGCCGTTGATGGAGCCAATGAAGGCAGAGATGAGCGCGGCGGGGACGGTGATGATGACGCTGTTCTTGAAATTGGGCGAGACCAGCCGCCAGGCCTCCAGGAAGCCATCCAGATAGATGCCCCGGGGTAGCTCCCACATGCGGGTGATATTCACGTCCGCGTAGGGCTTGAGGCTGGTGATGAGCATGACGTAGAAGGGCATCAGGTAAAAGGCGGCAAAGGCGGTCAACACCAGGTAGATGGCCCCGCGGCTCCACAGCCGTTGTAGACTCATCGCTCCACCTCCCCCCGCATGCTCATCAGGTAGGGCACAATCAGGAAGGCCGACAGGAAGATCATGAACGAGCCGATGGCCGCGCCCAGGGAATAGCGATAGGCGCCGAAGGTGGACTGGAACATGTAGAAGGCCAGGGTGTCCGTGGCGAAAGCCGGGCCACTACCGCTCATGGCCGAGACCAGATCGAAGACCCGGATGGAGTTCATCCCGGTGAGGACGATGGCGGTGAAGGTGACCGGCATGAGCAGGGGGATGATCACGTGGCGGTAGGTGGCGAAGGTGCCCGCCCCGTCGATGGCGGCCGCCTCCCGCAGCTCGTTGGGAATGCCTCGCAGGCCGGCCAGGTAGAGGGCCATCACATAGCCGGTGAACTGCCAGGCCGCGGCGATGGTCACCGCCCACATGCCGTACTGGGGATGGCTGTTCCAGGTGGGCTGGAAGTTCTCCAGGCCGATCTTGGCAAACAGCAGGTTGATGCCCGTGCTGGGCTGCATGAGCCAGCGCCAGGCCACGCCGGTGACGATGCCGGAGACTGCAAAGGGGAAGATGATGATGGTCCGGTAGATGGCTTCCCCTTTGATCTTCTGGTCCAGCAGGGCGGCGATGATGAAGCCGAAGACGATGCACTGGGTCATGAAGCCCGCCGCATAGTAGACCAGGTTCCGCAGGTCGATGTGGAAGCGGCGGTCCGAGAAGAGCCGCTCCCAGTTGGCCAGGCCCACGAAGGTGAAGTCCGGCACCTGGCTGTTCCACTTCACGGTGGACATGTAGAAGGTCCAGCCGATGAAGCCGTAGATGAACAGGGCCACGGCGATGATGGACGGGGTCAACACCAGCACGGCCAGGAACATGTCGCTCCGTAGCCAGAAGCGGCGTCTCTTCTGGGTGATGGGGGAGGCGGCCACGCCGCGCTCCCCCGTTGCTGGAATGCTCTTATGCGCCAAAGCCTGCATCCTCCGCTGCCTGGATCAGCTGGGCCTGGGCGGCTGCCACGTCCCGGGTGGTGGCCAGCACGTTGAGGGCGATGGCGTAGTCCAGCACGAAGCTCTGCTTGGCGGCTGCGCCGTGCTGGATGCTGGGCACCAGGATGTTGGTCTTGAAATCCTCCATGGCCTCCAGCTGATATTCGTCGTAGACGCTCAGATCGGCATCGGTGCGGGCGGGGATGGAGCCCTTGGGCGGGTTGAAGGCGTCCTGACCTTCTCGAGAGCCGCAGACCCGCAACCAGTTGATGGCGTTTTCCCGGTGGGGTGCGTTCTTGGGCAGGCCGAAGGAGTCAGACAGGACGATGAACTTGCCCTGGGTGCCCGGGGAGGGGGCCCAGTGGTAGGTGGTGAAGCCCTTGGACTTGAGCACGCCGTGGGTCCAGTCGCCCATGATCATCATGGCGGGGCCGTCGTCGGCCACGTAGCGGTCGTTGATGTCGCCCCAGCTGGTGCTCAGGTAATCGGGGTTCGCGTAGTCGTAGGCGCGGTTGAGGATCTCCAGGGCCTGGGTCACCTGTTCGCTTTCCCAGCTGGTGGAGCCGTTGAAGAGGCCCCGGTAGGTCTCCGGATCCATCACCGCCACCAGCACCGTCTCGAAGACGTGGCCGCTGAAATTGGGCTCGTTCTCGGCCACGGCCAGAGCCGGAATGCCGGCTGCCTTCAGCATCTCGGCCACCTCGAAGAACTCGTCCCAGGTGGTGGGGGGCTCGGCGCCCACGGCTTCCAGCTTGTCCGTGCGATACCAGAGGACGTTGGAGCGGTGGATGTTGACCGGCACCGACCAGGGATGGCCATCGTAGGAGGCGATCTCGATCAGGTCCTGGGGGAAGACGTCGTAGAGCCCTTCCTCTTCATAGAGGAAGTCCAGCGGTTCCATGCGCCCCGGGATGACGTGGCT
>FWPU01005142.1_pt1 | contig 29026 bp, 32 predicted proteins | sample 2228361 | NCBI WGS metagenome assembly FWPU01 (sample SAMEA103939777, study PRJEB20133) | metagenome | reverse complement strand
GCCTTCGGCATCTTCTCCCTGCCGGCGGGATGGATCGCCGACCGCTGGAGCCGCCGCAACATGATGGCGGCGTTCTTTCTCGGCTGCGGCGTTGCGTTGGCCGCGGCGGCGCTGTCGCCCAACCTGCCGATGCTGGCGGTGGCACTGTTCGTGCTGGGAGTGTTTGCCGCGATCTACCATCCGGTGGGCACCGCGATGGTGGTGGGAGCGGCGAAGCATCGCGGCCGAACGTTGGCGCTCAACGGGGTGTGCGGCAACCTCGGTGTGGCGCTCGCGGCGGGGATCACCGCCGAGCTGATCGCCTGGGTGGGTTGGCGCGGGGCGTTCCTGGTGCCGGCAGCCGTGTGCATCCTGACCGGCCTCGCCTATCTCGCACTCGTGCCCGACGATCGACATCACGCCACGGAACGCAGCGTGGCGCCCGACGTGCGGCTTGCGCCCTGGATTGCCGCCGCGGTGTTCGGGCTGTTCATCCTGATCGCCATGAGCGCGGGACTCGTGTTCAACACCGTAACCATCGCGCTGCCCAAGATCATCGACGAACGCCTGGGTGAAGGCATCTCGATTACCTGGGTGGGTCGGATTGCGACCGCCGTATTCCTGTGCGGGGCAATCGCGCAGCTCATGGTCGGCCGGATCGTGGAAAGATATCCGCCGCATCTGGTGTTCGCTGCGGTGGCGTTGTTGCAGTTCGTCGGCGTGGTGTGGATGGCGGTAGCCGGCGGCATGCTGCTGGTGGCGGCGCTCGCGGTTGCGCTGGCGGCGATCTACGCGCAAGTCACGGTGAATGATCTCGTGATCGCGCGCTACACGGCCGACGCCTGGCGCGCCCGCGTCTATGCGGTGCGCTATTTCGTCACCTACATCATCTCCGGCGTGGCGGTGTCGATGATCGCGCTCTTGTACGGCCGCGGCGGGTTCGATCTGGTGCTCGGGGTGACCGCCGTGGTGGCGTTCGGCTTCGTGATCGGCACCGCGGCGGTGGCGTATCTCGTCAACGACGTGGAGCGCGCGCGGCGGGTTGCACAGCCGGCGGAGTAGCGCCGCGCTTGCGGCGATCCCGGGGCCGCACGGCGCATCGGTCGCGCCGGTGCGCGCACGCTGCGCTGCATCTGCGACTCAATCGCGCAGCCGCTCGATCAGCGCCATCGCCGCTGCGGGCGCACGCAGCTTGCCCTCATGGATCACATAGGCAAATACGTCGCGGGAACCGCCTTTCTTCGCGGCGGCTACGCGCGGCAGATCGGCCGGCTCGTCGCCGTTGGCCCATTCGCGCAGCCGCGCGGCCCATGCGTTCAGCACCGTCGGCGGATAGGCGGTGGGGATGGTGTCCTTGCCCTGCTGGAGCCGGGCATAGACGAAATCGCCGGTGACGTCGGCGATGTTGGGATACTTGACGTGATCGGTGTAGGCGACCGGGATCGAGAATTTGCGCAACAGCGCGACGAAGGCCGGGGTCCTGAAACTGTCGTGGCGGACCTCGACCACATGGCGCAAGCGACGACCGTCGAAACTCGCGGGCAGCAGTTCGAGGAAGGCGGCGAAGTCGGCTTCGTCAAATTTTTTCGTCGGCGCAAATTGCCAGAGAATGGGGCCGAGATGATCACCAAGCTCGGTCGGCCCGGAATCCAGAAAGCGCCTGATCGAGTCGCCGGCCTCCTTCAGCGCCCGGCGATTGGTGGCAAAGCGCGGGCCTTTCAGCGCAAAGACAAAGCCCGGCGGGACTTCGCGCGCCCATTTGGCGAACGTCGACGGGGTCTGCGTGCGATAGAACGTGCCGTTGACTTCGATGGAAGTGAGCCGCGCGCTCGCGTAGGCGAGTTCCTGCGCGTGCGGCAGGCCTTTCGGATAGAACACGCCGCGCCACGGCTCGAAGGTCCAGCCGCCGATGCCGATCCGAATTTTGCCTTCCGTTTGGCGGGTCATGGCGCCGCCTCGATGCCAGCAGGCTCAATGATGACATAATGACACAACGTCGCGGTGCGGTAACTTGCTGAGGTGCCGCGAGATTAATCAATCGGCGGAATTTCGCGACCGACATCCTTGTGTCACGAGCCTCGGCTACATAAATTTATTAATTCAAGTGAGCTGATGCCGCCAAGGCGCGGCTCGCTGATGACGACCACGATGAGTGTGTGACGCCGGATGTACGCGCACCTCTCGTTCGTGGTCGTACGTTTTGTCTCGTGCAAACGAAAGGCCCGGGTCGCCCCGGGCCTTCGCATTTTGCCGAAGTATGGACTTCGAAGTTCGGACTTAGAAGTCCATTCCGCCGCCCGGCGGCGCCGCCGGCGTTTCCTTCTTCTTCGGAAGCTCGGCGACCATGGCTTCGGTGGTGATCAAAAGGCCGGCCACGGACGCAGCATCCTGCAGCGCGGTGCGCACCACCTTGGTGGGGTCGATGATGCCCTTCTTCACCAGGTCGGTGTACTCGCCGGTCTGGGCGTCGTAGCCCCAGTTGTACTGGTCCTTCTCCAGGATCTTGCCGACCACGACCGAACCGTCCTCGCCGGCGTTGATCGCGATCTGGCGCGCGGGCGCGGAGAGCGCCTTGCGCACGATCTCGACGCCGTGCTTCTGGTCCTCGTTCTCGGTGCGGACGCGCTTGATCGCCTCGATGGCGCGCAGCAGCGCCACGCCGCCGCCGGGCAGGATGCCCTCCTCCACGGCCGCGCGGGTCGCATGCATGGCGTCATCCACGCGATCCTTGCGCTCCTTCACCTCGACCTCGGTCGCGCCGCCGACGCGGATCACCGCAACGCCGCCGGCGAGCTTGGCCAGCCGCTCCTGCAGCTTCTCGCGATCGTAGTCGGAGGTGGTCTCCTCGATCTGCTGCTTGATCTGGGCGATGCGGTCGTCGATGTCCTTCTTCTTGCCGGCGCCGTTGACGATCGTGGTGTTCTCCTTGTCGATCATCACCTTCTTGGCGCGACCCAGCATGCTGAGCGTGACGTTCTCAAGCTTGATGCCGAGGTCCTCCGAGATCGCCGTGCCGCCGGTGAGGATCGCGATGTCCTGCAGCATGGCCTTGCGGCGATCGCCGAAGCCCGGAGCCTTGACGGCCGCAACCTTCAGGCCGCCGCGCAGCTTGTTGACCACGAGGGTGGCCAGCGCTTCGCCTTCCACCTCCTCGGCGATGATGAGCAGCGGTTTGCCGGTCTGCACCACCGCCTCAAGCAGCGGCAACAGCTCCTGCAACCCGGACAGCTTCTTCTCGTAGATGAGGATGTAGGGATCCTCCATCTCCACGCGCATCTTGTCGGCGTTGGTGATGAAGTAGGGCGAGATGTAGCCGCGGTCGAACTGCATGCCCTCGACCACGTCGAGCTCGGTCTCCAGGGATTTCGCCTCTTCGACGGTGATCACGCCCTCGTTGCCGACGCGCTTCATGGCGTCCGCAAGGAAACGGCCGATCTCCTGGTCGCCGTTGGCGGAAATGGTGGCCACCTGGGCGATCTCGTCGTTGGAGGTGACCTTCTTGGAGTTCTTCTTGAGGTCCTCGACCACGGCCTCAACCGCAAGATCAATGCCGCGCTTGAGGTCCATCGGGTTCATGCCGGCGGCCACCGCTTTTGCGCCTTCTTTGACAATGGCAGCCGCAAGCACGGTCGCCGTGGTGGTGCCGTCGCCGGCGGTGTCGGAGCACTTGGACGCCACCTCGCGCACCATCTGGGCGCCCATGTTCTCGAACTTGTCCTCGAGCTCAATCTCCTTGGCGACGGTGACGCCGTCCTTGGTGATGCGCGGGGCGCCGAAGCTCTTGTCGAGCACGACGTTGCGGCCTTTGGGGCCGAGCGTCACCTTGACGGCGTTGGCCAGAATCTCGACGCCGCGCAACATGCGGTCGCGCGCGTCGGTCGAAAACTTGACTTCCTTGGCAGCCATGTTCCTCACTCCATTCGATCTGATGTCACCATCGCGTTGCGGCGCCAGGGCGGCGCGCACGCGAAACGCCTGAGTTCCCGGGTTATGCGGCCTTCTTCTTGGCCACAGCGTCCTCGATGACGCCCATGACGTCGGATTCCTTCATGATCAGGTATTCGACGCCGTCGATCTTGACCTCGGTGCCGGACCACTTGCCAAACAGGATGCGGTCGCCGACCTTGAGGTCGATCGGAATGAGCTTGCCGGTCTCGTCACGGCCGCCGGGTCCCACGGCGATCACCTCGCCCTGGGAGGGTTTCTCTTTGGCGGTGTCCGGTATGATGATGCCGCCAGCGGAGCGCTCTTCGGCTTCAATGCGCTTGACGAGAACGCGATCGTGAAGCGGACGGAACTTCATGATAAAAGCCTCCTACCCTAAGTAGCTGATATGGCGATGATTTCCGGAGAGCAGCCGGCGACTTCCAGCCTCCGCCCAACCCTCCTGCGCCGCTAGCTAGGCGACGCTCGCCAGCGATCAAGAGGATCGCGAAAAATTTTTAGCACTCATCGAGCCAGAGTGCTAGTAGCCCTGCCTGGGGTTGTTAGCATTAACGAAAGGATGCTGCCAACCACTTGATTTAACAAATTTTTTACCCACGACTCTGGAAACTGTGCAATTGATGAGAAGCCTTCGAGCTGCAGAGGAGGGCAGACGACAGGGATGGAGAATCGAGCCATGTCAACGCGGGATTTTCGGCGTCAACTGAGCGGGTACGGACTCACAACGGCGCGGATTCTCTACCGGCGCCCCGATCATCCTTGGCTGCTGCAGACCTACATCTGGCAAGAGTACGACCTCTGGCCGCAATTCCCGCAACTGCAAGAGTTCCTCGCCTTCTGGCAGCGGTCGCTGGCCGGCGCCCTGCACTCGGTTACCGTGGCGCACTGCCGCCTCATCAAGCCCGCGGAGCTACGCGTGATCGACGGGGAATTCAAGCTCAACTGATCTCAGCTCAACACGCCCACAATCGCGCCGAGCAGCAGGGTGGACAGCGTGCCGGACACGACGGACTTCATTCCAAGCGAGATAATGTCCGCGCGCCGCTCGGGCGCCATGGTCGCCAGTCCGCCAACCATGATGCCCAGGCTGCCGAAATTGGCGAAGCCGCAAAGCGCATAGAGCATGATCAGGCGCGAGCGCTCCGAAAGTGCTCCGGCGGGCAGTTTCGACATGTCGACGTAAGCAACGAATTCGTTGATGATGGTCTTGGTGCCCATGAGCGTGCCGGCGGTGCCGGCTTCCGGCCAGGGTATGCCGATCAGCCAGCACACCGGCGCCATGATCGTGCCGAGGATGCGCTGGAGCGTGATGGGCGCATCGCCGAAGGCGGGCAGCAAACCCAGGATCGCATTGGCAAGATGCACCAGCGCGACAAACACAATCAGCATGGCGATGATGCTGAGCAGGAGCTCGAGGCCGGCCATGGTGCCCTTGACGATGGCGTCCATGGTGCTCGATGCGATCTCCGGGATTTCGGGCACTCCGCCTGAGGGCGCTCCGCTGTCCGGCACCATGATCTGGCCGACCAGGATCGCGGCGGGCGCGCCCAGCACCGAGGCAATGATGAAATGGCCGGCGGCGTCGGGAACCGTCGGGCTGAGGAACTGCGCGTAGAGCACCAGCACCGTGCCGGCGATGCCGGCCATGCCGCCGGTCATCACCACGAACAGTTCGCCGCGCGAGAGCCTTGCCAGATAGGGCCGGATGAACAAGGGCGCCTCGACCATGCCGACAAAGATGTTGGCGGCGGTGGACAGCCCAACCGCGCCGCTCACGCCCAGCGTGCGCTCGAGCATCCAGGAGAAACCGCGCACGAGCGGCGGCAGAATGCGCCAATAGAACAGAAGCGTTGTGAGCACGCTCATCACCAGCACGATGGGGAGCGCCTGAAACGCGATCACGAACTCGGCGCCGGAATGCTTCAATTCAAAGGGCAGAGGGCCGCCGCCGAGATAGCCGAAAACGAAGCTCGTGCCGGCGCGGGTGGCGGATGCGATCGCATCCACCGCGCCGTTAGCGGCGGCAAAGGCGGCGCGAACGGGCGGGATCTTCAGAAAGATGATCGCAAGCGCGACGGTGATCGCGAGGCCCACCGCGGCGCGGCGCCAGGATACGGCGCGGCGATTTTCGCTGATCAGCCAGGCAAAGGCGATCAACGCAGCGATGCCGAGAGCGGACTGCAGGTTTTCCACTGTTCCCCATGCGCCGGCGAGGGCCGCGCATCCGTGTGACATCGCCGCTTGTGAAATGGCAGAATGGATTGGTCAAGTCCGGCAAGGACGCCCGGCGAGAGGTGTGAATGAGGCGCATACGCTTTGAATTTGGAACGCTGACACTCGATGCCGAATTGTTCGACACCCCGACCGCCGAGGCCATCGCGGCGGCGCTGCCAATCAATTCCTCGGCTTTGACCTGGGGCGAGGAGGTCTATTTCGAGATTCCGGTGCGCGTTGCGCGGGAGAAAGACGCGCGCGCCGTGGTCACGCCGGGAGAGGTGGCCTATTGGCCGGAGGGGCCCGCGATCGCGCTCGGCTTCGGCCGCACGCCGATCAGCCGCGGCGACGAATGCCGGCTGGCGAGCCCGTGCAATATTTTCGGGCGCGTGGTGGGTGACGTCAGAATGCTCAGCAAGGTCAGAGCCGGCAGCAAGGTCGCGGTGACGTTGATCGGCTAGAGCGGAGATGCCAGCGCGGCCAAGACACCGGGCGGTCGCGGCGTTGCGCCGGCATGTCCGGCGCGCTCCGCACACGGCATTGTGACCAGAAGCCGCATGCGGGTCTCGACGTCCGCAAGCGCGTTTGAATTGCAAGCCAATGAAATATTTCCTAAAAAAGCAGCAAGGGTGGGCCACTCAGAGTCCAGCCTTCAACCGCCGGGAGGACCAAGCCATGATCCGCTTGCGCTGCATATCCGCATTATTTGCCACGGCATTGATCGTTGCGCCGAGCATGGCCGCCGCGCAACAGAAGCTCATCGTCGCCATGCCCACCAATCCGCCCAACATCGTGCACATGCCGCTGTACATCGCGGTGGATCTCGGCCTGTTCAAAAAACACGGCGTGACGGTCGACGCGGTGAGGCTGGAAGGCGGCGTGCATGCATTCCGGGCCATGGTCGCGGGCAATGCCGACATTGCCTCGTCGCCCGGACCCTATTCCATCGTCGCGCGTTCGAAGGGCTCGGGGACGAAACTCATTCTGGCCAATGCCAACAAGCTCGAAGTGTCGATGGTGGTGCAAAGCAACATCAAGACGCTCGCGGATTTGAAGGGCAAGCGCATCGGCATCCAGGAGCCCAACGGTTTCGCCGACGTGCTGAGCCGCAGCGTGCTGCGTGCGGCAAAGATCGATCCCAAGGAAGTGACCTTCGTCAGCATTCTGTCGGAGGACGTGCCGCCGCTGGTGGCCGGGCAGATCGACACCGCAATCCTCCACATCGAGCAGGAGATCATCGCCAAGAGCAAATTGCCCACGCTGCACGCGGTGGCCCGGCTTTGGGAACTGCAGCCGAAAAACCTCTATAACGTGATGGCGGTCACCGAGAAGACGCTGGGGAGCAAGCGGGCCGCGCTGGTCGGCTTCGTCAAGGGCCATATCGAGGCCACGCGGCTGATGTACACCGACAAGGCCAAGGTGCTGCCGATCATCGTCAAGTACACCAACTTGCCGAAGGATGTGGCCGAGAAGTCGCTCGACTTCCTGGTGAAGGAGTGCATCTGGGACGCCAACCACGGGATGACGCCCTCGCGGGTGAGTTGGACCACCGCATTGATGGAGCGGGTCGGCAACATCGAAAAGGGCAAGGCACCGAAGTACGACGACGTGATCGATATTTCGCTCGCCCAAGAGGCGCTCAAGGCGCTCGGCGAGTGGAAGGGGCCGATGTGCCCGTCGGAGCAGTCGTAACCGGCTGCCCAAATGACGTCGAAGAGCGTACGCTGGCCGACGGCCGGGAACTCCCGGCCGTCGGAAGGTGTTGCGGCCTTGCCGACGGCGGCGTGACGGACCGGAGGGATCGAACAGGAGCAGCCGGATGACGGTGATCAACCAGGCGCAGGCAACCGCGGCCGACGCGGCACCGCAGGCGGTTGCAAAACGGGATCGGGTGCCCTTCTGGTACCAGCGCCCGTTCTATCGTTACGGCTTCGTGCTGGTGATCGTGGCCCTGTGGGAATTGTTCGGACCATTGGTCAATCCGATCCTATTTTCCTATCCGTCCAAGATCCTGGTCGCCGCCTTCCAACTCACCTTCATCACCGGCGAGCTGCCCTACTACGCATGGCAAAGCCTGCAGGTGCTGATGTACGGGCTCGGGCTCGGCATCCTGGTGGGCATCCCGCTCGCCGTGGTGATGGCGCGGGTGCGTCAGGTCGACTGGGCGCTCGACATCCCAATCAATGCGCTCTACGCCACGCCGACCGTCGCCCTGGTGCCGCTGCTCGTCCTTTGGTTCGGCATTCACATGCAGGCCAAGGTCGTCGTGGTGTTTCTGTTCGCGGTGTTTCCGGTGCTGATCAACACCTACCAGGGGGTACGCGAGTGCGACAAAAATATGCTCGAGGTCGCCCGGTCGTTCCGCTCATCGGAAATGCAGATTTGGCGGCACGTGCTATTGCCGTTCTCGGTGCCCTATATCGCGGCCGGGATCCGGCTGGCGATCGGGCGCGGGCTGGTCGGCATGGTGGTCGCGGAATTCTTCACCTCGATTTCCGGCCTCGGCTACATGATCACCCGCTACGCGCATGTGTTCGAGACCGACAAGACCTTTGTCCCGGTGCTTCTCCTGATGATCCTCGGCGTGGCCCTGACAGGGGCGTTGAAGCGGCTGGAACGGCGCATCGCGCCCTGGAGCAGGGCCGACACGTGAGCGGCCGCATCGATCGAGAGTTCCACAAGTGAGCGCGGTGCCGAGCCAAGAGCGAACCGGCCGTTCCAGCGAGCGGGTGCCCAGCATCCGCGTGCGCGGACTCGCCAAGCGGTTCGGTACACTGGAGGTCTTTCGCGGCATCGACTTCGATCTCGCGGAGCGCGAGATCGTCACCATCGTCGGCCCGTCGGGCTGCGGGAAGACCACCCTGCTGCGCTGCATCGACGGCCTGTTGCCGGTCGATCAGGGCGAGATCTGGTGCGGGCGGGAGCGGGTGACCGAACCGATTGCCGGCATGGCCATGGTGTTCCAGCACTTCGGCCTGTTTCCCTGGAAAACGGTGTACGACAACGTGGCCTACGGCCTGCAAATGGCGGGCGTATCGAGCGAGGTGATCGCCGAGCGGGTGCCGCGGTTCATCAAGCTCGTGGGGCTGGCCGGGTTCGAGCATGCGTATCCCTACCAGATGTCGGGCGGCATGCAGCAGCGCTGCGGCCTCGCGCGGGCGCTCGCGGTCGAGCCCAGCGTCTTGCTGATGGACGAACCGTTCGCCGCAGTCGATGCCCAGACGCGCGAAATCCTGCAGTTCGAGCTGCTGCGCATCTGGGAGACGCGGCCGACCAGCATGATCTTCGTCACGCATTCGATCGACGAAGCGGTGTTGATGGGCGACCGCGTGTTCGTGCTCAAAGGCCGCCCCAGCAACATTCAAAAGATCGTCACCGTCGATCTGCCGCATCCGCGCACGCGGGAGACGCTGCGACAGGCGCGCTTTGTCGAGCTGCGCGAAGTGGTCTGGAGCTCGCTGATGAAGGAGGCGCGCGAGGCGGAGTTTCACCTCGAGCGATAGCGGTTCGTCCGCGCGCCACAACGGCATTCATCGACCGCCGAGTCGGCGGTTCAATCGAACACCGAAGCAATCTGGTCGATGTCGATTCCCTCCTGCGCGGTGCGCAGCTCGTAATAGGTGACGACGACAAAAGTCGCGAAGTAGGCGCCCCAGAACGTCCGCCAGACGATCGATGCGAACAGCCCCGCCAGGAAACCTGCCTGGCTGTCGACGATGGCAACGAGGATCTGGCCGAGCGTGGTGACCGCGAGGAAGAAAAGCAGGATCACCGCGAAAATCCTCCAGCGCGCGCCTTTGGTGAGCGCCGCGCTCCTGCGCAGACTGCGCCAGGCGCCACATCGTTCGACGATGCAAACCGGGATGGGGACAAACCACCGGCTAGCCAGCATGCCGATGAGCGCCAGGCCGCAGAACAGAACAAGCAGGACGAAGGAAACCGCAAGAGCGCCGGACAACCGGAGCGCGGCGTATAACACAGCGGCCTCAAACGACACCGCGGCAAGGAGGATTGCAGCAAAGGCGAAGCCGACCGAAAGCGCGATGGCCAACATCGGCAACAGGCGCGAGAGCCCCACGCGCACGGAGTCGCTCAGATCGACGGCGGCACCGCGCAGCGCCTGAAACGCGCCGTAGACCAGAGTACCTTGGCTGAGCAGAAAAAGAGATAGGACAGTCCAAACACGGCGAGAAAGGCCCAGACGCCGCCGGACGCTTTTGGATCGGCAGGATGGTTGCCGGTGACGAAGGCGGCAAGCGCAGGTGCCGAGGCCAGCAGGGCGATCAACGCAAAGGCGGGAAAGTTTCGCGCGTACACTGCGGCGGCGCGCTCGAACACGCGGCCGATCCGGAAGTCTGGCGTGGGAGAACGGCGCGCGGCGGCGGGGGTGGTCATGCGGGCGGCATCAGGCCATCAGCGCTTGAGCAGATGGGTGAGGTTTGCGCCGGCCCGCCGTGCGTCGGTTCCGGCCTGGAGTGACCCGCGCCACATCAGCCGCGACCGACGAACGGCATTTCGTTGGCCATGATGGTCATGAACAGCACGTTGGTGTCGAGCGGCAGACTCGCCATGTAGACGACCGCGCGGCCAACGTCGTCGGCGTTCATGCGCGGCTCGATCATCATGCGGCCGTCAGGCTGCATCACGCCCTGGCCCTGGACCATGCGCTCGGTGAGCGGGGTTGCGGCGTTGCCGATGTCGATCTGGCTGCAGGTGATGCCGGTGCCCCGGCAATCGAGCGCGGTCTGCTTGGTGAGACCGGTGACCGCGTGCTTGGTGGCGGTATAGGCGGCGGAGCGCGGACGCGGCGTGTGGGCGGAGATCGAGCCGTTGTTGATGATGCGCCCGCCCTTCGGATCCTGCGCCTTCATGATCTTGATGGCCTCCTGGGTGCACAGGAAGACACCGGTGAGATTGGTGTCCACCACCTTCTTCCAGGTCTCGTAGGGCAGTTCCTCCATGGGCACCGCGGGCGCGCCGATGCCGGCGTTGTTGAACAACAGATCGAGCCGGCCGAACGTCGCCTTGGTCTTCGCGAACAGCGCCTTGACCGAGGCGGGATCGCTGACATCGGTCTGCACCACCAAGGTTCTTGCATTGCCGGCGGCCTTGGCGGTTTCCTCGAGCAGCTCCTGGCGGCGACCGGCCAGCACCACGGCATAGCCATCGCGGGCCAGCGCGAGCGCAACCGCACGACCAATGCCGGTTCCGGCGCCGGTGATGAGCGCAACCTTTTGTGAAACGGCCATCTCCCTCCTCCAGGTTGAAAAGGCGGTTCATCCTGAAGCTTTGCGCCGACGGCCGCAACCGCTGGGTTGGACCCCGTGCCGCCGGGTTGGCTTTCGCATGAGGCGCCCGGCGAGCCGAGTGGGGAAGGCGAGGCGGAAAGGACGGCGCAGGCGCTGCGGCGGCGCGTCAACTCGCGATCGCGGCCACCGCGTCGCGTCCGAGGCCGCGGAATGCACCGGGATTGCGGAGATATTCGGTGATCTCGGCGGCGGTGCAGGGCTTGCCGAAGCGATAGCCCTGCATGTTGTGCACGCCGGCGGCGCGCAGGAAGAGGTGCTGCTCGGCGCTCTCCACGCCTTCGGCCGTCACCTTCATACCCAGGCCGCGGCCGAGACTGACGATGGCGTTGATGATGGCGGCGGCATCGGCGGTGCGTTCGATCGACTGCACAAAGCTGCGGTCGATCTTCAACTTGTCGAAGGGGAAGCGGCGCAGATACAGCAGACTCGAGTAGCCGGTGCCGAAATCGTCGAGCGCCAGCCGGACGCCAAGCGTGCGCAAGCGCAGCATCGCCGACTCCGCGCTTTCCACGTTGCCAATCAGCGTACTTTCGGTGAGCTCAAGCTCCAGCCGGCCTGGGTCGAAGCCGGTTTCCGCGAGAATGCGCTCGACCGTCTCGACAAAATCAAGCTGGCGGAACTGCAGCGGCGACACGTTGACGGCGATGGCGAGCTCGGGCCAGGCCAGGCCCTCGCGGCAGGCGCGGCGCATGACCCACTCGCCGAGCTGAATGATAAGGCCTGAGTGCTCGGCGAGCGGGATGAACTCCACCGGGCTGATAAATCCGCGCTCGGGATGCGACCAGCGCACCAACGCCTCGACGCCGACGATCTTCTCGCCGCTTGAGTTGACGATCGGCTGATAGGCGAGGTCGAGGCGGTCGCTCTGGATCGCCTCCCGCAAGTCCTGCTCCAGGAGCTTGCGGCGCGACAGATCGGCGTTCATCACCGTATCATAGATGCAGGCGCGGTTGCGGCCCTCGTTCTTGGCGCGATAGAGCGCCATGTCGGCGTAGCGCATGATGTCGGTGGCGCTGTCGTTCGAGGTCGGCATGATGAAGGCGATGCCGATACTGGCTCCGATCACGATCGGGTTGCCGTCGATCACATACGGCGCACACAAGGTCGAGATGATCCGCCGGGCAATCGAGTGAAGGGTGGCCTGATCTGGAGCGGCTGCGGTGATGACAGCGAATTCGTCGCCGCCGAGCCGCGCCACCATGTCGCCGCCGCGCAGCGCCTGGGTGAGCCGCTGGGTGACGCGGCGGATCAGCTCGTCGCCGACCGAATGACCGAGCGTGTCGTTGACATCCTTGAAATGATCGAGGTCGATGTAGAACACCGCCGCCGGCGGCGCGCCGGCGCGAACCTTGGCGATGGTGGCCTCGAGCTCCTCGCCGAAATAAATGCGGTTGGGAAGACCACAGAGCGGATCGTGCAACGCAAGATGGCGCATACGGCGCTCGGCTTCGGCGATCTCGGCGGCGCTGCGGCGCATGTGGCGCAGCACCAGCGCGGTCAACAGCGCAAATCCGACAATGGCGATGGCGATGAACGGAATGACGCTGTAGAGCACGCGAACCGCGGGCTGGTGCGGGGTCCAGGCAAAGCGCGCCGCGGTACGACCGCGCTCGTCGCGCCAGTGATAAACGTAATCGCCGGCAGGGATCGGCTCGTCGTCGCCCACCTTGCGCAGGTTGGTCATCAGCAGGCGGTTGCCGAGTTCGGTCAGGGCCGTCTCGTCGATCGCCTGGGCCGCCAGGATGGCGACCGGTTTGGCGCCTTCGGACAGCGCAACGCTCACGATGATCGAGACACCGTTGCTCAGCGTCTGCAAGAAGGCGATCGCGTCAGACGGATGCTCCGCGGCGGGCATTTTCGGCGGCGCCAGCCACGCGACACGATCGGGGGCGACGCGCGTGCGGCCCTGGATGAAGGCGAGCGCCGGCGCGATTTCGGCGAAGGCAAGGGGCGGCAACTCGGGATAGGCGGCATCGGCATTCACCAGCCCGTCGATGAGGCGGCCGCCGCCGTCGGCAATCAGGATGAAGTCGTGGTCGACGAGCTTGCGATATTCGGCCCGGACGCGCTCGATTAGTCGCTCGGGCTCGGCGGTGCGCGGCGCGGCATCGGCCACGTTCAAGGCAAGCACCGAGCGCAGCATGCGCAACGACCATTCGCCGCGATAGACGATGGCGTTCCTGAGCATGTCTTTTTCGTGCTCGACGGCGACTTCGTTGGCGCGTTGGGCGGACGACAGCGCCGCAACCACGATGCACACGATCGCCACTGCCACAATCACGCCAAGCGGCAGCATGGCGCCCAAGTGCGCGCTGCTGAAAAAGGCGGGACGAGGTTGCGACGGCGCCCCAATGGGCAACGGCGCTCTCTTGGACAACACGCTTACCCCCCTGCGCCCGCACGCTTGCTGGCGGGGCTTGGCGCCGATGCACGCTAGGGCCGAAAGCTTGCCATTCGCTTGCGCAGATCGAGGAGTGTGCCCCTCCGGAGGGCGGGCTGCCGCAATTCGCGGCAAGCCGTTAACGAGCTGTAAACTGGTTAACGATGCGCGGTGCTGCGGCCCGCCGCAGATGCGGCAATGCGGCCGCCAACCGGGCGCTTCCCACCCGCGGCGGTAGGTGCGAACCGCGCGCTATGCCGGCGCGGGGCGCGGCGGGCGGCCACGGTCGGCATTTGCAGCCCGCTCCGAGGGGGCGCAGCGGCACGCCCTTCGTCAAGCAGCGGCACGCCCTTCGTCAAAAAGCGGCCGGCGCCCAATTCCGCTTTTCATTGTACGGGTTCGGCCTTGGTGAGGTGGCGCCCTTGAGCCGCTGCGCGGCCCGCGCTAGACGAACGCCGGGAGCAATCCATGAGCGACGGGCACGCCGCATCGGATATCGTCACCGCCGGGCTTGTCGTGATCGGCGATGAGATTCTTTCAGGGCGCACCAAGGACAAAAACATCGGCTACGTCGCAGCGTATCTCACCGCCATCGGCATCGACCTCAAGGAAGTTCGGGTGGTGCCCGACGAGGAGGCGGCGATCGTCGAGGCGGTCAACGCGCTGCGGCACCGCTACACCTATGTATTCACTACCGGCGGCATCGGGCCGACACACGACGACATCACCGCCGACTGCGTGGCCAAGGCGTTCGGCGTGCGCATCGACTATCATCCGGAGGCGCTGCGAATCCTCAAGGAGAACTGGGCGGCGCGCGGGATCGAGATCAACGAGGCGCGCATGCGCATGGCGCGCGTCCCGCAGGGCGCAACACTGATCCCGAACAAGATCTCGGCCGCGCCGGGATTCCGCCTCGGCAATGTGATGGTGATGGCGGGCATCCCGTCGGTCATGCAAGCGATGCTCGACGAGGTGGCGCCGACGCTGAAAACCGGAGCCAAGCTCTTGTCGGAAACGGTGCGCGCGGACCTGCGCGAGGGCGACATCGGAACGGAGTTGGGCGCAATCGCCAAGGCGCATCCGGAAGCCATTTTCGGCAGCTATCCGTTCATGGACGAGCGCGGGCCGAATACCAACATCGTGATCCGCTCGCGCGATGCGGAAAAACTCGCACGCGCAAAACGCGCCGTGGAGGACATGTTGGTGCATGTCCGGTCGAGGATGGGTGTCGGATCCGCTGCCAATTGACCGGGTGGGAGCCGCGACGGCGACGAGACGCCGTCGAGCGCCTCGCATTCGCCGCATGGGCTGCGTACGCTGGGAAGCTGCGGCAATCGCGACAAATGGAGGTATTCCGATGGGCATGAACGAGGCGCAAGCCTTTCGACTGCGCGTGAACCGGCGGCTGGTGCTGAAGGCGGCGGCGCTCGGGCTCGTGCTTGAGCCGGGCGATCTGTTCGCGCAGCAGCTCGACCCCACGCCCGCCTGCGGCCCAAACCAGGCGACCACCCTCCGCCAGACCGAAGGTCCGTTCTTCAAGCCGCGCTCGCCGCGCCGCAGCGACCTGATCGAACCCGGCATCACCGGACAGCCGATCGAGATCACCGGCCATGTGCTCACGCGCGACTGCAAGCCGGTGCCACAGGCGCTGATCGACGTTTGGCAGGCGGATGCATCCGGCGCCTACGACAACGCCGGCTTCCGGCTGCGCGGGCATCTGTTCACGGACGGCGAGGGGCGGTTCCGGCTGCGCACCATCGTGCCGGGCAGCTACGTGGGGCGCACGCGGCATATCCATGTGAAGGTGCAGCCGTCGGGCGGCCGGATTCTCACCACGCAACTCTATTTCCCCGATGAGCCGGGCAACGCGCGCGACTTTCTGTTCCGCAAGGAGCTTTTGATGCGCACCGCCAAGGTCGGCGGCGCGCTCGCGGGACGGTTCGATTTCGTGCTCGATATGCGCTAGAACCCCTGCCGTCGCAGGGCGGGGATTCGAAGATGGCGCAAGCCGACAACCAACCGCAACCACAGCCGCAAAAAGCATTTCCGGTTTCCTGGGATCAATTCCATCGCGACGCGCGTGCGCTGGCGTGGCGGCTCGCGGAGGCGGGGCCGTTCTCGGCCATTGTGTGCATTACGCGCGGCGGGCTGGTGCCGGCGGCGATCGTAGCGCGCGAATTGAACCTGCGCGTGATCGAGACGGTGTGCGTGTCGAGCTACGAAGCCCCGAACCGCCAGGGCGAGCTGAAGGTGCTGAAGGGCATTGCGGACAGCGTGCGCGATCTCGGCGGCGCGGCCGGCAGGGGCGTGCTGATCATCGACGATCTGGTCGACACCGGCGCAACGGCCAAGATCGTGCGCGAGCTTCTGCCCGGCGCGCATTTCGCCGCGGTCTACGCCAAGCCCATGGGGCGGCCGATGGTGGATACTTTCATCACCGAAGTGTCACAGGACACCTGGATCTATTTTCCCTGGGACACGGGACTGGCCTTCCAGCCGCCGATCCGCGAAGGCGGGGCGTAACTGATCGTCAGGATTTGGCGGCCTTCGGTCGCCGGCTGGTGCGGCGAGCAACGGACAAGCTGTATCGCCTGCGCTAGCCGCGCGAGAAGCGCATGAAGCCCGGCATCAGGCGGTCCACGGCGATCAAGGTGCTCTTGAGATACATGCCCAGTTGGGTGCCGTGCTGACGCGCGAAATCGCGGACAATCGCCGGGTTGTAAAGCAGCATGCTGCACACAAGGACAGTCGCGAACATCACCTTCGACATGGAAGCCTCCCACGCTGCGACATGTCGAATGCGCCATGTTTGCGTCGCAGCCCATGAAGCGCGGGTTACCCGACTACGTAAAATTACCTGGGTCTCGCAGCGCGGGTTTGCATTGGCTTTGCGGATCGGGTCGGATTCGCGAAAAACCTGGCGCCAGTTTGTGCCAAATCTCCCGGCGGGCCCGAGCCCTTTCCGTTGGTGCAAGAGCCGGCCGGACAACCGGTTTGCGGCAGTGAGGGACGTGCTAAAGTGGAGCAGGAACCGGAGGGAGACGTGCCATGACCGCCGCCGCTGCCAAGACCAAAGACGCCGCCAGCGCCCACTCGCACCTGGTCCGGCCCGGCGAAATGGAGTGGCAGAAAACCCGCTTCCCGGGCTGCGAAGCCAAGACGCTGTTCTTCGATCGCAAGACCGGGATGGTCACGGCGCTGATGCGCTTTGCGCCGGGGGCGGTGCTGCCGGACCACGAGCACGTGAACGTGGAACAGACCTACGTGCTGGAAGGCAAGCTCGTGGACAAGGAAGGCCCGGCCGCCGGGCTTGTGGCCGGACCGGGCGAATTTGTCTGGCGCGAGGCGGGCAGCCGGCATGTGGCCTGGTGTCCGGAAGGCGGGCTGATGCTTGCGATCTTCCAGGTGCCGAACAAGTTTTACGAGGCGGATGGCCGCGTGCTCGACGTGAACGGCAACGATTGGGAAGCGACCTGGGGCCATACCCAAAAGCGTTGATCGCGGCGCAATCCTGAAAGCTTGAGCTTCCGGCGCGCCGCGCGGCGGTGATACAACGGCCGCGCGGCAGCGGACGTGGCGGAATGGTAGACGCAAGGGACTTAAAATCCCTTGGCCGAAAGGCCGTGCCGGTTCGAGCCCGGCCGTCCGCACCAAGGCGCAGCGGCAATCGCGCGCCGACGCCGCCGTGGAATGAGAACGATAACGCTCCATTTAATCGGTTGCTGTTAGGGTCGCGCACGATGATGGCGACCGGATTGCATCAATTTGGATTTCGTTTTGTCGGCGCGTGCCTGCTCGCAGCGTCGCTCGCCGGCTGCGGAATGTTGGGCGAAGGCGCAACGAATGCGGTGGTGGCGCCCGGCAAGTTCAGTCATTACACCTGCGACCAGCTCGCCCGGACCGCGCGCGATCTCACCGCGCGCGAGCGCGAGTTGAGCGAATTGATGGCGCGCGCCGCGCAGGAGCCGGCGGGCAAATTCATCGGCCTGCTGTCCTACGGCACCGAACTGATGCAGGCGCGCGGCCAGCTGCAGCAGGTCGCGCAAGTGTCGGCGGAGAAGAACTGCGCCGCCCAGAGCAAATGGCTGAGCGAGCGGGCGCTGTGGTGACCTGTGCCGTCGCGTCACCAATCCGTTCACTTCTGGATTCGGTTCGGTTCACCCTGAAAATGAGTTTTTCGTGCCGAAGCGGAACCTGCTTCAACCAAACCGCTTGCGCGCCAGCGCGGCGCCGCGGCCGAGCGCAAAAAGCTTCGCCTCGGCAAGGTCGCGGCGCATGGGCGCCATGCCGCAGTTGGTGCAGGCGACGATGCGCTCCCTCGGCACGTACTGCATCACGGCTTCGATGGTGTCGGCCACCTGCTCCGGCGTCTCCACCGCGTCGGTGGCGACGTCGATGACGCCGACCAGCACGTCCTTGCCTTTCAGCAACGAGAGCAGACCGAGCGGCACCTTGGAATTGCGGCATTCGACCGAGACCTGGTGTATGCGGCTTGCGGCCAGCGCCGGAAAGATTTTTTCATACTGGCGCCACTCGTTGCCAAGGGTCGCCTTCCACGCGATGTTGGCCTCGATCCCGTAGCCGTAGCAAATGTGCACGGCGGTGGTGCAGCGCAGGCCGTCGACGGCGCGGTGCAGCGCCTCGATGCCCCAGGCGATCACGTCGTCCATGTAGACGTTGAAGGCCGGCTCGTCGAACTGGATCACGTCGATGCCGTCGCGTTCGAGCGCACGCGCCTCGGCGTTCAGCGCATCCGCAAAGGCGAAAGCCATCTTGACGCGGTCGCCGTAATGACGGTCGGCAATGGTGTCAACGATGGTCATCGGACCGGGAAGCGTGAATTTGAGCTTGCGCGCGGTGTGGGCGCGGGCGTGGCGCGCCTCGGCTTCATGCACGCGACCGTTCAGCCGAACGGGGCCGGTGACCGTGGGCACCAGGGCTTTGTAGCGATTGTTACGGATGCCGATCTCCACCTTGTGCGCGAAATCGATGCCGGAGACGCGTTCGAGAAAGCCGTGGACGAAATGCTGGCGCGCCTGCTCGCCGTCGGTCACCACGTCGATGCCGGCGTCCTCCTGGAGCTTGATGGCGAGCAGCGTGGCGTCGAGCTTGCCGGCCTCAAGTTCAGCGCCGGAAAGACGCCACGGCGCCCAGAGTCGATTGGGTTCAGCGAGCCAGGCAGGTTTCGGCAGGCTGCCGGCGATGGTGGTTGGAAACATGCGATCAGTCCATAGCGGTGTCGGCGCGCCAATCATAGAGCCAATCGAAGCGGGCCAGCAGCCTCTCGCCATCCAATCGGCGCAGCATGTGGTTGCGCACGGCGGCGGCCAATCCACCGAAATGATAGATGCGCCCGTTGCGGCGCGCGGTGCGCTGCACGCGAGCGGTGCGTGGGCGGCGCTGGTCCTCGTAGCGGCGCAACGCCTGCTCGGGCGCCTCAGGGGTCATCTTGAGGCAGTTTGCCAGCACGGCGGCGTCCTCGATGGCCATGGCGGCGCCCTGCGCAAGAAACGGCAGCGACGGGTGGGCGGCATCCCCAAGCAGCGTCACCGGACCGCGGCCCCAGCGCGCGGCGGGCCGCCGGTCAAACAGCGGCCAGCGCAGCCAGAGATCGGGCGCGCGCAGCACCGTCCGCGCCTCGGCGCACCAGTCGGTCGGCGGAAAATGCGCAAGCACTTGATCCGGCGCGCTGTCCTCGGCGCTCCAACCGGGCCGGTCGCGACGATCATGCGTGATCGCTACGATGTTGATAGCGGTGCCGCCCTTGATCGGATAGTGCACGAGGTGGGCATTGCGGCCGAGCCACAGATGCACCGCAGGCGCGCGGAATTGCGCGGGCACTGCGGCGTCGGGGACGGTGGCGCGGCAGGCGGTGCGATTTGCATAACGCGGCGCGTCGGATGCGCGCCGCGCGCGCGATCGCGGCATCAGCCGATCGCGCACCGTGGACGAAAGTCCGTCGGCTCCAACCAGGGCGGTGCCGCGAATGTCGAGGCTCGTTGCGTCGTCTGCTGCGATGCTCGTGCGGCCTACGACCACGTGCGCGGTTACACCCTCGGCGTTCGCCGTAAAGCTGTCGAGCTCGGCGTCAAGGGTGAGTGTGATGTCGGGATTGGCGCGAACGGCCTCGGCAAGCGCCGTCTGCAAGTCCGCGCGGTGTATCACCCAATAAGGAGCGCCATAGCGTGCCGCGGCGAATTCTCCGAGCGGGATGCACGCCAACCGTGCGCCGCCGGCCGCGCGGATGCAAATCTCCCGAGGCGCAACCACGTGCGGCTCAAGCCGCGGGGCGAGGCCGAGCCCAATCAGAATGCGGGTCGCGTTGGGCGAAAGTTGCAGGCCGGCGCCGATGTCCGACAGCCGCCCCGCCTCCTCGAACAGCAGTACGCGAAATCCGCTGCCGGCAATGGCCTGCGCGGCAGTCAGCCCGCCGATGCCGGCACCGGCAATGATGATGGTGGGCGCGCTCGGCACCACGGCCCCTTTGGTCGGCTCAGACCGGCTCGGTCAAGGCGCACTCGGGCGGCCGGGATTCGTGCGGAGCGAGCGCGGGGTCGTGGCGGAACAGCGTCGAGCAATAGGGGCAAATGATCTCGCTGTTGTCGCCCATGTCGAGATAGACGTGCGGATGGTCGAGCGGGGGCGTGGCGCCGACGCACATGAATTCGCGCGCGCCGATCTCGATCACCGGAACGCCGGGATCGTTGTGGAAGTGAGGGACAATCTGTTCTGCCATGGTGTTCGAAATTCCTCGACGCTGTCGCCCGGCCGGCGCGGACCATAACGGAAGCCGCGCGCAATTCCTAGACAGGCGGCGCGGGGAACGCTTACGTCTCGCCGATGGAATCGACCTTCCGGCACGGCGCGGTGGAGATCGCCTTCCTCGACGAGGGAGAGGGCGAGCCGACGCTGCTGATCCATGGCTTCGCCTCGAACAAGGAAGTCAACTGGGTTGAGCCCGGCTGGATCGCCGCGCTGACGAGCGCCGGCCGGCGGGCGATTGCGCTGGACAACCGCGGACACGGACGTTCGAGCAAGCTCTACGATCCGGCGGACTATGACACGCGCCGCATGGCAGAGGATGTGCGCGCGCTTCTCGATCACCTCAGGCTCGAGCGGGCGGACATCCTGGGCTATTCCATGGGCGCGCGGATTGCCGCCTTTCTTGCCCTCGAACATGCGGAGCGGGTGCGCTCGGCGATCCTCGGCGGGCTCGGCATCAACCTGATCGACGGCACTGGCGCGCCCGATCGGATCGCAGCGGCTCTGGAGGCGCCCGATCCTGCAAGCGTGACGGAGCCGCAGGCGCGCATGTTTCGCGCCTTCGCGGACCAGACCAGATCCGACCGGCGGGCGCTTGCGGCCTGCATCCGCGGCTCGCGGCAGACGTTGACGCGCGCGGAGGCGGCCGCAATCCGCGTGCCGGTGCTGATCGCGGTGGGCACGTTGGACACGATCGCAGGATCGGCCGAGGCGCTCGCGGCGCTGATCCCCGGCGCAAAAGCGGTCTCGATACCGCGTCGCGACCACATGCGCACCGTGGGCGACAAGGTGTTCAAGGCGGCGGTGCTGGATTTTCTCGCCCAACGCCCGTGATTACTTTGTCGCATCAATCACTTATAAATCCCGACGCAATGGCGGCTTGGCGTCCGGCTTGGCGGTGACCAAATTATGTTAGGACGAACGCGCAAGGCGGAGGACAGATGGCCCAGCAGAAACCGAAGCTCGCCAAAGCGCTCCACAAGGTCGATCCGGTGTGGGAGCGCATCCGCAACGAAGCGGAGGAGGCGGTGCGGCGCGAACCCGAGCTCGCGAGCTTCATCTATTCCTCGGTGCTGCATCACGACACGCTGGAGGCTGCGGTCGTGCATCGCATTGCCGAGCGGCTCGATCATCCGGACGTGACCGGCGAGCTGATCCGGCAGGCTTACACCGATGCGCTGGAGGACGAACCGCAGATCGGCGAGGCGTTCCGCGCCGACATCGTGGCGACCGTGGATCGCGACCCGGCGGCCCACCGGTTTCTCGAGCCGGTTCTTTACTTCAAAGGCTTCCACGCGATCCAAACCCATCGACTGGCGCACTGGCTGTGGAACCGGGGACGCAAGGATTTCGCCTATTACCTGCAGAGCCGCTCCTCGGCCGTGTTTCAGTGCGACATCCATCCGGCGGCGCGCATCGGCCGCGGCATTTTCCTCGACCACGCGACCGGGCTGGTGGTCGGCGAGACAGCAGTCATCGAGGATGATGTGTCGCTGTTGCAGGACGTCACCCTCGGCGGCACCGGAAAGGAGCACGGCGATCGGCATCCGAAAATCCGGCGCGGGGTGCTGATCGGCGCCGGCGCCAAGATTCTGGGCAACATCGAGGTCGGGCAATGCGCCCGCATCGCGGCCGGCTCGGTGGTGCTGAAACCGGTGCCGAACAACGTGACGGTGGCGGGCGTGCCGGCCAAAATCATCGGCGAGGCGCCCTGCGCAGAGCCTTCCCGCACCATGGATCAGCTATTCCCCGACGGCTGAAAAAACCGCCGGGATCTCCTGGCGCAAGGTCGGCGCGCGTGCTACCAGATTGACCGCGACCGTGAGGTCGACCCCCCGGAGTGTGCGATCGTGGACGTCGAAGAGATCAAGAAGATCGACGCCTATCTGAAGCGCCTGTTCAGCAATCCTCGGATCCAGGTGCGGCCACGGCCGCGCAAGGACGATTCCGCGGAAGTGTACATCGGCGACGAGTTCATCGGCGTGCTGTTCGTCGACGACGAGGACGAGGACCGCTCCTACAATTTCCAGATGGCGATTTTGGAAGCTGATCTCGAGTGATCGGCTTTGGCGCATGCTCGCGCCTCAACGTCCGGCGCGCAGCTTCCCGAGCAGCCGGTCGATTCCGACCGCGACCCCGCGCCAGTCATTCAGCCAGTCGCGCGGAAAGCGCACGATCACGTCGGTGTTGCCGATGCGCCGCTCGTGCAGACAGATGCCCGGCGCAATCCCGGCATTGCGCGTGCAGCGCACCAGGAAGCGGTCCGGCGCGGCTGCATCGTAGAGGAGGTCCTCGTTCTGGTAGGGCGTGTCCTTGCGGAAGGCTTGCGCGCGCAAGCCGTCCGGCCCGGCGACCGGCTCGCCGTCCGCGTAGCGCGGATAGAGGGTGTTGATGCGGTCGGACGGCGGCGGCGTGCCGTCGCTTTTGGCGATGGTGACGAATATCCGGTCGCTCAGGCTGGGCGGTTCCTCGGGCGTGGGCCGTGCGGCGGGATCCGGGGGCTCGAGCGTCGGCCAGAGGAAGACGAGATCGATGCGTTCGTGCGCGCCGGCGCGGCGCTGGCGGGCGACGCGCATCGCGGCGGCCGGAACGTTGAGCGCCATGCCGCCCACCGTGACCGGCAACGCCGGAGCATCGAGCGGCACGGCATCCGGCCAGCGCGGCCACAGGATGTAGGCGATCGGACATCCGGCGAGCGCAAGCACGCCAACCACCAACGCGGCCTTCAGCGCAAGGCTGAGCAGGTTCCAGCCGATGCGATGTGGTCCGACCCGTCTGATCCGCGGGACGTCGGTTGCTGGAACGATCCGGGACATTTCGAGTCGTAACAGGCGGTTGGCGCGAATCGTTCACGCAGTATGGCATGAGGGCGCGGGCTTCACATCGACGCGCGGGCGGCGCGCGTTAACCTTGCTTTAACCTTGGTGTGGCGGGGCCGGCCGGCATCTGGAACATGACGCTGCGGCCACGAGAGGCCCTGGTGTCGGTTTCGATGTCGCTTGAGGCGTTGCAGTCATTGCACACGCTGGCGTTGGGCTTTGCCATCGCCGGCCTGCTTGCGAGCTTCTACCAGCTCGTGACCGAGCGGCCGCCGAGCTTTACGCTGTTGAGCGGCCGCGTCGAGCCGTCGGCGATCTTGGCGGTGCCGTTTCTGCTGCTGGTTGCGCCCTTCATCATCATGCGCAACACGATCCGTGGTGCGGAATACGAGCACCGCAATGCGGGATTCGTGATGATCGCGACGGTGGTCGCGGGCCTGTGGAGCCTTGCCTCGGGTACGCTCGTGGTGAGGACCATCGAAACGCTCCTGATCGCGGCTTGAGGCCGCGCCTCGCAAATCCAGCGGCGACGTGGCAAGGTCGGCCCCTCGAAAAGGAGGGCGGATGCCGATCTACGAACTCGACGGACAGGCGCCGGAATTCCCCGCGGACGGGCGGTATTTCGTCGCCGAGACCGCGGTGCTGATCGGGCGGGTGCGGCTGAAAAGCCACGCCAGCGTCTGGTTCGGCGCCGTGCTGCGCGGGGACAACGAATGGATCGAGCTCGGCGAGCGCTCGCAGATCCAGGACAACGCCACGCTGCACACGGATCCGGGTTTTCCGCTGGTCATCGGCGCAAACTGCGTTATCGGGCACGGCGTGGTGCTGCACGGCTGCACTATCGACGACAACTGCCTCGTCGGGATGGGCGCGGTGGTGCTCAATGGCGCGAGGATCGGCCGGAACTCGCTGGTGGGGGCCGGCGCGCTGGTCACTGAAGGCAAGGAATTCCCCGACAATTCGCTGATCGTGGGCGCGCCCGCGCGGGTCATCCGCTCGCTCGACCAGCATGCTGCCAGGATGATCGCTGAGGGTGCCGACATCTACGTGCGGCGCTGGCAGCAATACGCCAAGGGTTTGCGGCGCATCGGCTGATGCCGTGCAAAAAAGTGCGGGCGGCCCTTGGGGGAGGAGCCGCCCGCGCGCGAACCCGGTCTGGGGACGGGGAGGGGTGGGGACGTGACCGGATTCGCCTTTCCCGTATCTCACTAACGCTCAAGCGCGACCGAGGGTCCGCTCAGCGCGAGGCTGCGGTCGCCGTCGCCGGACGCGAATCGCCGAGCGATACCCAGATGTTCGGATCGCTCTGCGACTGGCGCTTGACGAAACGGTATCCCGTTTCCGTCCACGGCAAGACCTCGGGGTGCTGATTGTCGAGAATGAACTCGCCCCGGTCGGTCTTGACCGTGAGCACAGCGTGGCCTTCACCCTTCTTGTCCCGTACGACCGTGATCAGCAATGCTTCACGCGGCCAGCCGGCCTCAATCAGCATGCGCCGCTTGAGCAGCACATAGTCCTCACAGTCGCCGTAGCCGTCATCGGGGTAGGACCACCTTTCGACCACGCCCCAGTGCTCGAGGTCCGTGATCGGCTTGATCGTCTCGTTCACCCATTTATTCACTCGCACCAGTTCTTTCCAGACCCGGGGGGTGAGCACGATGTCGCGTGGCGCGCTCGGGCGCACCCTGCATTCGCCGGGTTGCTCGGCGCAGAATTCCGCCCAGCCGACGGGCGGGCGGGCCACATTGCCAACGGAAATGAAAATCGGCTGCTCAGCGCGCGCGGCCGTGGCCACAACATCCGGGAATACCGCCAATGCAGCGCCGAGCGAGATTCCCAGGATGGTACGCGAGAACCGCGGCATGGGTGACCCCTCTCCCGTCTTGTTGGGGCCACAATTGCCACAAAGCTTTTGCGTTGCCGCTAAGTCGAAGCCGATCTTTTGAAGATAACCAGAGTAAAGCTTGAGTAGAGTTCGCTGCTCCTTTTTGTAAAATTGCGGAAAATACGATTTATCTAAAATTTTATTTTGCCTTGCGCTGCCGGAGGGCGCGGCGGCACCTTGCGGCCGTAAGCGTTCCGGACCAGCGGTGTTCCCCCTTGGCGGTCCCGGATCAGCGGTGCACCGTTCGCGCTCTGCGCTCACGCTGACCGCGTCGGATTGAGCGCAAGCGAAATCCGGGATCGGCCTCCCCGCCTGCAACCCCGGCTCTCGCTTCGCGCCCGCCGGCATGACGACCGGCCGCCCCCGCGAGGGGCTGGAGTGGGCAGGGCGAAGGCGGCGAAAGGCCGTCGGATCAGGAGCGCGAAGAGCGTCGGCGCCCTGGCAGTGCAGTCCTTGCGCGCAAAGTCGCCGCGGTGGAGCGCCGGAGGGCGCGCGCGTCTTGCGCCAAGCCGCGCGCAACGCTCAAGCCGGCGTTGCGGCGGGCTCCGTCAATGCCCCCACTGGCGCCGCGCCAGCGCCCAGCGCCGTCCGGCGCTCCGCTGCCTCGGGAGGACACGCAGTTGCAAAACCTCGGGAGCCTCGCGCCGCGAGGAGGGTGGCGTTTTGCGGCCTTGAGCGGGTTGCACGAGGGCGATCGTGGAGCAACCCAGATCAGCAAGCAGGGACGCGGGCAGAGCGGTCAGCACTACTGCGCCGTGGCGTCGTCTTCGAGCGAATCCGGATGCTGCAGCCGGGTGAATTCGACAGCTATGCCGTCCTCGATGTGGCGAACCACGCGGCCGGTGATTTTTCCGATGGTGACCAAGCTGCCGACTTCCGGCCGCTCCGTGGTGGCAATGGCGGCGCCCGACAGCGACAGGTCGATGATGCGGCAGCCGATGTTGATCCCGTTCGGCAGGATCAGGCGGCCGTTCGGGTTGCGCGGCGTGAAGCGCCCATGACGGCGATCCTCAGGCAGATTGAGGATGTGACGATTGGCAAGCCACGTCAGTTGCGCGGCAAGCTTGTCGCGCTTGCGCGGCGTCGCCGAAATCGTCATGGCGAAGCCGTTCAGGAACTGCCGCGCCACATGACCTTCGAGACGGCCGAGATGATCGATGTAGGCGATGACGCGTTCGCCGGGCTGCGGACTCACGGGCGCAATCATGGCGATGCCGCCAGGCGACATGTTGATCACCTGGCAGGGAAACTCACGGCGGTCCGGCAGCATGTAACGGCCGAGCAGATCAACGCGCACGCGCTGAAACCGCCGCCGCTCCTGAGCATAAGGCAGCTGGGCCGGTGCGGTTTTGGCAGGTTCCATTCGCCGGAAGCTCCGCGGCAGACCAATCGCGGCGAACCCTAATGCCCGCAGCGTTAAATCCCGGTTAGCCGGGCAATGCGGGCTTCTACGGTCAATCGCTGCGGCCGCCTTCGTAGACCACGAAGCGCCGGCGCAGCTCCTGGTTCTGGCGGACGGACGCGGCGGCTTTGGGCGCGAGCGGCCGGAACAGCGGCGCCCGCTCAAGCCGCGAGCCGACATGGCGAAAAGCCCCGAGCGCGAGCGGACCGATGAACCTTGCGCCGATCCAGTAAGGCACATTGTGCGGCACCAGCGCGCCGAGGACGCGCGCATCGAGCGGAGCCCGCTGCAACAACGGCAACAGCAGGAGCTCGAGATCGATCGCATAAGTCCCTTCGGCGGTGCGGCTGGTCGCATGGGCGACCACCCCGATCTTCTCGTCCACGATTACTTTCAAAAGGTGGTGGAGCGTGGCCTGATCGACCCTCCTCCACAGAGCGAAGAAGCTTTCGGTCTTCAGTTCGCGGCCGAACAGCGCGCACAACCGCGTGCCGGCGAGCCGGAACGGATAGCTGCCGGCGGCGTCGGCGGCGAGAAAGAATGTGTCGCCGAGCACGTGGCGGATGGCCTCGGGCTCGATGTCGGCGCGCTCGGGCGCAGGGCGATGGCCGCGCTGCCTGTTCCAGTATTCGAAAAGGTCACGGTTGCCGGACGTCTTCATGACAGCTCCTGTCCCGCCGTGACGCGCCGGCTTCTCGGCGATGTCCCAAGCTGAGACACCGGGCCGACGCTTTGCTCACGGCGCGTCCGACGGAGCAGGGGACGTGCCGGTCGCGCGCAAAATTAAGGGTTTCGATGTCGCAATGATGTGTTAGTGTTAGCAAATTGTTGCTGTTGGCATGGAGCGAGACCCTCGATTAACCTCGCAATTGATTCGAATTGCCTGCCGCGCTCGCGCGGGCGAGCCACGAGTTCCATGCCAGGGGAGAGGGGGGACGTGACCAGCGCGCCAGCGCTGATCGCCCCCAAGGGAAAGGGGAGAGCCGCGATGCTCTCCCCTTTATCGTTCGATCACACTATGCGCACCTTCGAAACGAGGCAGCGCACTGGTTGCCGAAATTTCCGACCCGACCTATGTCAGCAGGTGTGAACCAATCGCGGGAACCGATCTTCAATATTCCGGCCGTCGTGGTGGCGATGCTCGCGGTGCTGGTTCTCCTGCATCTGGTTCGCGTGTACGGGCTGTCGGCGGAAGACAATCAGCTTCTGGTGTGGCAGGCCGCGTTTGTTCCGGCGCGTTTTGCCTTCGGCAATCTTGAAGCGGCCGGATGGCAGCACGGATTCTGGCTGTGGACGTTCGTGAGCTACGCGTTCATCCACGCGGATTTCGTGCACCTCGGGTTCAATTCGGTCTGGCTGCTCGCTTTCGGCACGGCGGTTGCGCGACGGTTCGGCGCCGTGCGGTTTCTCGTGTTGTTCGCTTTGAGCGCGATCGCCGGTGCGCTGGCGCATCTGCTCGCGCACTTCGGCGATCTGCAACCGCTGGTCGGCGCGTCGGCGTCGATCTCGGGAACCATGGGCGCCGCGGCGCGTTTTGCATTTCAATCGGGCGGACCGCTCGATGCCTGGCGAACGGCTGAAGGTGACCACGGTTATCGGCTGCCGGCGGCACCGCTGCTCAAGGCGCTGCGCGATCCGCGCGTGCTGGCGTTTCTCGGCGCCTGGTTCGGGCTCAATCTTCTGTTCGGGCTCGGCTCGCTGCCGATCATCGGCGAGGACCAGAGCATCGCCTGGGAGGCACATGTCGGCGGTTTTCTCACCGGCCTGTTGCTGTTCGCGTGGTTCGATCCGATCCGCGCGGGAGCCGATGCCAACGACGAAGGGTCGCCCACTTTGCACTGACGTTGCTGCGCCGGCGGCATTGGCTGCGGAAGCAAACGGGTAGCAATCCTGACCCACTGCCGCCGAATTTGCGCTAGGCTTGCTGCGGGAGGAACACGCACAAGAAGTGATAAATTTTAACGATCAAGGGGAGCGGATCACGGAGGCCCCATCATGTACGTGCGAGAAATCTTGTCGGTCAAAGGCCGCAACGTGGTGACCATCGAGCCCGCCACCACGCTTGCGGCGGCGGCCAAAATCCTGGCCGACAACCGCATCGGCGCCCTGGTGGTCACGGGCGCGGGCGGCCGCATCGTCGGCATTCTGTCAGAGCGCGATATCGTGCAGGCGCTGGCGGCGCGCGGGGCTGCAGCGCTCGACGCCGCCGCGTCCGAAGTCATGACGCGCAAGGTGGCCACCTGCAGCGCCGCCGACACGATCAGCAGCATCATGGAGCGGATGACCGAAGGAAAATTCCGCCACGTGCCGGTGGTGGAGCAGGGTCAGCTC
>FWPU01005141.1_pt1 | contig 29027 bp, 27 predicted proteins | sample 2228361 | NCBI WGS metagenome assembly FWPU01 (sample SAMEA103939777, study PRJEB20133) | metagenome | reverse complement strand
AACGGTGATCAACGGGTTGAATGCCCATGCAGCCCGCCTGCCGGATGAACCGCCCGTGCCCGGCGAGGCGCAGGAGGTGCACGAGCTGGATGAGTTATTCACCTTTGTCGGTCGAAAAAAAACGAAGTCTACATCGTCACCCAGGTAGACCACGCCACTCCCTGCATTGTCGGTGGGGAGGTCGTGGTCACGCGCGGCGATGGGACCCTCCAGCCCATCCTGGACCGCTCCCCGCCGGCCCAGCGCGATTACTCCGATGCCCTTGCGGTCTACGATCCCCTGATCTACTCCCCTGGCCGCCATCTGACGGCACCTGGCAAGCCCCAGACCGATGGGGTCGAAGCTGATAACCTCCGTACTGCGCCCGCTTTCCCGTTGTCGCGACCCGTCCTAGCCGGTTCCCCGGATTGGTTGGGTCGGCCCATGATCTTTGACACTCCCCTGGCGGGATAGCACGGGCGCGATTGTGCTATAATGAATTAGTAGAACATGGTCCGTTGGCGGAACAGGAGGAAAGGACGATCACATGCCGCGTTTCCTGAAATTCCTGACCGGCCTGCTGATCGGGGCGCTGATCGGGGCCACGATTGCCCTGCTATATGCCCCGATGTCGGGCCAACAGCTCCGGTCGGAGGCTCGCTCGCGCGTTGACCGGGTGGTTACGGAGGTTAAGACGGCAGTCGAGGAGGAGCGCAAGCGCCTCGAGGCTGAGCTAGAAGCCCTCAAGCGCGGCGAGATCAAGATCGCCTGAGGCCTTTGGTCCCCGAACAGTGAGCAGCGAGCCTGAACGCCCGCTGCTCGATGTTTATCTCCGGCAGGGCCAGAAGCCTGCCCCTTACCGGCTGGCGGGGGTAAGCGAGTAGCGGTACAGCGCAGGTTCGGATGTATAGCGCGTCAGCCCTGACACAATCAGCGTCGCGGGGCTGCCTGCCTCGACGGAGAAGCTGATCTCCCCCCGGTTGGCCTCGTCGAGGGGGAGCCGTTCTATGCGCGTCCCGGAGGGGCCGGGCACAACGACCTGCACAGCGAATTCCTGAGGCAGCACGTTGTTGTGCCTGAGGAAACCCCGTGCTTCCCAGCCTTCCGTGCCTCCCTCCACGTTGTCGTACCAGCCAATAGCCTCGATGCTCAGGTTGTCAATCGCTAGACCGGGCTGGTTAACGGCATCGTCCGTGATCATCTCGAATCGCAGCAGGATTTCCTGTCCGGCGTAGTCTCCTAAGTCCAGTGTCTCGTGCAGCCAGCCCTCAGCGTCGGCGCCGGGCTGGTCGAGGCTGTTCCCGGTATAGCCCGGCCCGTAGCTGTTACCGTGTGGGTTGGCGGTTGTGGTGTGGGGGGTCGGCAGGATCGTCCACGTCTCTCCGCCGTCGGCTGAGACGGTCACGTAGGCGTAATCCCACCCCTCTTCGATGGCATACCACACATCGAACTCCAGGGTGGCGTTGGCAACGCCGCTCAGATCGACCGCGTGGGTCAGCGTCATGTTGCTGTCGTCCCCCCGGTTAGACCACCACACAAAGCGGTCCTCGGTCGAAGCGTTGTCATCGGTGTCGTGCGTATCTGTGGGCAGGATGCGCACCTGCGAAGTGCCTTCAAAGCGGAGCGTGACCTCCCCCGGTGGGATGATCTGGATGTAATCTGCGCCGTACTGGTGCACCTGCTGCCAATCTGTCTCAAACGGGTAGGCTGTCACCGTGCCTGTCAACGACACCGGGAACAGGTCGGGCAGGCTGGTGTAGGCATACAAGCCGGACGACACCGCCGGGTCGTTGAGCAGGTTGGCAACAGTCCAGTCGGCAAACACGTCGTCGGCGGAGACGCCTGCCCCGATCTGCTCCAGCGTGTCGTCCACGCCGGCCAGGCCGTTCAGCGGGTTTGCGACCAGGGTGCGCAGCGCGTCCCGCCCGAACCGGTCGAGGAAGTAAGTGGTGAACAGGAAGGCCGCGCCGTAGTTTGCGCCTGCCCCGTCCTCCGGCCAGCCCGTGAGCTGGAGGTCCGGGTTTACGAGGAAGGTGGACGTCCAGTCTGAGGGGCCGTAGCCGTTCAGCAGCGCGGCCAGCTCGCTCAGTCCCTCGTTCATCCACGACTCTTCATTCTGGTCTACGTTCCAGTGGATCATGTGCTGGAACTCGTGCGCCAGCACGCTGTCGTAATAATAATCACCCGGCGGTGTGTTGGCGATGTTGATGAAGAAAATTTCCTTCTCATTCGAGTAGGGGACCACATTGGCCGGGTATTCGCTGGGGCTGTAGAAGTACCCGGCCACGGTGAATCCGAGCTGCGTCGAATGCAGGACATGCAAGCGGGGGTCGCTGTCAATGCCAGGCGAGGCTTCCGTGCCGAAGTAGCTGCGGTTGGTTGGGTAGGTGGACTCGGAGAAGCGCTCCGCCGACTCGACCAGCGCGTCGTAGTCGTAATCGACGCCCCGCTCGACCCACATGTAAACCACGTCGGTCATGTAAACTAGGTCGGCCTCGACTTCGACCGTCGTCTCGGTATCGTCGTTGTCCACCCAGAACGTCGCCGTGTCGCCGATGTGGTATTCTACCGGCTCAGGCGGGTCTGCCTCCTCGATGCCCAGGAAGCGGCGGGCTAGATCGTACCGGTCGCGAGGGGGCAGTTCGGCGGCGAGTTCATCCGCCCCGCCAGCCTGCGGGTCGCCGGGCGCGGGCGGCATCACCGGGATGGTTGGGAAGGGCGTCACGACTTCCGGCTCAGCCGACGCTGCGGTGACTACCGGGAATGGGCCAGCGGTTTCCTGCTGGGCGAGATACAGGGCTGCACCGGCTGCGCCCGCGACCACGAGCGCCGCAATGCAGGCGCAGGCGAGCAGCGCCAGCCCCCCCGCGGCGACCCACAGCCAGGGATTCGTCTGTTTGGGAGATGGTTGATTTTCCATGCGGAGATTATAGCAGCAAACCCGCAACCGCGTGCATGGGCGGCCTGCCCGCTGCCCGGTGCCCTCCAGCCAGGGGTATGGACAGCCGGGCTTTTGTATTACGGGACGCCTGCGCTTACAATTGAGGGCGAGATGGGCAGCAAGCACACGCCAGGGACCACACTAGAAGACCTTATCCAGAGCCTGCGCGATAAGGGGCACCGCATCACGCTTCCCCGCCGCTGGACGCTGAAGGTCCTGCTCCAGGAGCACCGGCACCTGACCTGTGAGCAGGTCCATGAGCGGCTGGAGGAGAACGGGATACATGTTGACGAGGCGACCGTCTACCGCACGCTCCAATGGCTGAAACAGAACCGCGTCGTCGCCCAGACGACGCTGGGGAGCGGGGCCGACGTCTACGCGCTGCCCGGCGATCCGCCTCACCACCACCTGATCTGTGTGTCATGCGGCTGCATCAGCGACCTGGACGATGCCCTCTTTGTGCCGTTGCGCGAGAAGATTCGGGAGGCTTACCAGTTCGTGCCCCATATCGATCACTACTCCATTTTTGGCCTCTGCCACGACTGCTACATAGCCCAGAACCCGGAGGGGGATGGCTCGAAGGACGCCCCCGCCGGAAGCTGAATCCCGCTTCAGCCCGGCCCGGGGGTGCATTCCGGCCCGGCATGTGGTTGTGATGGGGTTTCTCTTATGCTATGCTCGAAGCAGGGCCGATCTCGCCCTTTTATTCGCGATGCTCGACCGCGTTGCGCTGGAAACTTAGGAGAGAGTGATCGATGGCGGTTACACCCACAACAGATCGAAAGCCCTCCGGGGTGGCCCCCCGCCGTGAGGAGCCAGAGTACACGCCCCGGCCCGCTGTCTGGGCGGATGTCCCCCAGGAAAAGTGGGATGACTGGCGCTGGCAGATGAGCAACCGTCTCAACTCGGTTGAGGAGCTGTCGCAGGTCATCGAGCTGACAGAAGAAGAGATCGAGGGGCTTACTGCCGAGGGCAAGTTCCGTGTTGATATCACGCCCTATTTCGCCAGCCTGCTGGAGGCTGATGACCCCTATGGGCCGGTGCGCCTTCAGGTCATCCCCAAGGGACGTGAGTTGGTTGGCTTTGACTCGATGTTCGCCGACTCGCTGGCCGAGGACGAGCACTCGCCGGTACCGGGCCTCGTGCATCGCTACCCTGACCGCGTCCTGATGCTCGTCACCACGCAGTGCGCCAGCTACTGCCGCTACTGCACGCGCTCACGCATCGTCGGTGATCCGTCGGCCAACTTCGGGCGTGCCGATCACGACGCGCAGATAGCGTATCTGGAGAACACGCCTCAGGTCCGGGATGTGCTGCTCTCAGGCGGCGATCCGCTGACCATGCCGGAACGGATGCTGGAAGACCTGCTGGCACGCCTTCGGGCCATCCCGCATATCGAGATTCTGCGCATCGGATCGCGCGTGCCGATCTTCCTGCCGCAGCGCATCACTGATGGCCTGGTCGAGATGCTGCGCCAGTTTCACCCGCTGTGGATCAACGTCCATGTCAACCACCCGCGCGAGATCACGCCGGAGTTGAGCCGGGCGCTGGCCAAACTGGCCGACGCCGGTATCCCGCTGGGCAACCAGTCTGTGCTGCTGCGGGGCGTGAATGACAGCCCTGAGGTGCAGCTTGAGCTGGTTCACAAGCTGGTGAAAAACCGGGTGCGCCCCTACTATCTCTATCAGTGTGACTTGGTGCAGGGGGCTGGCCACTTCCGCACGCCGGTCTCGGTGGGCATCGAGATCATGGAGCGGCTGCGCGGGCACACGTCGGGGTTTGCCGTGCCGACCTACGTCATCGATGGGCCGGGCGGCGGCGGCAAGATTCCGGTGATGCCGGAGTACGTCATCAGTCAGGGACCGGGCAAGGTTGTTCTGCGCAACTACGAGGGGTTCATTACCACTTACACTGAGCCTGAGGAAGCCTACGAACGCGACGACGAGCATCTGCACCGCTATCTGGAAGGGACGGCCCGCCGCGAAGGGATGCAGAAGGGCGTCTCTGCGCTCTCGTCCGGTGAGCGCATGACCATCAAGCCGGAGGGCTTCGACGAGACGCACCGGCGCGGGCGCGAAGGAGAAGCTGAGAAACGCGGCAAGCGCAACTATTGGGACGAGTACAACTAAGCACCTGAAGGGGTTCTCCCCCTCAGGCCGGGGAACGCAGCTTGGACAGCAGGTTCTCCAGCGAAGCAGGGAGAGGGGCCTTCAGCTCAAGGCGCTGGCCGGTGGTAGGCTGGTCGATGTGCAGTTCAGCGGCGTGCAGGAAGAGCCGCCTGAGCCTGAAACGCTGCTTCCGATACCCGTAGATGCGATCCCCGACTACGGGATGGCCCAGCCAGGCCAGATGGACGCGGATCTGGTGGGTGCGGCCCGTCAGCGGCTCAACGGAAAGCAGGGCATGTGAATCAAACTCCTCGATGAGGTCATAACGGGTGGCCGCTTCGCGGCCCTCCCGCACTACCGCTATACGCTTGCGGCGCCTGGGGTCGCGTCCCAGCGGAGCCTCAATGAGGCCGCTTGACGAGGAGGGGATGCCCTCAACCAGAGCCAGATACCGCTTGTAGACGCTGCGGCTTTTGAACTGACTCTGAAGGGACTCCAGCGCGGCGGTCGTCTTCGCCAGCAGGATGACGCCTGAGGTGTCCTTGTCAAGGCGGTGCACAACGCCTGCACGCTCCTCGCCGCCCACGTCGCGCATCTCAGGCCAGCGGGCCAGGGCAGCGTTGACGAGCGTCCCGGTGCGGTTGCCGTAAGCCGGGTGAACGACCATCCCTGCCGGTTTGTTGACCGCCACCAGGTCAGCATCCTCATAGAGCACATCAAGGGGAATCTGCTCAGGGGCAACTGTCTTAGCCTCAGGGGTCGGGATGCGCACAGCGATGCTATCGCCCGCCTCGAGGCGGTAAGCGGGCTTGGAAGGCGCCCCATTGACGGTAACCAGGCCCGCTTTGATCAGGCGCTGGATTTCGCTGCGGCTGAGCGGCGGGGCATCAGGGGGCTGGCTCTCCAGCGCAGCGGCCAGAAAACGGTCGAGCCGCTCGCCCACATTAGCCTCACCAACCGTGAGATGGGCAAGCCGCTCGCCCGGTGATGCAGGGTCGATCACCGGAGGACTGCCGCCCTCATTCGCTGTTCCGGCTGGCGCACGCCATGCAGTAGCGGGTGTAGGGAATGGCCTTGAGGCGCGCGTAGTCGATGGGCTGCCCGCACCGGCGGCAGCGGCCGTAGGTGCCCTCCTGCATGCGGGTCAGCGCACGCTCGATCTCGTAAAGCATCCTTTCCGCATTCCGGCGCGTGGCAAGGCTGGCGGCCTGATCGAAAGCCAGTGTGCCGTCATCGGCCTGATGGGTGCTGTAGCCCATCCCGCTCTCCGGAGGCACAACGGCGCTGGCGAGGTTGTTAAGCAACGCTTCGCGCTGCTGTTCGAGCTTGAGCTTCAGGTCTTCGTAGGGCGGAGCCATCACCTCACCTCCCATAAACTGGTGTTCGATTGTACCGAGGCAGGCCGCAATAGCCAAAATCTTTCATCGCGCTGGACGGCAGGGGCGGGTCTGTGACCCGCCCCACAACGCGCTGCGCACTTAGACCCGTTTTACGGCAACCCGCAGTGTCTCTCCGTCGAACTCGTACTCGCCAACCTGGTCGCCAGCCGGGTTCGGGTCGGTGTGCAAGTCAAGGGCAAGGGTCTCGTTCTTGATCATGGCCGCAAACTGCTCAACAGCCGCTGCCAGCCGGGGACTGGCGGTGTAGATGACGGCGATGCGATCGTCAACGTTGTAGTCAGCATCGCGGCGGAGGGTCTGAACACGCCGGATGAATTCCCGGGCCAGCCCCTCGGCGATCAGCCCGTCTGTCAGCACAACGTTCAACGCAGCCAAGTACGGCCCCTCTTGGGCGATGGCGTAGCCCTCCGCCGGGCTGAGCTGCACCTCGACTTCCTCCGGCGTCAGGACAGCCTCCTGCTGGTCATAGCGGATGGTAATCGCCTCCCTCCCAAGCAGCTTCTCGGCATAGGGGCGGGCATCGCCCTCCCGCAGGAGCTTCTGGATGAGGGGGAAGTCCTTCCCAAAGCGAGGGCCGAGCTTCTGAGGGAGCGGATTCAAGCGGTAGGAAACCACATCTGCTGCCTCCTCCAGCACGGCCACGCTTTTGACGTTCAACTCATCCGCGATAAGCGCACTATACGCGAGCACGACCGGTGCCTGCGCGGCAGGCAGCGAGAAGGCGGCAGCCGCCAGGGGTTGGCGAACTTTGATCTGCCCGCTGTTGCGGGCAGCGTGTCCCAGGCTGACCAGGCGCATCACTAGACGCATCTCATCCATGAGCCTCTGGTCGATGAGGGCTGGGTTGGAGTCGGGCCAGGCGGCCAAGTGGACGCTGTCGGGGGCCGCCGGGTCAACTGATCCGACCAGATTCCGGTAGATCGCCTCGGCGAGAAAGGGCATGGCTGGCGCGAGCAGCTTGGCGACTGTCACCAGACATTCGTACAGCGTCAGGTAAGCGGCAGCCTTGTCATCATCGCTCTCGCTCTTCCAGAAGCGGCGGCGCGAGCGGCGCAGGTACCAGTTGCTCAGGTCATCGACAAACTTCTCGATAGGGCGCGTCGCGCCCAGCACGTCGTAGGTCTCATAGGCGTTGGTCACATCGCGGACGAGGGCGTGCAGTTCGGCCAGAATCCAGCGGTCAAGCGAGCTGCGCTCCTGATAGGGCACATCCGCCTTGGTGGGGTCGAACCTGTCCAGGTTGGCATAGGTGACAAAGAAGCTGTACGTGTTCCAGAGCGTGAGCCAAAACGAGCGGAAGGCTTGGCCCACCAAGTCAACTGAGAAGCGGCGCGGCTCGCCGGGCGGACTGGCGGTGTACATATACCAGCGGAAGGCATCGGCGCCATAAACATTGATCACATCCCAGGGTTCGACGAACGTCTCCGGGCGGCTCTTGGACATCTTGCGGCCCTCGGCGTCGAGGACGAGGCCCAGACAGATCACGTTCTTGAAGGAGACGCTCCTGAAAAGTAGGGTACTAATGGCATGCAGCGAGTAGAACCAGCCGCGCGTCTGATCGACGGCCTCACAGATGAAGTCAGCGGGAAACTGGTCTTTGAACAGCTCCTGATTGTGGTATGGATATCCCCACTGGGCAACAGGCATCGCGCCGGAGTCAAACCAGACATCGATCAGTTCCTCAACGCGACGCATCGTGCCGCCGCACTGGGGGCAGGGCCACGTGATCGCGTCCACAAACGGGCGGTGCAGGTCCAGGTCTGATAGGTCCCGGCCAGCCCTCTCGCTCAACTCACCCACGCCCCCGATGCAGTGCCGGTGCTCGCACGAGTCGCACTCCCAGACGGGCAGAGGCGTACCCCAGTAGCGTTCGCGGCCCAGCGCCCAGTCTACATTGTTCTCCAGCCAGTTACCGAAGCGCCCATCGCGGATATGCTCCGGCACCCAGTTGATGGTCCGGTTCAGGCTGACCAGATCATCTTTACGCGCCGTCGTGCGGATGAACCAGGTGGGCCGCGCGTAGTAAAGGAGGGGCGTGTCGCAGCGCCAGCAGAAGGGATAGGTGTGGTAATACGTTCCATGCCGGAACATCAGGCCGCGCGACGCCAGCTCCTCGATGATGTGGGGGTCGGCCTCCTTGACCCAGACACCCGCCCAAGGCTCGACGGCTTCGATAAACGCGCCGTCCGGGCGAACGGTTTGCAGGATGGGCAGATCGTGGACCTGGCCGACCTCCATGTCGTCGGCGCCAAAGGCGGGGGCAATGTGCACGATGCCTGTGCCCTCCTCGGTGCTGACGAAGTCCCCGGAGATTACATAGGCATAGTCCTTCTCGACGGGGAGAAACCGGTAGAGCGGCTCATAGCGCCAGCCGAGCAGCTCTTTGCCTTTGACCCGATCCACCACCACGTAGTCGCCCAGCCGCTTATCCAGTGCGTAGCCGAGCAGAGCCTCGGCCACAATCAGGTGCTCCGTCCGGCCCTGATCATCCCTGCCCTCGACCTTGACATAATCCACCTCTTCGCCCACCGCCAGCGCAACATTGCCAGGCAGCGTCCAAGGCGTGGTCGTCCACACCAGGAAGAAGGTAGGGATGCTGAAAGAGGGTTCGGTGACCTTAAACCGGACAAAGATCGAGGGGTCTGGCGTGTCGTCTTTATAGCCAAGGTTGACCTCGTGGCTGGACAGAGGCGTGCCGCAGCGCGGGCAGTATGGCACGACCTTGTGGCCCTGGTAGAGCAGCCCCGCATCCCAGTACTGGCGCAGAATCCACCACACGGACTGGATATAGTCGTTGGTAAATGTGACATAGGCGTTATCGAGGTCCACCCAGAAGGCGATACGCTCGGTCAGTTCCTCCCACTCACGGATGTACCGGAAGACGCTCTCTTTGCACTTCTCGTTGAAAGGCGCGATCCCGTACTCCTCGATCTGCCACTTGTGCTCCAGGCCAAGCTGTTTCTCGACCTCGATCTCAACGGGCAGGCCGTGCGTATCCCAGCCGCCTTTACGCAGCACGTAATAACCGCGCATGGTCTTGTAGCGGGGGAACATGTCCTTGAAAGCGCGGGCCAGCACGTGATGGGTCCCCGGTCGGCCGTTCGCGGTAGGCGGGCCTTCATAGAAGACATAGCGCGGGCCGTTCTCGCGCTCGCGCATGGTGCGGTGGAAGACATCGCGCTCACGCCAGAAGTCCAGCTGGGCCTTCTCGACATCCTGGACATCCACCTTTGGCGACACCGGTTCAAACATCTCTTCTCTCCACAGCAGTAGGTTGCATAACCCTGCGTTTAGCCCCGCCTCTACAGGCGGGCGAGCTGTTCCTTAGCCTCGGCGATCTCCCGCTTCAGGGCCTGGCTCAGATCGCTGAGCAAGTCGATCCCCTGATGGCGCGCCTGGACGGCCAGCGCCATCACCCGCGCGATATCCCCATGGCGCAGCTCAAACAGTCGCCCCTCCAGTGCCATGATCACCTCTTCCAGCACAGCAGCCCGCCTCCGCATCCCGGCCAGCATCTCCTCACCGACCACGGCTGGCAGGCTGCGGCGGTCGCGCTGTGCCTCTGCGATGGCCTGGAGCGATGCCCTATCCCGCTTCAGATAAGCCTGGTTCACCCCCTGCATCAGCTCCTGTCGGCGGCGGCGCTCACCCTCGCTCTCAGCCAGGTCAGGATGGAGCCGGGCGACAATCTCGGCATACAGCGCCCTGATGTCGTCCGGCGGAGGGGAAAACCCGATGTCATTCAGGACATCCTCAGGCCGCAGGGGCCGTTTGCCCTCCCAGACCCGTTCGTACTGTTCCTGAACGGGAAGGTAGCCCTTGTTCTCGACCAACCGGCTGAGCGGCGTATCAGCCCGGCCCGGGCCGCTGGCCTTCCGCTCCCCGCGCAGCAGATAGCGATCGGCGATCTGGCGCTGTAGCTGGACGAGTTCGTTATGATAGTCGAGGACCTCACGCTGGTAGCGCTCCAGAAACGGGCCAAGCCGGGCGCTCAACTCGACCAGCTCGCCCGTCAGTTCGCCCAGCCTGCCCTCCAGAGCGGCGATCTGGCGGCCCAGGCTGGCAATCTGCCGTTCAAGGTCGGCTGCCATCAGGACGCCTCCCCGTCAGCCAGCACACCTGGCCATCCCAGGCGGCGGCCAGGTGTCTCCAGGCTCGCCGGGTAGGACGGCCTCTCCCGGTTCCCGCATAGGCTGGCATGGCGTCTACGTCCCGAGGCTGTCTCCGGTTTCATAGGCGATCAACACGTATTCATAACCCTTGGCCGGGTAGTGCCAGCGCAGCGGCATGCCCTGTTGATCATACCAGGCTGTGGCCTCGACCCCATCATCAAAGCTGACGGCGTACACCTGCGCACCCTCGAACCTCCCCGCCGGTGTGAGGCAGGTCTCTGGCTCTAAGGGTTGAATGCTGACGCGAAGCGCACGGCCAGTCAGGATGCGGTCACCCTCGGCCCAGAGGTCGGGGCTGAAGACCGGGATCAGACGGCTCTCGCCTGAAGCGCCTGCCGGGTAGCCTCGCCACACGTAGTCGCTGCTGATCACCAGGTGGTAGTTGACGACGTAACCGGCGGCAAGCTCGACAACTTCCTGCTGCCGCCTGAAATCCGATGTCATGCGGGCGACCCGGACGGAATCTTCTTCGAAGGAATACTGAGCTGCCGTGTTCAGGCCGCCGCCGAAGTAGCGAAGCCGGAGCCAGTTCGGGCAGCCAACAGAAGGCCGGTGCAGGTGGGTCACAAGGCTCATGCCGTTCGACTTGCGGGCGTCAAGGTCGGCCCGCACAACCTCGCTACCATCGGGCAGGCGGGTGAGATACCACGTCTCCACGTCGCCGGTCGGCTTGCCGCTGCGCAGGTAGCGGTACCGGCCCCGGCCGAGCAGCGTCTCCTCAGCACGAAGGGGATGCAGGACGCGCACTAGGGTTCAACCTCCAGGTAGATGCGCTTGTTGATTTTACCCTTGCTTTTATAATCAACCACCCGCAGGCGGCCAACCTCGGCTGTGTTGCGGACGTGGGTGCCGCCATCGGCCTGCAGGTCAAGGCCGACGATCTCGACCACGCGCACCTGCGTGATCCCCTCTGGGAGCAGGTTAATCTTGGTGCGGATCAGATCGGGGATCCGGAAGGCTTCTTCACGGGGCAGAATCCTGACGCGCACATCCCGGGCCTCGGCAACCTCGGCGTTGATCTTTTCCTCTATCTCATGGACAAGCTCCTGGCGCATTGTCTCGAACTCAAAATCCATGCGCCCGGCCAGCGGGTCCATATTGCCGCCGGTGACGGAAGCGCCGTAGTCGCGCCAGATCACGCCACACAGGATGTGCATGGCCGTGTGAGTGCGCATGAGCTGGTAGCGCCGCTCCCAGTTGAGAGAGCCGGTTACCATCTGGCCGACTTCGGGCAGCGGGCCATCACCACCGACCAAGTGCAGCAGCCCGCCTCCTGCCGACTTGAAGCCCACAACCCGGTAGACCAGGCCGCCCGCAGCCAGCGCCCCCTCGTCGGCAGGCTGTCCGCCGCCGCCGGGGTAAAAGGCGGTGCGGTCAAGGATCACGCCCCGGTTCTCCGCATCGACCGCAACAACCGTTGCCTCGAAGTCCTTGAGATAGCTGTCCGTCTGGTAGAGCCGTTCAGTCATGCTCCGTATCCCTCTCTGGCCTCCCCTGCCCTCCGGCTGCCAAGCCTGAATGGGCACATCTGGCACCAGAAGTCAAAACGCCCTCGCCCGGTTAAGGGACGAGAGCGGACAACAGCACTTCTCGCGGTACCACCCTTATTCCAGACAAGCACACGATGATGCTCGCCCGGCGCTCTGCCAGCCGCGCGATGGCGGCTGTGCCTGGGTAACGGGCGGCAAACCCGGCATGGCTTAGTAGTTGGCTGAGGGGCACAACGTTCAGCCTGCGGCTCCGGAGGGATTTTCGGCGGGGCCGACAGGCCTGGCTCACACCAACCCAGGCTCGCTGGCTGCGGGGTTCCCGCCTACTCGTCTCCATCGCTGCCTGTCGATGTTGGATATATGGGCGGATAATACCATCTGTTGTACCTTAGCACAAGAGGTCGCACGAGGACTAAGACCCGCTTAGGGTACTGAAATTGACTCCACACCTCATAGGCTCCGACAGGTGGTCAAGAAGGCTGCGGGAGGGGGCGCCTTCCAATTCGGGGAACTTGAGGCAGTGGGTTCAGCTTCACTCCCAGGTTGAAAGGCGCCCTGTGCCGTTTTCGCTCCGGCGGGCAAAAAGTGTTATAATGTGCGGTAGAAAAGAATGCCCGATTCTGGCCCCCATAGCTCAGAGGATAGAGTGCGGCCCTCCGGAGGCTGAGGCCCAGGTTCGAGTCCTGGTGGGGGCATTGAGTGGATACCCTGAACACCGGTTCAGGGTATTTTCATAGGTTCGCCCCTTCCCTGTGCACCCGCCCCGGGCCGCTCCTGGGGCGCGGTTCCAGCCAGATTCTCCGCCGGGCGGTCGAGGCGATATAATCAAAGCAGGTTGCGCTCCACGTGCTTCGTCAGTGTGGGGTTTTTCACGGAACAGAAAAGTGACAAGATGCGGATCATCGTGTTTACCGGCAAGGGCGGCGTTGGGAAAACCAGCGTGGCAGCCGCTACAGCTCTGCGCGCCGCCGATCTGGGCTATCGGTCGCTGGTCGTCAGCACCGATACCGCGCACTCGCTTGGAGACTCGCTTCAGACCGATCTCGGCCCCGAACCGATCAACGTGACCAGGAACCTGGATGCCCAGGAGATCGACGTTCACTACTCGATTGACAAGTACTGGGGCGACTTCCAGAAGTTCATGGTGAGCCTGTTCACGCAGCGCGGCGTGCAGGATGTGATCGCTGAGGAGGTAACGATCCTGCCGGGGCTGGAGGAGGGAGCCAGCCTGCTGTGGCTCAGCGAGTACGTCGAGAGCGGTGCGTATGACCTGATCGTTGTCGATGCAGCCCCTACTGCCGAGACCCTCAGGCTGCTTAGCTTGCCGGAGGTGGCCCGCTGGTGGGTGGAGAAGCTCATCCCGCTGGGCCGGGCGGCGGCCCGCTTCCTGACGCCCGTCGCGCGGCCGTTTGGCGTCAGCGGCCCGGATGTCAACACCATTGACTCGGTCGAGCGGCTCTTTGACACCTTGGACGAAGTCCGCGCCATGCTGGCCGACTCCTCACTTTCCTCGATGCGGCTGGTGGTCAACGCGGAGCGGATGGTCATCAAGGAGACGCAGCGCACCTACACCTACCTTAACCTGTACGGATATCCGGTTGATGCGGTCGTCTGCAATCGCCTGCTGCCGGAGCACATCACCGACCCCTACTTCCGGGCTTGGAAGGATATGCAAGCTGAGAATTTGGCCCTGATCCATGAGTGTTTTGACCCCCTGCCGCTGCTGACCGCTCCCCTCTTCGAGCGCGAAATGGGCGGGCTGGGCCTGCTGCGCGATATGGGAAGCGCCCTGTATGATGGCCGTGACCCGGCTGAGCGATTCTATGAGGGAGCCACGCACACCCTAGAGGAGCAGGAGGATGGCAGCTACCTTCTGACCATCCGGCTGCCATTTGTCGGCAAAGGTGAGGTGGAGTTGTACCGGGGGGCCGATGAGCTATCGCTGGGTGTAGGCTCCTATCGCCGCAATATCGTGCTGCCGCGCGCGCTCTGGCATCTGGAGATCGAGTCAGCACGGCTGGAAAACGGGACGCTGGCACTGCGCTTTGTCCCCCCGGAGAAGGACGCCAGGCATGAGGGCGCATCAGGCCGGGCAACGGGGTAAGGCTCCTTCCCCTGAATGTGCCGCACCCATTGGCTTGCCGTGTCTCCGGGCCGCCCGCTCTCTGGCAAATCGTGTTCGGACGGGCTATCCTATCCCCCTGATGCGGGCCAGATGGAGCTGTTGGGGGTGCTGATGTCGAAGACCGCCAAACAATGGGCCTTGTTTATCGCCGCTGCCGCCGCCGTCCTAGCGCTGGATCAGGCTGCCAAGTGGCTGGTCATCAGTCATCTGGAGCTGGGCGAATCATGGGCGCCCATTCCTGCTCTTAGCGACTATCTTCTGATCACGCGCAGCTACAACACGGGGGCGGCTTTTGGCATGTTCCCCCTCGCCTCGAATCTCTTCCTCCTACTCGCCCTGATCACGATTATCGCGTTTGTGGTGGCTTACCCGCGCCTGCCTGCCCGCGCCTGGCTCTCCCGCCTGAGCATCGCGCTCATCGCGGGCGGCGCGCTCAGCAACGCCGTTGATCGCATTCGCTTCGACCACGTTATCGATTATGTGCACGTCCAGATCTCGCCGGGGTTTGCCAACATCTCGAACTTTGCCGATCACGCGATCACGCTTGGCGTGATCCTGCTGCTCCTGGACCAGTGGCGGGCCGAGCCGGAACGGCGGAGGGAGGGCCAGGCGATCGAAGACGACCGCGGGCCGTCTCGCGATCCGCCCGACACATCGTCTGATCCGGACCGGGCGCAGTCAGACCCCCTGTCGCGCCAGGATGTCCTGTAGCAACTATTCAGCAGTGTGGCAGGCGGGAGCACTAACCGGGGCAAAAACGCATCATGAAGCCTGGACCCGTCCGGCGGGCTGCTCGCTGGCTGCTTGGCAGCCTGGTGTTTCTGCTGCTGACCGTGTCTGCTGGCGGGGCAGGCTTCCCCCGTCCCCCCTCTGCCGGGACGCGCCCGGTTGATCTTATGATGGCTGCTCCTGTCTCGCAGCGAATCCCAGCCCCCACCGCCCCGCCCGACCCGACCCTACCCTTTCCTCCCGAACCCGCCGCGACCCCAATCCCCACGTCGTCCACTCCCCCGGCGGAGGGGCTGCCCGCTGGAGCCGACCCCCTCTACGGCGATCCGGTCTGGCTGCTAACCCCGCTCCCGATCCCGACGGCGACGCCTGATCCCCTTGCCCCGTACACGATCCCGGCCCTCGCCGCACGCCGCTACGGGGAAGGCGACATCCTGGTGCGTGAGGTGGTTGGGGAACGCCTTCCCTTCCACCGCTATGTGGTTGAGTACCCCAGCGACGGCCTCACCGTGACCGCCCTCGCCAACGTCCCCTTCGGCCAGGGGCCTTTTCCGGTGGTTGTCATTCTGCACGGCTATATCCCCCCAGAGGTGTACGAGCGCGGCGCGGACAGCCTGCCTGTTGCGGATTTTTTCGCCGGGCGCGGCTACGCGGCCATCATGCCTGACTACCGAGGGTATGCGGGCACGGCGGGCGGCCCCAATCCGCTGCGTATTCCCTACGCCATCGACGTGCTCAACCTGATCGAATCGCTTGATACCCTTGACGTGCTTGATGAGAGTCAGGTAGGCATCATCGGGCATTCGATGGGCGGCGGCGCGGCCACCTACGTGATGGTCCTCAGCGAGCGCGTGCGTGCTGTTGTGCTGTACGCTCCGATGAGCGCTGACCAAGCGGTGAATTGGCGCTACATCGGTGAGGTGTGGGCGCCGTACTGGATGCAGACGTACACAGCCCGACATTACGGCTCCCCCCACACCAATCCCCGGGGCTATGCACAGATCTCGCCGATCAACTACCTGGATCGGGTTCACGCACCCGTGCAGATCCACCACGGCACTGCCGACGATCAGGTGCCGTTTGAGTGGTCACGTGACCTCGCCATCCGGCTGAGCGAGGCTGGGGCAGACGTTGCCCTCTTCGCATATGAGGGAGCAGGCCATACCTTCACCGGCGCCGATTGGCTGCTCTTTCTCGAGCGATCTTACGCCTTTATGGAGGAGCATGTGCGGGGTACGGAGTGAGGCCGAGGTAGCTTCCGGTTGTTCCACTGTCACCTCCACGCTATAATCCGCCCGCTTCCACCCTTAATTGGTCGGTCCCTAGCAAGGAGCCAATATCTGTGAGGCCGCTGGTTGAGTGCATCCCCAACTTCAGCGAGGGGCGCCGCCCCGAGGTAATCGAGGCTATTGTCGAGGCGGTACGCAGCACGCCTGGTGTGGCCCTGCTCGACTACAGCGCGGACCCCGATCACAACCGGTCAGTGTTGACATTTGTCGGCGCGCCCGAAAGCGTTGAGGAAGCTGCCTTCCGTGCTATCCAGACAGCGGCCCGCCTGATCGACCTGACCCAGCACACCGGTGAGCACCCGCGCATCGGTGCAACCGATGTCGTGCCTTTTGTGCCCATCCGGGGAGTGGACATGGCAACCTGTATCGAGATTGCCCGTCGGCTCGGCAGGCGCGTCGGTGAAGAGCTGGGGATCCCCGTTTACCTGTACGAGCGCGCCGCCACCCGCCCCGAACGCGAAAATCTGGCCAATCTCCGCAAGGGGGAGTATGAGGGTTTGCGCGAGTCGATTAAGACTGACCCCGACCGCGCGCCGGACTTCGGCCCGGCGGAGCTGGGCACCGCCGGAGCGACCGTGATCGGCGCCCGCGCCCCCCTGATCGCTTACAACGTTTACCTGAACACCGATGACGTCAAGGTGGCCCGCAAGATTGCCGCCGCTATCCGCCATTCAAGCGGTGGACTGCGCTTTGTCAAGGCGCTGGGGCTTCTGGTTGAGGGCCGTGCCCAGGTCTCGATGAACCTCACCGATTACACGCACACGCCCATTCACCGGGTTCAGGAAATGATCAGGCGCGAGGCCGCGCGGTACGGCTCTACTATCACCCACGCCGAGCTGATCGGCATGATCCCCGAGCAGGCCCTCATCGACGCCGCACGCTGGTATCTCCAGCTTGACCTGTTTGAAGAAGGCCAGATTCTGGAGCGCAAGATTCAGGAGATTGAGGCTGGCTCGCTCATCCCTGACGCTTTCCTCGAGGCGGTGGCAAGCGGTGAGCCGGTGCCCGGCGGCGGCTCCGTGGCTGCGCTGGCCGGGGCGCTGGCGGCCGCACTGGCCGCCATGGTCGCCCGGACGACCGTTGGCAGGAAGAAATACGCCGGGGTTGAGGAGTTGATGCAGGCCACCGCCAGGGAGGCCGACACGCTGCGGAGCGAGCTTGCCCGCGCCGTCGATGCTGACAGTGCCGCCTTTGAAGCTGTCCTAGCAGCCCACCGCCTGGATAGGGACGATCCGGCCCGCGCCGAGGCCATCCAGGCGGCCACTTTGCATGCGGCTGAGGTTCCTCTGGAAACGATGCGCCTGTCAGTTGAGGCGCTCAGGCACCTGAAAACGGTCGCCGGACAGGGCAACGTCAATGCCGCCGTAGATGCAGCAGCCGGAGCGCACATGGCGCAGGCCGCAATCGAGGCCGCCGGGCTGAACGTGCAGGTCAATCTGTCGGGCCTCGAAGACCAGCCCAAGGCGAGCGAGCTTCGTGAGCAGATGGCCGCGTTGCAGGCGCAGGGGCGGGCCCTGGTGGCAGAAGTCCTCGCGCTGGCGAGGGAGCGAGCCGGGCTGAATGGACTACCATGCGATACAGAATGAGCTGGCTGGGTCTGGCGGTTGCAGCTCCCCTGGTGCTGGTAGCTGCTGGTTGTGCACCGCAGCCCGTATACATTCCTACGCCGACAAAGACGCCTGACCCGGCTTTTGCTCTCGTTTTGTCGGAGGGCACTTCCGCCCTGCCGCCGTCAGTAATCCAGCCGCCCGCTGCCGGGCCGACCACTCCGGCTCCGGAGGTGCCGCCGTCAGTTACATCCCCGCCAGAACCGTCCAGCACCATCGCTCCGGCCCCGCTGGACGGACTGACGGCTGTGCCCCCGATCCGATCGGAGACGCCGCCGGATGCCCCGACCGACCCGATCCCGGAGGCCAGCGCCGTCCTGATGACCGATCATTACTGGATGCAGCGTCCGATACCCGGCCAGTTTCAGGACTATCTCGACCGCACCTACCCCTACGGGGGCACAGCCGGGGGCAGACTCCGCCCGCACACGGGTGTCGAGTTCTTCAACCCGGCGGGGACGCCCGTGCTGGCCGTTGCCAACGCCAGCGTTTACTATGCCGGGACCGACGCCGAGACGCTCTTTGGCCCTCAGCCCAACTTCTACGGTAACCTGATCGTTCTGGAATTGACCGACTACAGCTACAGCGGGCAGCCGATCTACGCGCTGTACGGCCACCTCTCGGCCATTGACGTGCAGGCCGGGCAAGCTGTCGCTGCCGGGGACCGGATCGGGGCGGTAGGCGGCACAGGCGTCGCCAACGGCGGGTCACACCTGCACTTCGAGGTGCGCATCGGCGATCCGATGGGCTACTTCACCAGCACCCGCAACCCTGACCTCTGGATCAAGCCTTATGGGGGCTACGGCACACTGGCTGGGCGCATCCTGAGCGCAGACGGTGTCCTGCTGCGCGAGGTATCCGTTAACATTCGGGGCGAGGATATGCCGCGCTACACTTGGACTTATGCGGGTGACGAGAACATCCCGGATGGTGAAGCCCGGGAGAACTTCACCTACGGCGACCTGCCTGAGGGATGGTACACCGTATCGGCCAACTCGGGGAGACGCATATATCAGCAGCGGGTGTACATCCAGGCCGGGCGCACATCGCTGGTGGAAATTGTCTTTGACGAGTAGCGCCCTTTCAGCCTCTCCCCGGCCCGCAGTCCAAGTGCTCAGAGGGGCCTCTACCGCTGCGGGCCGAACCACTTCTCCGTCAGTGCGTCGAGGGTACCGTCGCGCCTCATCTCGACCAGGGCGCCATTCAACTGCTCAAGCAAGGTAAAGCTCTCAGGCGGCACCGCCGCCGCGAAGAGTGTGTCCGTCACGATGCCTGCTACCGAGAGAGTGGGGTTCTGGCCCACCGCCAGCCGCGCCGAGATGCCGTCTACCAGCGCAGCGTCGGCTTCCCCATCGATGACCGCCTGCAGCGCACCATCGGGGTCGGGATAGCGTTCGATAACCAGTTCGGAGAGGCGGCGCTGCCAGCGCCGCGCCTCAACGTCGCCGCCAGAGCCGTATTCAACCGCCAGCGTGCGCCCCTCCAGGTCGGGCATCTCGCTGATCGGTGAACCGACGGGCACAATCAGGTGCTCCCCGGCATTGAAGTAAGGCTGCGTAAAGTCGGCCCTGGCCTCGAACTCGTCGGCTGCAACCAGCGCCGAGATCACCACGTCCACCTGGCCGGTGACGAGCGCATCGTACAGCCCGTCGTAGGGGATGTTGACTAGGGCGATCTCCAGGCCGAGCCGCCGCCCGATCTCGTGTGACAGGTCCACGTCAAAGCCGACGATCTCGTTATGCTCGTTCAGGTACTCAAACGGCGGATAGGCCACGTCCATGCCGACCCGCAGAACGCCGGACGATTGCGCCTGCCGCCAGACTTTGTCACCCTCGGCGCGTGTGCCGTCCAGGATCAGCAGCATTGCCCCTGCCACAAGAGCCAGTGCAATCAGCGCACCGGCCGCCGCAATGGGCCTGCGGGTGGGTCGTCTCAAGCTCTATGCTCCTGGGAGACAATCCCGGTGAGGGGCCGGTCGGCCTACTCGTCGTCGTGGGCACCATCCAGGCTAGCGCCGCCCACCACAGAGATGCGCCGCTCGCGTTCGGACACCATCGGGAAGGCATCGGGATCGGCCTGCCGGCGGCTGTTGAGCATCTTGATCAGCCGCTCGGCCTGCTCAGTGGGCATAACGAGCGTTGTCCTTTCCCGCCCGTCGGACCAGTCGTCTCGTGGTCGGGCCAGCCTGATGACAACCAGGGCGGCCACCACCCCCGCCACGATGCCCGTCGCCATGCCGAAGACAACCGTCAGCGCCCCGATGGTGGCGAGCCGGTTCCCGGTGACGATAGCCAGCGTCACAGCAAACACAAGCATCCCTACAAGCGCGAGCCAGCGTCTATCCATCAGCGCCCCCGGTCAACGGCTGCGCCCGCCCCGCAAGGCGCTCAGCCTCGCGACCAGTCCACATCGGTGAATTCCTCGAATGAGGAGTAAGCATCCCCTTCGTGCTCCAGCGTGGGCCTCTGGCCGGAATAGCTCCCCGCCGCTGCCGTTTCTTGAAGGTATGCCACCGTGCGCTGGATGTCCACCGGCCCGGTGTACGCCGCCTGGAAGCGTGTCACCTGGCTGCCGACTACGGCCACAAAATCGCCGCTGCCGACCAGCAATTCGGCATTGGTGCCGGGGATGCCGGCTGCTGTCAGCGCCTCCTGCCCGCTGGCTACCCGCCCAATCAGCCGGGCGGGTAGGTTCGCCTTGAGCGCGCCTGGCACCGCGTCCGCCGAGGGGCGCTGCGTGCTGACAATCAGGTGAAAGCCCGCCTCGCGCCCGCGCTGTGCCACCCGAACAAGCAGCCTCTCCACCTCCTTATCGGCCACCGCCAGCAGGTCCCCCACCTCATCAATCGCAACGATGATACGCGGCGTTGGCGGCGCGTTCTCCTCGTCGCGCCGTTCCATCTCGGCCACCACATACTCCAGCAGCGCCTGCGCCTCGGCTGCCTGAGTAGCCACTGGCGCCAACTGGTGGGGCAGACCGTTCAGGGGGGCCAGACCGCGCCGCTTCGGGTCGATCATCACCAGCTGAAGGTGGGCCTGCCGGTTGTACAGCGCCAGTGAGAGCAGCAAGCTGCGCAGCAGTTCCGTCTTACCGCAGCCTGTCGCCCCGGCGATCAGCACGTGCGTGACTTCAGGGGCCATCAGCGGCAGCGTGTAAGGCTCGCCTTCCGCACTGAGTCCAAGCACAGCCGTGACCGGCGGCAGCAGGGGCAGGTCGCCGACCAGCGCCAACAGGTGAACGGGTGCCGGGTCGCTCAAAGGCGCTTCAATGGCCAGTGAGCCACCGCTGCGCGTGATGCGCACTGTGGGAGCGCCCAGGGCAAGTGCCAATTCCTCCGATAGGTTCTGCACGCTGCTGATCTTGGTTCCCAGGCCAAGCTTCATGATGAAGCGAATCCAGCGCGGCGATACCTGCACGCCGACTACCAGCGCTTCTAGGCGATGGGCAGCCAGCAGCGCCTCGATCTGATCGGCCTGGTATTCGAGCCAGTCACGTGCCAGCGAGACCATGCTTTCCATCCATGACTCTGGTGCTCTGAACCATGCCCGCAGTATAAAAGCGGGGCGGTGCACCTGTCAACCGGCCCTGGCCGCCGACCCACCTACTCCTGATCGGGCCAGCCGCGTGCCCACGCCTGGAGCGCGGTGTAAATCGGCTTGGGTGTGAAGTCAGGCCCGACCAGCGTGAAGTAATCCGGGTAGCTTCGCAGTGGGGCCGGGTAGCGCAGCGCCCACACACACAGCCGCTCGACCCACGGCCAGTTATCCTCCGCGTACTCAAAGGCCTGGATGGTATAAGCAATCCGCTGGCCGGGGCGGACCGCTTTCGTCCAGCGCGGATGATCGTTCCACCCCGATTCCGTGATTACGACCGGTTTGCCGCCGTCGCCATATTCAACCATGATGGCACGCAGCAGTTCTACCCGACGAAAGTTCAGCACATCGGGCGCAGGTGGTTCGTCGGGCGGAAAGCGGAAGCCGTAGCTGTGCACGGCCAGCGCGTCAAAGGTATCCTTAAAGCCCGCCTCGTACAGGCCGCGCAGGTAATCCAGATCGTTCATACCATACGGGCTGCCGACCGGTTCCAGCGTGGGGGCCAAAGCTCCCGCGAGCACGGTCACATTCGGATTGCCCCGGTGGGCAGCCGGGGTCGCGACGCGCAGCAGCCTGACGTACCGCTCCGGATCGACGCGCTGGTAGCCCCACTCAAAGGCCAGGTTAGGCTCGTTCCAGATGATCACGGCCTCGACATCGTCCCGGTAGCGGGCTGTGAACGCCTCGACAAAACGAGCGAAGTCCTCGTCACTGGCGGGGAGGAGGGTGTTCAGCGTGAGTTCAAAGTCGATGCTGTCGGGGTCGGGCTGCGCCCAGGAAGGTACCAGCCCCAGCCGCGCGATGACGGTCAGGCCCTGGGCGCGGGCGTGCTCCACGATGGTATCGAATCGCTCCCAGTTGAAGCGCCCAGGGGCTGTCTCTGCGTAGGCCCAGGGGAAGAACTCGACGATGGCCGTGCCTCCCATCTCCCGCACCATCTGGAGGCTTCGCTGAATCTTCCACTCTTCGACCTCGTCGATCAGCCGGGTGTGCACACAGGTGATCGGATGTGCAGTCTCGACGACGTGGGGCGGGCCAACCACGACATAAGGCGCGCGGGGAACCATCACGCGGCTGGCAGCCGCCACCAGCCCGATCCGCACCAGCCAGGCGAGAACCTGGCGTCGGCGGAGCAGGTGGCGGGGGTTGAATCGTGGCTTGCGCATCGCGAGGGGGATTGTAGCCAGCCGGGCGGTGGCCCGGCAAGGATCGGGGCAGGCCGTGCTGCCCCTTTGCAGGAGCTATTCTGTAGCTGGTCTACCCGCCCGGTTCGTCCTTAGCGGGTGCCCCATTCGGTGATTGTGCGTACAATGGAGAGCAGTGAAATGCCAAGCCGCACGGCGTCACCGGGGCCGGGCGGCTCCGGGTGGGGGTCACCCCCCTGTTCCTCGGCTGCCCTCACGTACAGATACGCCGACAGCAGGCCCAACGCCACCCCGATCAGCCCCCCCAGCATGTACACCTTGGGGCGCCAATCGCCTTCTTCTACCGGCTTGATTGCGTTATCGGCCACGATCTCCTCCTGATATTCCTAGTCTGCTTCAGAGCCTGGCTGCGTTTTTGAGGAGGCATCCCCGCCGACGCCCTCCTCCTGCTGGCGCAGGAAGGTGCTGATCCCGATCAACGCGCTTCGGATGGTAATCACTACCCCGGCCAGCCGGTCAGTCTGCTCGTCCACCCATTTGTACACCCGCTGCGCGATCTGCTGCGCCTTGTAGCTGTAGGGGGGTGCGCTGTGGATCAGCACCGTGATGGCGTATACCAGGCCGACTGCCAGCGCCAGCACGATCAAGACGGGGAGCACACTCACGATCACCAGTAGCGCCAGTGCATAGTCGGCCACCACCGAGACCGCCGGAGGGCCGCCGAGCACGACCAGCAGCACCAGACCGGCCACCGCCAGCACAACCACCATCAACATGGGATAGGTAATCTGCCACCAGACTTCGCGCCTATGGCGGCGCAATGTGATGGGATTGCCTTCTGCCTGTGTCTGGGGCTGGTTCTGTTCGCTCATCGGCTCCCTGCTCCCCTGGGTGATGCCCGCTGCCTCATTTTACCATGCCTGCCCGGCACCGTGCTCCTTCATCCATCTTCATCCGTCTTCATCCGTCTAAATGCCGTGCACATCCCGCTCTCGGCGGCTATCAGCGGCGCGCAGGTCCCGCTGGTGGTGTGCCAAGCTGTCCGCGCGCAGCCATTGTGAAGCGCAGAATCTGCGCTTCGATCAGCCCACTGAGCAGGCTGTCCGGCACGCTGATGCCGTGCTGGTTGAGATACTCGGCCACCATTGCCATCGCATAGGCCTTCTTATCTGACCCGTGATTGGGGATGAGGCCCTTCAGCCCGCTCTGCTCGGCGGCCAAGACGGCAGCTTCCACTGCTTTGTCGATCAGAGCCTGTCTCGCCTCGGCAGTGGCGGCGGGCATGGTGGGATTGCTGAATTGCTCAAGCACCTCGGCCTCGATCAGGGAAACCAGTTGCTTAAGATCGAGCGTGATGCCCTGCCGCCGGAGGAAGCTCTGGGCAACCTGAATGGCCCGCTCGCGTTTTTCGGGGCCGGCCAGTTTCTCAGTCAGACCGGTTTGCTCGGCGACCCGAACCGCTGTCCGGACGATGGACTTGGCAGCGTTGAGGCGGTCTTCGTCGAGGCGCTGAGCCTGCACGCGGATGAACTGTACGGCTGCTGCGATGATGATGGGCAGGGCGATGATCAGGAGCAGTTGGGCAAACAGGGATAGGAAATCGGCCAGCTCCATCGGGATTCCTTTCCGGGAAGAGGCCGCCGTTTGCGTGCCCGGCGTCAGTTCCCTGTTACACGAGCCACAAACTCCAGCAGGCGCCGTTGAAGGTCAGGCCCGTCGGCCCCCTCAAAGAGGTACGTTCCGTGCAGGCTGCTGCCTTCATAGATCCAGACTTCCACGTCGTTCCCCCCCACCGCTTCGGCCATGTCTTCAACCGCCTGCTCCATGTCGGTGCGTGCGCCGATCCACAGGCTTGGGAGCCGCAGCGCCTGAAGATCGGCATCGGTCGCCTCCAGTCCCTCAATTGCACGTGGGCTAGAGATCACCACCAGACCGGCCAGGTCGCTCTCCTGGCTGGCGGCCCGGATGGCGGCAATTCCCCCTTCTCCCGCCCCCATCAAGACAATGGAGTCTACCCCATGCTCGCGGAGGAAGGCCAGCGCCGCAGCGAGGTCGGAGGGTGTATCGGCCAGGCTGTGCTCACCTCCGGACGGGCCATAGCTGCGCAGATCGAAGGTCAGCGCCCGGTATCCCTGAGCGGCCGCCGCTTGGGCGAACGCAGCCCAGCCAGCCTGCTCACCGGGGTACCCCGGCGCTAACACAATGCCCACGTTGCCCTTGCCATACAGCATACCCTCAAGCGTCACCCCATCGGCTGTCTGAAAGGTGACCTCCCAAGGGCCGTCGCCGGGGAACGGCTCCTCGGGTGTAGTGGTTGGCCGCGTGCTGGTCGGCGTCGAGCTTGTCGCCTCAGCGGTGTGCGTCGGAGTGGAAAGGGTCTGACTATCCGCTGGTGGGATGCGCGGCGCGATCAGCGCGCCTCCACAGGCAGACAGCATCGTAAGGGCCAGCGGCAGGCTGGCGGCATACCTGATCTTGTTGCCCATATTCTATTACGATTCCCTGCTATTGGCTTTTCTGGCGTGTTCTTGCAGCAAGCGCTGGTACGATCCCTGCCACAGGCTGGGTTTGCGGGTGAACTTGGCGATCTTGATGGTGCGGAACTGCGGCAGCAGCCGTACCAGGGCCAGCGGTAGCTGGTCCCACTCCTCATTTCGCAGGATTCGGGCCAGGTCGGCCTCGGCCTGCTTCACCCAGGCCCACTGTAACCGGAATTTTTCGGCCTTCACCCAGTAGTCGCGTTTCTCCCACGCCTGCACCGACTGGTCAATCCCGGTGTCGATCTCGCGGAAGCAGTACACCAGAAGGGCCGCCATGTCGCGGGCTTCCTCGTCCACTTCGTTCTTCAAGCTCAGGCGGCGGATTACCTCGGCAGCGGTGCGCATAAGCTGGCTTCGGAGCTTGCCAGGGCTGTCCACGTTGATGACACGACTCATAATATCTCCGGATCGCTTGATCACCTCTCGCGTGTTATGCCTGCTGTCGAGGCCGGGCGCCCGCCGCCCGCTACTTCCCTGAACGCTGATCAGATGCCCTGGCCCTGACGCCACTGCCGGATCTGCTCGGCATGCTCGCGCTCATGCAGGTAGGCGTTTTCCGCGATAAGATACCAGAGTGGCTCGCCCTCCATCCAACGAAAGCGCCGGTTGTCTGTCAGAACGCGCTCGTCGAGGTCGCCGACCATGCGCACCAGCATCTTGTGGACGCCCGCCAGGTCCTCCATGATGGCCTCTAGAGGCCGCCGGGCGTTGAGGTGATACTGCTCCTCGTTCCACTCGTCGATGTCCTCAATATCGATGATGGCAGGCACCTGGCGGTTCTCGACTTGGTTCAGAGCTGTAACCAACTCTGACTCCCAGGCAGTGATGTGGGCCAGCACGTCCTTGACGGACCACATACCGACGACGCCGGGGATGCGCATTTGCTCCGCTGACAGCCCCTCTATTGATGCCAGCAGTTCGGCGCGGGCGGATTCCAACTCCTCGAGAACATCTGCCCTGTTCACGGCTGTCGATGATAGCCTGAGCGGGATTGCTCGTCAAGCGGGGTTGTGCACGCAGCTTCAACGGTCGGTTAACACGCCACCCAGCCAGGTACTAGCCCCTGGCAAGGTGTGCTATAATGCGGGCAGTCTTTCTCGCCTGTTCAGTGTGCAGGGGGACGCCTTGACGAGAACCATCGTCGTCGCCAACCAGAAGGGGGGCGTCGGGAAAACAACCACAGTGGCGAACCTGGGGGCCGCGCTTTCCGCGCTAGGCAAGCGCGTTCTTCTGATCGACCTTGACCCGCAGGCGGCTCTGACCGCCACGTTTGGCTATGACCCCTACAACATGCCGCGCAGTATGTATTCCGTGCTGGTTCACCGGTCGCCTCCTCTCTCCCGGATCGTGCGCCCCGCTGGCGCCGACAGCCGGATGGCTATTGCCCCGGCCAGCGTCGATCTGGCGGCAGCGGAAGTTCAGCTTGCGACGGCGCAGCGCCGGGCCTACCGCCTGCAAGAGGTGCTTGAGAGGATACAGCTTCCCTTTGAGTTCATCCTGATCGACACACCGCCCAGCCTGGGCCTGCTCACACTCAACGGGCTGGTCGGCGCTGGTGAGGTGCTAGTACCGGTTCAGTGCCACTTTCTGGCCATGCGCGGCGTGCGTGCCCTGATGGAGACCGTCTGGCGCGTCAAGCGGCGCCTGAACCCCCGTCTGAGGCTGATGGGCCTGCTCCCAACGATGTACAACCCTGCCAGCCGCCACGCCGATGAGGTGGTCCGGGAGATGCGTGCTGTCTTCAAGAACAAGGTCCTCGATGTCCTTATCGAAGAAAGCATCGTGTTTGCGGAGGCTCCTGTCGCCCATCAGGCGCTCGTTGACTATGCGCCCGATCACGCGGGGGCAGTTGCCTACCGGAGGTTAGCGGAGGATATAGCGAATCATGGATAATGCCAGGCACACGCCGGATCGGCGGGACATCGAACCAGATAAGGAACAGGGACGTGCTTCTGCCTCAATCGAGGGCAGAGGCTGGGATATACTCGTCGGTGGCGAGGAAAACGCGGCGGCCCTAGGTGGTGACGATCCGTTTGACCACCGCCTGCCCGAGGACCGCGAGGCAGATGAGGTGCTGGGGCTGGCCAGCCCGGGCGCATCCCCGGAAACGGCGCGCGCTGGGCAGCCTCCTCGTCCGGACGAGGTGCGGCCCTACGGCCTCAGCGCAGGAGTCGCGGTCGAGTTGATCGCCCCCGTGTCCGAGAGCCGGGCACCTCTTGAAGCCGGCTCCCTCGGCAGCGAGGAGCCAGCCGCACCGTCCCAACCGGAGCCTGAACCGGTGGTTTCTGCCAGCCCGAAGCCTCTAAGCCCCGGCGTGTCGGTTGAAGTTCTCTCCGAAACACCCCAGGCTGAGTTTGAGGTACCTGCCTTCTCGGTAGAGGAGTTCATGGCTCCCCCCGACAAGATGCCGGACGTGGGGCCTGTGCCCCGGCCCGGAGCGCCGCCGGTGTCAGGCGGGGAGACCCTTCCGCCGTTTATCCCGTTTGGCGATGCAGCCGCAGAGCCGTTCGCACCGGAGCCAGGCGCGGCCCCCTTCGGCGGCGAGGCGCCGGGCGCGCCGACGGCGCCGCTGGTTGAGCCGCCAGTAGCCCGCGCCTTCGATCTGGCACGTTCCAGGCCGTACGATCCGTTCGAGGAAGAGCCTCCTTTCGCCCCCACCGTCACGGAGGAGATGCCCCCTGATCAGGAGTTGGGAGCGTTACTCATCACCCCAGAGCGCATCAGCGCCCTGTGGGATGAGATCAACGCCACGTACGATCTGGTCATCTCGGATGTTCGCGGCTACTACACGGCGACCGAGTCTGCCCTCCGCGATCTCAAGCGGGCACGCGAGCTGCTGCTTGCCGGGGAGGAGCATTTCGACAACGCCGAAGAGCTGGTCAAGCGTGTCAAGGCCCGGCTGCGGCTGGAGGAAAAAGTCCGCCAGTGGAGCCGGACGCGGGGGGCATGGCTGGGCGTGTACCTTGTCATCTGGCTGCTGCTGCTCTCCATTGCGGCGCTGACGACGAACCGCTTTGCCGAGTTGGCGACCCAGTTCGTCCCGGACTGGATGGCAGCCGCGTTCCTGCCCGGTCTGTTCGGCGGGCTGGGCGGGGTCGTTGGCGCGCTGTGGGTCCTGCTGAAGCACATCGTCAGGAAGCGTGACTTTGACCCGATCCACACGCCCTGGTATGTCGTTAACCCCTTCATGGGCATTGCTCTGGGCGTCATCACCTACCTGCTTGTCCGCGTCTCGGATGCCCTCCTGACCGGCGATCCCCTTCTGGTGGAGGGCACGCAGACGTTGTTCGGCCTGTACGCCCTGTGCGCCATCGTCGGCTTCAAGCAGAACGTCCTATGGTCGCTCGCCGACCGCGTCATCAAAGCCATCCTGCCAAGCGAAAGCACCACGCCGACGGTCGAGGAAGTCTCGGCGATGAGTCAGCCGGAGAAGTAGGTCGGAAAAGCGCGCCCCGCCGGGCGGTTGCGGTATGGGCAAGTGGTTCTTATGGAGGGCATGGATCGTCGCGGCGCTGGCCCTGCTGGCAGCGCCCAATGCGCTGGCCGTCCGGTCAGGCGGCGCCCCTTTGCGCCAGGATCAGCCCAACCCGACGCCAGAACCGACGACAGTTAGCGCGGAGGTTGCGGCGCGTGTGCTGGTCGTTCGGGCCGGAGCTTCCTCCGAATGGGTGGCTATCGGCGGGCTAAATGAGGGCGAGACGATCACGCCGCTCGGCCTTAGCCCTGACGGTGACTGGATCATGATCGAGTGGGAAGGCCGCCAGGGTTGGGTATCAGCCGACTATGTGGAATGGGGAGCTGGCGTGGACCCGGCGGCGCTCCCGACTGCCCTCCCGCCAACCCCTGCCCCACTCACGCCCACGTTGCCGCCCCCTTGGACGGCATCACCCACTGCCAGTACCTCATCTA
>FWPU01005140.1_pt1 | contig 29030 bp, 23 predicted proteins | sample 2228361 | NCBI WGS metagenome assembly FWPU01 (sample SAMEA103939777, study PRJEB20133) | metagenome | reverse complement strand
CCTGCTGTCTGGTCAGGAGCGTGTGGCGCCGTCCCGATCCATGTCATTGCGAGGGCGCGTCAGCGCCCGAAGCAATCCCCCGCGTTAGCGGGAGTCGTGCCTCAGCGCCCGCTGCTGCTCCGCTCTCCCAGCGGGAGTGAGGGTGCGCAGGAGATGGCCACGCCACCGCTATGCCGGTCATACCAGCGTTCGGCGCGCGATCGGTGCTGCCCCAGCACCCGCGCTTCGGAGCGCTCCCGCCGCATCCTGCGCACTGCGGCAGCGTTGATGTGGCTGTCCGATACGTGACAATCTATCTAAAGTCGGTATAATACCGGTATGGTCTAGATGGCGGCGCGCAATCTCCCGCTTTCCGCATGTCAGAGCGCGCAGCGCGATGCTCCTCTGGGGCTGGTAGTCGAGAGGGAAAGACCATTCGCGGCAGGATTTCATCGAGCCAGCGTCAGGTGGCATCTGGCGCCGAACCTTCAGGTTCAGGCGCAAACTCGCCCGCTTTACGGCTGTTGACTGAGGTCGAAGCAGCAGCCGATCGCATGTGCAACAAATATTTCACGAGCGACAACAATTCACTGACGCGAAATGGCTTCTGTAACATAGCCGCCACCGGCGCTTCACCAAGATCGGCAGCATCGAGCGGATACCCGCTCATTAACGCCAGCGGCAAATCAGGATGCCGGGAGGCGAGCTGACGACAAACCTCGTAACCGCTCATATCAGGAAGCGAAATATCAATCAGGGCACAGGCAATGCTGGTTTCTCGATCAACCAACTGAATGGCTTCGCTGCCGCTGACTGCCATTTGCGAGCGGTAGCCAGCCTGAGACAGCATGCGTTCGATCAGCGCGCGCACTCCTGAATTATCATCAACCACTAATACCTGAAATGAAGCATTTTCTTCATTGAGACCATTTGAATCGATCTCCGTCAACGATAGCGGCGGCAACCATACCGTGAACGCACTGCCTTTGCCGGGCTGGCTTTCAACCTCAAGCGCACCGCCGTAGCGCTGAACGATTTTGAGCACTCCTGCCAGACCAAGGCCTGTTCCATGCTCTTTTGTGGTAAAAAACGGTTCAAATATCCGCTGATAGACTGCCGGATCAATGCCGGAACCATCATCGCGCACCGCCATCAGCGTGTAGCGACCGGGTTTCAGGGATTGTTGCAGAACGAATCGATCCGAATCAGCAGAAGAAATCGCACCTGATGCAGTTCGAATCCAGATATTGCCCCGTCCATCTGGCAATGCTTCCACCGCATTCACCACCAGATTCATCAACACCTGCCGCATTTCGATCGGGTCAACCATCACCATTGGCAGATCAGGATCAAGCTCAAGATGCACTGCCGCCTGTTCACGGATCATCCCGCGAATGACCGGCAACGTCTCTGCAATCAGTTGGTTGAGATCAAGCGGTTGTCTCTCTGTCTGTTGTTTTCCGGCAAAGCCCAGCAGGCGATGGGCCAGATCAGCCGCCTGATGAATAGCATGCAGAAGGTTAGAAAAATGATACTGTGCCGTTGGCGAAAGCGGCGCAACCTTCTCCATAAGATACGCATGGCCGGCAATAATATTGAGTAAATTGTTGAAATCGTGCGCCATGCTCCCGGCCATCACAGCCAGACTCTCCAGGCGATCGAGCGTCTGCAAACGCCGCTCGTATTGCAACAGCTCTTCGGTTTTCTCGCGCTGCTCGGTCAGATCCTGACAGAAGAGCAACAACTCGGCAGGCTCGCCCTGTGCATTCCGCCGACAGCTCATCGTCCAGAACAGATAGCGTTTGCGCTGCTGCCTGACAAACGACGTTTCAAACGATTGCGCGCGATCGGTTGCGATCACCTCGCGCGCCAGCGCAGTAAACAACGGTCGCTCAGCTTCATTCAACAGGGTCGCCGGATAATCGCTACCGATGACTTCACTGCGGGTGCGACCAAAGATCTGCTCGGCCATGCGGTTGAACTCGGTAATGCGCAGCTCAGGATCGAGACAGATGATCACATTGCCGGCCAGCTCGATCAGCGAACGGAAGCGCTCGAACGAGTCGATCATGCGCGCGAAGAGCATGGTGTTGACCAGGGCGACACTGATCTGATCGGCCAGCAGCGAGAGCAAAAAGAAATCTTCGTCGTCGAGAGACGGGTTACCCTGCGACTCGACAATGATCACCCCCATCGGCGTCGCCTCGCCGTAGCGCAATGGCACCGCGATGCACTGCGTCGTGCCCGGCAACACCTCGATGAAGTCGGGATCGCGGCGGGCATTGCGCGCAAACGCAGCTTTGCCGGTGCGCATCACCCGTCCGGCGACACCTTCGCGCAGACCAATGATCGGCAATACTCGATCATATCCCAGCGCCACCTGGAGATGAAGCGCCTGATCTTTAAGTAGATAGATGCTGATCAACTGATAGCCAAACACACTGTGGAGCTGTTCCACCACCAACCGGCAGAGCATCTCGGTTTGCAGGGTTGAATTGACCAGCGCGGCCACCCGCTGCACCAGCAACAACTGATCAAGACGGCGCTGCATGGCGCGATAGAGCAACACATGATCTACCACCAGCGCCAGGCGTTGCGCAACTTCATGCGCGAGCGCGATGTCATCGGGCAAAAATCGCCGCCCTGAGCGAGCGGAAAGGGTCAGCGCCAGCACGCCGCAGGCGCGATCCTGAATGCGCATCGGCACGCACAGAATGTGCCGCGGCCTGATCTGGCGCAGGATGGCCTGATAGGCTGGCGAGAAAGCCGGATCGTCACTGTAATCCGGCGGCAGATCGGTCAGTAACAGATCGTCTTCAAGCTCCAGGGCGCGGGCCGGCGCTGAAGCGGGATCGATCAGCAAAGCTTCGCGAGTGAGCTGTTCGGCCAGCGGCTGCCAGTCGGGGTCGGCGCAGGCAATAGCGATGCGACGCATCTGCTGATGTTCATCACGGGTGATGATGGCGCACCAGTCGGCCAGATCCGGCACCAATCGTCGGGCAATTTGGGGCAGCACCTCGATCTGATCGAGCGAAGTGAATAGTGCGCCAATATCGGCGAGTAAGCGGGCTTGTTGAGCAGTCCAGCGTTCTTCCATCTGTTGCGCCGAGGATACGTATCATGCCAACGCGCGCCGTGCCTGGACAGTATACTCCGCTGTTGAATATCTATAAGTATACCTCTGTAAGAAAGTCGAATCAAGCGCATTTGAAGGAATGTTCGCCAACCTGCCGCGCGCCGGCAGCGGATTGCGCCGCGCCGCAACCAGGAACTCGTGCTACAATGCCTGTGAGACAGCTACAAAGCTCGCATGTTCTGGAGCAAGACCATGGATCGCGCCCAATCGGTGAATCTTCCCGCTACCACGCAAAGCTACCGTCTGCTGGATTATCTCTCGCTCGCGTGTCGCCATATCGCGTTACTTGCCGCGATGCTGGCCACCGGCGGCAGCCTGTTCTTCAGCGAAGTGCTGCGCTGGATTCCGTGCGAATTGTGCTGGTATCAGCGCATTTTGATGTATCCGCTGATTGTCATTCTCTTTGTCGGCATTTGGCGCGATGACCGGCAGGTTTACTGGTATGCGTTGCCCCTTTCGCTGAGCGGGATTGCCGTCTCGCTGTACCACTATCTCATGGTGATGCTGATCATCCCGCCCGCGCCATGCGCCGGCGCGGTTCCATGCGCGTTCGATTACATCAATATTCCGGGCGCGCTGAGCTTTGTGAAGATCCCCTTCCTGGCGCTGGTCGCCTTCGTCATCATCAGCGTGATGATGGCCAATCTGGCGCTGACGGAAATGCCGCCCGCCCACGGGCGCGCCGCTCGCATTGCTGCCGTCGTGATTGTGCTCGGCACAACCGCACTCTTCGTCGGTCTGGGCATGATGATCTGATGGTCAGCATGCGAATAAACAAACTGTCATTCTGGCCCTGACGCGCATGTGGTATACTCCACCCATCATCGGTTTGGCAGAGGGCTGCGCGGGGGCGCAGTCAGGAGGGAGCGGAAGCGCAGAACGACGAGACGAAGCGCATGGGCTTCGCCATCGGCGAAGTTGACGAGGACGGAGGTTCCCGGCGCGAGCCGGAGCTAACGGGGCTACAGTACCCGGAACATCGAGCGATCAGCGGAAGCCTCCCCGGCGCAGGGCGCCGCCGGCAAGCTGGCAAGTAAACACCTCCTGGTGACAGGCAAGGGCAGAGCTGCCAGCAGCGACCCGCCATTTCATCTTTCCCCCATCTCATCTGAACCGAATCTTTTGCCGCGCCATCACGAGCAGGCAGCGGTTGGGGCTGGCTCTGTCGTGCCCTGCCCCACCATGTTGCTGCGCTCGCGCTGGTTGCGCATGCTGTGCAATGTAAGGAGCAATGACCTATGTGTGGCATTGTCGGCTATGTTGGCGCCCGCGAAGCGACCGGAGTCGTCGTTCAGGGCTTGCAGCGGCTTGAGTATCGCGGCTACGACTCGGCGGGGATCGCCATCTACGATCCCGCCGTTGGTCTGCAACTGCGCCGCAGCACCGGTAAACTGGAGAATCTGCAACGGCGGCTGGCCGTTGAACCGACCCGCGGCACGATCGGGATCGGTCATACCCGCTGGGCTACCCACGGCGGCGTCACCGAGACCAACGCCCACCCCCATCGCGATGCCAGCGGCGCAATTGTGGTCATCCAGAATGGGATTGTTGAGAACTATCTGGAACTGAAGGGACGGCTGCTCGAACTTGGCTATCGCTTCGAGTCGCAAACCGATACCGAAGTGATTGCCCATCTCATGGGTCACTATTACCAGACCAGCCGCAATCTGGTCACTGCGGTGCGCCAGACATTGCGCGAACTGCGCGGCGGCAACGCAATCGTAGCATTCTGCATTCACGAACCAGACACGCTGGTCGCCGCTCGTCTCGGCAACGCTGGCGGGATTGCCATCGGAATCGGCGACCACGAACACTTTATCGCCTCCGACATTCCGGCCATTCTCGACTACACCCGCGAGCTGATCTTCCTGGAAGACCGCGATGTCGCGGTTGTCCGTCGCGATGGGGTCACGATTACTCAACTCGACGGCACACCGGCGCAACGCGCCGTCCACACGATCAACTGGGATCCGATTGCCGCCGCTAAAGGCGATTATCGCCATTTCATGCAGAAAGAGATCGCCGAGCAGCCACGCGCGCTGATGGACGCCTTGCGCGGACGGATCGATCAGGAACGCGGCCAGATCACGCTCGACGATCTGCGGCTCAGTGACAGCGATCTGCGCCGGATTGAGCGCATCTACATTGCTGCCTGCGGCACAGCCTGGCATGCCGGACTGGTCGCCAAGTTTATGATCGAACACCTGGCCAGGGTGCGGGTTGAAGTCGATTACGCGAGCGAATTTCGCTACCGCGAGCCGGTGTTGCAGCGCAACGGCGAGCGCGACGCCCTGCTCATCGCGATCACGCAGAGCGGTGAGACGGTGGACACACTGGCGGCGATGGAAGAAGCGCGCGCGCAGGGCGCGCCCAGCGTGGCGATCGTTAATGCTATCGGCAGCCAGGCTGCCCGTCTGGCCGATGGCGGCGCGCTCTACCTCCACGCTGGGCCAGAGATCGGGGTAGCCTCAACCAAAGCCTTCACCTCGATGCTGGAAGTCGCCTTCCTCTTCGCGCTTCGCCTGGGACAGGCGCGCGGCGTTCTCAGCCCAGCCCAGATCCGCGAATACACGCAGGCATTGATCGAGCTGCCAGGCAAAGCGGCCCAGGCGATCGAGCAGACGACGCCGCTCTGCATCGAACTGGCCGAGCGCTACCATCACGCCAGCAATGCGCTCTACCTTGGCCGCCAGATCAATTATCCAATTGCGCTGGAGGGCGCGCTCAAACTGAAGGAAATCAGTTACATTCACGCCGAGGGCTACCCAGCGGGGGAGATGAAACACGGTCCGATCGCGCTGATCGACGAACATCTGCCGGTGATCTGCATTGCTACCCGCGACCACATCTACGAGAAGATGATCAGCAACATCGAGCAGGTGCGCGCCCGTCATGGTCAGGTGATTGCCATCGGCCACAGCGGCGACGATCTGCTGGCCAGCAAAGCCAACCATCTGATTGCCGTGCCGGCAACGATACCGCTGCTGCAACCAATCCTGAACGTGATCCCGTTGCAGATCTTCGCCTATCACATCGCGGTACTGCGTGGTTGCGACGTTGATCAGCCGCGCAATCTGGCCAAGAGCGTGACGGTCGAATAAGCAACGGTAGATTCGTCCCTCAGGCGCCGCGCCCGGCGAGGGCGCGGCTCGCCTGCTCGGCAGCGTCAGCGTCAGCCGGATCAGCGCCGGCTGGCCGATAGCGCGCCCGCTCATAAGCTGAGGTAAGCGTAGCGAGTGACGCCGGATCGGGCAGCGAAGGGGCAGCGGAAGCGCACCATTCGGCAGGTGTTTGCGCCGGCGGTCGCCGCAGACCACGCGTTTCAAGCGCCAGCAACGCCTGGACATACGCGCGGCGCACGCGGGTAGAAGGATCGGCGCCGCGCAGCGCGGCCAGCGCGGCCTGAAGGCCAGTCAGTCGGCGGCGGAATGGGGAACGCAGCGCGCCGAGCAGATCGCGCATGTCGGCCAGCAGGCTCTGACCAACATCGAGCGATTGTCGCTCTTCATCGCTGATCGTCACGCGCGCGCGCCGTCGCCAGAGCATGATCAGGACCAACAACACCGCCAGTGGGATCAGGGCCAGAATGAAGGTCGCCTGCTGCGCCACGGCGACAACTGTCTCAACCGCACCGGTATCGACGGTTGTCGCTTCTTGAGTTGGTGGCGGTTCCGGCAACAGATTGAGTTGAGTCAATGCCTGAGCCAGCAGACCGAGCAGCGCGCGCAGAGCGCCGCCAAAGACTTCAGCCAGCAAATAAACGATAGCCGAACCGATCAGAGCCAGCGGCAACAAAAGCAGGCGCAGCGCCGTCACGATCCCTTCCAGCGCCGCCTCACCGCTCAAGAGCGCCACCAGCGCCACGCCAGTCGCCAGCACGCCGCCGATGACTGCCGCCAGCAACGCAATCCATCGCCCATCAACCGCCTGCCGCTGACTGGCTGCCGTCTCGCTCACATGGGTCAAAGCCAGCGCACCCAACGCAGCGCCGGCCAATCCCCCCACATACACCAGCAGGATGTCGGTTGGAAGCGGCGATCCGGCGCGGAAGATGGGGGCCAGCAGCAGACTGGCGCCGACAATCAGCACACTGCGACCGATCAGGGTGAGCAGGGTAACGCTATCGCTCGCGGCCAGACCGGCGCCACGCCAGACGAGGAAAAATGCGATGACGATGGTCAGGTAAATCAGCCCGCTCTGCTCCTGAGCAGGCCACAATGCGGTCACAAGGCGCAGCGGATCGAGACCGAAGGTCAGCCAGCCCAACCCAGCCGCCGCCGCCAGCGGCGCCAGCGCGAGCGCGCCCCGCCGATACGGCGGACGTATGCCATCAGCCAGCCAACCCAGCGCCACCGCGCCTGCCAGCCCCAGCCACGGCAACGCCAGCCCGGTCAACGCCAGCAACGGCAACCCGGTCAGGGATGCTTCAAACGCAACCAGCAATCCGATCCGCAACCAACGCATCGCCGCGCCTCAGAAAAAACCAATAGCAAAGCCGGGAGCGCGCGCGCTCCCGGCTTCAGCCCCGCCAGCCTACTTCGTCTCGCGGTAGAGCACATGACGACGGACAATCGGATCGTACTTGCGCAACTCGAGGCGGCTCGGATCGTTGCGCCGGTTCTTCTCGGTGGTATAGGTATGACCGCTCTCGGTGCTCTTCAGCTTAATCACGATGCGGTTGCCTTTTTTGCTCGCCATAGCGCTTCCTCTTCCCAACACTACACACGAAATTGCGCCTGACCGGCGCACTGCCGTTCAGTATACCATACCGGCGCGAGAGCGGCAACTGGCGCGTAACGTTAGAACGGTATCTTACCCGCCTTCGCAGCCTGCTCGGCTCACGCTCTTGATCTGATATTCCCTGCGACCGGTCATCATTGCGCCTTCTTTCTTGTCTTGCCAGCCGAGCAGCGTCTCCGCAGCGCGAGGACGCTGCCCGTGGCGACATCCCCTCACCTTCACGCCATCGGTGGGGAATACGTTCGCTGGCGATCAGGCGTCAGCTCCGGCGGCTGGCTCGCTTCTGCTGATGATTGCTCAGCGCCGACAAGCTGGCGACGCAATGCAACCAGCGCCCGGTGCTGGAGCGCTTTGGTCGCCGCCGCCGTGCGCCCAAGCTGACGCGCCGCCTCTTCGATCGATAGCTCGTAGACAAAGCGCAAATGCAATACCTGCCGGTAGAGCGCTGGGAGCTGTGCCAGCGCCTGCCGCACGCTCTCCCGTTCCCACGCCGGTTCCAGTGTCATCTCAGGACCGGCGCAGGCAACCTCGTTTACATCCAGCTCGGGCAGGCGCTGCCGCTGCGCCCGACGGATGGTATCGGTAGCGCGGTCGCGGGCAATCCGGTAGAGCCAGGCGCTGACCGGCACGCCCCGGTCTTCGTAGCGCTCTGCGCATTCCAGCACACGCACAAACACCTCGTTGTGCAGGTCGCGGGCCAGCTCGGCATCGCCGACGCGCCGGCACAGATAGCGCAGAAGGCGGGGACCGTAGGTTTCGTACAACCAGCTCACGATCTGGGGATTGCCGCTGCGCAATCCGGCAGTGATGTCGGCGGGCGAGGGTTGGTTCATGATGGCGCTCCTTCTACGATATAAGGTAAAACGGTGGTAGCACGGAGTATACGGCGCAGCCTGCAAAAAATAGTGAGAATTTTGGGAGAAATTGCCAGCGCAAGGTGGAGTCGTGCCTTGATTGAGCGTGAGCGTCCAGGCGCGCCAGGCCAATCAGCACGAGGCCAGCACTCGCGTGATTTGGTGAAGGTCGCGATGATCTGACGCTCGTTCGCCACTTCCATCTTATACCAACTTAAGATAGATAGTCACGTATTGGTCAGCCACGCACACCCGGCCACGCCCCGGACACCTGCGGGATGTTCGCGCAGAGAACGACACCGCTCTACCCAGCGCTCGCGCGCTGCTTCCAGGCCGGGGACGCGCGCACGAGCTACCGCTTCCCGCAGCAATGGAACGACCGGTTTGGCGGGCGACCACTCTGGCGTGGACGGCGCCAGTCGCAGTAGCGCCATCCCTGGCGGCGCGCGCAGATCCTTCGCTCGATGCCGGCCCGCGGTGTCGAGCAGCAGCTCCCGCGCATTCCATACCTCCGGGTCAACCTCCTGCTGGAACGCGCGCAGGGCCAGAATCATCGGCGCGCGGTTCACGGTCGACAGGATGAGCAACGCACTGGCGCCACTCGCGGGATGGACAACGCAAGACACGTCCAACTACTGATAGCGGGGGTGATGGACGGCGACCGGACGCATGCCGCGCCGGGTCCACACACGACGCGTCACGGGCGTGAGGCCGAGCCGCGCCTCGTCCTGCGCCCACACCGCGACCGCACGGTCGGGATGGCGCTGCCGACACTCGGCAACGACCGCCGCGAGTTTTTTTTGAACGCTGCCTGTTCCTCCGGCCCAGCACTCTCGGTATGACGCAGACGGGGATGGCGCAGCGTGATCGCTGCCATCCTCCACGGCTGCGGACAGGCGCGGCCACCGCCGCCGAACGGACGGCGCGTCAGTGCACTGAACCGCTGGGCCAGCGGGTCGGTCACGAGCGCATCCGCGCGGTCGAACCGGGCGTCAGCGGCACGGGTGAACGAAGCAGACCCATCCGCGCGGAAAGCGATGAGCGTGGTAGAATCCATCAGCGTCCCCGTGTGGTTGGTGGTACAACCTGACAGGGTACGCCCACGGGCGGATTTGGGAAAGCACGTCGGCCCGTGTCTGTTGCCTCCTGTTATCTGGAAGCGGTTAGAACGATCTGCCCGGGTAGTCTAAACGTCAGCAATCAGAGAACGCGCTAGAAACGAGTGATACCAACTTTAGATAGATAGTCACATTAGTCAGCCACGCACACCCTGCCTCTGGGCGAACGATGCGGCGGGAGCGCTCCGAAGAGCGGTTACTGGGGCAGCACCGACCGCGCGCCGAACGCTGGGAGGGCCGGGATGGCGGCGGCGTGGCCATCGCCTGCTCGCCCTCACTCCCGCCCCTCTTCCGCTGGGAGAGCGGAGCAGCAGCAGGCGCTGAGGCACGACTCCCGCTGACGCAGGGGATTGCTGCGGGCGCTGACGCGCCCTCGCAATGACATGGATCGGGACGGTGCCACACGCTCCTGACCAGACAGCAGGATGGCACGAGCGCGCGGGAAGCGCCGCGCGCTGATCTGAAGATGATTGGACACCTAAAGTTGGTATGAAGTTCACAAAGGTCAGGCTGATGGAGCTGCGATCATCGCTGCCCTTGCTCGGCCACCGGTGGAAATTCGTCTATTAGCGGCTGGCGTGAGCATGGCGGAAAGTATATGATGGCTTCACGCTTATTCAATCCAGAAAGGTTCCGTTATGACTCAATATTGGCTGCTCAAAACCGAACCAGACGTCTACAGCTTTGCCGATCTGGTGCGCGAGGGAAGAACTGTGTGGGACGGGGTTGCCAACAACGTCGCCCTGAAGCATATTCGCACCATGCAGTCGGGTGATCTGGCGCTCATCTATCATACCGGTGAGGAACGGCAGGCAGTGGGGCTGGCGCAGGTTGTTAGCGATCCCTACCCCGATCCGAAACAAGACGATCCCCGGCTGGTGGTGGTGGATGTGGCGCCGCTGCAACCGCTGCCGCAACCGATCACGCTGGCTGTGATCAAGGCCGATCCCTTCTTTGCCGATTTTGCGCTCGTTCGGCAGGGACGACTCTCAGTAGTGCCGGTCACCGCTGCTCAATGGGAACGGCTGTTAGCGATGGCCGGCGTCAGCCAATGAGCGAACGTAAAAAATGTGGTATACTGCACGTCACGAACGGTAACAGGAGAGATACATCTGCATAAGTCATGCGCCGATTCGGTTGAGGTGTGCCTCATCCATCTATTCGCATAACCTGTTTACCGGTAGCATACGGTCTTCTTCCCAAAAACTGTTGACGATACCCCGCGCGGTGACAATGTGATACGGCACTCGTGCCACGCTGCAACCACTGATGGAAGCAGGGGGCGCTGCAATGGAAGCAGGAACCATTCTGGTCGTTGATGACGAGCAACCTATCGTTGACCTGGTCAGCAGTTACCTGATCAACGAGGGCTTTAGCGTCCACCGGGCTTACGATGGTCCCAGCGCGCTGACGCTGGCGCGCAGTGTGCGACCCGATCTGGTTGTGCTTGACGTCATGTTGCCGGGACTGGATGGGATCGAAGTTTGCCGTCAGCTCCATCGCGAAACCGCCGTCTTTGTCTTGATGCTGACGGCGCGGGCCGATGAGATCGACAAGCTCATCGGATTGTCGGTTGGTGCCGATGATTACCTGACCAAGCCGTTCAGTCCGCGAGAGCTGGTAGCGCGAGTCAAAGCCATCTTGCGTCGCTCGCGCGCCGCGCGGGCGACTGAAGTCAATCAACGGCCCGTCCTCCAGTTTGAAGGTCTGGTGATCGATCCGGAACGGCGAGAGGTATCGCGCAACGGTATCCACATCGATCTGACGCCGCGCGAATTCGATCTGCTCTATGCGCTGGCCAGTTATCCGGGGCGGGTGTTTACCCGCGAAGAACTATTGCAGCGAGTGTGGGGGCCAGACTTCGCCGGGATTGATCGGGTCGTCGATGTTCATATCGGCACACTGCGGCGCAAGCTGGACGATGATCAACACAGTGCGCCGTTTGTGCAAACAGTGCGAGGCGTAGGGTATAAGTTCGTTGGCGGCGCGCGCTCATGAAATGGCTACAGCAACTGCGCTGGAAATTGTTCATCTCGCATACGATCATCGTCTTGATGTCCTATCTCGTGCTGGTAGGCGCAGCGAATGTGATGGCCAGTCTTGGCCTGACCGGGTTTGCGCCATTGACGCTCGGCGCTGCCGCTGCTGAGACCGGTCAATTGCGCGCCGGGGCGACAGGCGAGGCGGCTGCGTTACAAGAACAATTCCAGTCGGTTATTCAGCAATCGCTGCTGATCAGCGGATTTGCCGCGCTAGGGGCGGCAGTGATAGTGAGCCTGTTTGTCTCGCGCCGGATCGTTGAACCGATTCAAACCCTGTCGAGCGTCAGTCAACGGCTGGCGCAGGGGTTCTACCGTGAGCGCACCAGCCTGAACGCTGATGACGAAATTGCTCAGTTGGCGCAGAGCGTGAATCAACTGGCTGATGCGCTTGAACAGACCGAACGGCGGCGATTGGCGTTACTGGCCGATGTCACGCACGAACTGCGCACGCCGCTGGCCACCATCGGCGGCTACATGGAGGGCCTGGTTGACGGCGTTGTCTCGGCTAACCCGGCAACGTTCAATCTGATTTTGCGCGAGACGCGCCGCTTGCAGCGCCTGATTGAAGACCTCGAACTGCTATCGCGCGTGGAAGCCGGCCAACTGCCGGTGATTGCCCGCGCCATCGATCTCCGCCCTGTGCTGGAAGAGCAGATCGCCCAGTTTGAACCGCTCTTCCATAGCAACCAGGTGTCGCTGCTGTTGGATGCTCCTGAGCATTTGCCGCAGGTGTGGGCTGATCCCGATCGCGTAGCCCAGGTCTTGATCAATATTCTGGCCAACGCTTACCGCTATACTCCTGCCGGTGGCCAGGTGGTTGTTGAAGCGCGCGCTGATGATCACGAAGTGCGGATCGCGGTGATCGACAGCGGGATAGGAATTGCTGCCGAGCATCTGCCGCATTTGTTTGAGCGTTTCTATCGGGTCGATAAATCGCGCGCGCGGAACAGCGGCGGTAGTGGGATTGGCTTAGCGATTGCCCGCCATCTGGTGTATGCTCAGGGAGGGGATATCTGGGCTGAGAGTGACGGAATCGGCAAAGGGGCGCGTTTCATCTTCACGTTGCCGCTGGCGCCGCAGATGGTGGTCGTGCCGGTCACCCCGGTCGCAACGGTTGATCTGCAATGAGTTTAAATTTCTGGCTTGGCCTGTTTCAGCTCTTTCTCGTCGTTGGCGGGGCGCTGGCTGTCTCGCTCTTTATTATCGATCGCCTGTTTCCTCCGATCCAGCGCGCTCCAGATCTGACCGAGCCACGGCGAACGCCGCGCGCGCCAACGGCAGGCCGCGCGCCTTCAGCGTTTGCCTTCTCGCAGCTCTGGCCAGCGGCGCCAGCCTGGTTACCGCGCTACTGGAGCGAGAATCTGCGATTAGTCGGGCCGCTGCTGGCGATCTGGTTGCTTAGCTTTGTGTTGCCGACGATACTGGCTGCGCCCCTCAACCAGATCAGTGTGCTCACCGGCTTTCCCCTTGGTTATTACCTGAATGCGCAGGGTTCGTTGATCTGTTTTGTCGCGCTCACCTTTGTCTATAGCGCGCGGATGCGGTTCCTTGATCGTCGCTATGGCGTTGATCCAACCGAAACAGCCGAAGAACGATCGCGCCGGCGCAATTATTCCTTGCGCTATCTGTGGTTCGTTGTTGGTCTGATTGGGATGATGGTGGCATTCATCCTGATCGAAGCCTTCTGGCGCGTGCCGGCTGCGCTGATCGATTGGAGTTTTCTCGCCCTGGCGATTGGTCTCTATGCGCTGATCGGAATCCGCTCGCGCGCCAGCACGCTCGATGAGTACTATGTGGCTGATCGCAAGGTGCCCGGCATTCTCAATGGGCTGGCAACCGGCTCTGACTGGATGAGCGCAGCGTCGTTCATCAGCATGGCGGGAGCGCTCTACCTGCTCGGCTTTGAAGGATTGGCCTACATTACCGGCTGGACAGGCGGGTATGTGCTGCTGGTGCTGTTGCTGGCGCCGTATCTGCGCAAGTTTGGCCAGTATACGCTGGTCGATTTCATCAGCGCGCGGTATCCCGGCACCGCTGCGCGTGTGATCGCCGCGTTGCTCAGCATTGTTATCTGCTTTACCTACGTCACGGCTCAGGTCACCGGGATCGGGATCATCATGAGCCGGTTTCTTGGTCTGAACTATCTGGTCGGTGTGATCGTCGGGCTGGCAGCAGTCTTGCTCTGTTCATACCTCGGTGGGATGAAGGCGATTACCTGGACGCAAGGCGTGCAGGGGATCATTCTGGTGATTGCCTACCTGACCCCGGTGACGTGGCTTGCGTATAAGCTCACCGGGGTGCCGCTGCCCCAGTTGATGTACGGAGAAGCGCTGGATAACATCGCCCAACTGGAACTGGCGCAGGGATTGCCCAGCTATGTTGAGCCGTTCAACGACTGGTCGATCTGGAATTATCTGGCGCTTACCCTCTGTCTTATGCTGGGCACTGCCGGCATGCCACACATTCTGGTTCGTTTCTACACGGTGCCCACTGTGCGCGATAGTCGCAGCAGCGTTGCCTGGGCGCTGGTCTGGATTTGTGTGCTCTATCTGACCGCGCCGGCTTATGCGGCCTTTTCACGCTGGGAAATCCTCGGTTCGGTCGTGGGGCAGCCGGTGGCGGAGTTGCCCGACTGGACGAATCGCTGGACGAGTACCGGTTTGCTGCAAATTGCCGATGATCCGGAGTTAGGCGGCAACGGTGACGGCATCTTGCAGTATGATGAGCTGCGGATCGATCAGGATCTGGTGGTGTTGGCGATCCCTGAGATTGCGCAGTTACCGGCGACGGTGGTCGCGCTGGTGGCGGCAGGAGGCATGGCTGCCGCGCTCAGCACCGCTGATGGCTTGCTTATGGTGATCGCCTCGGCTATCGCCCACGATCTCTACCATCGCACCCTCAATCCACGCGCCGGTTCCCGCGAGCGGTTGCTATTGGGGCGGCTCTCGATTCTGGTTGTCGCTATTCTGGCCGCGGTGACAGCGTTGCAGCGGCTGGCGATCATCGTGCAACTGGTGTCCTGGGCGTTCTCGTTTGCCGCTGCCACTATCTTCCCCGTGCTGGTGCTGGGGATCTTTTGGCGACGGGCAAACAGTCGCGGCGCAGTCGCCGGCATGATCAGCGGTTTTCTGGTCACGGTCGGGTATATGGCCATCAGCTACGTTGTGCCGGAGTGGTCGTTATTTGGTATCTCAAGCTCGGCAGCCGGTATTTTCGGCGTGCCCGTGAATTTTCTGGTTACATGGCTGGTTAGTCGGTACAGCCCGCCCCCCGATCCAACAGTGGCGGCGCTGGTTGATTATGTCCGTCACCCGTGAGAGAGGTTGCGCTCATCGAGTGTCTGGTCGGTCAGTTGTTTGCCAATCGCCTGTTCGTTTGACGACAGGCTCTGTGTACACATATACGGAGGCCAACGATGACTACTGCGCCACGCCTGTTGTGGGAACCGCCTGCGGCGATGCGGGATCAATGCACGATGCGCACATTCATGCGCTGGCTCGAGCAAAGGCATGGATTGCGCTTTGCTGATTACGATAGTCTGTATCGCTGGTCGGTTGATGAGCTGGAAGCGTTTTGGGCCGCGTTATGGGAGTACTATCAGATTATTGCTCATGCGCCGTACACGACGGTGCTGTCGAGCCGAGCGATGCCGGGGGCGCGCTGGTTTACCGGCGCGCGGATCAATTATGCCGAACACGTCTTTCGCCATGCCACCGCTGAGCGCCCAGCCGTTATCGTTGCTTCTGAACGGCAGGAGCCAACCCCGTTAAGCTGGGAGACGTTGCGCCGTCAGACCGCCGCGATTGCGCAGACGCTGCGCCAGGCCGGCGTGGGGCCGGGTGATCGGGTGGTGGCGTATGTGCCGAATACCCCGCATGCGCTGATTGCGTGTCTGGCGACGGCCAGCCTCGGCGCGATCTGGTCGAGCTGTTCGCCCGATTTTGGCAGTCCAAGCGTGATCGATCGGTTCAGACAGATCGAACCGAAAGTGCTCATTGCGGTGGATGGCTATCAGTATGGCGGCAAGCCCTTTGATCGGCGCGCTGAGGTGGCGGCAATTCAGGCCGCGCTGCCCAGTCTGGAGCTGACTATTTTTATCTCGTATCTCGATCCGGCAGCAGATCCAGCCGGTCTGCGCGGCCCGTTGCTGCGCTGGGAAGAGGCGGCACAAACCAGCGCTGAGCTGACCTTTACCCCGGTTGAGTTCAACGATCCGCTCTGGGTGCTCTATTCATCGGGAACAACCGGCCTGCCCAAGCCAATCGTGCATAGTCAGGGCGGGATCTTGCTGGAGCATCTCAAGTCGCTCGATCTGCATTTCGATATGCGAGCAGGCGACATCTTCTTCTGGTACACCACGACCGGCTGGATGATGTGGAACTTTCTGATCGGCGGCTTACTGGTTGGCGCCATTCCGGTGCTGTATGATGGCAGCCCGGCCTACCCTGATATGGGGGTATTGTGGCGACTGGCCGAACAGACGAAGATGCGCTATTTCGGCACCAGCGCCGGTTACATCACTGCGTTGATGAAGAGCGGTATCGAACCGGCAACCCAGGTTGATCTCAGCTCGATCAGATCGATCGGCTCAACCGGCTCGCCGCTGCCACCCGAAGGGTTTGAATGGGTCTATGACCATATCAAGCGTGATGTCTGGCTGGTGTCGTACAGCGGCGGCACCGATGTGTGCAGCGGTTTCGTCGGCGGCTGCCCGCACTTGCCGGTATACAGCGGCGAGATTCAGTGCCGGATCTTGGGCTGCCGGGCTGAAGCCTACGATACCGATGGCCACAGCGTGATCGGGGTTATGGGCGAACTTGTCATCACCGCGCCGATGCCGTCGATGCCGATCTATTTCTGGAATGATCCCGACATGGCGCGCTATAAAGCCAGTTACTTCGAGCAATATCCAGGAGTCTGGCGTCATGGTGATTGGATTGTGATCAATGAGCGGGGCGGCGTTGTGATCTACGGTCGCTCTGACAGCACGATCAACCGGCAGGGCATTCGCATGGGCACGAGTGAGATCTATCGCGCGGTTGAGACCATCCCGGAAGTGCTCGATAGTCTGGTGATCGATCTGGAAGGGTTGGGCGGGCGTTCGTACATGCCGCTGTTTGTGGTGTTGCGCGAGGGTGTCACGCTTGACGAGGAGTTGCAGCGGCGGATCAAACAGGCAATCCGCAACGCGCTATCGCCGCGCCATGTACCCGATGAAATCTTTCAGATCCCGGCAGTGCCGCTGACCTTGAGCGGCAAAAAGCTGGAGGTGCCGGTGAAGAAAATCCTGATGGGTGTGCCGGTTGAGCGCGCCGCCAACCCCGACTCGTTGCGCAACCCTGAATCGCTCCGGTTCTTCGTTGATCTGGCGCAGAAGATCGCAGTGACGACTGGCCGTGCTGGCGGCGCGGCGTAGCGTCAGCTACCTAATCCTCAACGGATTGGGCTTGTCCTTCCAGATTTCGTAGCATCGGTTGACCCACCGACCTGACGCCAACCTACGCGGTTGTACGTGGCAACGGAACGTTCTTGCCACAACCGCCAACCTTGAGTTGCTACGGCGCGAACCGTTGCTCCGCTGTGCCATCGGAGTGTCTTGCATGCGAACAAGAGTGCCACAACGAGCGGATGGTGGCACGCGGAAGCAGTACACCACCGTGGGCTGAAGCCACTGAAGCGGGGGCGTTCATCCCACCGCTCCCCCCCTCAATCCCCCCGCAGAGCGGGGGGATGGGGTGGGTTTCCCGCCCTGAAGGGTAAACAACCGTGAACGTATATCAATCTCATCGGGAAGTAGCTCGTTTGGTTTGCCGCGAGCAAGATCGGTGTGGTATGCTGACTCAGAGATATTGAGTGTTAGAGCTGGTAACAATAATGGCAATTATCAACCGATCAGATCAGGGCATCGCTTCCTCTCCAGAGCAACCGGTGACCGGCGAATCGGCGGCGGGCGCGCCTGCCATCGATGCAGGCAGCGCCGTTCGCTCGTTCCGTAACTGGGTGCGTCTGGTGTTGCGCACTATTGCTCGCTTTGGGCTTGACCTGCCGTTTCGCCTGCGCCTGACCCTGCTCTACACCAGCCTCTTCTTTCTGTCGCTCTTAATCATCGGGTTTGGCGTTCATGCAGCGGTGTCACAGGCGCTACACGCCAACGTGCAGCGTGATCTGCATAGCGCAACCCAGCAGGTGCGGGCGATTTTGAACGCGAGCGGGTTACAGGGGGTGCGCACGCCTAGCGGCGAATTGCAACTTTACCTTGATCGCGATTTCATCAAAATCTTCACCAATCGCAACATCGGCGCGCAGTTCTTTTTGCTCGATGGCACAATGGTCAGCAACACGCCCAACGTTGACCATTACACGCTGCCCTTGCCAGAAGGCATCTTGCAGCAAATCGCCGACGGCGCCCAGGAAGTGACCGTCGTGCGCGAGATTAATGGCGTCTTCGTGCAATCGCTGATTACGCCGGTGACGGTGCGCAATAACCAGTTGATCGGATTTCTGCAACTGTCGCGGCCACTCGATGACGTGATCGATACCCTGGTGTTGTTGCAGCGGATTTTGATTGGCGGCGGATTGGTCGCGCTGGTTGTGACTGCGTTTGGCGCGACCTATCTCTCGAAGCGCGCGCTGCGCCCAATCGAACAGATTACACTGACCGCGCAAAGCATCGTGCGCGCCGAGGATCTGGATCGGCGCATCCCGGAACCAAGGCAATATGACGAGATCCATCAGTTGACCGTGACAGTCAACGAGCTGCTATCGCGGCTAGAACGACTCTTTTCTACCCAGCAACGCTTCCTGGCAGATGTCAGCCACGAGTTGCGCACGCCGCTGACGGTGATGCAGGGCAATCTTGAGGTGCTCGAGCGAGGTTCCTGCACCGATCCGGAGATGCTCAAAGAGGTCGTCAGCGATATGCGGCGCGAAACAGCGCGCCTGATCCGGATGGTGAATGATCTGCTCTTGCTGGCGCAGTCAGAGACCCATGTCGTGTTGCGCCGCGAGCCGGTCGAACTTGATACGTTGTTGCTGGAAGTCTTCCGCGAACTGCGACCGCTCGCGCGCCAGGTGCGATTGCGGATCGGCGCTGAAGACCAGATTATCGTGTGCGGTGATCGCGACCGGATCAAGCAGGCAGTGCTGAATCTGGGCGTAAATGCGCTGCAATACACTCCGCCAGGCGGTGCGGTGATCCTGGGTCTGGAGCGCTATGAGCAGTTTGCCTGTCTGAGCGTGGCCGATACGGGTGTTGGCATTAGTGAGGAAGAACGCGCCCACATCTTCGACCGCTTCTACCGGGTTGATCGCTCGCGTTCGCGCCACAGCGGCGGCGCCGGCCTCGGCCTGTCGATCGTCAAATGGGTGGCCGAAGCGCATGGAGGCTACGTCACGGTGGCGAGCGAGGTTGGACGCGGCAGCACGTTTGCGATCTATCTGCCATTGCCGGATACTGAGGGGACGACAACGATTTCTGCCGAATAGAGTACAATAATCGGCATGCGCACTCTTACCATCAGCGACGAAGTCGTTCCCGCAGTATACAGCCTGAACATCAAGCAACGCTTTGCTGATGTGCGACTGGTGCTGGCCTGCGGCGATCTGCCGATCTACTATCTTGAGTTTGTGGTGACGATGCTCGGCCAGCCCTGCTTCTACGTCTGGGGCAATCACGATGCGCCAGAGGTGCAGGCTGATGGTCAGATTGTGCATTACCCGCGCGGCGCTGTGTGTGTCGAGGATCGGGTTATCTGCCATCAGGGCTTGCTGGTTGGCGGGCTGGGCGGATCGATCCGGTATAAGCCCGATGGTCATCACCAGTATACTGAAACGCAGATGATGCTGCGCGTCTGGCAGATGGCGCCGCGACTGTTGCTGAACCGGCTGCGCTACGGGCGCTATCTTGATGTCTTGCTCACCCATGCGCCGCCGCTCGGCATTCACAATGGCCCTGATTATCCGCATCGCGGTTTTCGTGCCCTGCTCTTCATGATGCAGTGGTTTCGACCACGCTATCTCATCCACGGTCACATCCATCTTTCGTATGGCTTCAGTGATGTGACCGAAACCCGCTATGGCGATACGCTGGTGATCAACACCGCCGGTTACCGGGTGATCGATTTGGATGTTTAATGGTTTTTTGTGCAACCTTTAGGGTTGCAACTACGTTTCATTCGTGGTACGCTACCTGCAATCGTGGCCGCCGGCGTTGCTGGCCGACCAGAGCGCGATGTTCCTGCGCTGACCATCATTATTATGATGAGGCCGAAAGGAGTGGCCGATGTCAGCCATTCAAGCAATCGTTCACGATGAGTTTAGCCGCGTGCGCCGCGATCAGATGTTGCGCGAGCTGTTGGCGCTGATTACCCGCCGGCCTAACGAGCTGCTGCCGTTTGATGAGGTGCGCGCGCGGTTGAATGTGCGCGGGCAGCACTATCTCGGTCACCAGACAGTGCCGCTCGACAAGATTATCGGCAGCGAAGGGCGCTATAGTGATTTCGACCGCCAGTTCGCTCCACGCCATAACGCAAATCGTTTCCGCTGGATGAGCATCGATCGCGCCTATCACGAAGGTGTTCCGTTACCCTCGGTCGAGCTGTACAAGCTGGGCGATATCTACTTCGTCAAAGATGGGCATCATCGGATCTCGGTGGCGCGCTTTCAGGGACAGCGCGAGATTGATGCGATTGTGACCGAGCTGGTCGTTGATGTGCCGCTCGATACGAATCTGAGTGTGCGGGATCTGCTGCTCAAGGAAGAGTACAGCGACTTTCTGGAGTGGACTGGCCTGGCGGATGTGCGCCCCGATCAGCGGATCGAGTTTAGCGAGCCGGGTGGTTACCTCGATCTGGTGCGTCATATCAATGCCCACCGCTACTATCTGGGGCAGGAGTTGGGGCGACCGGTGAGCAAGGAAGAGGCTGTGGCGAGCTGGTACGATCATGTCTATCTGCCGGTGATCGAGGTGATTCGCTCGCAGCAGGCGCTACGCTACTTTCCTGGTCGCACCGAGGCCGACCTCTACCGCTGGATCATGGATCATCGCTGGTATATGCGCGAGCGCAATGGCGGCGCTGATCCGGGGCCGTTGCTGGCTGCGGCTGACTATGTGCGACTGTTTGGACGGCGGAGTCTGACCTCGATCACGAACTGGCTGTTGGGCGCGTTGCGCGGCGGTTTGGAAGGCGGGAAAGCGTAAGCGGCGGATGCCCCATCCTGCGCCGGGGTAAAAGCCTAGAGACGAACAGATCGGACGGGCGTGCGTGGCAATGGAAGGCGCCGATTCGCCCTGCCCCGGCGCCGCTCTTGTTGCGCAGAAGCGGGGAGATAAGCAGCGCATCTGGCAGCTTCCCACGGCGACAAACCGGGTAATCGATCGGGCCTGCAAGAGGCAGGGCATCGCGTCGCTTTGCTCTTTGCGGCGATGCGCGGTTGCCTGGGTTCGGGTATCATGGAGCGCGTGTTTCGCAAACTGGTTCACACCATCACCCATACAGCCCTGGCGCTGCCGGTCACACTGACGGTGCTGGCCTTTCTGGTGCTGCTCCTCGATCTGTCCCGCCCTGCCCAAAGCTGGCGAGTCTGGGAGGAGGATCGCCTGGCGCTGGCCGGCTTCCATGCTATTGAGCAAAACGAGACGGATCTGTTCCGCTGGTCAAAGCCGCAGGCCACCCTGTTCATTTACGGCTACCGAGGCGCGCCCGCGCTGGTCGATCTACGCCTGGCAGCGCCGCGCCCCATAGAACTGTCGCCGGCTCCATGTACCCTGAGCGATTATCGCGGCGAGTTGACCCAGATGACCGTTTACGGCGACTGGCGCCGGTATCGCCTGATCGTTCCCACCAATCCAGGCGGAGAATCGGTACTGCGCTGGTCAACTGAGCCGTATCAGGTCTGGTCTGACGCGCGCGAGCTAGGGCTGGCGCTAAGCGAAGTTTGCCTGTACGCGCTGGCTTCCCCGCCGCCGCTGAGCGCGCAGATCGCGCAATGGGGGCTGCTGCCGCTGGTGGTCTGGATGGCAGGCGTGGCCTGGCGGTGGCCCGCGCGCTGGCGTGACGGATTGACAATACTCGCGGTTGGCCCGGCGTGCTGGCTGGCGTTCATGCCGGTAGCTGCCGAATACTGGCTGCCGGCGCTGCCGTGGCCCTGGTGGCCGCTGGCGCCGCTGGCAGCGCTGACCGGGTGGCAACCACTGACTGCGCTGGCGCAGCGCGCGCGGCAGTGGGTTGCGCCGCGACCGCAGATCGGCTGGATCGGCCTGGCCATTGCCCTGGGCGCGCTGCTGGCGCTGCGGGCAGGGCTGGCGCTCTGGGTCGGGCTGCCCCTCGTGGTCATTGGCGTCTGGCTGATGCTGCCGCATCTCACCGATCAGGATGAAGCGATCAGTCTGCCCACCGGCTGGTTGCTGGCCGGGATCACGGTGATTGCCTTGCTCTCGCGCCTCGTTGCGCTCGATCAGCTTCCTGTTGCTCTGTGGCGTGACGAGGCGCGCCATGGGTTGCTGGCGCTCCGGATCTGGTCAGATCCGACCTTTCGCCCGATCTACGTCGTGAAAGATGCCGATCTCCCGGCGTTGCTCTTTTACCTGATGGCGCCGGTGGTTGGTCTGCTGGGGCCGGAAATGTGGAGCGCGCGACTGGTGAGCGCGCTGGCTGGCGCATTGACGCCACTGGCGTTGCATTGGTTCGCGGCGCCATTGATCGGGCAGCGCGCCGCCGTCGTCGGCGCAGCGTTGCTGGCATGGGCATCGTGGTCGTTGAGCATGAGTCGGTGGGCATTTCCGGTCACGCTCGATCATGCTCTCGTGCTCACTGCGGCTGGTTTGCTGTGGCGCGGACTGGATCCAGACAGACGCGGATGGCGACCATGGCTGGAAATCGGTCTCGCTGCTGGACTGGGCGGCCTTGCTGTTTATACGTACCATACCGGCCGCATTGCGCCGCTGGCTCTGCTCGTGGTGGCGTTGTTGCGGATCGGACGGGATTGGCAGCGGTGGCGCGCGATCTGGCCCCAGTTGCTGATGGCGGCATGTATCGGCGGGCTGGTAATTGCGCCGCTTGTCTGGTACGTGCTCACCGATCTGGCCGGATTCAATCGTCGGCTCAGCATGGTTTCAATCTTTCAAAGCAACGACCTGTATCGCCATCGTCCACTCGATTTTCTGCTTGAGCATGCGGTGCGCTATGCGCTCATGTGGCACTGGCAGGGCGAGGCGAATGGTCGTCACCATCTCCCGCTGGCGCCGATGATTGACCCGGTAGCCGGCCTTGGATTGCTGTTCGGTTTGGCGCTGGCCTGGCGTGAACGGCAACGGCGCCTCATCCCGCTGATTGCGCTCTGGTTGCTCTACGTGCTGCCGGGATTATTCAGCACCGACGCTCCTCACGCAATGCGCTCAATGGGGATGCTGGCCCCGGCTTGCGCGCTGGCCGGATGGGGGCTGAGTCGATTGCGCGTCGCGTCGTCGCGGTGGCAGCAGTGGATGCTGCCGATGGCGTTGATCTTCAGTCTGTCGTTCAATCTCTGGATCTATTTCGGCCTGATGCGCAGCGATCCACGGGTCTACGATCGCTTTGATCGAATAGAGACGGTCATGGCCCAGATTGCCCGTCTGCCTGCCGCCAGCCCCGATCCGGTCAGGCAACGGGTCGCGGTTTATCTGCCCAAGGAATGGCTGGCCAGTGACACCGTGCGCTTTCTGACCGCGAATCTGGCCCAACCGCCGCAGGCGTTAACCGCCGCAACTCGCCCAGAGTCTGATGCGATTGTTATCTTGCCGGCCAGCGCCAATGCCGACTGGGTGGCGCTCGCGCTGACAGCGCTGGGGCCGGACGCGGTGGAGATTGAGTCGACGCCAACCCTGCCCGCCGGGAGCGAGCCGTTGGTGCGGGTCTTTGCCCGTGGCGCGGCAGCCATTGCAGCGCTGAGTGAACCATGACATCTGCATATCGATTGACAACTGAACAGGCGGCAGTGGCGCGGCTGGTAAACCATGGTTTGTTGACGCCGTTTCCCGATCCGGTGAGCGCTGCTGGCGCACTCTGCGGGGTGCAGGCCCAGATTCTGCCGGCGGCTGGCCTGGCGCTCTGGAATCGCGCCGCGCATTTCACGGCAGCGCATCTTGATCATCTGCTCTACACCGAGCGGGCGCTGGTGCGGATCTGGGGGCAACGGCACACGCTGCATCTCTATCCGGCCACAGACTGGCCCCTGATCTACGCGGCTGAGGCCGGACGCGCAACCTACTGGGAACAGGAAGCGGTGCGCGACGGCTGGGAGGCTGCCGACTATGCGGTATTTATCGATCAGGCTGCGCAGCATCTCTTCGCGCGCGAGACGATGGGGCGGCGTGATCTACAGGCGCTCTTGCCGATGATCGATGATCGTCATCTGTCAGGATGGGGGGGAATCTTCGCTATTCTGGCCCGGCGGGGGCTGGCATGTCATGCGGAGCCGCGGGATGGTGAAGCGCGCATGGCCCACCGCCTGCGCTGGTTACCCGATCTGCCGTGGGATCCGCCGCTGCCTGATCAGGCGAATGCGCAGATGGTGCGTCGCTATCTGGCAACCAGTGGGCCGGCCACGAGCGCAGACATCAGTTACTGGCGGGGGCGTCCGCAAGCCGAGGTGAAGCGCTGGCTGGCGCAGCTCGGCGCGGAAGTAACGCCGGTGACCGTTGACGGCCAACCAGCGTGGTGGCTGACAACCGCGCTGGATCAGGTCAACCATCTGCCATCACGCGCCGATCTGGCGCCCCGTTTGCTGGGACGCTTCGATCCGCTGCTGTTGTCTACGCGCGCCAAATCGTGGCTGATCGACGCTGCGGTGTATGATCGAGTCTGGCGTCCGGCAGGGCATATCGAGGCCACGCTATTCGTTCGCGGACGGATCGTCGGCACGTGGCGCTATGACTGGAAAGGCGCAACACTGATGGTGACGTTGCGGCCATTTGCGCCGCTGGAACCGGCCATTCGCGCGCAGCTTGAGACGCAGGCGGCAGGCGTGGCCGCTCATTTCAATGCGCCCCTGGGAGATTGTCGATGGGAGGAGTAGAGGAGTGGCGGCTCTTGCCGCCGGCGCAAGGTGACCCGGCTACCGAACTGGCAGCAGGGTCGGCGATGCTGGGCGGGCTGGTCACGTCGCCGCGTCCTGCTATCCGCTGGTATGCCGCCGGCAAGCGCATGGCGCTGGTGATCGGTTCCGGCCAGAAACTGAATGAAGTCGATCGGGCAGCGCTGGCGCGAGCAGGGATGACCCTGCACCGGCGGGCAAGCGGCGGCGCGGCGGTACTCTTTGCGCCCGGCCTGTTGATGCAGGATATTGTCCTGCCTGTCCACCATCCCCTGGCCCATCCTGATGTCAGCGAGTCGTACCGCTGGCTGGGCGAGGTCTGGCAGGCGACGATGGCGCTATTTGGCGTTGCGACTGATCTGATCTCCATCCCGGCAGCGCGCGCCGATCGGGTAACGCTCGATCCACTCACGGCGCGGGCATGTTTTGGCGGTCAATCGCCGTATGAAGTGCTGGCAGGGGGACGAAAGCTGGTTGGGTTTGCCCAGATCCGGCGACGCGAAGGCGCGCTCTTCCAGGTTGGCGTCTACACGCGCTGGCCGGGAACGCACCTGGCGGCAGTGCTGGCGCTGACTGAAGACGAACGTTCGACTCTGATCAAGCGGTTGGCCGAGCGTGTCACCGATCTGGCGACCGTCTGTCGCCAGCCGCCCGATCTGACCGCGCTGGCCGCGGCGTTTGCGACCGTATTGCGCCAGCGTTACCACATTCACCTCATCCCGACCGATTGGCGCGCAGACGAACGAGCCATCATGGAGGCGCAGAGCCGTTTCGCGCCGCTGGCGCTGGAAGGATGATCCGTTATGGCACGACTCATTCTGTTCACGCTCTTGCTGTTGATTCTTACCCTTCTCAGCGGATGCGACCAACCTGAACCAATCGTTTCGCCGTGGTCGCCGGTCGGCGCGCAGCCAACCATCTTGCCCAGCGTCACGCCAGAGCCATCGCCGGGCGCAACCATCGCGCCGCTTGTTGCCGTGATGGAACCGGTCAGGCCAACGCCAACCCCCAGCCTGGCCGAGCTGGCCACCCAAATCGATGCCTACCTGCGCGATCTGACCGATAAAGGTCAGTTCCGTGGGGCAGTGCTGGCCGCAACCAGAGAACGGATCCTGGTCGCGCGCGGGTATGGTCTGGCCAATGTCGAGCGCAATCTGCCCAATACGGCCCAGACCCGTTTTCGGATCGCTTCAATCACCAAACCGATCACGGCGCTGGCGATTATGCAGTTGCAGGCGGCAGGGAAGCTCGATGTCAATCAATCGGTCTGCCGTTATCTGCCTGATTGCCCGCGCGCCTGGCAACCGATCACGCTCCACCATCTGCTCACCCACACCGCCGGCATTCCCAACTACACCGACTTCGCCGACTTTGAGCAGGTCGAGCGCTTGCCGGTCACGCCTACGCAACTCGCGGCTCGTTTTCGCAATCTGCCGCTCGATTTTGCGCCCGGCACCGCATTCCGCTACGGCAATTCCAGCTATGTCGTGCTGGGACTGGTGATCGAAGCGGTCAGCGGCCAATCGTATGCCGATTATGTGCGCGATCAGATCTTCGTTCCTGCCGGCATGAGCGATAGCGGCTATGATAGCGGCGATGCCTCGGCGTTGAATGGCACGGTTGGCTATCTGGGGCCGGGCGCCGAACGCGCGATTCCGATTGATACCAGCAACCTCTACAGCGCGGGGGGATTGTATGCAACGGTTGAAGACCTCTACCGGTTTACGCGCGCCCTAGAGACGGGTAAATTGCTGCCGGCGGCCCTGCTTGAACGGATGTACACGCCAGAGCGCAACAACTATGGCTATGGCTGGAAGATTGAAACCCGCAATGGTCAGCGCGTGATCTATCACCCCGGTTTTATCTCAGGCGCGGTCACCCATCTGGCCTTCTATCCCGACAGCGGGAATGTGGTGGTCGTTTTGAGCAACATGGAACGCGCTAACGCCGACGCGATCGCCGCGGCCATCGGGGCAATGTTGCCGTAGGGCTGTCCATCCATGCCCTGTCATTGCGCGGGCGCGCAGCGCCCGCAGCAATCTCCCGCTTTAGCGCGTGATATGCCTCATCGCCCATTCCTTGCGCGCGAGGTGGAGATTGCCACGCCGCGCAAAGCGCGGCTCGCAATGACATGGGGGGAGCAGGAGAGTGCTACGCCGCGCGACGATCCCGTCTTCCCCTACAACTGCCCGCTCTCGCCCCAGCCGGCAATCTGTTCACGGTAGGCGGGATCGGCGTACCGAGCCGGATGGAAAGCGGCGGCGTAGGCGGGCAGCGGTTGTTCGGTGAGGTAGGCAGCCAGCAGTTCGGCTGCCGCGCAGGCCGCCATAATGCCATAGCCGGCCAGCGCCCCAATCACGAACGCGCCCTCTACCGGCAACGGCCCGATCAGCGGGCGATTCTCCGGCGTGCAGGTGTAGTAGCCGCCATCGAGATACGCGCGCGGCAGCCGGGTCAGGTACTGGCGCAGACCGGGGAGCATGACCGCCATGCCGCGCAACGCAATCTCGAAGAAGCTATCGTCGAGCGGCAGGGGAAACTGTGCCGCGCGTTGGGTCGGATCGTGGGGATGATAGTCCCACAGGAGCAAGACCTGCTGACTGCCGCCTTCGCCTTCGGGACGGCAATGGACACCGGCTGGCAGCGCATCGGCCAGCCAGGCCGTTGCCGGGTCGGCGCGCAGATCGGCCCGTTCCTCCTCACTCCATCCGAGATCAACCGGATCGCTCCAGATCAAGAGCGGCGCTGATCGCGGGATTACGCCCAGATGATCGACAAAGGCTGCCTTGAGATGAAGCTGGTTATGCACCGGCAGATCGACGCCGAGCAGATCGCCGACTGCGGCCAGGTGCGGGCCGGCGGCGTTGACCACGCGCGGCGTTGCAATAGCGCGCGTCTCGGCTGGCGTTGCAATGGTGACCCCGTTGACGCGCCCGCCCTGCTGCGTGATGGCGATCAGCTCTCCGCGGATGATCGTCACCCCCGCGGCGCGGGCTTCTTCCAGCAGCAGCGCGCCAAGTTGTTGGGCGCTCAGCCAGCCGCAGCGACGTGTGTGCAGGACTGCCGTCGTGTCGGGTGAAAGCGCAGGAAAATGGCGGTGAATCAGCGTCGGATCGAGCAACAGATCGGCGCCTGTAGGCGCATCCTGCCAGGCATGGGCAGAAGCCGGCTGGTATGCCGAGACCGCGTGGTCATGCACGCGCAGCGGGCCGGCGCCGGCCATTGCCATCTGTATGCCCTGAGCCTGCCATTGTTGCGCGCGGCTGGCGCTGGCCGTAGCGTAGAGATAGCCGCGCCGGTTGAGCCGAATCCGATTGGCGCTGGAAAGGGCCAATTGTTCGAGCAGGTCAATGCTGCGGTTCATCAGCCCGACCATCGCCTGATCGGGCCACCAGTTGCGATAACACTCGGTTGATTTGTCGCTGGTCAACGCCAGCGGATCGCCGGCTTCGACCAGCATGATATCGCGCCAGCCGTGTCTGACGACCAGATGGTGGGCGACAGCGACGCCGGCAATCCCGGCGCCGCAGATAACAATGGTTGCGGTTGATGGCATAGCGTGGTATCCTGCAATCTCTGAGAGAACCTGTTCTCTGGCAGCAACTCGCCTGGGAAGAGTCTGGTATTCGTCACCGATTATAGTCGATTCCGCATCAGCAGCTCACCGACCACTGCTCGCCTCGATTGGGTGCATTCCTCATCTCGGCGCCAATCGCCGCAACCGCCCTGTGCCATCTCACGACCCCGCAGCCAGCATGTACATCAATGTCATTGTGCGCTGCGCAGTGTGGCAGTGCCTGGCTTAGGCGCCCGGATGATGCTCACGGTCTGCCTGCCGCGATCATGAGAGATTGCTGCGGGCGCTGGCGCGTCCTCTCGATCCCGCAAAATTACTCCTGGCAGCGGTCTCAGTGCCGAATATCATGTACCTTGATTGCTAGTTAGCGTTCGTGATCGCTAGCGCGATGAGCGACGCGACGACCGGAGGGGCGAAGCATGCGTCGCCCCTTCCCAGCCTGCGTTGGTGCGCGCGTGGAGCCGTTGGATGCCCATCTTCTCGGCCTGACTGTTGACCGTCTCAATCGCGCGA
>FWPU01005139.1_pt1 | contig 29051 bp, 22 predicted proteins | sample 2228361 | NCBI WGS metagenome assembly FWPU01 (sample SAMEA103939777, study PRJEB20133) | metagenome | reverse complement strand
TCGATGATGCTGAGGCGGGCATGGGCCAGCCCCAACGGTCCCAGCAGCTCGACCCGTGACTGATCGGGACCCCGGTGCCGGAGGACGGCGATCATCCGCTCCAGCACCTTCCGTTCGGGCGTCTTCGTGGTCTTATTCAGGATGCCGGCGATACCGCACACGAGTTGGGCGTTCCGTTCTCCTCGTCGGCTGTTTGGGAAGAAAAGCGATCCTACCGCTCAGGAATCCGGTCCCCCCGCTTGCAGGCGAGCGGCGCAGCGACACCGATCCTCTAGACCCGAGACCTCACAGCGCTCGCCCCGTCCTCTGCAACACCCACCGCGCCAAGGCGCGCAGCCAACGCTCGGTGCGGCCACGGGCACGGAAGGGGATGGCGCGGCTCAGCCGTTCGGCGTCTTCCGGGTCAAGCTGCCAGCCGACGGCCCCGCAGTTTTCGTCCACATGTGCCACCTGACTCGATTGGAACAGCACCACCACGTGCGGATGGCGAAGGCACCAGTTCAAAGCCACCTGGACTGGAGTCCTGCCGTACTTTCGCGCCACCTCGGCCAGGGGCCCCCCACCACGATGCTCGGGACCGGAAGCCAAGAACGGCAGATTCCTTAGCGGGCTGTAAGCAACGACGGTCACACCCTGTCGTCGGCAGAAGTCGAGGAGTCCGGAGATCTCAATCGTGCGCTCCACCAGGGAATAGCGGACCTGGTTGGAGACGATGGGATGTCGCTCACAGGCCTCCTGGGCGCGCTTCTGGAGACGGGGAGAGAAGTTGCTGACTCCGATGAATCGGACTTTGCCGCTGTCCACCAGTTCCTCCAGGGCGCCGACAGTCTCAGTGAGGGGGACAGTGGTGTTGGGCCAGTGGAGCTGGTAAAGATCGATGTAGTCGGTGCGCAGTCTCCGCAACGAACTTTCGGCAGCCCGTAGCAGCTCCCGCCGCCGGAAGTGTCTTGGCAGGGCTTTGGTCGCCAGGAACACGTGATCTCGGATTGGGTGGAGGGCCTCTCCGACCAGTTCTTCAGTCCCGTACGACTCGGCCGTGTCAACGAAGGAGGCTCCCAGTTCCACCGCGCGGCGAATGGGCTCGACACCACCGCGATGCCGCCACGTTCCTATCCCCAGAGCGGGAATCAGGGTGCCGGTGGTTCCTAACGGGCGCTGTACCATCCGCTTCGGGGCTCCCGGGCTGGGATTGCGGCTTCCCGCCCGTGATGGCCGCTACTCCGCCGGAACGGAAAACACCAAGCCGAGAGCCGAAAACAGATCAAAGCCACATCTTGCGCAGATAAAATGCCTCGGCATACTTGAGCCCCGCCTCCACGCCGCGCAGGCGGAGAAGACCGCGGAAAGTCTCCTCGTCGTACCACCGTCGGTTCCGTTGCGACGGGAAATGCTCCATCAGGTGGCGGATCTTTCTGTCGACGAGCTCCGCAGGCAACTCCACAAAGCAGTTGGGCGCCCCCAAGTCCCCATCGTACTTGGGCACTTCGTATTCCAGGATGAGGTGCCTACGGAAGGTATTCCAGGTCAGCTCGTTGAGGAGGCGATGATCCTGGTGAAGATCGCCGCGCGTGTGGGTGAAGATGAGATCGGGATCAAATTCACGCTTGAGCTGTTCGAAGCGTTCCTTGATTTCACCGCCTTGGTAAGGGAAGAAGCCATCCCGGAAGGAATGAATTTCGATCTCCGAGTCAGCTGCGTCCGACAGGAGCGACTCGGCGCTTTGCCGGGCCTCGATCATGCGGGGACCGGCAGCACCGAAGACCAGCCACCTCACCGACGCTCCCCGTGCAGAGGCCAGTTTGAGGACCGTCCCGGCACAGCCGATCTCGAGGTCGTCGGCGTGGGCGCCGAGACAGAGCAATCTCACCGGGCGATCCAGCGAAGGGAGGACGAAGTTCATCTCGAAGTCACCGCTGCCAAGCCTGCGGCTTGGGCGGCAGCTTTTCGGATCGCAGGTAAAGCACTGAGTCAGCCGTGAAAGGAGACTGGAAGTCCCGCTGCTCTCCACCGCGGACGGAGCCTGTGGCCAAACTCTGATCGTGATTCGGGTCGAACCACTCGACGCCAAAGTTCCCAGCTTCGCGTTTCAGGTTCACCCTCACCGACCCACCCAACGGGAGGTAAACAAGATACTCTTGGCCGGCTGCCGCCAAGCAGTACCTTGACGAGGCCAGGGACGGTTCCGGAACTGCGGACGCCAGGTCAAGCCTCTCCGCCCATCGCCTGGTTTGAGCCAAGGAGCGCCGGATGGGTTCCCAGCGGGGATCGAAGGCATTGGCCAGTACACGGCCGTCGTACGGATCCATGAACAGGGTATTCAGGCCCCGGGTGAAGCACTTCCAAACCCAGCTTTGGCTGCCCCCGATGCCCCACAGGTGATCAGTGTCCGCAACGACCACCTTGCGTCCATCGGCCGGCGGTGGATCGTCCCGATAATCATCCGGCTCCCAAAGCCAGTCTTCGACGATATCCCACAGCCGGTCCGGGCGTGAGGTCGGGGGATCCGCGTTAGGCGAGATCCAGTCCGCTGCACTGTCCCAAAGAGTGCTGTTGCTCCCTCCCCGATACTGCACAGTCATCCCGATCGGATGTTGCCTGGGTTTCCCCAGTTGATAATCCCGGAGGTAGCGAATCATGTGATACTGCCACTCCGTTGAAGTGAGATCCGCCTCGTTGCAGATCTCGTAAAGGACGTTGTCGAACCGATTGAGGGTATCAACGACTTTGCGAACGTAGCTTTCCTGAAGCCTCGTAATCTCCGGAACTGCCAGCGTGTGGACCTCAGTTCCGGAACCGTCCAAATTGCGATCGCCGGCAATTCCATTCACGTTGTTGGCGGGATGGAAGGGATGGCTCTCCCAAGCTCCAGGAGAGAACTGCAGCCCCCAGCCCTCGAAAAGCATGACCGCCACATAGATGCCGTGTTCGCCAAGCCTCTCGACGCGGTGCTGCAAGCGCTGGAAATACTCCTCATCGAACTGAGCCAAGTCAAAGCGGGGCTTCCCGTCCAAAGCCGTTCCCGGCCCCGTCCGTCTCCAGCAGAGCGGTCGAACATGGTGAAGTGCGGTCTTCATGTGGCCCAGGCCGTTACCCCGGGTGTCCCAGGTGGAAGACTCCCATGTCCACAGTCGCAGGAAATTGCCGGAATACCGCTGAAGGAACTGCAAGTACGAGTCAAAGTCGAATGGTTCCGGGGGGTCTGAGAGCCCCATGTCCAAGAGGTTCGACCAGGTGTGGATACCACTCAGGTAAACCACCCTCCCCTCCGGATCCTCAAAGTAACGTGGGTTCACGCGGCTTGGGCGCAGGGGCCCCCGCGCCGGCGTGAGGACCGCCTCCTGCGCCGGCGGCGAACCGCTCCAGGGGGGGCTTCCACCCCTGCCGGCCTGCCACATCCCGTAGCCGGCTGCCGCCAGGAAGCGGCGTCTGCTGAGTCGGGACCTCGCCACGAACCGTCCTTGCTCCCCGTCGACAGCCCTACCGGTCACACCCCGTTCCTGCGCCAAACCTGCCATGGCGCCGCACCCTTCGACCAGAGGTCCTCCAGTTGCTGCCGCTCCTTGAAAGTGTCCATGCAGGCCCAAAAGCCCTCGTGCCGCAAGGTAACCAGCTCCTGTTCCCTGATGAGACGCTGGAAAGGTTCCTGGACAAGATCCTCCTTGGGGCCAAGATAGTCGAAGATCCGCCGACTGAACACAAAGTACCCCCCATTCACCCAGCTTCCGCTCTCGGCGATATGGCTGATTCCTGTTACATAGCCCCCGTCGCTCACCTCGACGAGATGAAAACTTTGACTGGGGCGCACGGAAAGGAAACACGCAGTGCGACCGAAGGAACGGAACGTCTCGATGAGCCGGTCGAGGTCGAGGTCGGTCAATCCGTCCACATAGTTGGCGAGAAACACCTCTTCGCCTTCGAGGTGCTTTTGAACGGCCCGCAGTCGCTCTCCGACCGAGGCCCTCACCCCGGTGTCGACAAAGGTGATGCTCCAATCACCGAAGTCACGTCCCAGGAGCTCGATCTTGCGTCCCCCTTCCGACAGGACGAAATCGCTGGAAAGAGCTTCGTTGTATTCGATGAAGTACTTCTTGATCCACTCCGCCTTGTGGCCGAGGCAGAGGATGAAATCCTTGTGGCCAAAGTGGGCGTAGTATTTCATGAGGTGCCAGATCAACGGATTATCGCCAATCGGAACCAATGGTTTGGGAATACTCTCGGAATATTCCCGAAGCCTCAAGCCCAGCCCTCCGCAAAACAAAACGACCTTCATTCTCGCCCTCCCCCGAAGACGGAACTGAGCCTATCTGCCGACACGCGGCGAATGCGTCACTTCCACCTCTCCAATTTCTTCGTGAAACGCCTTCTCCCGGCTCTTTGAGAAGGTGGGATTGCAGGCCGAACATGAAGATCCGTTACCTCGGCGGTTTCCGGCAACTGCACTGCGGCCGCTACCATCGTCGCGATATCCTCCGCCTGCAACAGAGTTCGCGGCGTATAGGCAACACCTTCCTTGCCGCACAGCTCTCGTTGGAGCCGGCTCGCGGTTCTGCCGGGGAAAACGCTCAACACCCGGATACGGGAAGGACCGAGTTCCCGTCGCAACCCGTCCGCCAAGCCCTTCAAAGCGTGTTTCGTACTGGCATAGTGCGCAGTGTACGGAGACGGGTTGTTCACGATGCTGGAGTTGATGAAAACAACATACCCTCGGCTGAGCACCAGAAGGGGCAGCAGCCGCGCGGTCAATATAAACGGTGCCAACACGTTGACCCGCCACTGACGCTCAAAATCAGCAGGCGTAACGGCGTCGAGCGCCCCGTAGCTATGAGTACCGGCCGCATGGACAAGAGCGTCAAGCCGGGAGAGCCTTGCCAAGATCCGGTCCGCAGCAAGCCCGGTAGCGTCAGGGTCTTCGAAATCTACTGTCTCCGTGTGCAACTCGGGGCCGCACGTGGCAGCTCTGCTCCTCAACCTCGCCCGGTTTCTGCCGAGCAGCACTAATTTCCAACCCACGCCGGCCAGCCGATCCGCGATTGCACCTCCGATGGCGCCGGAGGCGCCGGTGATCAGCGCGGTGCGGACGGCTCCCGTCGGGTCCGGCGAAAGTCTGCGCGGGTCCATAGGCTATGACTTTTCCTCTTGCCCTGGATCCAGCCTTTCGAGAAGACCATGCCGCTCGAGGAGGCGGGCAGCTTCCGCAACCGTGCGGAAGGGCAAACCTGAACGTTCGGCAATCGCCAAGAGTGAATGTCGCCCATCGGACAGGTTCAGGACCCAGCGAAGAGCGGCGGCAAAACGGTCTCCTTCGCCACCCCCATCGGTTGGCGGGTACAAGCCCCGGCGACCCAGATGGGGCTCACCCATCGGCTTGAGGTTGCGGTAAGACGCATTACCCTCGATCACTTCAACCACCTGGCTAAGGACGGACAACGCCCCTACCAGCGAATGAGAGCTGACTGCACTCAGGTCGTCCGCAGAGCTGTGGTATTGCGGATAATCAGCCATGCAACTCCGGCTCAGCCTCCCCACCGGAAGATCAAACCCTGGTGAGCAATACTGTCGCTCATCGTAACCATCCGGCGAAAAGTCCCTGATCAGGTTCTCGGGGCCCAGTTGCCGGAGGATTTGCGAGACAACGCGATCGATTTCGGCATCGCCGCGACGGCTGCGCTTGTAACAGAACGGTCCGGGGTCGCCAAGACAGGTGAGGACCAGCCCGTACCGGATCCCGGCCAGACGGTTGGTATTGCGACTCAGCCAGACCAGGGCGCCGATCGTGCCCGGCGCAAAGATGAATCGGTAGGTGTGACGGAGGCGGCGGGTCTCGGATAACGACCTTGCCAGGAAAGTAGCGACCACCACTGCGGAAAGGTTGTCGTTGGCAAGAGAGGGGTGGCACACATGTGCGGAGAACAAAACCTCCTGGCCGGATTCCCCAGGCACCACGCATTCGCCATAGGTGAGATGCCCGGGTGCGAGGCGGCTCTCGATACAGACATCGTATTCCGCTGAGGGATCCAAGCCTTCAAGCTGGGAATGAGTAAGACAGAACCCCCAGTCTTCGCGGTAATAGGAAGTCCGGTAGGGAATCCAGTCCGGATGGTCGGGAAGGGTGAACAGGTGGGGGCGCAGCTCGGTGAAGGACATCCGGCGCCGCACCGGGATACTGTAGCTGACCACGTGGAGGTTGCAGCGCTTGAAGTCTACCAGCCGCCGTCCGGTGGTGTCCGCGATCCAGGCATCGTTGATGTTCCACTCGAGAGGCACCGTCCAGTCGAAAACCTGCTCGCCGCTGGGAACTTCGTGAATCTTCAAAGGAATGTATTCCCGAAGTATCTGAAGCGTAGCCCGGACGCCGTCCCCGGTGATGCTCCTCACAATCGGAAAGAGTCTCTCGATCAGATGACTCATTTCCCTGCGGATCTCGGCGCTGGATTGGGATGATCCCATCGATATCACTGGAATCTGTTGCTGTGTGTAAAACCAACGCCCAGAGACAGCTTACCTCGAGAATTCGCCGTGTGGCGTCCAGAGTTCGCAGACCTCTTTGAGCCTCCAAACCGTTCCAGTCGGCACGGCGACAGGACTACCCAGACACTCGGGGCTCAAAACACTCGGGGCTCAAAGTCAGGCCAGCTCTGGTCTTTCTTCGAAATCACGGTCGGCGGTATCGGCCATTCTATGGCGAAGCTGGGATCGTCCCACCTTACCCCCGCCGAGCACTCGGGATGATAAAACTCACTCATCTGGTAAAAAACTTCCACTTCGTCCACCAGCGTTTGGAATCCGTGAGCAAATCCCTTGGGAACAAAGAGTGCCAGGTGGTCGTCCTCCGACAACTGGACGGCAAACCATTTCTTGTACGTCAGAGAAGCAGGCCGAAGGTCGATAATCACATCGTAAAGCGCTCCCCGGGAACACCGCACCAGCTTGCATTCCCCATAGGGAGCTTTCTGAAAATGCATTCCACGCACTGTACCCCGGCGGCGCGTGAAAGATACGCTGCATTGTACGATGGAGACATCCAGTCCCCGGGCTTTGAACTCCCGAGCACACCAGATTCGGGCGAAATAGCCCCGCTCATCTTCAACGGGCTCCGCGCGAATCAGCCAAGCGCCCTCCAGGGGGGTCGGTTCAAAGTGCATCACTCGATAGTAGGATTCGGGATTGGAATAATGAATCTGCCTCCCCACTCGCGGATGCCGGCCAAAGAGGACATGATCTCATCCTTGAAATTCCAGGGCAAAATCAAGACATAATCCGGACGAGTCTCGAAGATCTTTTGCGGGGCATAGATCGGAATCCTTGTCCCAGGAAGATACTTGCCCTGTTTGTAAGGATTCCGATCCACCGTGTACTCGATGAAATCCGTCCGGATTCCACAGTAATTGAGCAGAGTGTTGCCCTTTCCCGGGGCTCCATAGCCGGCGATCCGTTTTCCGTCTTCCCGTAGACTGATGAGAAGAGACAACAGCCGTCGCTTGGTCTCGGCGACCCGCTCTGCGAAATGGGAGTAGGTTTGCAAGCTCGTTATGCCGAAGCGATCTTCCTCTTCCAACAGCTCATGGACCCTGGGCGACTCAGGATAGGTGCATGACTCGGCCCGGGAGAGATAGCAACGCAACGATCCCCCATGGGTTGGCAACTGTTCCACGTCGAAAACACGAAGCCCGTGACTTTCGAAGATGCTTCGACTGGTGGTGAAGGAGAAATATGAAAAGTGCTCATGATAGATCGTGTCGAACTGGTTTTCCTCCATCAGGCGCACGAGGTGGGGGAACTCAAGGGTGAGGACTCCTTCAGACTTGAGGATCTCCCGCAGGCCGGAGACGAAATCCCTCAGATCAGGGACCTGGGCCAGAACGTTGTTCCCCACCACCAGATCGGCCGTCCGACCTTCCCTTTTCAGCTCATCGGCCAGTTTCTTGCCGAAGAAGCGAACCAGGGTAGGGACTCCTTTCTCCTTCGCCGCCTTCGCCACGTTCGCCGCCGGCTCGATCCCCAACACCGGAATACCCATCCCGACGAAGTGCTGCAGCAAGTAGCCGTCGTTGCTGGCGACTTCGACGACGAGACTGTCGCTTCCGAGCTTGAAGCGAGCACGAGCCATGGTGGCGAACTCTCTCGCATGCTCCACCCAAGTGCGGGAATAGGAGGAGAAGTAGGCATATTCGCTGAAAATATCCTCGGAAGGTACGAACACTTCCAACTGCACGAGAAAACACTCGCTGCAGACGAGGGGGCGAAGAGGGTAGAACATCTCGCCTTGGCGGAGTCTGTCCGCCGGAACGTAACTCTCACACAAGGGGGACATCCCCAAGTCCACCAATACTTGGCGCAGTTCGGCTTCACAAAACCGACACCGCGGGGTTGCGACTCTGCCTTCGTCCCGCGCGGGTTCCATCAAATTCAATTACCTCCCCCATTCTTGACCAGGCTGGAAAGCCTGCGATACTGATTCTCAAGGCGGCTCCGGAACAAACGCTTTCGATCCTGCAGAGTCATTCCAACCGCTGCTGATCTGGAAACGAGCAGCTGCAAACGTTCCCATAACAGCTTGGCATTCACCCGTTCCACCGGCACGCACCAATCCTCGAGGCCGAGCGATTCCATGAGAAACGTGATCTTGGGGTGATAAGAGATCGCCAGGATCGGTTTCTCCAGTAGTCCGGCAAAGATCGCGCCGTGCAGTCGCGTTGTCACTACCGCGTTGCAGTCGCCAAGTTGGCGGAAAACGTCGTGCCAGCCCGTCACCGGTTCCAAGACGATTCGCTCAAGACACTCCCCAGGAACCTGTCCTAGCAGTCTCTCTCGGAGGTCCTCGATGAAAACGGGATCCATCCTGGTTTGCGTCGGTACCAGTCGCACCCGATAGCCGGAGGTCAGCAGGATCGATGCGAACTCAGCCATCACAGTCAGATAGGTCCCGTAAACGATTTCGTCAGGGTTCTCCCACCATCCGGTCTTCCGGTACGGAAGACCTATCAGGCCGACGGTACGTCCCGGCGCATCCGCCCGCCGCTCTCGCCGACCTTCCTCACCGGGCTCCATTCCCCAAACCAAGTCGGGGGCCACCGGAATATCATTCAGGTTCGTGACACTGGCCAGGAGCCGTTTCGACCCCTCGTCCCGCACGGAGGCGTAGCTTGCCAGCCGCAACGACGTCCTCAGAAAGAGCCGGCTCGACTTGGCGGAAAGGGGGCCGGCGCCGGAGCTGAGCACGATCCATGGAATTCCCCGCAGGCGGCATAGCAGGGACCATTTCAGGAGTGTGTAGGGAAAGTTCGAGGGGCCGCCCCAAGCATCACAAAGAGGCCCCATGCCGGTCACGACCATCAAATCGACATCCCGCAAGGCCTGCCAAGCGCGAAAGAGGAAACCAGCTTCCAGCAGGAACGCCGCCGCCGGTCGCACGAAGCGGTCCACCGCGGGCATCTTCTCAAGGAGTTGTTTGAGGCGCTCCCTGCTTCCCGCAACCGCGCCTTCCCCCGCCCTTTCCGTGGTGTCCGGGATCACCCAGGCAGCACCAGTTCCACGCTTCAAGGGAAATGCGGGGAAGCGATGAAGTGTGGCCGAAGCTCGAGGATTGATGGCGAAACCCACGAACGTGGCATCGGGGAAGGAGCGGGCAAGGCCCTCCCGGGCGGCTCTGACGGTGGCCTCGTTTCCGAGGTTGGCGCTTCCATGGTAACCCCACAAACCTATTCGGGGATTGGGTCCCGTGCTGCGCCTCGCCATAGCCATAGCTATATGAGCGACAGGGGATGCGTCATGTTGGTTTCCCGGAGACTCAACCGCGCCATCGCAAGCTTTCGTCCAGCTTGCCTGCCTCCAGGAGCTTCCTGATCCGCCGGACCCTTTGGAAACGGGTGCCCTCCAGGTCTTCGAGGCGAAAGCTCACACGCTGATATGCCTGGTGAAGCTGCTGGGCTCCCCTGCGGGCATCCCATTGGGGACGGTAGGTGGGCACTCTGCAGAGCAGCCGGGTGCAGTCCACCCGATAACAGCGACTGTCTGGACCCGCGTCCGGACTAAGAGTCACCCGACAGTCACCGACGACTTGCGCCACGATCTCCGCCAGCTCCCTGATCTGGTAATTGCAGGCGTCGGTTCCCACATTGAAGGCCTCCCCGCGGACGATCGCGGTCGGCGCTTCCAGGAGGGCCAGGAAGGCGCGACCAATATCCTCGATGTGGACGATCGGACGCCAGGGGGTCCCGTCGCTCAGCAGGAGAACCCGGCCTGTCGTCACCGCCCAAGCCACCAGGTTGTTCAGCACGACGTCACATCGCAGTCGCGGAGACACTCCGTAGGCGGTTGCACAGCGAAGGAAGACGGGACTGAAGCGCTCTGTCACCAGCTTTCGTAACTCCCGTTCCGCCAGGACCTTCGACTCACCATAGGGAGTCAGCGGCCGGAGCTCGGCTTCCTCCTGCACGACACCTTCGCCCGCCGCGCCATAATTCGAACACGAGGAAGCAAACAGGAATCGTCTGACGCCCGCCTGTCGAGCTATTTCCGCAAGTCTGACCGTGGCCCGGTAGTTGATTTCGAGGGTGATCTGAGGATCCAGATCGCCCAAAGGGTCGTTGGAAAGGGCCGCGAGGTGAATGACGGCATCCACACCTTCGAGGTCGGGCCGTTCGATGTCCCGCACATCCTTTATCTTCTGCCGTAACCCGCTCGGTTGCCGCTCGCCCGGGGCACCAAAGTCACAACCTCGATAGAAATCGGTATCCACACCGGTCACCCGATACCCTCCCTGCAGGAGCATGGGAGTAATTATCGAACCGATGTACCCCCGATTGCCTGTCACCACTACGTGGCTAATGCCTGTCTCCCAATGGCGATCGCTGATCGATTGCTTCACAGCGCCTCCTCAAGCGTTGCTCGACCCGACCGTACCTCAGCGGGCTGGTTGGGAAGTCGGCGTGCTACGCCGGATCCGGAAAACCGTGGCGTAACGGATATGCCAGTCGGTGCGCTTTCTGTCGAGTGGTTCCAATCCCCAGTACTTGAACGGCCAGTCTTCCCGGAGAAGGCGGTCGCCTTCGTGAATCTCCTCCAGGTCCTCCAGCACGGGCTCCCAGCCTTCGCATTGGACAACCCTTGTCTTCACGTCAAGATCGACACCGGAGACAACCAGGTAACCACCTGGTGCCACCAGACGGCCCAACTTGCCCAGACAGAGTTCCGCTCTGGCGGGCTCCATGTGGCAGAGGAACGTGTTCGCCACGACCATATCTTGAGGCCCCAAAACTTCGACCAGATGCGGATCCGTAGCGTCCCCCTGCCGCCATTCGATGTCTTTGGTGAGCCACCGCTTTACCCTTACCTCCTCGCCGGCTCGATCGAACATTTCTCTGAGCTCGTCTTCGGTCAACCGAGAGCAAATGGGATAGATCTGGTCGTCCGGACCAGTCAAACGGTAAGTACCCGCTTCCGCGTACTGCAGGACTTCCTCTGAGATATCCACAGCCTGGATCCTGAGTGCCAAGGCTGGGTGGTACTTTCGGATTACCCAAACCAGGGAGTAAACTTCTGCGCCCTTGCTGCAGCCCAGCACCGCGATCCGAAGTGCGCCAGGTTTCGATGGAACAGTCCGCCCTGCCAGCCTGCCGATCAACTCAAGCTGCGGCCGGTTCCGAAAAAAGAAAGTTCCGTGGTTCTGCCGGCGGGTGGTGCGCGAGCAGACGAGCCAGTGCAAGAGGCGCCCGTACGTCTGAATGAGGCCCATCCGGCGCAGCTTTTCGGGAGTCACCGCCCAGAGCCTCCGGTTAACGCGAAGCCACATCGCTATGGGATGAACTGTGGTGAAGTTCCGGATTCGTCTTCCCCAGGTTGTGCGACCGCTGTTCGGGCTGGTGATCAGCAGCTCCTGGCGCCCGGAAACAGCTTCCGATCTAGTGCGTCTCTCCATCGCTCTAACGCCGGGGTCATGCGACTGGGTTGCCCGGAGCGTCAGATGGTCTCACACGACGCCGGCTCCCTCAACCGTGGCAGGGGCTCCCCTGAGGTAGCGCAGTGATCGGGTTACCTCCCCGATCTCACGGCGCAGTCCGCCCCATACCAAAAGCAGTCCGCCGGCCACTGCTCCACTCACCGCCAGGAGGAGGGCCAACTTAGGCAACAGTTCGAGCTGTATGTCCAGGATGCGTACGAGGCGAAGGGCGGCAAAAAGGGCCAGGCCCACCAGGAGCGGCCGGTGGACACACCGCCACCACCCCCGGATGGTCAACGGACTCCTGCGGAAAGCCCACCACAGACACGGGAGTGGATGGATGAGGGTCGAATAGACGGTGTAAGAGACGGCAACCCCGAGGGCCCCCCAAGGCAGGCCTACCAGAAAGGACGCCACGATGGCGGGGGTTGCAACCATCGCCCAACGGAATTGGCGATCGGCTTGGCCTAAGGAAACCAAGACCCAACCTGCCGGGTAGACGACAGCCTGCACCGCACCCGCCAGCGCCAACGCTTGAAAAATGGGAACGGCTGCCCCCCATTGGGGCCCCAGCAAGAGGACGACGACCTCTTGGGACAAGGCAGCCAGCAGCAAGATGCCAGGGACGGTGGCGTATGCGAGAGTCCTGAGGGCTTTGTAGAAGTACCGGCAATACTCCCCGGGAGAGTGCTGGAGACGGCTCAGGGCCGGCAGCGCGACCGCGGAGAGCGGAGCGTTGATCTGCGAGATCGGCAGCATCAGCAAGCCGTAAGCCTTGGCGTACAGTCCCAGGGGACTCGGACCCCATACCTTGCCGATGAGGACGTTATCGAGGTTACGGGCGAAGTAGTTCAGCAAGTTGAACCCTGTAATATTGGATCCGAAGGCCAGGAGGGCGCGCATCTCACGCAGCGGGAACCGGAAAGCCGGCCGCCACCGGTACAGTACCCACGCCAGCACCATGCTGGTTGCTGAGGTGCCCAAGCTCATCATCACCAGGGCCCAGTAACCCAAGCCTTGCCACGCGGCCGCCAAGCCCACGAGGACTCCTATGAGAGAAGCTCCCACTTGGATGCCGGCAAGGGACGTGAACGCCATGTGACGACGGAGCAGGGCGAGGTGTTGGGCCGTCAAACCCTCCAAGAGGAAGACCAGGCCCAAGGCGGAGGTTATCCAAACCAGGCGTGGTTCGCCGTAGAACCAGGCCACCGCCGGTGAAAGCAAGGCTACCAATACCGTCAGGAGGCTCGAGACCAAAACGTTCGTCCAGAACAGCCCCGAGACCTGTTCGTGGGTGAGGTGGGCCCGCTGCACGGTAACCGTGGAGAGTCCCAAGTCCCTGAAGATGGCCGGCAGACCCATCAAGGCACGGACCATGGCCACCAACCCGAAGTCGGCGGGGGTTAGCAGGCGGGCCAAGATCATGGTCGCGCCGGTGTTCACGGCGAACGCAGTCGCTTGGGCCGCGACGGTGGCCGCGCCTCCGCGGACCGACCTCCGGCCGATGTCCTGAAGGGTCCGATCCGCCTCCCGGATCGCGTGGAACTGGGTCATCAATGTGTCCAACAGCTCCTGCGAGAACGGCAGGGCAGACTGTAACTAAGATCGACGCTTGAAATCATTTGCCGAGATGCTGAGTGCACCGAAGCGTAAGGCTTCAGCCACCGGGCAAATTCACGAAGGCTTATCTCCCGGAGATTTTGGCGGCGGGGTCAGGGAATGGCAGGAGGCCCGAAGCCCAGCGTGCCCAGCAGGCTTCGTTTCCACCTCCCGAGCCGGGCTCGCTGCCGCCGCAGCGGCCAATACACAAGGGAGAAAGTGCAGGCCACCCTTCGTCCTCTGGATAAATCACGAGAGCGCCAGATCGCTGCGAGGATGTCAACCAACATCCTGCTGTCTTCGAAGCGGGCACTCGCCGGCGTTCCCGTGGGTTCAACCCAGCGGAGCTTCTCTTCCGGCGAGAGGCGGCGAGTGTTCCGTTCATAGTCCCGCCGCAGGAAGAGAACCTCGGGGATCTGATACACCCGACCCCGGAGGAGAAGCTCAGCCATGAAGGTGACGTCTGATCCTGGGTACAACCGCATCAGACCGGTCTGTCGCATCCCATCAGCCCGCATGACGCCAAGCACACTCTCCATCAGCATCACGGACCGGAAGAAGCTCCGGAGCCGTCCTGCGGGATGAATTTCCGTACCGAACCGGTCCGGCGGTCTTTCGCGCAAGATGTTCCCGGCCGCATCGATGTCCCGTACTTTAGAGTAGCAGGCGACGATATCGGGATTCGACTCCAGAACCTCGATGCAGCGCTCGAGGAACTGTGGCAGGCAGACATCGTCAGCAGCCGCCCACTTAAAGTACCGGCCTGCGGCAAACCAGAAGGTGAGATTGTGATTGCGCGGGCCGCCGATATTCCGAGGATTGCGGTAATACTTGAACCTGGCATCCCGCTTGACATAGGCTGCGCAGATTTCAGGTGTTCGATCGGCCGACGCGTTGTCGCAGATGATCACCTCGAAGTCCCCGAGTGTTTGCTTGGCAAGGGAGTCCAGCGCCCGCTCGAGAAACGGCTCCCCGTTGTAGACGGGTAGACCGACGCTCACCAGCACCGGGCGGGACGACATTGTGAGGTTCGCTTGAAGGTGGGTTCGAAGTACAGATAGCCAGAGCCGGCGCGCTCCATCGCCGCCGTCAGAAATTCGGCGCAGTTGGAAGAAGCTTCACCATCGCAAGATCCAACAACAGCTGGTACTACGAGTTTCTCGAAACTTGTTTGGTATTAAACAAGAACAACTATGGGCTGCATCCTGCCAAGCGATTCGATAAACCATTCTCAAGCCGAAGCGTTTGTGAGAAACCAAGCCCTCTGATCCCGCATCTGTCGATTAGAGCGCCCAATTCCAAAGGGAACTCGTGCTTGCTCTGACGACACGGCACATCAACTCTCGGCCTCCGGCGACGGACCTTGGTCACCGCGTCCCAGTGAGGGGCATAGGTCGGCGTCGGAGGGTGTCTGTGGCTGTGCTGCGCAAAAAGCGATAGCAGCTCCAAAGGTTCAGCCGTGCCAGCCTGGGGTTCAGAAACTGCGGCAATATGTGTCGCACTTTGCGTACCACGCACAGCCCATGTCCGACGACCAGCTCTTCCAGTTCTATCGCACCCCCGAACACGAGCTTCCAAGCCCGCGCCGCCATTCGCTCTCCCGGCCTGGCATAGTCATCCAGAATTACTGTTCCACCCTTCCTCAGGCTGTTCCACACCTGATAGAGGCAAGCTTCGCGGCCCCGGCACGCCCAGCCAGGCGGGCCATCGATAAGAACCGCGTCGACGCTGCCCGGAAAGCCCCCCCACCGATAGGAGCAATGCATCCCCCAGCCAACGCGAAACCACTGCAGCTCCCTCAGCTCGACAGTAACCCTCTTGTGGAAGCCCATCTCTGATATCACGGAACTCGTCGTATGCCAATACTCGTGACCACTCTCGAGCGAGAGAATCCTCGCCTCAGGAAAGGACTGAGCCAGGCGCGCCGTGGACCGTCCGCTCCCGAATTCGACCAGAGTCCGGGCCTTGACCTCAAGGAACAGTTCTTCGACCACACTGAAAGCCTGCTCCCCTATGGAGAATGCCCCGTCCAGCCCAAGAACCGTCAAGTCCGGCCGCTCCTCACGCAGGGACTCTGCTCCATCTGGCTGTTTCATCGCGTCTCAGTCTTCTCAGATTCGCAGCCCCACGGTGGCAGGCACCAGGTGGGCCCCATCCTCGCAGCCGGGCCCTGTCGTGACCGCCACTTCATCTCAGGGCGGAATTCCGAACGATGGCGACCCGCCGATCTCAAGGGGCCAGCCAGCGAACCGCGTGAATGAACTCTACCCGTACGACCCGGTTGAGGAGCAGGGCAAGCATGAAGAAGACGCCGAGCGCACACCCGGCTTGCATGAGGGGGTGAAAACCCACCCCGAGAATTCCGGACACGATCAAGCTCACCGCAAGGCTGACCGCGATCTGCAGGTATCCTCCGGCAACGGCAGCGGCTTGATCCCTAGCGGAGTGGAGGATGAAGAAGAACCGGCCCACGAAAGCCGCGCCGTAGGACGAGACACCGGCCAGACCTGCACCAATCAACCCGTACCTGGGTATCAGGAATGCGAGGAGAAGAACGAAGACCGAAGCCTCGACCGTCTTCACGAGGGCGTCGACTCCGGGCCGGCGCGCCGCCAACAGCATGGGGCTGATGGTGTGGGTGAGGCCTCGGAGGAGACCTGCAAATACCAGGATGCCGAAAACCGTGACGGCCGGCCTCCATTGAGAACCGTAGATAGAGGGTATCAGCCAGTCCCGGGCAACCCAGAGGCAGAGTGTGACTCCACACACCAGCCAGGAAGTGAGGGACGTCGTCGTGCCCCACCGCTGATATGCTGCTTGTGGACCTCCTCTAGTCCAGGCTTCGGAGTAATAGGGCAGGACCACCCGGGTGACCACTTGCCCCAGCAGCATGACCGGCAACATCGCGAGTGAATAGGCAACCAGGTAAAAGCCCAACTGCTCCGATCCCAGGAGTTTGCCCACGAAGAGGTTATCCACTTGGGTTGTAACATAGGTGAGGACGCCCACCACGAAGAGGTGCTTCCCGAAGGACAGGCATTGCCTCACAACACCTCGGTCCAGGGACAGATGGGGACGGAACCCGCTGAGTCGATACGACAACACAACGCTGAGCAAGGCCTGGACAACCAAACCCAAGGCAAGCGCCAGTGCACTGCGGACAACCCACGCCAACAGGACGGTAGCAAGAAAGCCGGAGACGGTCGCCCACAGGTCCCGGCGCGCCACCGGCCGGAACTGAATCTGCTTCTCCAGCAGGAACATCCCGGGGTTCGCAAGGCCGTTGAGCACAGGTGTCGTCGCGACCACCAAGAGAACCGGAAAGAGTCCAGGAGTGTCGAAGAACTCGGAGAGCCAGCCCGAACAGGACAACAGGGCGGCCCCTAAGGTCAAGCCCCGAAGAATCTCAATTGTCCAGATCGTCTCGAGCCACTTTCGCGTGGACTCGGAGCCGTCTACTGTTGCGGATATGAAGCACGATTTCAGTCCCAGCGACGAGAAGACCGCCAATCCGCTGGAAATGGCCAGGGCGATCCCGAAAACGCCGAAATGTTCGGGCGACAGCAACCGCGCCAGGATCACGCCCTTGGCGAATCGCAGCGCCTGATCGACACCCAAGACCGCCGCGTTTTGCCCGAACGCCCCGTAGAGTCGCGCTCGCCCCCCCGACGCCTCATTCATCGTCCCCATGACCCTCTCTGGAGTGATCAAACAGTAGTTATGCCCCTTTCCCACATGGTCAGCTCTTGTCTTCGCCCAAGTGCCGGTCAAGGCGAAGGTCGGACCATGACTGGCCCAAAGTCCGCCACCAGCCGAAGGCTCCTCTCGTGCGGTGATTAGCGCTGCGGGCCGATTGTTCCGGCATCGTGGTCCCCTACCATGGCGTCCAAAATCACCTTTAGGGCAGGCCTCCCACTCAACGCCCTCTCGCGCTTACCGAACCTGTCCGACAGGCACTCTAGCGAAGCCCAGAGTCTACCGCGAGCTGCCCCAAAGGCCGCCGCTCGCCGAAGGGCGTCGGAGTTCAGACCTATGAGTTGAATGGATAGCAGGGTCAGTCAGCCAAAGGCCATTATGGAGCATAGCTCCGCCAGTAACGGGAACAACGTCGCAGAAAGGTGCTATTCGCTGTCCAGACCGATGCTTCGGGTCCGCACCCGGGAAGGGATAGTCACTGACAAACGAAAAGGGGGTGCAAACCAGTCAGAGTTCTCTGCCACCGAACCGGTTCGGGGCTTCACCCAGCAGACCACTGAACACACGAAGGAGCTCTTCCCCCGCAGCGCGGGACGCCTTCCTCAACGCGGGCGCAACTGTTATTCGCTCGTGATAGAGCCCGATCACTTTTTCGCACGCATGTTCCTGGCTGACTCGGCGAGCATCGATCACCCAGTCCCCCATACCGACAGTCTCGAACACCCCTTGGAACTTGTCGCTGTAAGCAATAGCGACCGTGGGGATGCCTTGAGACAGTGCCGCGATGCAGGAATGCATCCGGGAGCCGATGAAGAACTCACATCGGCCGATAATCCCTTTGAGCTGGCAGCAATCGTACTCGGCGGTGACGCGTCGGACCCGGGGCCGGATTGTAGAGGGCAAGGCTTCTTGCACGCGCCGGCAAGCCTCGGGGTCGCTTTCCACACTGTCGGGTCCGCCATAAGTGTGGGGGATCAGCCATACCTCTCCGGGATGAACCTCCAGCACTCTCTGGATCAGCTGCCGCACCAGCTCGGCATAGTCCACCCGCAAGCCGAACATGTTGCGCCGGGTATAGCCCCCGTTATACATCAAGCCGTTGACATTGAACCCCACCGGGAGAGGAGCTTCCTGTTGGTCGGCCGATGCGCCGCTGGAAGTCTGCAAATCGACCTCCTGACCGTCCAGCTCCACCGACCGCATGGTGGCTGCGGGCAAAGCAAACGCGACGTCGGGACACAGTCGCACGGGCGGGCTTTCTCCCACCAGTTTGCGCGCGATCTCGGCGCTATGCTGGTCCCGGGCCAGAATCAGAGACGACCGCCGCAGGAGGTATCGCGCAAACCTCTGGGCCACCCTTGAGTGGTAAGGACCAAACGTCTGTGGCAACTGGACAATCTCCCCGCGGACCGAGATGACCGACCACGCCATCAGAAACCCGATGAGAAAGCGTCGTAACCCGTAGATGTCACTGAAACTGTCCCCCCCGCGAATGTCTCCTACGATCGCAGCTTCGGAGGCGTACCATGCCCATGGAAGCCTGCGACAAATCGCGCGCCGCAATGAGGCCAATGGTATGCTGCGGTGAAGCGCCGCTGCGATAACGATGACCGCCAAGTGGTCGCTCAAGCGGGAGCGCGGAGACAGCCGCGCAGGGACTACACACACCTCGTTTCGTCTGCTCTCCCTGGGAAGGGACAGCACCTCTGCTCGATGGTGATTCGACAGCAGTACGACCTGAGCTTCGGGCCTCGTCTGGGTTACTAGCTGGATCAGCGACACGCCCAGCGCTTGCACACCGCGGTTCTTGGAATCCGCCGCAACGCCCAGCAGGGCGACTACGCGCGTGTTCTCCCAGGCGGCTGTTGTACTTGGTGGCAACAACATTTCGCTCGATCGTGCGGGTTCACCGGCCATAGTCCTGGTGGACTGCCTAATGCGAGGTTTCTAGAACGTCATGAAAAGAGACGTATTCGGTTGTAGCTTTCGCCGGAGCACTATACGTTCTGCATCTCCCCAGCGAGGCGCCGCTGGAGCTTCTGTATGGCAGCCAAAGGTCTCATGAAAGGTGCTCCGGAGGCGAGCTCCTCCCTATTTGGCCTTCCCTTAAGGGCACTCGGTCCAGGCTGCGTGGTAAAGGCCTTTCCTTGTGACTGCCAAGGTAAAGATCCCCAGAATCGCCGGATGAAAATTCCCCAGTTGGGGGCGCGGGATTACCATCGGCCCTCGAGAAGGAGGGCGGGTGATCCGACTGGAGGAATGGATGGAACTGCAGGCGATGAGACGGGACGGGATGAGCGTGAGCGAACTGGCCCGGGAAACGGGCATGGACCGCAAGACGGTCCGCAAGTACCTGAAGGAAGGGCCGAAGCCGTACGGGCCGCGGCCGGTGCGGGCGCGCAAGATCGACCCGTGGCGCAGTTACTTGCGGGAGCGCTGGGAAGCCGGGGTGCACAACGCGACGAAGCTGTTCATGGAGATCCAGCGGCGAGGCTATGCAGGCTGCCTGAGCCAAGTCGGGGCGCTGATCACCGAGTGGCGGAAGGAAGCGCGGGAACGGGCCTATGTGCGGTTCGAGACGGAGCCGGGCGAGCAGGCGCAGATCGACTGGGGAAGCTTCGGCAACTGGCAGGGACACCGCCTGTACGGGTTCACGCTGGTGCTGGGCTACTCGCGGATGCGCTACGTGGAGTTCACGCAGCGTCAGGACATCGAGCACCTGCTGCGGGCCCTGATCCGGGCCTTTCGGGCCGTGGGTGGAGTGCCGCGGGAAGTGCTGGCCGACAACATGAAGACGGTGGTGCTGGAACGGTCGGAAGGACGGATCCAGTGGAATCCGCGCTTTCTGGACTTCGCGGCCTACTATGGATTCCTGCCGCGGGTGTGCCGTCCCTACCGTCCCCAGACGAAGGGGAAGATCGAGGCGACGGTGCGCTTCGTCAAGCAGAACTTCTGGCCGGGGATCGCGTTTACGGACCTTCAGGATCTGAACCGCCAGGCCCGGCAGTGGTGTGACGAGGTCAACGGACGAGTGCACGGGACAACCGGTGAGACGCCCCGCTCGAGACTGGAGCGGGAAGGCTTGACCCCGCTGGGAGGGCAACCCGACTACGACACCAGTACGGCGGTCTGGCGGGAGGTGCGCAAGGACTGTTTGGTCAGCTACCGGGCGAGCTTCTACTCGGTGCCGAACGCCCTGGCCGGCAAACGGGTGCTGGTGAGGGAATCGGCCGAGATGGACCGGATCCGGGTCGTCTACCAGGACCAGGCCCTGGCCGAGCATCGGCTGTCGGCGGTAAAGGGGGCGATGGTGATCGATCCGTCCCACTACGCGGGATTGCCGCTGGGCCGTCGCCAGCCGGTTGGGGCAAGCCGGCGGGCGGAACTGCTGCCGGGACCGGGCGTGGGTCACCATCACGTGATCCAGGAAGTCATCATGCGACCGCTGTCGGTCTGCGAGGAGGTGGCGCATGTCGTTGCAATCTGAACGGTTGGCCAGCTACTTCCAGCGGCTGCGGCTGACCCACCTGCCGGTGGTCTATGAGACGCTGGCCGACGAGGCGGCCCAGAAGAATCTGCCCTACCTGGATTTCCTGGAACGGGTGTTGGAGACGGAGAGTTCGGCCAAGCACGACCGCAATGTGCGGCTGAAGACGCAGTGGGCCCACTTTCCGTACCAGAAGCGGCTCGACCAGTTCGAGTTCTCGTTTCAGCCTTCGATCGACGAACGGAAGGTGCGGGAACTGGCCGGTCTGCGGTTTCTCGAACACCGGGAGAACGTCCTCTTGCTGGGACCTCCGGGAGTGGGCAAGACGCATCTGGCGATCGCAATCGGGATCGAAGCGATCGTGGCCAACATCTCGGTCTACTTCGTGACGGTCCAGGACCTGATGGCGCAGCTGCGCCGGGCCCGGGACGAGAACAAGCTGAAGGAACGGATGGCGCTGTTGGTCAAGCCGAAGCTCCTGATCCTGGAAGAGATCGGGTACCTGAGCCTGGACCAGTTCGGGGCCACGTGCCTGTTCCAGCTGGTCAGCGAACGTTACGAGAAGGGGTCGATGATCGTGACCAGCAACAAGAGCTACGGGGAGTGGGGCGAGATCTTCCATGACTCGGTGATCGCCAGTGCGATCCTGGACCGGCTCCTGCATCACTCGACGACGATCAACATCAAGGGCGAAAGCTATCGGCTCAAGGACAAGAAGAAGGCCGGCACGCTGGGACGTGTCAAGCCGGAGGAAGGGGGGTAGGCGACGGGCGCCGACCGGGGGGAACTGCGTTCGGGCTTCGCCCTCACTCCGTCCCCCCGGTCTCCAGATTCACGATTGTGCTGAAACCAGGAGAAGTCTGTTGCCTCCCAACTGGGGAATTTTCATTCGGCAGAAACTGGGGAAATTTCAATTGACAATCACATTCCTCAGGTGCAGGACCATCAACCCCGGGGAACCGCTCGGAGAGCAGGAGCATCTTCCTGATCGCCGCCCACGCCTTGGCCAACTTCTCGGCCCGCCGCGCCGCGTCGGTGCGCGGTCGCAGAGCCGCAAACCGCGACCCCACCGCGTTGGTGGTTCCCAAGGTGGGCCCAGTGAGTTTGGCGAACCGGGTAAAGCCTCACAGCGCCATACCAGTCATGATCGAGCAGCTCGGCCGCCTGTTCCTAGCTGTGCTCGCAACACCACCCCTGAAAGGCTCGCTTCAAACGCCCCCTGTCGCGTCGCTCCCGACGTTAGGGATCCGCCGCAGCCGCAGCAAGGCCGTCTCGTGAACCCTATTCCGCAACTAGTCCAAGCAATTGAAGCTTCGACGGTTGCAACACCGCTCCCCCAAGGCAGTGGACCTCACCGCAGCGGGTGCCGCCCAAACCATGGGACCATCAGCCACGAGCCAGGGCCCACACCACCAAGACCACCGTCTTCTCCCGCTCCAGACCGGTCTTCCAGTAAACCCTCTCCGCCCACAGATCGACCGCCCGCCCCTTGTCCTTCAGCCCAACCACCGTGCGGGCCTGCGTGCCGCGCTCCAGGAGCTCTGTCTGCAGGACCGCTGCCAAACCTATGGCTACCGGCGGATCTGGGCGCTGTTGCGGCGCCGGGGCTGGCAGGTGGAACGCAAGACCGTGCATCGCATCATGCGCGAATTGGGCCTGAGCCGACCGAAGCTTTGGCATCGGCCGTCGCGGCCGAAGCGGGTGGAGCGGATGCAGCCCACGGCGGCGGACCAAGCCTGGCAAATCGACATGACCAGCCTGCAGCTGGCCGATCTGACGCCGCTGTTTCTGGTCGTGGTCACCGATTGCTTCACGCGCGAGGTGGTCGGTTGGACCCTGGATCGCCGCTGTCGGGCCTCGGAGTGGACCAGTGCGGTGCGCATGGGGCTGGAAAGCCGGGGCGGGCAGACCCGAGGGCACCTGCCGGGCTTGATCCTGCGCTCCGACAACGGTGCCCAGCCGTGCTCGAAACGGTTTGTGGAGTATCTGGGCAGCGTCGGGATCCAGGGCCAATACACCGGCTACAACGCTCCGGACGACAACGCCTTTGTCGAGCGGGTGATCCGTACCATCAAGGAGGAAGAGATCTGGTTGAACTCCTATGCGACCTGGGCTGAAGCCCATGCCGCCGTGGAGGCTTACGTGCGCTTTTACAACGAACAACGGGTCCACTCGGCGCTCGGCTACCGGACGCCGAAAGAATTTGCGGCCGAAATGAAATCCCTAAAAGCCGCACAAAACTGTCTCGCTTTGCGGGCGCACTACGCTCGGTACGTCCCGCACAAACCAACTCCGACTCTCATCCAACAAGAATCACCCTCTACCTCGCCCGGAACTCGCCGCCCGGAGCGCGTATGCACAGCGATCGATCTGCGGCCACCGCCTCCTCAATCGTCCGAACCACCCCATGTACGCCAGTGGATCGGGAGGGCCATAATGGAGACTTGCCAGAATTCGCTTCCGAAGCGCCAGACGTTCGGCCATGCTATTAATCCGTCTCGCCCGAAGGCTGACGGTAACAGGCTTTTGGCGACGCAGTGACTCATCATCCGCATACACACAGTACTTAGACAGAGGATCGTCCATATGTTCCTGCAAAATTAGAGGGTAGCACCATCCGTTAACAAATCCGCTGTTCGCCACTCTTAAGAAATACTCCGACAGTCCTGAGTTCAATCCTTCCTCTTGTTCACCGATCTTCACTCGCTCGAAACATGCCCTCTTCATTATGAAACCCGTACCGCACACCCATGGATGCACAAAGATCGAATAGGCGCCCCAAGACCGGATCTTCCATCTGGCAACACCCTCGTCGAAATCGCTCCTCCGAAAATGCCAGCAGGCAATAGCGCCCGCCTCTCTTACATTGGAATGCACCTCAGTAAGTCTATTCACCCAACCAGGCGTCACCAGACAATCGTTATCCACTTTGCCCAAAAAGTCACGCTTAGACCGCTGCCAGAAATACTTTACAGCAGCCATCGCTCCGCAATTCTTCTCAACAAACCGCAACTCAGAGATTCGAGGATCCGTTAGCGATCGTAGGTAGTCCAGCGTGCCATCGCATGACCCGTTATCCCAAATCATCAATTCGTAGTCCGACTCCGTGTCCGCAAGTAGAGCCTCCATTGAACGCATCGTGTATTGCAGACGATTGTGCGTCACAAATACGATCGTCGCCGACATGCAAATCCTCAGATTGCCCCCACCGAACCCGTTTGGGACATCGGACACCCCTTTAGAATTCCGAGACTCCGCCTCGCAGGTTTCTCGGCGGACCCGGCGCACCCGTGCCGATATGCATGTATGCTCCCATGTCCATCCCTGCCTTCAGGTTCCTCAGTTGACCCTCAAAGTCGTCCAAGACTTCCGCAAGTCTCGTTCCCCTATCAATTACTACCGCCCGGTCTATCAACCTAACATCACCTTTGTCGGCGTCGACGAAAATCGCCGACGGACTGTAGTCTCCTGTTATTCCATTGGTTTCCGCAAACCCGGCCATAGCCCGATCATCGCGCCCGGTTACACAATTGAAGTCTGCATAGAATCCAGTCACCACGGTACTCGCGCTGTAATATCCGACGACTCTAATAAATAAATTGTTGACCACTCTTCCGTAGTCGGCCATGCCTCTGTCTGAGGATCCCGTGAAGCGAAAGCCGACACTCCACTCACTGTCATAAACTGTGTTGTTATAGAATTGAACAGAGGGAATGTATATATTTATCTGCGGTCGCGAACGGATGAGGATGTTGTTTCGGAATATCCAATTCCCATTGTTGTCACCGCCACCTTCAAGATTGCCGAATTGCGCGCTCGAATCTATAATCAGGTTCCGTTCGAATACTATGTCCTTCGCCCACGTGCCAGAGCTAGTCCCAAACGTCTGGATGATATCTGCATGATTGCTGTGACCGGCCTCAGATCCCGTTATGACTCTTCTGAAGGTGTTCTTCCGAATGACGGTCCCCACACCCCATACTCGAAGCGCGTCGTATCCTGCAAGGTCGTGAAAATGGTTTTCTTCAACTACGTTCGCCACCCCTACGGTCACAACGGCACCATTCCCAGTTGGCTGCGTGAATTCATTGCGGCGCAAGAGATTCCACGAGGGCCCTCCACTTGGAGGAGCGTCGTTCTCTCGCATATATACTCCCTGGGGAGCTCCGGAGAACTTATTGAACTCGATAATATTGTGGTTTGCGTCAGCACCCTCCAAACGCAGATCGCAACCGGAAAAATGAAGATTACGGATAATGTAATAGGAATGGACCAAGGTCAGTCTGCCATTTAACACTGCACTGTGTCCCTCGGGGCCCGTTATCGTAATTGGAGATCCCACCTGCCCTGGTACCCTAGTAACGGCGGCATCGGGATACGTGCCCGGCGCCAGAACAATCACATCTCCCGGGGAGACGGCTCGTAGAGCCCTGTCCAAGGTTCGCCACGGAGCAGTGGAACTGCCGGTCTGGGCGTCGTTGCCATTTGGGGCCACGTAGTATGTCATGGCATGGCTGGTGGCTCCCAGTGCGAGCCAACAGACCGAGAGGAGTCCACCGCAAATGACGAACAAGCCCCTTCTTGCTGGCGAGGCTGACTTCTGCTTGGTCCATCCCAGCCTACTAATCGACCAAATCAGTACCCTGCGGGAAATGCGGTCAATGCTTCGGGGGTAAAGCGCCATGACTTTGCCTCTCCTATTGTCTGCTGCTCGCCTCAAACTGCAGGCTTCCGGTCTGGAGACCAGCTCGGCCACGGAGTGCGGTCACCTGCGCATTCCATGCGTGCCCAGCACCGGCGTTCGCCAATCCCATTATCCCAGTTGGGCACTTGCCCTCAGCGTGAGCCGGCTCACGATTCGCACCGGCTATGCCTGGCTCTTGCGTTTCGATCGCCGCGCCTTGGGTAGCAGACACTGGCAATCTTATAGCTTGGCTTCTCCCACCGCTCCCAGACATAGATTGCTAACCTTTTTTGGGATCTGCGTCGACGCAGCGTGATAGGTCCCCCGCTCAGATCGTCGCCTTCCGCAACTTGCCATGCCCGTTGTGCTATGCTGGCGGGCCGTCCATGGCGGCGAGGCGGTCGCACCTGGCCCGGCCCAGCAGCTCGATCGCCTCCTCCTCCAGCAGCACCGCAGCTGGTTTCTGTCGTGGCAAGGCACTATGGGTCGGAGGTGCCGCCGCGTCGAGGATCAGTTGCGCGATTCGGTTACAGCACTTGGCCTTGCATGACCCGACTTGGGAAGGCCGCTGTTCTTACCGTCCGGAGGTAAGAGCGGCCCGGTCCGCCGACATAATTGGTAAAGGCGTGTTGTCCATCGGTCAGGCAAGTCGCGACTCGGCTTTCCTTTGAAATACGCTACTGGCTGCCCACGCCAAGCAGAGGAACAGGAATGACTGGTCGAAATAGGAGACACCGAGACCGGTGACAGCCTGCGCGAACAGTGAAGCTCCGACACACCAAGCCAACGCGCGGTCGGGTGTTGAGGCGCGGACTTCTCGGCTGGACAAGCTGCTGACGCCCGCACCCACGTTACGAAAGGAGTAGGCGAAAACCAGGATCAACAGAATGGTAAGCGGCAAACCGCCGATGACCCCCATCTTTACGTAGAGATTGGTGATATCCGTGTGATCCGGGCTCCACGATACCCCCGTAGGCATCCAGTGCCGGGTGTAGTCCGTTCCGGCCCACCACCACTCAGACAAGTGGTCGATCGCCGACTCGATCAACCGCGCCCGATGCCACCCAGTACTTCCCCCGGCCAAATCGACACGAGCGATCAGATAGTAAGCCGGGGCCTTCATGACGATGTCCAGCCCAACGTAGGCCAATACCGCCAGCCAGCGGATCCTCCTCATTCGGAATCGCCACGGCCAAAAGAGCAAGGCGACAATGCCCGCCAACCAGCTTCCGATGGGGCCGCTGGAGCGGCTGGCAAAGACCATCGTCAGACATCCGAGGCCACCCCACTTCGCCAACCGGCGATCTCGCCACCAGAGCGCCACCATCCAGGGAAACATCACGCCCCCAACCGTGCCGGCCAGAATGGCGTGGCGAAAAGGACCCTGTGCGCGGATATGACCTTCTCGTACCGCCGGCGTCTGAGGAACCCCGCCGAAGACAGAGAAAAGGTTCTGCCCCGCCACTTTCTCATAGACCATTTCGCCCGCAACGGGGAGGAGCAGAATCGCGGTCATGCGCGCTATCGCCCAAAGATCCTCCGAAGAGCGGAGGAAGGATCGGAACAGGAAATAGAGACCGCAATAGTCGTAAGCCAACCCTGAACGAAATATAAGTGCGCCCCTCGGGTCAAGATGCCAGGCTGATGACGCCGCCGCCCACAGAGCGAAGAGAACGGCTACGGTATCGAGCCTCATCCACCGCCAGCCGGCGAGCTCCCTCCGCGCGAGGACACGGAGAAACCCCACCAGGATCAGGAGGCGCAGGAAAGGGAAGGAAAAGGGACCAATCTCCACTCCCTGGGCCTGCGTCACGTAACAAGCGCCCATCAGCAGAGGGAGCGGCGCCCAACGCCGCGGTAGCGCCAACAACAACCCACCGGCAAGAGAGAGAAAGACGACGGCAATAGGATTCATTGGTGAGATGCGACGCTAAACAGTCTGAGCCCCGCCCGGGAGAGGCAAGACCCTCTTATGCCTGCAAGCGTTGGCAAGTCGACACGGACACCGAGAGAAGATCAGGAGAGCAAAAGCCATCCCACTGTCGCCCTCTCCTGGGGGGCCGTTGCTCTCCGGCCCGCTGCCCATCCACGCCAAACAGGCCCTCTTCAGAGCGCCGCTGCAAACGGAAAGAGCGCCCCCAAGACTGGCTGGTCGATCAATACCATTGGGACTAAAGCTATCACGGCCCTTTTCTCTTTCGACTATCAGTGCACTCAGCTTGGCGCAACCCGCTACGTCCCGCGCCTCTCCGATGTCGGCGGTCCCAGCCCCATCTGCGCCAGCGCTTGCTGCCGCCACAAACACCACTGGCAGATCGCCAGCCACTTCGCAACGGACGGCCCGTAATTGCGCGGTCGGCCGACCGCCCTGGTGCCAGCCCCGGCGGCTGCCAGAAGTCCTAGCCTGAGGATGGCGGATACCGCCATCAGAATGCGGTAAACCATGGCACTCCAGCGCCCTCGGTGTCTTGCCAGGAAACGCATCGTAGACTCCCGGCTCATCATTGCGGCAAATCCGGTCGCCCGGGTACTGGAACTTCCCCCTCCGAAATGTGTGACCAAGGCGCTCGGGCAGTGGAGGTTTAACCTTCCCTTCTGGGCCAGGCGAAAACATAGGTCGCGATCCTCCCCGTACATGAAATACTCGGTAGAGAACCCCATTACCTCTTTGAACGCATCACTGCGCACCGCCAAGCACGCACCCGAGACCGTCTCTACTGGGACCGGTACCACGCCGGATTCGGCCAGCGCCCGGCTTCCCCACAGCCGCGACCTCGGCGCCACCCTCCGCAGAAGCTCGGTGTCCAGCAGTCGGTTCAGAACGGTGGGAAACGACTGCACGCAGCTTTCCTGGATGCTGCCGTCACGGTTCAGAAGCCGTGCTCCAACCGCACCTGCATCAGGTCTGGCCACCGCCACCTCGAACATCTTTTCCAGCGCCCGGTCGTGGATGATGGTATCGGGGTTCAGGAACAGCAAGACCTCGCCACGGGCCTTCTCCGCCGCAAGATTGTTCGCCCGGGCGAAACCCAGATTCTCGTGGGCCTGGATGAAGTGTACCTCGGGATGGCGCAAAGCCAGCATCTCCGCGCATCCGTCAAACGAGGCATTGTCCACCACGATCACCTCGAAGAGCCCTTCCGCGGTCTCCCGCGCCACCGAATCCAGGCACACGGCGAGGTCGGCCGCAGAGCGCCAGTTGACGACAATGATCGACAGTCGCGGGTTCGGTCGCATTACGCCCTTCGAATCGAGTGTCGCTGGCCTATCCATAAATACTTGGCCGCATCAAAAGGCGCCGGAGCTGCTGGCGGCGCAGATAGCGGACCGTCTCCCAATCGGACAGACATGCCCGGTAGCTGAAAAACCCGGTGATATAGCCGGCAAGGAGCGCCAGCCCGGCCACCAGCGGGGGGCGGTGCAGGGCCCGCCAGACGCACTTCCCCAACATGAACAATGGATGGTAACCGGTAAAGTAGCACCCCCTTCCATTCTTGAACCAGTTCCGCCAACTACCGTCCGCCGCACCCGTGCGCCGATGCTGGACCACCGGCAAGGCCCCCAGGGTCCGGGTCCGCCAACCCAGGCGGTTCGCCTTCACCTCGTCGATGGTGTCCCATCCCGGCGCCGCCACCAGCGGCTCAATC